>Ga0335077_10013360_pt1 | contig 10264 bp, 10 predicted proteins | sample Lox_Sample_31_FD_207151 | JGI IMG/M metagenome (GOLD analysis project Ga0335077, IMG submission 207151) | Soil microbial communities from Loxahatchee National Wildlife Refuge, Florida, United States - Lox_Sample_3.1 | ecosystem: Environmental > Terrestrial > Soil > Wetlands | place: USA...
CGTTAACTGTCCACCTTCCTCATATCCGACATAGCCGGGAGGCGCGCCAATCAGGCGCGACACGGCATGCTTCTCCATGTATTCGGACATGTCGATACGAATCAACGAGTGCTCATCATCGAAGAGGAATTCAGCCAAAGCCCGCGCCAGCTCGGTTTTACCCACGCCGGTGGGTCCAAGGAAGATGAAGGAACCAATGGGCCGTTTGGGATCGCTCAGGCCAGCCCGGGAACGCCGAATGGCGTTTGCAACCCGCTCTAAGGCTGTATCCTGCCCAACCACGCGCTGCCGCAAACGCTCTTCCATGTTGATCAGCTTTTTCACTTCGCCTTCGAGCATCTTGGAAACAGGGATGCCGGTCCATTTGGAGACGATCTTGGCAACGTCTTCCTCGTCCACTTCTTCTTTGAGCATGCGCTGCGCACCCGATTTCTCCATTTGCGCCGTAAGCTTCTTCAGTTGCTCTTCGGTCTGGCGGATCAAGCCATAGCGGATCTCGGCCACCCGCTGCAGATTGCCCTTGCGCTCTTCCGCCTGCTCTTCGATCTTGAGTTGCTCGAGTCTCTCCTTCAACGCTCGGGTTTGGGCGATCAGGTCCTTTTCTTGTTTCCAGCGGGCTTTAAGCGCATTCGATCTTTCGCGAATCCCGGCTAATTCTTTGTCGATCGCCTGCAGCCGTTCCTTGGAATTCGGATCGTCTTCTTTTTTCAACGCCTGCTTTTCGATTTCAAGCTGGGTCGCGCGACGTTCCAGCTGATCGATTTCCGTCGGCATGGAATCAATCTGAATCCGCAAGGAGGCTGCCGCTTCATCGATTAGGTCGATTGCCTTATCGGGTAGGAACCGATCGGAAATGTAACGATGAGAGAGGGTCGCCGCCGCCACGATGGCGGAATCCTTGATGCGCACGCCATGATGAACTTCGTAACGCTCTTTTAGGCCGCGCAAGATCGCAATGGTATCTTCGACATTGGGTTCGCCCACGTACACAACCTGGAACCGCCGCTCCAGGGCGGCATCTTTCTCGATGTGTTTGCGATACTCATCGAGAGTCGTTGCGCCAATCGCACGCAATTCGCCGCGCGCCAGTGCTGGTTTGAGCATATTCGAAGCGTCGATGGCGCCTTCAGCTGCACCCGCACCCACGAGCGTGTGCAACTCGTCAATGAAAACAACGATCTGACCCTGCGAATCCTCGATTTCTTTGAGAACGGCTTTGAGTCTGTCTTCAAATTCGCCACGATACTTCGCTCCGGCCAGCATGGCGCCCAAATCCAGTGCGACCACGCGCTTGTTCTTCAGAACTTCTGGAACATCGCCCGAAACCATCCGTTGCGCCAGGCCTTCCACGATCGCGGTCTTGCCAACGCCGGGTTCGCCGATCAACACTGGGTTGTTCTTAGTGCGGCGCGAGAGCACTTGCACCACCCGGCGGATCTCTTCGTCCCGTCCAATGACAGGATCGAGCTTTCCCCGCCGTGCCAGTTCCGTCAGATCGCGCGCGTAACGCTCCAACGCCTGATATTTCGCTTCCGGATTCTGGTCCGTAACTCGCTGCGAACCACGCACGGAGGTCAGCGCCTTCAGGATCGCGTCGTAGGTTGCCCCATGTCGCGCCAGAATTTCCTGAGCAGGATCCCGCTTCAATTGCGTGAGTGCGAGCAACAAGTGTTCGGTCGAAACGTATTCGTCCTTGAGGTTGTCCGCCTCTTTGAACGCGCGGTCCAGCAACTGGTTCGCCGCTTGCGACAAGCCCGGCTGTGCCGCCGCTCCTGATACTTTCGGCAGGCGCTCAATCGCCTGATACGTATCGTTCAGGATGGCTTGCGGACCCGCTCCGATTTTTTCCAGAACTGGCGGAACGATTCCTTCTTTGTCCTCGACCAACGCTGCCAGGATGTGCCCGGGCGCCAGCTCGGGATTACCGTGCTCGGAGGCGAGCTCATTCGCCCGCTGCACCGCTTCCTGCGCCTTTACCGTGAATTTGTCCCAACGAATCGCCATAAGTGGACTACCTTTTCAATCTGAATTCCGACCTGCCTTCAGGCAGGAACACGCAGTGTCGCACAAAAGTCGTCATACGATAGAATTTTCGTTGCGAGCTTCGCGAGGCGCGCAACCTCACGCAACGCCCCTTCCTGGCTCTCATCGTCCGTCACGAACATGTCAACATAGGGCAAGTACACGCTCATGTATAGATCGTTGCTACCTGCAATCACCCGTTCTCCGGTGTCAGGATCACGAATCCCGTTGTTATACCAAGGCAGAAACACTGCATAGATCAGCGCCAGAAATGGCGGACACGCAGAGGCGAACTCCTTGACCGTTGTTTCGGTGGAGTCCACTGTTGTGACAAGATCGTAATAAAACTGCGCTTTGTACCACATCGCGCTGTTCTCAACGTCCTCAAGCCGAGAGATAGCTTCCCGACAAGTAGTCGGCGGCCGTTCATCGTGCGCTTCAAAGATGGCTTGGAGTTCCGGACGTAGCTTAACGAAGCGCTGCTTGTCTGACTGTCTTCGCTCCCATTGGAAATCGCGCTGCTCCTTGGACACCGCCTCGTCATCATAGAAAGTCGGATTACCAATTGCCCTGTCGCAATCCGGCCATCTGACATCCACGGTCTTCCAGTTGAAGGTCGCGGAATCGCTGAAGTGAGCTAGAATTAACCGCTCCGTCAAGAGATTGCTGGAGAGGAAACACTCGCTCGGGCCGTTCTGAATTTTGCGACAGCTTGCGAAAAGCTTGTCGCGACGAGATGCGGAAGAGTTTGCAAATAGCTCTTCAATACTCAATCCGGCGAACCGGAACCAGATTGACTTCATCTCAGCCAATACCGAGTCGGACTGTGGATCGTCAGCGAGCCGATTGTGCGCGTTGGTGTCGAAAGTTACTATCGGAATTTCGCCAATCATAAGAGTGCCGCTCCTCGCTCACCGTGCCTACGTTGACCGCTATTTGTTGCTCTCCCTCGCCGCAGTCTTGTCGTCTTTCATTCGTTTGGCCCTCCTCAGCCCGCTGGCCGCAATCGCCTTCTCGCGAGCGCGGAGCTTTTCCAAAATCTTGACCTTTTCGGTAAAGCTGAGCGCCGCCAGGCGAGCTTGCAGTTTTGGTTTGCTCATTGCGGTCCTTTCAAGAATCTTTGTTCAAACTTACTCCACTTCACCGACAGGCCGTGTCGTTCCAAGACGTCTTTGAGCTTTCCACGATCAATCGCGCCCTGCTCAACAAATTGCAGAATTCGCGTGTGATCCTTGGCACGGCCCGTTTCGAGAGCAATCGCAACCAAGTGTTCCGCTGAGATGACCCGCGTCGGGACACCCTCGACGCTCGTCGAAATGGCCTGGTTCACGGCTTCTTTTTGCAGCGCATTGCCGGGCGTAAGAAACTGAACCGGCCATTCCTGTACCACAATGTACTCATCTTGCTCGCTTGCGCCACGCGATTTCAGGTATTCGTAAATGGGTGACAGGCTGATCAGTAGTCCGCTGTTTCCCGGCAGCGTGACAAACAAATCCAAATCAACTGTCGCTGCGGGCGACAGATAGAATGTAGCTCCCACTGCTCCGCCGATGGCGTACTCTGCGATAACGCCATCGGCTTGCATCTGGTTGATCAGTTCGAGCGTGGCCTTCAAGGTTTTTCCCTGCCGGTATTGTGACCTAAAAACAGAGGCCGGAGCAAAAGCCCCGGCCCGCACAAGCTCACACGACTGCTCTTACGCGGCCTTGCTGGCGCCCTTGCCTTCCAAGGTCTTCTCGCTGCCGACGTGCACCTTGATCTGCTTCGGCTTGGCTTCGGCTTTCTTCGCCAGTTTGATCTTCAGCACGCCCTTTTCATAGTTGGCCTGCACGTTCTCGGTATCAACTGTGTTGGGCAGAGTGAAGCTGCGGGTGAAGCTGCCATACTGGCGCTCCACACGGCGATAATTCTCTTCCTTCTCTTCCTTCTCGAACTTGCGTTCGCCATGCACGGTCAACGTGTTGTTCTCGATGCGGACGTCGATGTCTTTCTCCTCGATGCCCGGCACTTCGATCTTCAACGTGACGTTGTGCTCGTCTTCGTAGACGTCAACTGGGGGCGCGAATGCGGTAGTGGTTAGGGCTTCTTCCCGGGCCTCGCCGAATGAATCGCGGAACAGCCGGTTCATGCGGTCCTGCAGGGTGGTGAATTCACGGAAAGGATCCCAACGGGTCAGTACTGTCATTGCTAATCCTCCTTCAGAAGTCTTGCTAACAGCTTCTTTCCAAATTAGATGCTTAATTAGTACGGAAGAAGCATAAAATATGAGTGTGTTATTGTCAATGCAATAATTGCATTGTTTTTCAACTACTTACTTGAAATATCGCGCACTTCAGGTACGCCGTTTCCGGCACGTTCAGGAGAATGGGATGATCCTTGGCTTGGCTGCGATACTCGAGGATGCGGAGATTTCTGTGCACATCCTGGCCCGCTGCTCTGATTATGTCCAGAAAATCCCCCTGACTCACATGGTAGGAACAGGAGCAGCTCACCAGGATTCCGCCCGGCCGAAGCATCTTCAAGGCACGCAGGTTGAGCTCCTTGTAGCCGCGCAAGGCGGCGTGGAGGTTCTTCTTGCTTTTGGCGAAGGCGGGCGGATCCAGAACAATGGTCTCGTACTGCGGCCCGGCCTGGGAATAGTCGTGCAAGAGATCAAAAGCATTGCCTTCAATCCACTCGATCTCACGTCCGTTCAAAGCGGCATTTTGATCCGCGACTTCCAGCGCAGGCCGCGAGCTATCCACCCCCGTCACCATGGAACAGGTCTCAGCCAAGTGCAAAGCAAAGCCCCCTTGATAGCAGAAAACATCCAGAGCCGCGCCATGCGCGTATTGAGCTGCGGCCGCATAGTTTTCTCGCTGATCCAGAAATGCCCCGGTCTTCTGACCTTCCAGGGCATCGAAGTGAAACCTCACCCCGTTCATGGAAAAAGTCGTGCTGATCTTCTCGCCTGCAAGCAGGCCGGACGATTTCGGAGGAAGTTGTTCCAGTTCGCGAATCTTCGGATCGACTCTTTCGATAATGGCCGCAGGTTTCAGGCCGTTGAGCTCAGAGAGAACCACCGCCCGAACCGATTCAGCATCAATCGCCTGAGTGAGAACCTGAATTAAAAGCAGATCGTTGTAGCGATCGACAATAAGCCCTGGCAAGAAGTCCGCCTCGCTGAATACGAGACGATAGGCGTCTGTATTCCGCACCACGCGCTCGCGATAGGCAATCGCTTCCTGCATCCGCTGCCGAATCAGGTTCTCCAGATCCTTCACCGGCTGTCTGGAAAGCAGACGAATTGCGATCTGAGAGGCACTGCTGTAGAAGGCTGTGCCGAGAAGTTTTTCGCGCTCGTCGGTAACCGCAATCAGGGAACCAGGAGGAATGCCGTTAGCGGAGATCACGTCGGATTGATACACCCAAACGTGGCCGTCCTTGAGCCGCTGGGCTCCCCGGCGAGAAACCCGTACGCATGGAAGGTCGGGCATAGCCCGGTTCAGGGACATGTCATGATCTTAAACCGGCCCAAGCTCTGGGACGCCACGTGCAGCAGCGGAACTACTCGTCGGGGCCGTGCTCCCCGGGCGGTTGCTCGTTCGGTTCGGCAGGCGCGAGCGGCAAATGGGAGGCGTTGTTCAGCATCTCGCGCTCTTGTGGACTGAAGCGGTTCTTGTACCCATCCGATTCGATCATGCGTTGTCGCGCCTCAGGCGGCATGGCGCGCAGGGTCTCTACCGCATTGCGAATGGCCTGCCGGCGGTCCGGCGGGAGCTGCTGCAATTGTTCATGCAGCTGACGAGCCTGCTGTTTCTGTTCAGGTGTCAGGTGTTCCCAGGTCTCCATACGGTGCAGCATGCGTTCCTGCTGCTCCGGCGGCATACTGTTAAATCGCTGCAACTGGTTCCGTAATTGCTGCTGCCTTTGGGGGGGGAGCGAGCGAAAACGGGGATCGCTCTCTAGGGCTTTTCTCTGTTGCTCAGGTGCAAGATTGCGATGCTGGCGCAACCACTCTCCCGCGTGTCCCTGGTTCTGCGCACGCCCCTCATTCTGCGGATGCGGCTCACGCCGATTTTGCGCCCACGATGGAGCAGTGCCGAGGGCCGCCAGAATGGCAGCCACCGCTATACCCCGCGCGACTGACCTGATCCCTGACATCTCTCTTCCCCCGCCTCTGCCCACCGGCTTACGGATTCGCGTTTACCTCCTGCTGGACTTTCAAGTCATCCAACAGTTCAAAATCTGAGTACAATTCGCCATTCTTATCTAGGGCCTGCAAATCTCCTACAGCGGTTCCCGCGGGAGCTGCCGCGGTGAAGTTGTCGACCATGACGCGATTCCGACCAGCATCCGTGCGAATCAACGTAATGCTGACTCCCATCAGCACGGCCAAAGACACTGCGAGCGCCGGCCTGCGCAGCCAGTACAGCCATCCCCTCGGTTTCGCTCGTTCCTCGCGGACCCGCGCCATCAGCCGCACGTCGAAATAGGCGGAGGGCTCAGGCGCTTGCCACTCGTCGAGCAGCGCCATTGTCCGCCGGAATTCGTTCAGCTTGCTGCCGCAAACCGCACAAGTCTTCAAATGATCACTTACCTCGGGCGTGGCCGCATCGAAGCCAGCGGCCAGGTCCGGCATCAACTCGCAAATCTCATGGCATTTCATAACCGCACCTTCACACAAACTCTTTCAACTGCACGCGCAGCGTTTCGTATGCGCGGAACAGCAACGACTTTGTGGCTGATTCACTCAATTTCAAAACCTGTGAAATCTGGCGATAATCCATCTGCTGATATTTATGCATGATCACCGCCAGCCGCTGCCGCTCCGGCAGTTCCTGTACCTTTTGCTTAATCGCCGCCATTCGCTCGCGGCGCAGGATTGCTTCCTCTGCAGTCAAGGATGCATCCGGCACATCTACGGTTAACCCGGTCCCTTCGTCCGGTTCATCGATGCTTACCATACTCTCCGGCCGCTCATGCCGGGTGTCGCGAGCATAATTTGCAGCGAGATTAGTGGCGATGCGATACAGCCAGGTGCTGAACTTTGCGCTCGGTTCGTAGCTCTCCCGAGACCGATATACGCGCAGAAAAACTTCTTGCGCCAGATCCTCTGCGGCCGCGGAATTATGGGCCATGCGGTACATAAAGCTCACCATCGGCCGGCGATACTTCTGCACCAGATAAGCGAAAGCCGAATCGTCACCTGCCCGGACTCGCAGCATGACTTCGGCATCGCTCGTGGCTTCAACTCCGCGAGCTTCGCCCGCATCCGTCTCCGCCCCAGACGCAGCGCCCGTCATTGCGAGCAACCCGCGATCGATGGCAATGCTGCTCACACCAGAATGAACCCTTCCCGGGGCTGAAAGTTGCGCTGCGTCCGGCGCTGGATTCGGCCCGGAAGTGCCTGTGTCAGAGGAACCTAGCACGGGTCTGTTCGGGATAGGTTTGGGGGGCATGAGATTTGCTCGTGGCGGCCGCCCGGGCCGCAAGTTCCTGGCTACTTTCCAAGGCTATCACGGCAGGTGCTCACCTTAAAGCTCTTTCTTTACTAGCATATAGCGATTGCCGTTTTTCGGAACTGGAGCACCCCGGGCTGACCCTTAACTACCTTTCACCAGTTGAATGGCAGTGTTTCAGAAGCCGACTGAGTCTCCGAAGGCGAGTAGGTGACCCGCTACCCTGGCTGGATGGTATGCTGCACGGAGCGCATTTCGTGTTTCTCAACCAGGGAGGGTGGTTTGCCCCGAGAAGGGTCTTAGTTGATTAAGGGTTGCTTAGGACCTTAGCTGCTGTAGATGTGTGAAGATTTCGGGAGGTACCGTGCGGAAGATACTGTCCTCGCTCACACTGCTCACACTCACTGTGCTGCTGCTTACAAGCGGTTGTATGAGCGGCCGCAGTCGCGGCGGGCAACCCACGCTTCGACTCGCCATGATTCCTTCCACAGACCCGGGCAAGATCTTGCGGGACAGCCAACCACTGGTGAGCTATCTCCAAAAAGAAATGGGTGCGCAAGTCGAACTGGTGGTTCCGACGAACTACGCCGCCGTGGTCGAGGCCATTGCAAATGACCGGGTCGATATCGCCTATTTTGGTGGTTTCACCTTTGTAAAAGCCTCCCAGCGAGCCAGTGTTCTGCCTCTGGTGCAACGTGAGCGTGACCAGGAATTTCACAGCGTATTCATTACGCAGCCCAAGTCAGGCATCAACTCAGTGGCGGATTTGAAAGGCCACACTTTCGCCTTTGGCGACGTGAATTCGACCTCCGGACATCTCATGCCCGCATACTATATGCGAACATCCGGCATCGATCCGGTCAAACTGCCCAAGACCATCTTCACCGGCGGACACGATGCCACAGCCCTGGCCGTGGCCAATGCGAAAGTGGATGCGGGCGCAATGGACGAACTCGTCCTGGCCAACATGACTAAGGCAGGGAAAATCAAGCCGGATCAAGTGAGGGTGTTCTACACCACGCCGCCGTTCTTCGATTACGTGTGGGCGGCGCGCAAGGGACTTGATGCGAAATTGAGTGCTGCCTTCGCTGCGGCGTTTCTAAAGCTCGATGCATCCAACTCTGAAAACAAAGTATTGCTTGATCTGCTAAATGCAACCAAGTACGTGCGCGCGAGCGATTCCAGCTACGACAAACTGCGGCAAGCTGCACGCGAAGAGGGCCTTCTCGATTGATCTATTCCCTCAAGAGCGTCACGAAGTGTTTCCGGCAGAGTCCCGAACAAGTGCAGGCACTCAACGGTGTGACACTGGGTGTACAGCCGGGGGAACTGCTGGCCGTTCTCGGCCAGTCCGGTGCCGGCAAGACAACCCTGTTTCGCCTGCTGAATGGGACGATCCGGCCGACTTCGGGGTCCGTGTTGTTCGATGGCTGCGACACGGCCTCTCTGTCCAGCAAAGGATTGAGAGCCATGCGACGGCGCGTGGGCACGATTTATCAGCAGCACAACCTGGTTCCCTCGCTCACGGCGCTGGAGAATACTTTTTGCGGCGCACTAGGACGGATGTCTTTCCTGGCCACGTTACGCAATGCCTTGCAGCCGGCGAAATCGGATGTGGAGCGGGCCATGCATACTCTCGAGTCAGTCGGCCTGGCCGATAAGTGGGCCGCCCGCGCCGACGAACTCTCCGGTGGACAGCAACAACGCCTGGCAGCTGCGCGCGTGCTGATGCAATCGCCCGATATTATTCTGGCCGACGAGCCTACGGCATCGCTCGACCCGGAGCTGGCAGAGAGTGTAACGACGCTGCTCGCCGGACTGGCACGCGATGGCCGGAAGACTCTGATCATGGCCGTACACAGAGTAGATCTAGCGTTGCGGCACTTTCCACGAGTCTTGGGAATGCGGGCAGGTAGCCTTTCCTTTGATGTGCCGCCCTCGGAACTTCACTCCGATCTTCTGGGTACGCTCTACGCTCAACAGGAGGGGGGAACCCGGCATAGCGATGGCGACCGTTTCCGGTACCAGCTCCGTTGCGTTCGATAGAGCTGCTGTGCTCGAGCGTTGGCGCCCGACTCGCCGCAGCATCCTACGTTTTGGCGCAGGAGTTCTTCTGCTGCTGGTCTCCTGGCGATACGCCGAGGTGCGGCTCGATCTTCTCTTTCGCCCAAGTACGGCCCACGCAATTTGGAATTTCTTGGCCGGGATGTCCCGGCCTGACCTTTCGCTCGATTTTCTCGCGGCAGTAGGCCGAGCTCTCATCCAGACGCTAGCGACTGCAGTCACGGGCACGGTCCTTTCCATTGTCTTCGCGCTGCCCCTGAGCGTCCTCACCACTGCGACGCTGTGGAGTCGCGGAGTCCTGGCCGCCGAATACGATCACGATTTCGTTTTTCGTCTTCGATGGTTCAGCACCAGGGTGGCTCGGGCATTGCTCGGCTTCCTGCGGGCCATCCCAGATTTGGTTTGGGCACTGTTATTTGTGGCGGCTGTCGGCCTGGGACCGCTGGCCGGTACGCTTGCACTGGCCGTGGCCTACACCGGCGTCCTTGGCCGCGTCTACGCCGATGTCTTTGAGCATGTCGATCCCCAACCGCTGGAAGCGCTGCAGTCGACAGGAGCCACGCGCATGCAGATTTTCCTTCGAGGCGTGTGGCCGCAAGCTGTGCCCCATCTGCTGGCCTATTCGCTGTATTCCTTCGAGTGCTGTGTGCGAGCGGCGACGGTTCTTGGGTTTGTCGGCGCGGGCGGCATCGGCTACGAGATCTTCGTCTCGCTGCGGCTGTTCGACTACGGTCAGG
>Ga0335077_10013362_pt1 | contig 10263 bp, 6 predicted proteins | sample Lox_Sample_31_FD_207151 | JGI IMG/M metagenome (GOLD analysis project Ga0335077, IMG submission 207151) | Soil microbial communities from Loxahatchee National Wildlife Refuge, Florida, United States - Lox_Sample_3.1 | ecosystem: Environmental > Terrestrial > Soil > Wetlands | place: USA: Florida...
TTACTTTCCCCCAGACTCTGGTCAACAGCCGCGTATTATCCGGCAACGGCAGCGATCAGCCCCGCGTGATCGCCACTGACAGCCAGGGATTCGTTTATGTGGCCGGCGTCACGACTTCAGGCAACCTTGCGACTACTAATGCCCTGGAGCCGCAACCGCCTCAGGCCGCCCTTCAAGTGAGCGTCAACGGCGCGTCATTTGTAGATACCGGCCTCACCGCCAACAGCATCGACGCCGTTGCCGCATCCAGCGATGGCAAGTTGGTCATTGCGAGCACGCCCAGCGGGATCTTCCGCAGCGTCAACTCCGGTGTCACCTGGACCGTGGCGAATGGTTCGTTGCCTTTGGCGGCGGCATTGGCGGTCGACCCGGGCAATCCAGCCAACGCCTACGCCCTGCTCCAAACTGGCGCGTTTTACCACAGCTCAGATGGGGGCATGGAATTGGCAAGCCACCGGGGCGTTTCTGCCGGCCACCGCGCAACCTCAATTAACCATCGTGCCCGGCACGCCCGCCACGCTTTACATCTTGTCCAACTACGCCATGTATCGCAGCACCGACGGTGGCCAGACGTGGCAGCCGTTCCCGGTCGAGAATGCTTCCGTGTCCGCATTCGCGATTGCACCGTCGCAACCGAATTCAATTTACGCTAGCGGTACTCCGCCCTTCGGGCCTATATACAAGAGCACGGATGGCGGCGCTAGTTGGACACGGCAGGCTTTCCCTGTTTTCGCCTATGGCCCGGGCGCGATGGCGGTGGACCCCACCAACCCCTCCGTCATCTGGCTGGTGGATGGCGGAGTCGACATTCGACAAAGCACCGATGCCGGAGTGTCTTTTCAGGTCGTGACCAGTTTCGCAAACGGTGCTGCCCTTGACGCGGTCGCGATTGATCCCGCCGATCCTGCGCGCGTCTACGTCGCCGGGAACTCCGGTATTTATGCGACCTCCGACGGAGGCAAAATCTGGTCCCTGGTCGGTCCGGCGGCAACATCACTCGCGGCCGCGCCTTCGCGCATATACACAGCTGGCGGCAGCGTGCAGCAGACTGTCTTCCTGGCTAAGTTCGATCCGGCGTTATCACAAGTGGTCTACTCAACCTATTTGTGGACAGGAGCGGTTTCTGCCATCGCGTTGGACTCCGCGAGCGACATTTGCCTGGCAGGCAGTGACTCTACCGGCATGAACGGCGTGACGATGAAGGTTGGCGGGGCCGACAGCAAGGTTATGTACTCGATGACTCTTACGGGTGCTGTTCCCAACGCGATCGCTCTCGACGCCAGCGGCAACGCGGTCATTGCGGGTACGGCAACCGGCTTGGCCACCAGCAAGGGCGCGTACCAGTCCACCCCTCCCAGTCCGTGCAGCGTTCCTTTTAATCCGTTTAACGGCTTCTTGACCTCGGAGAGCACCCACGCTTTCGTGGCCACGCTCGACGGCAGTGGCGCACTGCTGAAGGCAACCTATGTTACGGGTTCATGCGGGGATACGGCCTATGCCGCCGCGCTCGACTCCACCGGCAACATCTACATCGCCGGGGAAACTTACCCGGCCGATTTCCCGGTTACCGCCGGCGCCATGACCGCTAAGTTTCCCTCCATTTACTCCGCGGGCTTCGTGGCCCAGCTAAGTCCCGCCCTCGATCAACTCACCTATTCAAGCTTTCTGGGCGCCGGCTTCTTCAGCGCGGTGCATGCCATCGCGCTGGATGGCGCCGGCAATGTGTACCTGGCGGGTTCCACCCCGGCCAGCCCCACGGCTGGCGCGGCCCACGCGTTGCCGAACAGCGGCTGCCCCGCGCTAGAACCCGGCCCCGGGCCTCCCATAATGACGCCGCCCGTCGCTGGCGACAGCGCCTTCGTCCTGAAGATGACCCTTTCCTCGGCCCCGCCCGCCTTCCTTGCTACCGTGGGCGGCACCTGCCACGCGGAGGCGGACTCCATCGCCTTCGACGCTAACGGCAACATCTGGCTGGCCGGATCGAACCTATCTTGGGATTTCCCGACCATGGCGCCAATTGCCGGCCTTAGCCAGATTCCACCTCAACAACTCCACTATTACAACTGCCTCACCGGCTTTCTCGCCGAGTTGAATCCTTCGGGCTCGGCCGTGCTTTCGGCGTCGGTGACCGATTCCTATGGCGCTGTTGCGGCGAATTCTTCGGCCGTCTACTTCACCGATGGCTTGGGTGCTCTGAACTCCTCCGGCTTTGCGACCGGAACCTATTCTGCGCTCGTGGCGCAGATCAACCCCGCCCAGGCCGCCCCGATCTTCGTCGATGAGATCACTCAGTACGATCCGCTGACGCCGGCCGCAGTCCGCTTTTCCTCAGCCGTGGCACCCGGCGAGATTGTGCGGATTCTCGGCCGTGGGATTGGGCCGCAGAACCAGGTCGAGGCCATGCTGACCAACGCAGGTACATTGGCAACTTCCATCGGCGGCGTGCAGGTGACTTTCAACGGCATTCCCGCGCCGTTGGTCTACGCCCAAGCCAACCAGGTGGTGGCCGTTGCGCCATTCGAGCTGACTCCGCTCACTAACGCCAGCGTACAGGTGCAATACAACGGCCTCACCTCGAGTATTTATACCGTTCCGGTCGTCGCTCAGAACCCGGATATTCTGGCCGTGGTGAATTCCGACTGGACGCCGAACTCTCAATCGAACCCAGGGGCCCTGGTCGTGATCTTTTTGACGGGTCTGGGGCGGACCATACCGGCGAGCACTGACGGCGCCATCAACCGTCCGCCGCTCGCCCAGCCCGCCATGGCGCCGCAAATGCAATTCAGCGGAGATGTCGGCAGCGTCGTAGATTTCCTGGGCGCCGCGGCCGGCGAAGTAGCGGGCGTGTCTCAGCTAAACATCAGTCCCACCGGCCTTGTGCCGAACATGAATGGCCAGTTCTATGGATTCACCGTTTCAGTCGGTGGGGCTTCAGCCGAGGTATATGTCTCTCCGTAAGTTTATTACCCTATTCATGCGAACGAGTTTACTAAATGCGTGACAGTACTGGGCCGCAAGCTGTAAGGTTGACAGCCATTCGCCTTCTCAACTGATACACTCGAGTACGAGGAGACTTGCCATGCGGACGTCTTGAGGCGTTCTCCTGTGTTCGCTCTTCTGCGCCGCGCTTGCTTTCTCGCAAACTCTGACCAAAAGCCGCGTGTTATCCGGCAACGCGAGCGACCGACCCCGTGTGATTGCCACTGACTAGCAGGGGTTCGTTTATGTGGCCGGCGTCACGACTTCAGGCAACCTTGCGACTACTTAATGCCCCGCGCTCAAGGAGAATTCAGGGAGGCGCTCGGTGAGTAGGTTATCGCGAAGGGCGGCGGGGAGAGAGTGGAAAATGTGCCAGGTGAGGCGCGGCGTGATTTGCAATTCGTACTCGATCGCCAGAGGCACGCGGAGGGTGGCTTCTTCGTGGGGTCAACTCTTCGGGCGTGAACTGGCGGCTCGTATCGCGGCGGATGGCCGAAGCGGCAGCGGCGTGGGCTTCGGTGACGACATGTGTGTCCCAATGCGGGACTTGAATGTTCCTTCAGGCCAGGTCTACCGGTTCGTCCTCGTGGATTTCGCAACGAGACCAGCGTTTTGGGCCGAGGGCTCTTGCGTTGGTACGGACGGGTAAAATGTCCAGGATCATTCCAACCCCCTGCAGCAGGTAATCAGCTTGGAATTGCCAATTGATGTCAAATACGCGGACGAGTCCGTCGGCGACATTTCGGCTCTCGCGAGGCACATTCAGCGATATTCCTACCAACTGGATACCATCAGCAGCAGCGAATCCTCGGGGAAACCCGCCCGTTCTCACCTCCCAGCCGGATTCCGCGACGAGACGGCCCTCCGCGGAGCTACAGGTAGCGAGACAACTGTCGATCCAGAAGATGTTATGCGCCTGCACGCCGAGGGGCCGGACAACGTCGAGGTCCAGCGAGGGATAATTGAAAAAGAATATCTGACTCTCTCCCCAATTGTGGGCCAGCAAGCCGACCTGCCCGCCAAATTCTGCGATGGTATTGAAGTGGTGGACATCCCTGTCACGTGCTAGCGGGTCAGGATACCACTTCTGCCAATCCTCTGTTGCGGGATCGAAGATCGCCACAAAATTGTCAAACGCGCAAGTGACCCAAACCCGATAATCCAGGGAAGCAATTCCATGGAGATCCCGAAGGGGGAACGGCGCCAGCACTTCCGTTTTTATGCTGAGCCCCTCATCGAAGAATAGCAGGCTGCCACGTTCATTCATCCGCTCACCATCGTCTGCCCCTGGCAAGCGGTTCCGGCACGCGGCGACTACCCTGCTATCGTGCAAGCATAACCCATAGTAAAGTCCTTTGCCGGAGTGAATCAGGTAAACAGCTTGTTCGTAAGTGTCTACCAACAGGATGTGTTGACTCGTGCTAACCAAGAATTCCATTTTTGACGTTAAGACTTTCTTCGACCGGCGGCGAAATCAACGGTTCCCAGTTGAGCGATCGGGCGTTGCCAATTGCTCCGCCAAAGATGAAGTATCCCGCAAAACTTCTCCAATCAGAAGCAGCAGGTTTCGATCGCTTCAGGGTCGCTTGGGAGTCGCTTGTCCCACTCCGAAGACTGATCTTGGGATGTCCCGCACGATGGGCGGACCAGTTGCCGCTCCTTCCGTTCGATCTCATGTTTGTTTCATTTTTAGGGATGGTAACGGCTTCGTCAAGTCCGGGGCCGGACACACTCCCGCACGGTTGCCTTGACAGGACCAGATCGAGGCGCGCGGCGCACATTGTCGCTTGGGGACGTGGACTCCCATGGTAGAGAACGTGATCGAGGAGTTCAGCCATCGTATAAGTCTCAAAGTAAGTTCACGCTCGTCAGCGTTTCTTCAAAGTAACGCCGAGCTGATTGCCGGCTGTATAGAAAACCGTTTCCAGGTCCGGATTCGATGTGGCGGCCTTGACGTAGTCCGGCGTCATATCCATGTTATGGGCGAGGATCAAGCCACCCGGACGCACGAGCGGAAGCATCTTATTCAGATAATCGATATACCCGTCCTTCTCGGCGTCAATGAATACTACGTCGACCGGACCTTTCAACTTAGTAATATTGACGTGGGCATCGCCTTCCACCACCGTTGCCAGCCGGTCGACGCCGGCTTTCTTGAAATGCGCGCGCGCCAGCGCCGCGCGATGTGGGTCGAGTTCAAATGTGGTCAGCGTGCCTCCGGTGCTTTCCAGAGCCATGCAGAACCACATGCCCGAAATGCCCGTGGACGTGCCAATCTCCACCACGCTCTTCGCATTCACTGCCTCCGTCAGGAGCCGCAGCATCCTGCCATCCGCCACAGGCACGTTGGCGTATAACTCGCCCGCCGCTACCGCGTCGTTGATCGTGGCCAGAATCCTCTTCTCCGATTCGGTCTTGGCCAATGGCGGGTTTTTGGCGCTCGCCGGCGCCGCGGACCGCTGGCCGAAAGCGCCCAGTGATGCCACGAGAACCATCGCAACGATGGCCGCTGTCTGTATCATCAACCGCCAGAATAATCCATTTCGCCCGGGCACACCGTTTGATTCGACGGTCCTGCTTCGCCAGTTAAGCTATCCTTTACGTATAAGTGCCATGGACGCCCCCGCGCAGTCCCAATCCGCGACCGTCGCCGTCCCCGGACCGCCCCCGCTCTCCAGCACCTCCAGTCACGATGAAGGGCGCTTCGTACCTGGCACCCTGGTCGCGGGCCGCTATCGCATCGTCACGTTGCTCGGACGTGGCGGCATGGGTGAAGTCTACCGCGCCACCGATCTTACCCTCGCCCAGCCCGTGGCTCTCAAGTTTCTGATCTACGCCGGTCCGCGGCACGAGCGCGCCATCGAGCGCTTCCACAACGAGGTGCGTGTCGCGCGGCAGGTCTCCCACCCCAACGTCTGCCGCGTCTACGATGTCGGCGAAGCCGACGGCGTGCCTTACATCTCGATGGAGTACGTGGATGGCGAGGACCTCGAGTCGCTCCTCCAGCGCATCGGCCGCCTGCCCTCCGATAAGGCCCTCGAAATCGCCCGCAAGATCTGCGCCGGTGTCACCGCCGCTCACGACAAGGGCGTCATTCACCGCGACCTGAAGCCCGCCAACATCATGCTCGACCGCCGCGGCAACGTCGTGGTCATGGATTTCGGCCTGGCCGCTGTCGGCGGCGAGTTGCGCGGCGCCGAAGCCCGCAGCGGCACACCCGCCTACATGGCGCCCGAACAACTTCGCGGCGAAGAAGTCACCGCCCGCAGCGACGTCTACGCGCTCGGCATGGTGCTGTACGAAATCTTCACGGGCAAGCACGCCTACGAAGCTTCCTCCCTCGCCGAACTCATCCATCTGCAGGAACACGCCCAGATCACCAGCATGTCCTCGATCGCCGCCGAAATCGATCCCGGCGTGGAACGCGCCATCCGCCGCTGCCTCGATCCCGACCCGGCCAAGCGCCCCCCAAACGCGCTCGCTGTCGCGGCCGCGTTGCCCGGCGGCGACCCTCTGGCCGCCGCCCTCGCCGCGGGTGAAACGCCCTCCCCCGACCTGGTTGCCGCATCCGGCAAGACCGAAGGCCTGCCGCTCAATATCTCCGCCCCGCTGGCACTCTCGCTGGCCGCGCTGATCGTGGCGCTGCCGTTCGCCCGCACCAACGTGGAGCTGCACAGCCTGGTTCCCTTCGAGCTCTCCGCCGACGCCCTGGCCGCCAAAGCTCGCGAGCAGGCCGCCGCCTTCGGCTACACCACCCCCCCCGCCGACCGCAAGTACGATCTGCACTGGGATTGGGACGCTATCTTCAACACGGGCCGCAGCGTCAAGAAAATCGACGCGGTGCGCGGCATTTTCCAGGCTGAGCCGCCCCTTCAACTCGGCTATCGCGAAAGCCCGCTGCCCCTGGTCGCGCTACCGGATGGAGAAGTCACCGGGGAGCGTCCAGCGCCCGTCGTCTCGGGCATGATTGAAGCCTGGCTCAACAGTAAGGGCGAGCTCCGCGCCTTCCAGGCCGTGCCCTCCCAGACCGAGGCGTCGCCCGCGCCCCGCGAAATCGATACCCAAGCCCTCTCCCGCGCCACCGGCATCGATCTGTCGCAGTTCCAGGAAACGGCTCCAAAGTTCACGCCGCTTTACGCCTTCGATTGGCTCAAGACCTGGAAAGGCCGCCATCCGGGGCTTGCGGTCGATGTTGTGGTGCAAGCCTCCGCCTGGCGCGGGCGCCTTACCGAGTTGCAAGTCATGTGGCCCTGGTCCGCCGCGGGACGCATGCCGAAGGCCCGCATAGCGCATTCCAGTGAGTCCAACCGTGCCGTGGTGGAGCGAATCACCGGTTGGTTAATCGCCATTTTTTCAGCCTTCGTTGCGGCGCGCAATTTACGCGCAGGCCGCGGCGACCGGCGAGGCGCCTGGCGTGTGGGCATAGTCTGTTTCCTTCTCACAGCCGTTTCCTGGCTGAGCCAGGCGCATTGGGTGGTCCACATCGACATGGCCGAAATCCTCACCGCCAACGCCGCGCGGTGGGTCTCGGAAGCGGGCCTCGTCTGGCTGCTCTACATCGCCCTGGAGCCGGCCGTGCGCACGCACTGGCCGCATGCCATCGTCACCTGGAGCCGTATGCTGGCCGGGCGCTGGCAGGACCCGCAGGTTTGCGCGCATGTGCTCTACGGCGCGCTGGTCGCTGTCGCAATCAGCTTCTTCTTTGCCGGCGCGCAGTGGCTTCAGGTCTGGCACGGCTTATTCGGACCCTCCGTCAATGCCGACACCGGCGTCAGCGCGGGATATTGGTTGGCCGACATCGCTTTCATGGCGAAAGAAGCCATCGAAGCCGGCGTGCTGGTCGTCTTTGTCATCTTCTGTTTCCGCGCCGTGTGCCGCAAGGATTGGATCGCCTCCGTGGCGGCCGCGGCGCTCTTCACGCTGCAGGAAGGCGACGTCTGGCGCGGCGGGGGCTTGCTCACCTTCGCTTTTTTCCTGGTCATCTTCACCGTGCTGGCCTTTGTTCTTTTGCGCCTTGGCCTGGTCTCCACCATCGTCGCCACTTTCGTGGCGAATCTGCTGCTGAAGACGCCCGGCGCGCAAAACCTCACCAAGCCCTATGAATGGACTGTCGTCGCCTATCCCGCAGTGGCCTTGGTCATCGTAGCCTGGGCCTTTTGGCAGACCGCCGGCCGTCAGCTACTCACTGTCGCTCCCGTGGAGCCTAACTGAATGGTCCGTATTCGAACCTTACTTGCCTTCCTCGCCCTGTGGACAGCCTTCGCCGCTCCGCCGGACTCGCCCCTTGTGTGGAGCGATGAATTCAACGGCGCGCCCGGTTCGCCACCTGACTCCTCCAAATGGGTCTATGATCTGGGCGCCAGGGGATGGGGTAACCACGAGCTGGAGAATTACACAGACAACCGTGGCAACGCCTATCTCGATGGTCAGGGCCACTTAGTGATACAGGCGCTTCAACCAGAATCGGGTAAGTTTACCTCCGCCCGTTTGAAAACGAAAGGTAAATTCTCGTTTACCTATGGCCGTATAGAGGCGCGCATTCAGGTCCCCTACGGGCAAGGCGTGTGGCCTGCATTCTGGATGTTAGGCGACAGAGCCGGGCAAGGATGGCCCGACAATGGCGAGATCGACATCATGGAGAACATTGGGCGCGAGCCCACCATCGTGCATGGCACCGTTCACGGTCCCGGCTATAGTAACTCGCACGGCATCAGCAAGGACTTCAAGCTGGAGAAAGGCCGGTTCGCCGATGACTTCCATGTTTACGCGGTCGACTGGGCGCCCGAACGCATCGACTTCTTCGTGGACGGCACGCGCTACCACACCGTCACGCCCGCGTCGCTGCCTCCCGGCAAGAAGTGGGTCTACGACCATCCTTTTTATGTGCTGCTCAACGTGGCAATTGGCGGTGACTGGCCCGGCAACCCGGATGCCTCCACCCAATTCCCGCAGCGGATGCTGGTGGATTACGTGCGCGTCTACAAACCCTGATCCGACGGTTCAGCGCGACCCGGCGGCAGCGGCGCAATTGCCGCCGGCTTTAACCTCGAATACTACTCCGAGGTTGTACGTGCCGCCTCCGAGGGTGGCGCCGAATAGATTGCCTGCCGAGTCCAGGTACACGGTCGAGTAAGTGTCGTAGCCATTAGCGCCGTTGAAGCTGTGCAGTATCGTGAAACTGCCCGACTGATCTATTTTGAATACGGTCCCGCAGCCGAAGCTTTTGCAGGGGCCCCGGGCGTTTCCGCCAGCGGCGGCGGTTCCGTAGAGATTGCCTTCCGCGTCGATCACCACGCCGCCAAGCGGGGTGCTTCCGTCGGCTCCGCCGGTAAAGCGGTGCAGCACTGTGAACCTGCCGGCGGGATCGAACCGGTACACCACGCCGCAGCCGGGTTCCGCGTTCGTAGCGCACACTCCAGCCGTGATTCCGCCGAACTGAGTTGTCCCGTAGAGGTTGCCTGCCTGGTCGCGAACCATTCCGTCCGGATACTCGCCGCCGGCGGACTTTTCGAAATTGTACAAGACAACATAGGAGCCGTTCACGTCGACCTTGAACAGCACGCCGTTGTCATACGCGCCGCCGTACTCCGTGACGCCGTAGAGATTCCCTGACGGATCGCGGGCCAGCCCCTTATAGGGCGCGTAGCCGTCGGCCCCGCCGGTAAACGCGTACAGCACCGTCACGCGCCCTTTCGGAGAGACCTTGAACACTACACCACACCCGGGAAGGGGAGTGGTCCGGCATTCACCGGCAGTGAGACCGCCGTAGGGTGAGACTCCGTAGAGATTACCAGCCGAGTCGAGGATCATGGCTCCCGTGACGCCCTGCCCATCCTCGCTGTTGAACTCGTGAAGCAAAGTGAAGTTGCCGCCAGCGTCCAGTTTGAAGATCACGCCACAGCCACGAGCGCCGCAGAGTCCGGTGGTGTTACCGCCGCCGGACGTAGTTCCGTAAAGGTTACCGGCCGCGTCGCGGACCAGGCCGCCGATGGGATATGCGCCGTCGGGTCCCGTGAAGTTGTGCAGGACGGTCTGGGCGCCGCCGGTATCGATCTTGAACACAACGCCTGGATCCGCCGCCGCTGGCTGCGCCGTAGACGTTGCCCGCGGGATCGGTAATCACACTGGAAAACGGGTTCTCACCAGATGCCCCGACGGGAAAGTTATACAGCACCCGACTCGATGAGCCGGCCCCAACCAGGGTTGCGGCTAAGGGCTTGCTAAACAATAATCTGTACAATCGTTCATGAAGAAGCCATGCTGGGTGGGTCACTTGTGTGGAAT
>Ga0335077_10013364_pt1 | contig 10263 bp, 8 predicted proteins | sample Lox_Sample_31_FD_207151 | JGI IMG/M metagenome (GOLD analysis project Ga0335077, IMG submission 207151) | Soil microbial communities from Loxahatchee National Wildlife Refuge, Florida, United States - Lox_Sample_3.1 | ecosystem: Environmental > Terrestrial > Soil > Wetlands | place: USA: Florida...
GTCACTGGCATTGCCCCGATGACCATGGCCACATTCACCAAAACGTGAAACCCTAACGCCGCTGTCACGCCCATGACCAGAAACATGCCCGCGCGGTCTTTCGCTCGCTGGGCATTCTGTACTAAACGCAACAACAACGCCATGTACAGCCCCAAAGCAACCAGTACGCCTTTGAATCCCTGTTCCTCCGCCCACGCCGACATGATGAAGTCGGAATACCGGACCGGAATGTAGCCCAGTTGATTCTGCGTACCGTTGCCGAAACCCTTCCCCCAGAATCCGCCCGAGCCCACTGCTATCTTCGACTGCAACACTTGATAGCCCGAGCCCTTGGCGTCCTCTTCAGGATGTAAGAACGATGTCACTCTTTCCTTCTGGTATGGCTTAAGGAAGTGCCACCCCACGGGCAGCATCAAAATCCCAATCAACACGATGACCACGGCATGTTTCCATTGCAGCCCTGCGAGAAACGCGCCCACCACCAACATGGGCATTAAAACGAGTGCTGTCCCCAGGTCTGGCTGCTTCAGAATCAATACCAGTGGCAAGCCTACCAGAAGCCCTGCTTTAATCAAATCCTGCAGGGAGAGCTCATCCGTGCGCACGTCCGCAAAGAAGCGCGCCAACACAATGATTATAATCAATTTGACGAATTCTGACACCTGAAAGAATTCGCCCAGCACCGGGATCCACCGCTTGGCCCCAAACCGCGTATGTCCCACCAGCAATACCGCCGTTAACGCTACCAGCGCCGCAATATACAGCCATGGCGCCTGGTCCATGATCACGTGGTAATCCAGCCGCGACAGCACGAACATCAACACGATCCCGATCACCAGCCAACGCATCTGCTTGATGTGCATTCCGGCGAGCGCGCTGCCGTGTGTCGCGGAATAAATCTCCAGCACGCCGATCGCGCAGATCGCCGCCACAATGGCCAACAACCACCAGTCGTAATCACGGGCTCCGGGTGCGTCTTTAATCATTCGTGCACTTCCGCATATCCCTTCGACTAACCCAAAATCCTCGTTCCGATCGAAACGAGGAATCTCTCTTCTCGGACGCTCTCGCCGGCTTACTTAGTCCGTCTTATCTTTGTCCCTCGCCGGCATCACCACCGCTGCCTCTTCCGGCTTTCCAACCACCTTCGGCTCCTCTGTCCCTTCGTTCTTCTTCGCGGGAGATGGTTTTGGCGTCGGGCTGCTCTTCAAATTCTCCGCCGTGACTTGTCCCGGCGTCTTCTTGTTCTTCTTGTCGTAATACGCTTTCACGATATCGCGCGCGATCGGTGCGGCCGCTAAGTTGCCGTGTTCGCCGCCCTCCACCAATACGCTCACCACGATCTCGGGATCCCGGCGCGGGGCATAACCCACAAACCAGGCGTTGTCTTTGCCCTTGCTGGCGGCCTTCCCGATTTTCCCCCTTTGATCGTTACTCATCACCTGGGCGCTTCCAGTTTTCCCGCAGAACTCGATCCCCTGCAGCTTCAGCATGCCCGCCGTACCGCCCTCGTTCACCACGCCGTACATTCCCTGGGTGACCTGCTCGACGGTATCCTCCGAAAGGTCGACCCGCATTTCGCCAACTTTTGCCGCGTCTTTCAGTAGATGCGGTTGCTTGAAAACTCCGCCGGACGCAATCCCGCCGATGGCGTACGCCAGCTGCAGCGGTGTTGTGGTCACCGCACCCTGCCCGATCGCCACCGATATCGTCGAGCCCGGATACCACTTGTGGTGATACACCCGCTGCACCCACTCTTCCGAAGGCACCAGCCCCGTCTCTTCCGAAGGCAGATCAATCCCGGTTTTTGCGCCTAGTCCCAGCATCTTCGCGTACTTCGAAATCGTCCCGATTCCCATGCGTTGCCCGATGTTGTAGAAGAAGATGTCGCACGAGTGGATGATCGCGCTGTGCAGGTTCACCACACCATGCCCGCCTTTTCCGTAGATGTGGCACTTGAACATGCGTCCGTAAAAAGTCGCGTATCCCGGGCAGAACGCCGTGAAATTCTCCTGCGGCGTCTTGGACTCCAGCATCGCCGTCGCCATGATGACCTTGAAAACCGAGCCCGGTGCCAACTGCGCTTGCGTCACACGGTTCATGAGCGGGTGATCCGGATCCGCGTTTAAATTTTGCCACTCCTCCTTCGAAATCCTTATTGCGAAATCGTTGGGATCCGGCGCCGGACGGCTCGCAAACGCCAGCACCTCTCCGCTTCGCGGGTCAATCGCCACCACCGCGCCTCTTTTGTCCCCCAGCCCTTTTTCCGCCACTTCCTGCAGATCATAGTCGATGGTCAGTTGAATCTGCTTGCCCGGAATCGCTTCCTGCTGCGACAGCCGCCCCACTTCTTTGCCCACGCTGTTCACGATCACGCGCCGCATCCCGTCCGTGCCCACCAGCAGGTCGTTGTATTGCCGCTCCAGCCCGCTCTTTCCCGCGATGTCGCCGGGCCGCAACTTGCCGTTGCTCGCTTCAATCTGTTGTTCGCTCACTTCACCCACATACCCGCTGGCGTGCGCCATGAATCCGCCCGGCAAATACCTGCGCCGGTGTACCATCAGCATTTCCAGTAGGGGAATGTCCGCGCGGTGCGATTCGATGAAGGCCACGTCCGCAGGTGTCGCTTCCGGTTTAATTACGATCGGCTGGAATTTCGGCAGCGCTTTGGTGTTTTCCAGTTGTTCTTTCAGGTCGTCGAGCGACAGCCCCAAACCTTCCGCAATTGCCGGCAGATTCTTGTCCACCTGATCCTGATCGTCGCGCAGCAACAGCACGCTGAACGATGGATAGTTGTCCACCAGTACGCGTCCGTCGCGGTCCAGCATTCTTCCCCGCGGCGCAATGATGGGAATCGAGCGCACGCGGTTGCGCTCCGCCATCACCCCATATTTGTCGGAATCGATGACCTGCAGCTTCCAGAAGCCCAGCAGCAACAGCGCCAGCATCCCTACAATTACGTAGGATGCGGCGGCCAGCCTTTCCTGCGGCAGTCGGCTATCGTTGCGGAACCAGTACGACACGAAAGACCTGCGCGTGAGTCTCTCTCTTCTTCAGGGCTTAGCGGCGCCCGCTCGCGCTTTCCTAATTCTTCTCGCAGCGATTTTCTACGAATCCGTCGTTCCACAGGGCTTTGCTGCCGCCCCGGACAACTCGTTATTCACCGGAATCGCCGCCACCTTCTGAAGCCGTCTACTTTCAGAAGTCTCTTTCAAAGTAGCACTTGGCCCGCGCACCCGCAACTCGTTCCAGAGTACAGGTTTCGGCATGGACACGGCCCGCCTCCTACACGCTTTCCCGGATGACTCTTTGGCCGCATTTCGAAGTAAATCGATTTAGTTAAGCCGTTCGCCCCCTCTTTTCTCTTCCCTCTCTTCGCGCATCTGTTTATACTGAAAGCTCGCTCATCTTTCCTGTCTCTCCGGAGGTTTTGTGCTTCGTTTTTGGGCCCGTCCCTTGTTTCTTCGCTGGACCGTTGCTGCGCTCACACTTGCCGGATGCCTCGGCGTCTCCTTTGGTGTCTTGCGCCTTCGTTCTGCCTCTCCCACGGTCGACAAAAATTCTCTCCAGGTCGTCACTGTCGAATCCGGCCCCATGATTTGCCATGTCGATGGCCTGGGTAGCCTCGTCCCCGACGATGAACGCTGGCTTACCGCCGGCACAGACGGGCGCGTCGACCAGATTCTCCTTCGGCCTGGCGCCCGCGTCCGGCCGAACACTGTGATACTCGAACTCAGCAATCCGGACCTCGACCGCCAGATTATCGACGCCGAACTGGCCATGAAAAAGTCCGAGGCTGAGCTCGCCAATCTGCGCGTTCAATTGCAAGCGCAACTCCTGAACGAAAAAGCGCTCGAAGCGCAGCTCCAAGCCGATGCTACTCAGGCCAAACTCGAAGCCGATCGTGACGAATCTCTTTACCAAAATCAGCTTGGCACCTTGATGAACTCGAAAATTTCCCGCGCCAAAGCGGATTCCCTCAACACTCGCCTCCAGATTGAAAAAGAAAAACTCGGCATCGCTGAAGAAGCGCGCCAGGCCCAACTCACCGCCAAGCAAGCGGAAGTCGCTCAGATGCAGGCGCTCTATTCTCTCCGCACGCAGCAGAAAGAAGCGCTGGTCGTCCGCGCTGGCTTGGACGGCGTTGTGGAAGAAGTTGCCGTTGGCAACGGCCAGCAGGTCGGACCGGGAACGATTCTGGCGCGCGTCGCAAGTTCCGCGCGTCTCATGGCGCGCATTCATGTTCCCGAAGCCCAGGCCAGCAGTATCGAAATCAACCAGCCGGCCGCGATTACCCTTCAGGATCACACTTATCCCGCCCGGGTTGTCCGCATGGATCCCAACGTCCAGAACGGTACCGTGAGCATCGACCTTAAAATTATTGGCCCGCAACCCCGCGAAGCCCGTTCCGATCTCTCCGCCAGCGGCTCCATCGACGTCGAAAAAATTCCTCAGACCACGTACCTGAAGTGGCCCTTGCAAGCCAAGGGTGGATCTCCCCTCTCGCTTTTCCGGGTCTCCAACGACGGGAAACTGGCCCAGCGCGTCGAGGTCCTTCTTGGCCATGTGTCCAGCGACCGCGCGCAAATCATGCAGGGCCTGCAACCCGGCGATAGTGTGATCGTCTCGGATATGTCTGCTTGGCACCGCTATAGCCAGCTCCAGCTCAAGTAATTTTGATCGAAACGTCGATCCGCTTCCTCACTTGCGGTGGGCGCTTGTGCCGTTGCAAAAGAGAAACTCCCTCTCACGCAACGCTCTTTTGTATTTCGCGATCTCTCGTTCCTCCCGTAAAATCGTTGATTCTCTATGTGGCCTAATACCAATCAGCCGCTTCGTCTCTCCTTGATCGGCATGTCCGGTTCCGGCAAGTCTCACTGGGTCAAGAACCTGAATGCGCTCGGATGCCCCACCGTCTGTTGCGACGATCAGATCGAAGCTCGCCTCGCTCCCATCCTCAAGGCCGGCGGTTATGAAGGCATCAACGACGTTGCGGCCTGGATGGGCTGGCCCGACAGTCCCACTTACGCTGAGCGCGAATCGGAATACCTGCGTGAGGAGATCGCCACGCTCGATGAACTGCTCACCTCGCTCGAAAAAGATCCTCAACGCGGACTCGTCATCGACACCACCGGCAGCGTCATCTGCACCGGCAATCACATCCTGCACCGCCTCCGCAAACTCACCACCGTGGTTTACCTCGCCGCTTCCGATCAGGAAGTGGACCTCTTGATCCAACGCTACCTTCGCGATCCGAAGCCGGTCCTTTGGCAGGGCGTGTTCCAGCAGCGAAGGGGTGAAACGCCCCAAAATACCGTCGTCCGTTGCTATCCGCTGCTCATTGCCGCGCGCCGCCGCAGCTACGAAGCCCTCGCGCACCTCACCCTTCCTACTCTCGTCACCCGCGAAATGTCTCCCCCTGGCACTTCGCGCAATGCCGCCGTCGGCCAGGCTTTTCTCGAGAAAATTGCCGCCATGCTCGCTGCCCGCCGATGATGGCTAACTCGCAACCTGGAACCCGTTACGCTCAAAGGAACCTGCCCTGCGCCCGTCATTCCGAACGCAGTCCGCGCAGTGAGGAATCTCTCTTGCGTTTGTTACCGGTTGTCATCCTGAGCGCATCCGATGGCGATGCGCGAAGGATCTCAACGTATAATTTGGGTACAGCGTTCCAGGTGACAGATTCACATCCGAAGCTGATCCCTGATTACTGATCACCGATTACTTTCCATGCGCTATCGCAGCACTGCCGGCAAAGCTCCACTCACCTCTCTTCGAGGCGCGGTCCTGCGCGGGCTCGCTCCCGACGGTGGCCTCTACATGCCCGCCGAAATCGCCCGCCACACTCCCGAAGAATTGGAAGAATTTCGCCGCCTGCCGTTCACGGAAGTTTGCTTTCGCGTGGTTCGCCCCTTCGCCACGCCCGATGTCCCCGAAGAAGTTCTGTGGCAGATCGTTGCAGAAGCCATTAATTTCCCGGTGAAGCTCGTTTCGCTTTCCCCGGCGCTCCACATACTCGAGCTTTTCCACGGCCCCACTCTCGCCTTCAAGGATTTCGGCGCCCGCTTCATGGCTCGCCTGATGGGCTACTTCGTTCGCGGCGAATCGCGTCAACTTACCGTTCTTGTCGCCACTTCGGGCGACACGGGCAGCGCTGTCGCCCACGGTTTTCTCGGCGTTCCCGGCATTCGCGTTGTCATTCTTTATCCGTCGAAGCGCATCAGCGAAGCCCAGGAAAAACAATTCACCACCCTCGGCCAGAACATTACCGCGCTGGAGGTTGCCGGGACCTTCGACGATTGCCAGCGTCTCGTCAAGCAGGCCTTCGCCGACGAGCAACTCACACAGCGCGCCTTTCTCACTTCCGCCAACTCCATCAACGTTGGCCGCCTGCTGCCGCAGATGTTCTATCACGTCGCTGCCTACCGCCAGCTGCCCGTGGCGTCCGTCCCTCTTATCGTCGCCGTTCCCAGCGGCAATTTCGGCAATCTCACCGCCGGCCTTGTCGCTAAACGAGTCGGCCTGCCGGTGGCTCGTTTCATTGCCGCCACCAACGCTAATGACGTCGTCCCGCGATACCTGCTCTCCGGCGACTACAATCCCCGCCCGGCCATTGCCACTTATTCGAATGCAATGGATGTCGGCAATCCCAATAATTTTCCGCGGCTCCTCGATCTCTGTCGCAACCGCATCGAAAATGTGCGCAAGGAAATCTCCGGTGAACACGCCACCGACGAAGAGACTCTCCAGGAAATGCACGATGTCTGGGACCGCTATCGCTACGTTTCCGATCCGCACACCGCCGTTGGCATCCATGCCTGGGAAAACTATCGTAAGCAGCACCCCGAGCCGTCTCAGGGACTCGTCCTCGCCACCGCCCATCCCGCTAAATTTGCCGACGTCGTTCAGAAGGCCATCGGCATCGCGCCCCCGCTCCCCGAACGTCTCGCCCGCTACCTCCCCCAGCCCAAGCTCTCTGTCCCCCTATCCAACGACTATTCCTCTCTCAAACAATTCCTCCTCTCCCACTGAACCTGCGGCGTCACCTGTCATCCCGCCGTGGGTTGCATCCAAGCTTGCAATTAGCTAATATTGTTTAGCTAAGGATCTACATGCCCGTCGTGACCATCCACAAAGCCAAAACGAACCTTTCGCGGCTCATCAAGAAAGCTGCCGCGGGCGAAGAAGTCATTATTTCTCGTGGGGACAGACCGGTAGCCCGTCTCGTCCCAATCGGCGAAAGCAAGGGCCGGCGCCAGCCTGGTTCGCTGAAGGGAAGATTGAAAGTCGGTCCTGAATTCTTCGAGCCGCTCCCTCCTGGGGAACAGACGGCCTGGGAGTGACTCAGCGTGCGCGCGTTGCTTGATACGCACACCTTGCTCTGGTGGCTCTCCGATGACCCCGGTTTATCCGTGCGGGCCAAGAAGTTTGTGGCGCAGACTCACAATTCTTGTATTGTCAGCGCGGCTTCCGCTTGGGAAATCGCGACAAAGTTCCGGATTGGCAAGCTGCCCGGCGCCTCGGATCTTGTGGCTGGCTTTGCGGAGTACTTACAGCAGGAGCGGTTTGAGGCATTGTCAATCTCGTCCGATCACGCCGTTCGTGCGGGCTTGCTTCCCGGGCCGCACCGGGACCCCTTCGATCGCATGCTCATAGCCCAAGCGCAAGCCGAAGGGCTGCCAATCGTAAGTAATGAGGTCGTATTTGACGAGTATGGAGTCCGCCGGATCTGGTGAACCCCGCTTATACTTGCTCTCTGCCCAAACTCGTGGCGCCGCGCTATTCACCCCGATTCAGGTCTATAGACGAAGAACTACGGGCAACGGTTTCTCTTACAAACTGTGCCAAATCCAAGACATTGCTGGAGGGTAATCACAGCAAGGGCCATACTTCATCTAATTTGACACCAAAGAGAAGAAGCTGGTGTCTCTTATGAGAATTCGTCTCGAACTTACTATGGATCGCAGCTACGACGACCGTCTCAGCCGGTCCAGCGCCAGAAACAACACCGTTCCCACCAGCGCGTTTACACCCGCGGCAATCGCCAGATGCATGTTGAACCACGGCTCAGGCTGCGCCAGCAGCAACCGCCGGATCAGCACCAGAATCGCCTGATGCAACACGACGAATCCAAAAATCAGCGCGAACCGCGCCGCCGGATGCTCCGTATCCAGTCTCGCGCCAATCGACGACGCCAAATACCCAATGACCGTCTTCGCGATTCCGTAATATCCTAGCGGCACCGTCGGCCCGCTCAGCGCATCCTGCGCCAGCCCGATCACCATGCCCAGCAGCAATCCCGTGGACGGATTTCTTCGGCTGAGACCAAAATAAATTGTCACCAGCAGCGGTAACTCGATAATGTTCAGCTTTGGCACGTACACCGGCATCATCGACGACAGCACCAACGCCGCCACGGCCACCAGCAGAATCGCACCCGGGAAAAACTTGTGCACCTCAATGTGCGTCTCGCCGGTGCGCAACTCGTATGTTTCGTTCATCATGGCTTTTCCGCCGCCGGCACCGCGCTACCGGAATTCTGCGCGCCCGTCTGCGTTTCGGCGTTACTCGGGAAGTCCACCGGCGCCTGCGACAACAGCACGATCACCGTTTCCAGCCGGTCTAACCTTGCGGCCGGCTGCACGCGAATCTGCTTAAATGGATTTCCTGGCTTCACTTCCACCACGGTTCCCACCGGTATATCGCGCGGGAAAATCTTGTCCATTCCGCTGGTCACAATTTTTTCGCCGACCTGCACCTCTTCTTCGGTCGCCACATACTTCATCACTATCGTTGGGTCCCCGGTGCCTCCCACCGGCCCTTGTGTTCGCGTATTCACCAGCATCGCACCCGCCCCGCCTTCTTTATCCGTCAACAACAGCACCTGTGATGTGTCACGGTATACGGCAATCACTTTGCCGACAGCGCCATCTGGCGTGATCACCCCCATATTCTTCGTCACACCATCTCGTTCACCGCGGTCGATCTCGATCGTTCGGCTCGCCGTTCCCGCGCTTACCGCAATCACGCGCGCTCCGAGCATCGGCGCCGCCGTGTGCGCCTGCCTGAAATTCAAGATCGCCGCCAAGCGGTCCGCCTCGGCCGCGCGGCTCTGCAGCTGCGAAATCGTCAGTTTCAGCGCGTCGTTTTCCACTCGCAGTGCTTCGTTCTCCCGCGACGTCGTCTGCAACGCGAAGTAGTGATTCCACACGCCGCGCACTTTTCCGAATCCCCAGGCCCCGCTGCGTTCGAACGGCGACGCCGCAGATACCGCCCATACGCGAATCAATCTGCCTCGGGAATCTTTCTTGATTTGCACAGCAAGCAGCATCACCTGTGCGAGCAGCACGCCGCTCAGCAGCGCCAGCGATCGGTGTCTTGATGGAATCGCTACCATTTCAAACCGTGTTCACCCAACATGCAGCCTTCTCTGCTGGGACGCCGGGAACAACGGGCTTGGCGCGAACCTCATTCTCCTTGCCCGTGCTCCTCAACTTCCTTCCACTCGTCAGGCTGGGAAACCCTTTCTAACCGACGTCCAACGGCTTCAGTCGATGCAGACCTGCCGCAGCAGTTTAAAATCGCTCAGCATCTTTCCTGTGCCCAACACTACCGACGCCAGTGGATCGTCCGCGATCGACACCGGCAATCCGGTCTCCTCGCGAATCCGCTTGTCCAGATTCTTCAGCAGCGCGCCGCCGCCCGTCAGCACGATTCCACGATCGCTGATGTCTGCCGACAGCTCCGGGGGTGTGCGTTCCAACGCCACGCGCACCGCGTTCAAAATCGTCGCCACACATTCGCTCAACGCCTCGCGGATTTCGCTGTCGTCAATCGTCACCGTGCGCGGCACGCCCTCGATCAAGTTCCGCCCCTTCACTTCCATGGTCAGCGGCTTTTCCAGCGGGTATGCCGACCCGATCTCCATCTTGATCTGTTCCGCCGTGCGCTCGCCGACCAGCAGGTTGTACTTGCGCTTCAAATACTGCATTACCGCTTCGTCCATCTCGTTGCCGGCCACGCGCACCGACCGCGAGTACACGATGCCGCTCATTGAAATTACTGCAATGTCCGTGGTGCCCCCGCCGATGTCCACCACCATGTTCCCGCTCGGCTCTTCAATCGGCAGCCCTGCGCCAATCGCCGCGGCCATGGCCTGTTCCACCAGGTACACCTCGCTGGCTCGCGCCCGGTACGCCGAGTCCTGCACCGCTCGCTTTTCCACCGGTGTAATCTCGCTCGGCACTCCAATCACGATGCGCG
>Ga0335077_10013365_pt1 | contig 10263 bp, 4 predicted proteins | sample Lox_Sample_31_FD_207151 | JGI IMG/M metagenome (GOLD analysis project Ga0335077, IMG submission 207151) | Soil microbial communities from Loxahatchee National Wildlife Refuge, Florida, United States - Lox_Sample_3.1 | ecosystem: Environmental > Terrestrial > Soil > Wetlands | place: USA: Florida...
TCGGATACGTCACGACCGTCGTGGATCTCGGGCCGAACGTGGCGGGCCAGACGATCCAGATCCGCTGGAGGCTGGGAACCGACTCGAGCGTGAGCGGCACCGGATGGTGGATCGACTCCATCGCGCTCGCCGACGGATTTTCCTGCTGCGCTCTCCCGACGTTCGTCGCGCAAGCCCTGAGCGTCGATGCGCATCCGGGATCCGGCGTCTCTTCGAACCAGAATCACGTCCTCGAGCCGGGGGAGACGGCGATCGCCGCTCCGACGTGGAAGAACGGCGGTGCGGCGTCGGCGCCGCTCACCGGAATCGCGTCGGCGTTCACGGGGCCGGCGGGGGCGGCCTACACGATCGCCGACGCCACCGCGGACTACGGAACGGTCGCCGCCGGCGCGTCATCCGATTGCTTCGCGGCGACCGCGAACTGCTTCCGACTCGGGCTCTCCGCCCCCGCGTCCCGCCCGGTCCTCCACTGGGACGCGACCTTCCTCGAGACGCTTTCGGCCGGACCGGCGAAGACGTGGACGGTCCACGTGGGCGACAGCTTCACGGACGTGCCGCGGAGCAACTCGTTCTACGCAAAGATCGAGACTCTCCTTCACAGCGGGATCACGGCGGGTTGCGGCGGCACGCTGTACTGTCCGTCCGACACCGTCACCCGCGGCCAGATGGCGATCTTCCTCGCGCGCGGCATCGCGGGCAGCGGCAGTCTCATTCCGGTCGGAGGCACCCTCGGCGGGAACCGGTACTTCTGCGGCGCCGGCGGCGTGTCGCTCTTCACCGACGTCGCTCCGACGGACCTGTTCTGCCGGCACGTGCACTTCCTGGCGCTCGAGAACGTGACGCAGGGCTGCGCCGCCTCCACGTTCTGCCCGTCGGCCAACGTCGCCCGGGGCGACATGGCCGCGTTCCTCGCGCGCGCGATCCTCGTGCCGGGCGGCGGCTCTTCGATCCCGGTTTCCTACGGGCCCGACCCGGTCACCGGCCTCTCCTACAGTTGCGACCCGGCCGCGCCCGCCCTCTACTTCGGCGACGTTCCGTCCTCCAACGCCTTCTGCCGTCCGGTCCATTACCTCTGGGCGCGCGGCGTCATCGCGGGCTGCGCGCCCAACGTCTACTGTCCGGGGCAGCCGGTCACGCGGGACCAGATGGCGAAGTTCCTTTCGAACGCCTTCGAGCGGTTCCTCTACGGGCCGTAGGCGCTGCCGGTTCGGGCACCTTCGTGGGGGCTTGCGGCCTCCGGAATCGGGAAGATAGTCTCCGCGCCAGGTTCGACACGTGCAATCCGCGGGCCGGCTGCGGCGGGGAATTCGGGCGCGCCGCGCGTCCTCGGCGGCCGTGCGGGAACCGGAGCGCGCTCTAGCCGGCCGACTTCAACAGCGAGGTCCGCGCGCGGCGGAATTCCTTGGCCGTGCCGCCCTTGGGAGTGACGGTCAGGACGTCGCCCGCGACCTGGAACTGGAACTCGCGCCGCATCGAGCCCTCGAGCTCCACGGCGAGCTGGTCGGCGCCCGACAGCCAGTAGCGCCCCGAGAGCGCGCGGATCGGGAGGCGGATGAACATGTCGCCCGACGGCGTGAACTCCGTCAGCGTCGTCAGGCCGGGCCCGTCCTCGCCGCACCAGACGCCCGCGATCGGCGGCCCCGACCCGGCCGTGCTCTCACGCTCGAGCCGCGAGACGAGGTTGCCCTGCTCGTCCTTCTGGAGCATCTCGTTCCCTTCGAGCTCGACGTGGTTCGCGAGCATGGAGACCTTGCCGGTCTCCCGGTCCTTCCACGAGGTGATGAGCCAGTCGTCCTTGATCTCATAGGTCGCGTCGCCCATGGCGGCGGAGACCTGGTAGGCCGTTCCGTCGGCGCGAAACTCGATGGCCTCGCCGACGCCGCCGGGGCTGCGATCGACCGACTCCCAGCGCCCGACGACTCCCTGCGCGCAGGCAGCGAGCGGCACGCCGGCCAGCGTCACGGTGAGAGCGAAGCGGATCAGTTTCTCGATCAAGAGCCGAAATCGTAACCCGGATTGGATGGGGAGAACAGACGATGAAGATCCCTCGCCGGATTTTCCAGGTCCTCGTCGGCGCCGTCGTCCTCGCCTCGGCGGGTGCCGCGTCGCTTCTCGCGGCGACGTTCATCCCGATCCGGGACGGCGAGCTCTATCGCCGCGCGGATGTCGTCGTGCACGGCGTCGTGGTCTCGAGCGACGTCGTGGCGGGCGCGCGATGGCCCGAGACCGTCTCGGTCATCCGCCCGCTGCGCGTCCTCAAGGGCGATCTCTCCGGCGTCCTCGTGCTCCATCAGGCGGGCGGGGCGCTCCCCGGCGGCGTCGGTTTCCGCATGGACGGCCGGCCGGAGTACGCGCCCGGTGAGGAAGTGATCGTCTTCGCGATCTCGTGGGAGGAAGGCGATTACCAGACGGCGGAGATGCTGCTCGGCAAGTTCGCGGTCGAGACGGACGAGAGCGGCCGTCTCTTTGCCGTGCCCGCCCTCGCGGACGCCCGGCAGCCGGGCGTCGTCATCCAGCGCCGCGAGGCGCCGGATCCCGGCCTCCGTCCGGATTTCGAGGACAATCCCTCGGCCCGATTCTCGCCGCGCCGGACGGATCTCGCGCCCGAGCCGGATTCGGTGTCGCCGCCGCGCGAGCTCGACCGGTTCCTCGACTTTCTCTCGAGCGCCGCGGCCGCGCCGCCCGGCATGTCCGCCGCGCCGGTCGGCATTCTCCATCCGGTCATCCACGCCGAGCTCGCGACGGGCCGCCGCCCGGAGTGGGCGAACATCGGCGACAAGCCGGGAGGGCAGCTCGCCCGCTGGTTCAATAGTGCGACGGGAGCGTTCTTCCTCGACGGGACGGCGAACATGACCGGCGGCGGAGTGACCGAGGCGACCAACGCGCTGGCGGCCTGGACCAACGACCCCAACTCTACGATCAACTACACGGTGACGTCCGATACCTCGAAATTGCCCCTCCACCTCGGCGCGATGAGCGCCCCGTGCGGCTGGAGCACGTGCATCGGACCGATGGAATCGGGCGTGGTGGGATGCGGCGGTCCCGCCTGGGACGTCCCGCCGGATCCCTGCCCGGGCGACCATCAGTACCGCGGGGACTGCTACGGCCAGATCGGCGACTACCGGTCTCTTGGCGGCCCCTCGCCGGAGATCTGGCTGCGCTGCTGGACGCAGGCGAACGTGTTCGACTCCCTGACGACGCAGTTGATCCTCGAGCACGAGGCGGGCCACACGCTCGGGCTCCATCACCCCGACCAATACGCCTCCCCGCACGACGTCTGCCAGGGCGACGAGAGCAGCGCCATCATGTACTCGACGGTCGACGCCGGCGGCGTCGTCAGCGCGGCCCTGGGGACCGACGACCAGGACGCCATCCGCTATCTCTACGGGGACGGCGGCAACCACTGCGGGGCGGGAACGCCCACGGTCACGCCGACGCGCACGCGGACGCCGACGAAGACGCTCACGCCCACGCTGACGTTCACCCCGACGCGCACACCCACGTTCACGCGCACGCCGACGCCGTCGAACACGCCGACGCGCACGCCGACCGTTCCGGGTCCCACGAGCACCTCGACGGCGACGCCGACGCGAACCCCGACCCCGACGCGCACTCCGACGCCCATTCCCGGCAGCCCCGGCGTGACGTCGATCGCGGCGGCTTCCGGCCCCGCGTCGGGAGGAACGGCCATCACCGTCACTGGCACCGGCTTCGTCAGCGGCGCGACCGTCACGATCGGGGGCGTCGCGGCGACCGGAGTCGTCTTCAACGGCGCGACGTCCATCAGCTGCAACACGCCGGCCCTGGCCGCCGGCACGCTGAACGACGTCGTCGTGACGAACCCGAGCACGCTGAAGGGCATGCTCGTCAAGGCCTGGTTCGCCGATTTCCTCGACGTGCCGCAGGCGTACCTCTACCACGCGGCGATCGAGAAGGTCTTGCGGGCGGCGATCACGTCGGGGTGCGGCGGAGGCAACTACTGCCCGGAGCAGCTCGTGACGCGGGACCAGATGTCGGTGTTCATCCTGCGGGGCGAGCACGGTGGCACTTACAACCCGCCGCCGGCGACGGGGACGGTGTTTTCGGACGTGACGGTCAATACGCCGTTCGCGAAGTGGATGGAGCGGTTCGCGGCGGAGGGCATCTCGACGGGGTGCGCGGGCGGCAGCCCGCCGCCGTACTGCCCGACGGCGAACGTAACGCGGGACGCGATGGCGAAGTTTCTGCTGCTCGGCAAGCACGGTTCGAGCTTCAATCCGCCCGCGGCGACGGGCGCGGTGTTCGCGGACGTGCAGACGACGACGTTTCTGGCGAAGTGGATGGAGGAGCTGAAGGCCGAGGCCATCACCGGCGGCTGCCAGGCCGGAGTTCCGCTGCCGTTCTACTGTCCGTCGGGCACCGTATCGCGAGGCGAGATGGCCAAATTCATCCGAGCGACATTCGCGTTGTAGCACTTTGCTTTCGCCGGCGCGTCCGGTATTCTCGCGGGGCCGACCCTTCTCTTCGGCCCCGCCTGTCGCACCGCCGGAGAGGCGGCCGAAGAGAGGTGTCGAGCATGTGTACCCTGCGCCATGCTCACGCCACTTTCGTGCCTCGCGACCTGTCCTCTGTCCCTGCGGACAGTCGTGACCGGGATTGTCAGCCTCGAGGCTCGCCGCGCGCCAGTTTTCGCTCCGCTGCGGCCTGAGCCGGCGTTTGCTCTCAAGGACTTAAGCGCCTTTCGCGGGGGTACGGAACTTGCCTCAATGTCGGGCGAACCCACGGGAGGAGTGTTTTCATGACGCACATTTCTTCGCGCCGGATCGGGGGCCTCGTGCGGGCGATCCTCTCGGCATCGGCCGCGCTGGCGCTCGCGGGAACGCTCGCCGCGGCGACGTACGTTCCGATCTCCGATCGCGAGCTCTTCCTGCGCGCCGACGTCGTCGTGCACGGCATCGTGCTCTCCTCCGACACGATCGAGGGCGCCGACGGCCGGCCCGAGACCGTCTCGACCATCCAGCCGGTCCGGGTCTGGAAGGGCGCGCTGCCGGGCAATCTCGTACTGCGCCAGGCGGGCGGAACGCTGCCCGACGGCCGGTTCTTCAAGCTCTTCGGCCGTCCCGAATACGCGGCGGGCGACGAGGTCGTCGTCTTCGCGATCGCGCTTCCCGACGGCGACTTCCAGACGGCGGAGATGCTCCTCGGCAAGTTCGCGGTCTCCCAGGACGCGAGCGGCCGGCTCTTCGCCGTGCCGGCGCTCGCAACCGAAGACCCGAAGGGGATCCAGATTCTGCGAGCGCCCGCGCCGCTGCCCGCGGCCGAGGTTCCGGAAGCGGAGCCCTCGGACGGACGGGCCCGGCCCGATCGCCCGGTCCCGGGCGGCGCCGACGGCAGCCTCGACTGGGATCCCGCTCCGCGGGCCCTCGGCGCCTTCCTCGACTTCCTGGACGCGGGGGCGAGCGTTCCGCTCGCGCGCACCGAGAGCGCCATCGGGGACCTGACGCCGCTCGTGCATCGCGAGGCCCAAAAGGGAATGCTCCCGATGTGGGGCTACATCAACAACTCGCTCTACCGCTACACGAACGGCGCGACGGCGACCTGGTCCAACGACAGCACCGCGAACGTGACGGGCGGCGGCACCGCGGAAGCCACGGCGGCGCTCGCCAGCTGGACCAACGACCCGAACTCGAACATCAACTACACGGCGAGCCCCTCCGGCGCCAACAAGATCCACCTGAATGCGCCGACGTCCAACGGCTGCGGCTGGAGCACCTGCATCACATCGAGTGGCGGCGTCATCGGCTGCGGCGGCCCGAACGGCCTCTCGGGCTCCAACCAGTGGCGCGGCGACACCTACGGCACGATCAACGGCGGCGAGGTCTGGCTGCGCTGCTATGCGACGTTGAACGCTTTCGGCTCGGTGACGACCCAGTCGGTCCTGACGCACGAGCTCGGCCACACGCTCGGCCTCGGGCATTCGGACCAGAACGTCTCGACGCCCGACACGTGCCGCGGCGACGAAGGCGCCGCGATCATGCGCTCGGTCGCGCAGAACCGCACGACGCTCGGGACCGACGACCAGGATGCGATCCGCTGGATGTACGGCGACGGCCTGACCTCGTGCGCCGACCTGCCGGCGCCGACCGCCGCGACGTTCTCGCCCGCTTCGGGCTCCGCCGCCGGCGGCACGACGTTCACGCTGACGGGGACGAATTTCCAGACGGGCGCCACCGTCAAGATCGGCGGGACGAGCGCGACCGTCACGACCGTCACGTCGACGACGATTACCGGGAAGACGCCGGCGCACGCCGTCGGCACCGCGGACGTTCTCGTGACGAACCCGGACGGCAAGAACGCCACGCTGTCGGGCGCGTATTTCTTCGACTTCCTCGACGTTCCCGTCTCCTACATCTTCCACAATGCGATCGTCCGGATCTTCAAGAACGGGATCACGACCGGCTGTGGCGGCAACAACTACTGTCCCGACGTCGCCGTCAATCGCGATCAGATGGCGGTCTTCGTCCTCCGTGGCAAGCACGGGTCCGCCTACACGCCGCCCGCCGCCACGGGGAGCCTCTTCATCGACGTCTCGACGAACACGATGTTCGCGCCGTGGATGGAGCAGTTCTACAACGAAGGCATCATCGACCCCTGCAACACCTCGCCGCTCACGTACTGCCCGTCGAACCCCGTCAGCCGCGCCGAGATGGCAGAGCTCCTCCTTCGGGCGGAGCACGGCAGCTCGTACGTGCCGCCGACGCCCACGGGCGTCTTCTCGGACGTGCCCGTGTCCGACCCGATGGCGGGATTCATCGAGCGCCTCGCGGCGGAGGGCATCACGACGGGGTGCGGCGCGGGGATTTACTGTCCGACCCGCTCCAACACGCGCGGCGAAATGGCGGTGTTCCTGGTCCGGACGTTCAGTCTGCCGTAGCCGGCGCGGCGTCGGCGGCCGGGGCGAAGCGACCCGCGGCCACGGCCGCGACGATCGACGCGAGCCACGCGGCGTCGGCGGCCAACAGCAGGTCCGTCATCGCGTTGAAGCAGAAGAGGTGTCGGCCCACGTCGGCGAGGGCGTCGCCGAAGGCGCAGACCAGGAAGTCCACGACCGAGAGCGCCACGAGGATCGCCACGGCCGCGGCGAGGCATCGATGCCCCGGGTGGCGCGAGATTTGACGGACCGCGATCGCCACCGCCAGGTTGATCGACCAGAACGCCGGCAAGGCCCACGGCCCATCGCGGTTCCAGCGCGCCTTCAGCCCGCTCCAGACGCCGAAGGCGCGGCTCAATTGACCCCACGCGCCGCCCGCGCTCTCCGGGAAGTTTCCGAGGTAGGGCGGCCGCAGGCGGAAGGCGTTCTGCGCGGCGCTCTGGAGAAGCAGCGCGAGTCGCTTCGGATGCCTCAGGTAGAAGGTCAGGAGGCGCCGGTACCGGACGCGCCGAACAACCTCGCCTCGAAAGGCAGGATCCTTCAGGGGAGAATTCGGAACGTAGGCGTGCGTCCCGATCCAGACCGACCACTCGGACGGCAGATCGAGAGCCCGCATGTCCGCCGCCGGGTCGGGGGAGGAAGGCAGGAGCTGGAAGAAGACGTCGTTGTAGAGGGCTACCGACTTGAGAGAGAGCGGCGTGCGAAGGTAATAGAGGGCGCCGCACACGGTCAGGAGGGCGGCCAGACCGGCGCAGAGGCCTCCGCTTCCCGGCCCCCGTTTCTCTCGGGCGAGCAGAATTGCGAGAAGGCCGAGGACCGGGGCGAGAAGACACTCCTGCGGCTTCGACGTGACGAGGCCGAGCGCGGCGAGCCAGAAGGCCGCGGCCAGCGCCCGTGAGGATTGACCGGAAGCGAGGCACACGACGCAGCCGGCGAGGAGAAGGAAGAAGAGATAGGACGCCGTCGCGCCGTAGAAGGAATTCATGTACGCGACGTACCCGACGTCCGTGAAGATGAACACGAGGAGAATTGAGAAGACGAGCTGCGCCGCGGGACGCCAGCCGCGGCTCCCGCCGAACAGGAGCGCGAGCGCGGCGAGAAAGAGAAGGAGATGGATGGCGCCGAGCACGCGAATGTCGAAGATGCGGCGCGGCGAGAGAATCAAAGCGACGAGCCGTGCGGTCCTCGCGATCAAGGATTCGGAGCTGATGTAGCCGCTCGCCCACCAGGGCGGCGTGATGTCGTACTTCAGCGTCAGGAAGCCGTAGGGCTGAGGCGGGCCCGGGTACTTGAGACCGACCTGGCCGATGATCGTCGAGAAGTCTCCTTCGTCGGCGAGTCCCACCACGGGCGGCAGGAAGAGCTGGTAGCCGACGATGCCGGCGGCGGCGACCAGGCCGGCGGCCCGGAGAAGCCGGATTCCGGGCGGCCGCGGTGCCGGCAGCGGCTGCGGCTCGGTGCGCATCCGATGCAGCCAGCCCGGCGCGAGTGACAGGAAGATCGCGGCCGCCGGCACGAGCAGATCCTCGACGGGCCAGCGATAGCGCCCGTTGACCGCGATGATCGCGGAGGTCACGGGAACGAAGAGCGTGGCTGCGGGAAGGATGACGGCGTCGCACCACGCGGCGGGCGCGCGCGTCCGGGCCGCCCGCGCGAAGAGGGCGATCCAGCCGGCAACTCCGGCGTAGACGAGCGCCCAGCCGGTCAGGAAGAGCACCCGGTCGAGCGCGAAGGCGTGCCGCTTCAGGAAATGGCGTCCGGGGAGCACGTCGATTCCCGGAACCGGCGGCTCGACCTTCTCGCCCGTGACCGCGAAGCTCGACATGATGTAGGTCTGGCGGAAGATGATTGCGAACTTGACGAAGTAGAGGCGAATCGCCTGGCGCGGGTTCTCGCGGATCCAGCGCCACGCGGCGGCGTTGGACGCGTCGCTCACCGCGAGCGGGCCGCGCGCGAAGACGTTGGGCGAGATGGCCGCCAGCTGCGCCGTCGCGTCGTACCAGTCGCCCGTGGCGCGCGGATTGTTCCCGACGAAGAGCCCGTATCCGCCGGCCGTGTTCAGGATCGTAAAGCGCCCGAGCCGCGCCTGGTTGCGCAGGCCCCACGGCAGCATCACGGCGTGCTCGATGACGAGGACGAGGACCGTCTCGCCGACCGCCGTCCGGAGCTTCTTGCGCGAGACGAGCGCCCCGAGCAGCCAGAGACCCGACATCGGATACGCCACGGTGCGGGTCAGCGCGGCGAGCCCGATCACGAGTCCCGCCGCGGCGGCGATGCGCCAGGCGGGCCGGGCACGCGCGCCTTCGAGGACGAGCAGGACGAAGAGAAGCGCCAGAGGCGAGTACAGATTCTCCGACGCGAGTAGGCAGGGCATCAGGATTGCCCGCGGAAGGAAGGCGAGCAGCGCGGCCGCGATGAGCCCCGCCCGCTCTCCCCAGAGACGCCGCGTCAGGAGCCCCGCGAGAGCGATCGCCCAGGCGCCGAGGACGCAATTCAGGACCTTTCCGGCGAGGAGCGCCGCGCCTTTCGGGACGACGAAGAAGACCGGCCCCAGGAGGAGCGCGTAGAGCGGGGGATGCGAAGCGTCGGCCCGGCCGAGGACCGCGTCGTAGCTTCCGTGCGCGGCGAGGTTCATCGCGCGGTGGTAGTAACCCCAGAAGTCGGAAGTCGGTTGCGTGGGGATCCAGAGAACGGCGGCCAGGCGCAGCAGGAAGCCTGCGGCGGCGATGCCGGCGATCCTTCTCCAGAACGCCCCCGACGTCCCCGGCGTGTCCGAACTGCCGCTCAACGTTCGCGATTCTAGCCGGGCAGCCGAGGAGCGACCGGTTGCGCTTTGGCGCGAGGAGTGAAGAATGACGCCGTGGCGCGGGACACGCGGGAGGGCGGCGCCCCGGGAATCGAAGGCCTCGGGTCGCTCGCGCTCGCCGCGGTCGGAGTGGGATCGCGCGTTGCCTTCGTCTCGCTCTTCCCGACGCAGCCGTTTTCCGACTTTCAAGCCCTCGTCGGCTTCGGCCTGCGCCTGCGGGACGCGGGCTGGACGGCGCCTTCCTGGTTCTGGACGCAGTTCAACGCGGGCCTGCCGATGATCCTGTCGATCCTCTATCGCCTCGCGCCCGCCGGAGGGCCCGCGGCCGCACGTCTTCTGACCGCCGCCGCGACGGGGCTTCTCGGGCTCTTTCCCTTCACGATGTGGCGGGGCATCGCGGGCAACCGGGTGCGCTTCGCCGCGGGACTCCTCCTCGCGCTCTGGCCCGGACAGATCGCCTTCTCCGGCGTCGTGGCGCAGGACAACTGGGTCCTCCTGCCGACGGTGGCGCTCGCGTGCCTCGCGGTGCGCGTCCTCCTCTCCGCGG
>Ga0335077_10013366_pt1 | contig 10263 bp, 6 predicted proteins | sample Lox_Sample_31_FD_207151 | JGI IMG/M metagenome (GOLD analysis project Ga0335077, IMG submission 207151) | Soil microbial communities from Loxahatchee National Wildlife Refuge, Florida, United States - Lox_Sample_3.1 | ecosystem: Environmental > Terrestrial > Soil > Wetlands | place: USA: Florida...
ATCGAAGCCCGAGTAGAGCTTCTTCATGTCATCGAGCGTGGCGATCGACACCCCCGAGTTGCCGGTTCTGCCGTACACATCCGGCCGCGTGTCGGGATCCTCGCCGTAGAGAGTGGTCGAGTCGAAGGCCGTCGACAGGCGCGGCCCGTGGCCCTGGGCGAGATAGTGGAAACGGCGATTGGTGCGCTCGGGACCCCCCTCCCCGGCGAACATGCGCGTCGGATCCTCCTCCTCGCGCCGATAGGGATAGACGCCCCCGGTATAGGGGTAGTACCCGGGCAGGTTTTCACTGAGCAGGAACTGCAGCAGCTCGCCCCAGTCCTTGAAGCGCGGCACCGCCAGCTTCGGAATCACCGAGCGCGAGAGGCTCTCGGTGTAGTTCTCGCCGGTGACCTCGCGCCCACGCACCGTGTACGTATAGGTCGGGTCGGTGGCCGCCTTGCGCCGCGCCGGCCAGGCCTTGAGCTCCGCCAGCGCTTCGCTCCCGAGCTCATCGAGCGCGCTGTTGTACACGGCACGCAGCGCACGCCGTGTAGCGTCCGCCGCGCTGTCGCTGAGCGCTTCCTGCGCGTAGCGCTCGAGCGGTGCCGGAAGGCTGCCATCCTGCAGCGCCTGCAGCGACTCGCGCGCGCCGAAGGCGCGGCGGGCGGCACCTGCCTGCCCCTCGATGCGTGTACGGATCGCGCGGCCGGCCTGGGCGATTTCCGCGAGATAGCGCGTGCGGGCGGCGGGAATGAGCGGAACGCGCGCGGCGAGCTCGGTCGGGCCAGACTCGCCGAGCTCCCACGACCCCTCGCCGCTGCGCTGCTGCGCCAGGGCAGCACAAATCGCGGCGAACAATCGATTGACGCCAGGGTCGTTGAAACGACTGGCGATGGTCGGGAACACGGGCAGCTCGGCATCGCTCAGCCGGGCCCGATCCGGGTGGTTGCGCCGCCACTGCTTGCGCACATCGCGCAGGCTGTCTTGCGCGCCGCGCTTCTCGCTCTTGTTCAGCACGATGAAGTCGGCGAAGTCGAGCATCTCGATTTTCTCGAGCTGGCTCGCGGCGCCGTACTCCGAGGTCATGACGTACAGCGATAGGTCGGTAAGATCCACGATCTCGCTGTCGGACTGGCCGATGCCGGCGGTCTCGACCAGTACCAGATCGAACCCCGCGGCCTGGTAGAGCGCGATGACGTCCTTGAGCACCGCTGAGGTCGCCAGATGCGCCCGCCGCGTCGCCAGCGAGCGCATGAAGATATTCTCCGAGACCAGGCTGTTCATGCGGATACGATCGCCGAGCAGAGCCCCACCGCTGCGCCGCCGGGTCGGATCCATGGCCACCACCGCCACCTGCAGCTGCGGGAAGTGCCGCACCAGGCGTGCGAGCAGCTCATCGGTGAGGCTCGACTTGCCGGCACCGCCCGTGCCGGTGATGCCGATGACCGGTGCCCGGTGGCGCGCGCGCGCGAGCGCGCGGCGGATCTGCTCGACCTGGGCGCCGCCCGAGCCCTCGTAGTCGGCGCCCTCGAGCACGCTGATCGTGCGCGCGATCAGCCCGTGATCACGGGCGTTGAGCGGGCGAAACTCGTACGCCGGCTTGGCGGAGGCGCTGACGCGCGCCATCACATCATCGATCATCCCGGCGAGCCCCAGCCGCCGGCCATCCTCGGGGGTGTAGATCTTCTCCACTCCGTAGCGCTCGAGCGCCTCGATCTCGTGTGGAGCGATGGTGCCGCCCCCGCCCACGACCACGCGGATGTGCGCGTAGCCGCGCTCACGCAGCATGTCCACCATGTAGGTGAAGTACTCGTTGTGGCCACCCTGGTAGGAGCTCACGGCGATGGCGTCGGCGTCCTCATCGATGGCGGCGCGCACGATGTCCGCAACGCTGCGGTTGTGGCCAAGGTGCACCACCTCCGCACCACGCGCCTGCAGCAGGCGCCGGATCATGTTGATGGCGGCGTCGTGGCCGTCGAACAGCGAGGCGGCGGAGACGAAGCGCAACGGAGGACGCGCACGGGCCGGCACGCTGCCGGCCGCCGCGGCGTCAGTGCCGAGACGGGCGTTCATGGCGCTGTAACCTTGTTCCTTTACCCACGGGTAGGAATGCTATACTCATGAGTATGATGCTGCTGTTGAAGCCGGTCAACGCGCTGCTCGCGGCGCTTGGGCCGCATGACAGCTGACGCGCCGCTATAATACTCTCACCGCCATGAACAGCCGTCGTACCAGCCCCTCAGCTGCGGGCAAGACCACCCCCGCCGCCGGCTCGCCCTGGCGCTCGAGCCGCGAGCGGCTGCGCGACCGCGAGCTCAAGCGCGATGCCGTCATCCGCGCCGCGGCGCGCGAGTTCAACCACAAGGGCTACCACAACACCTCGCTCGATGACATCGCCGCCGCCCTCGAGGTCACCAAGCCGACGGTGTACTACTACGTCACCAGCAAGGAGCAATTGCTGTTCGAATGTTTCGTGGCCGGCGTCGAGCAGATCCGCGCCGCGTTCCGCGAGGCGCGCCAGCTCCCGGTGCCCGCGCGCGAGCGCCTGAATGCGGTGCTGCGTCATTATGGGGAGGCAGTGGCCTCCGAGTTCGGCTGGTGCATGGTGCGCGCGGAGGATCAGGATCTCTCGCCAGCCATGAGCCGCCACATCAAGTCGCTCAAGTCCGAGATCGACCAGGGCATCCGCCGGCTGCTGCGCGAGGGTATTCAGGATGGCTCGATCGAGCCCTGTGATCCCAAGATGACGGCGTTCGCGCTCGCCGGTGCCCTCAATTGGATCGCCTACTGGTACCGCGAGGACCAGTCGCTCACCGGCGCGCAGATCGCGACCGAGTTTGTCACCATTTTCGAGGGGGGGCTGCGTCCGCGCCGCGGCGCCCTCCGCATCGATGCCCGCGCCCGCCGCCGGCGGACGAACGGGCCCAGGCCCCTGGCGCGCTGACACGAAGTCAAAGCGAGGCTGCCATGTCCCCTGCAGATGTCGTCATCGTTTCCGCCAAGCGTACCCCCATCGGCGCGTTCCTCGGCGCCCTCTCCCCGCTGAGTGCCGTCCAGCTCGGCAGCGCCGCCATCAAGGCAGCCGTGGAGGCTGCGACGATCGGCCCCGCTGACGTACAGGAAGTCATCATGGGCTGCGTGCTGCCCGCCAACCTCGGCCAGGCGCCAGCGCGGCAGGCGGCGCTCGGCGCCGGGGTGCCGATCGCCACGCCCTCGACCACCGTCAACAAGATGTGTGGCTCGGGTCTGAAGGCAGTGATGATGGCCGCGGACCAGATCCGCGCCGGGGGCGCCGGGATCGTGGTGGCGGGGGGGCTCGAGTCGATGAGCAATGCTCCTTACCTGTTGCCCAAGGCCCGTACCGGTTACCGCATGGGGCACGGCGAGGTCATCGACCACATGATGAAGGATGGCCTGCAGAGCCCCTTCGATGGGAAGGCGATGGGCTGCTTCGCGGATGCGACCGCGAGCCGTTACAACTTCAGTCGCGCACAGCAGGACGCGTTTGCCACCGAATCGGTGCGCCGCGCCACGCAGGCGCTGCAGGCAGGCGAGTTCGACGTGGAGGTGACCCCCGTCACCGTCAAGAGCCGCAAGGGCGAAACCGTGATCGCACGCGATGAGACGCCCGGCACCTGTGACGTGAGCAAGATCGGCAGCATGAAGCCCGCCTTCACCAAGGACGGCACCGTGACCGCCGCGAGCTCCTCCTCGATCTCCGATGGCGCGGCGGCGCTGATCGTGATGAGCGCGCAAACCGCGGCCGAGCGCGGACTCAAGCCGCTCGCCCGCATCGTGGCGTACTCGAGTCATGCGCACGAGCCGGAGTGGTTCACGACCGCACCGGTCGGCGCCATCCGCAAGGTTCTCACGCAGCTCAACTGGAAACCGCACGATGCGGACCTGTACGAGATCAACGAGGCTTTCGCCGTGGTCACCATGGCGGCGATGCGCGATATCGACATCGATCCTGCCCGCGTCAACGTGAACGGCGGCGCCTGCGCTCTCGGTCATCCGATCGGGGCGACCGGCGCACGCATTCTCACGACTCTGATCCACACGTTGCGCCGGCGCGGCGGGCGGCGCGGCATCGCCTCGCTGTGCATCGGTGGCGGTGAGGCCGTTGCGCTCGCGGTGGAGACCTTCAGCTGAGCGATTGCGCAGTGCGCCTACGGGGAGCGGCATGAAACTGAGCGACACACGCGCCGTAATCACTGGCGGCGCCTCGGGCCTCGGCCTTGCGGTCGCGCGCCACGTGAGTGCCGCGGGCGGCAAGGTTGCGTTGCTGGATGTGCAGGAGGGTCCGGGGCGCGCCGCTGCGGCCGCTCTCGGATCGGGCGCCACCTTTCTGCGGTGCGATGTGACCTCGGAAGCGGAGGTCAATGCCTCCATGGACGCCGCGCGCGCCCATCTTGGCGGTCTGAACCTCCTGGTGAATTGTGCCGGAGTGGTCGGGGCCGGACGGGTACTCGGCAAGAGCGGGCCGATGGCGGGCGAGTTTTTCACCAAGGTGATCCATATCAACCTGATCGGTACCTTCCTGTGCGACAAGGCCGCGGCGGCGCTGATGCAATCCAACTCTCCGAGCGCCGACGGCGAGCGCGGGCTCCTCATTCACACTTCCTCCGTGGCCGCCTACGAGGGACAGATTGGTCAGGCCGCCTACTCCGCGAGCAAGGCGGCTGTTGCCGGCATGGCGTTGCCGATTGCGCGCGAGCTCGCGCGCTTCGGGATCCGCTGCGTGGCGATCGCTCCGGGCATTTTCCACACGCCGATGATGGATGGCATGTCGCAGGACGTGCAGCAATCGCTCGCCGCCCAGGTGCCGTTTCCGCCGCGGCTGGGGCGGCCCGAGGAGTTCGCGCAGCTGGTCGCCAGCGTGGTTGAGATTCCGATGCTGAATGGCACGACGATTCGCCTCGATGGCGCGATTCGCATGCAGCCGAAGTAGATGAGCGCCGCCGCGGCCATCGAGCGCGAGTCTCTTCAGTATGACGTCGTCATCGTGGGCGCAGGTCCCGCGGGGCTCGCGTGCGCGATTCGCCTCAAGCAGCTCAAGCCAGCAGCCAGCGTGTGCGTTCTGGAGAAGGGTTCCGCGGTGGGTGCGCACTCGCTTTCCGGCGCGGTGCTCGAGCCGGGTCCGCTCGAGCAGCTGCTGCCCGAGTGGTCAGGCGAATACAGCGGCATGAAGGTGCCGGCGACCGAGGATGACTTCCGCATCTTCACCCGTCGCGGCTCTTTCAGACCGGTGCCCGGCTGGCTCATCAGGCTTCTGCCGCGCTCGATGACCTATTCGACTCCATTCAACAATCACGGTAATTACATCGTTTCTCTCGGGCAGCTCACGGCCTGGCTGGCCGCGAAGGCAGAATCGCTCGGGGTGGAGGTCTTTCCGGGCTTCGCCGCGGCCGCACCGCTTTACGACGAGGGGGGTGCCGTCAGGGGGGTGCAGATCGGTGACATGGGACTCGACCGCACCGGCGCGCCAGGTCCAAACTTCACACCCGGTGTCGAGATCGTTGCGCCGCTCACCGTGCTCGCCGAGGGCGCGCGCGGCTCGATCGCCAAGCAGCTCATTGCCCGCTTCGGTCTCGCACGCGGCCACTGCCCGCAGACTTTCGCACTCGGCTACAAGGAGCTGTGGCAGCTGCCTCCAGGACGCGTGCGTCCTGGGCGCATCGAGCACGCTCTGGGGTGGCCCGCCGACCCGCACACCTACGCGGGCAGCTTCCTCTACCACCTGGATAACGACCGCGTGTACGTCGGCTACATCGTTGGTCTCGATTACCGCGATCCGCGGCTTGCGCCTTTCGAGGCCTTCCAGCAGTACAAGAACCACCCGCAGGTGAAGCCGCTGCTCGAGGGCGGGGAAATAATTTCGGCGGGCGCGCGCACCATCGCAGCCGGCGGCTGGCAATCGACGCCGACCCTGGAGATGCCCGGAGCGATCCTGATTGGCGATGCCGGCGGCACGCTCAATTTCGCCAAGATCAAAGGAGTACACCAGGCGATTCGCAGCGGCACCCTCGCGGCTGAGCACATCGCTGCGAGCGGCGACGGCGCCGGCTTCGATGCGCGCTGGCGCGCCTCGCAGGGCGGACGCGAGCTGCGCCGCGTCCGCAACTTCAAGCCGGCCTTCAAGCGCGGCATGTGGCTCGGCCTGGTCAATTCCGCCTGGGAGCTGCTCACCGCCGGTCACTCGCCCTGGACGCTGAAGAACAGCGCCGACTGGTCGCGGTTAGCCAAGCTCGATGAGTTCGACTCTCCCGATCGTGGCTGGGTGGAGCGCACGCTGCCCCCACGCGACCGGGTATCGTTCGTGTTCTTCGCCGGCAACGCGCACGAGGAAAGCCAGCCGGTGCATCTGAAGGTGGCCGACACGCGCATCTGCATCGAGCGCTGCGGCCGCGAATTCGGCAACCCCTGCGAGCGCTTCTGCCCTGCGGGGGTGTATGAGATCGTCGATGACGGCAGCGGCGGCCGGCGCCTGCAGATCAATGCCGCCAACTGCGTGCACTGCAAGGCCTGCGACATCAAGGACCCCTACGAGATCATCACCTGGACCACGCCCGAGGGTGGCTCGGGACCGAATTACCAGTCGTTGTAGCATTCGGCCATGACCGAGCTCTGGCGTCCGTCCGCAGCCCGTGTCGCGGATGCGAATCTGACCCGCTTCATGCGCTGCCTGAACGCACGGCGCGCGCTGCGGCTGCACGATTATGCGCAGCTCCATGCGTGGTCGCTGAGCTCGCCGGACGCTTTCTGGTCAGAGCTCGCGCGCTTCGCCGATGTGCGCGCCAACTGGGGCAGCGGGCCTGTGATCGAGAATCCCACGAGCATGCCGGGCGCGCGTTTCTTCGCCGATACGCAGCTCAATTTCGCGCACAACCTGCTGCGCTACGACGATGAGCAGCCGGCGCTGATATTCCGCAACGAGCGCGGCACCCGTCGCACACTCTGCTACCGCGAGCTGCGCCTGCAGGTCGCACGCATCGCCGCGGGCTTGAGGAACGCCGGTGTGGTGGCCGGCGATCGCGTCGCCGGCTACCTGCCAAACGTGCCCGAGGCGGCCATCGCCATGCTCGCCGCGGCAAGCATCGGTGCCATCTGGTCCTCGTGCTCGCCGGATTTCGGCGTTCACGGCGTGCTCGACCGCTTCGGGCAGATCCGTCCCAAGGTACTCATCACCGCAGATGGCTATTACTACGCCGGCAAGCGAATCGATTCGCTGCCGCCGATGGCGGCGGTGCTCGCCGAGCTCGATGCGGTCGAGCGCGTGGTGGTGGTCCCCTACCTCGAGGCTGCGCCCCCGCTCGCCGCGCTCGGTGCGGCTGCGCGGCGCGCGAGTCTCTGGCAGGACTTCGGTAGCGCGGCTGCGCCGGCGGCCTTCGCTCCCCTGCCCTTCAACCATCCGCTCTACATCCTCTACTCCTCCGGCACCACGGGTGTGCCGAAATGCATCGTGCACGGCGCGGGCGGCACGCTGCTGCAGCACCAGAAGGAGCATCTGCTCCATACCGACCTCAAGCGCAGCGACCGCGTGTTTTACTTCACCACCTGCGGCTGGATGATGTGGAACTGGCTGGTGAGCGGCCTCGCCACCGGCGCGACGCTCGTGCTCTACGACGGCAGCCCGTTTCACCCCGACCCTGGCGTGCTCTGGCGCATGGCACAGGAGGAGCGTCTCACGGTTTTCGGCACCAGCGCGAAATATCTCTCCTCGCTGGAGAAGAGTAACTTCGTGCCGGCAGGCGCCGTGGATCTGACCGCGCTGCGGACTCTGCTGTCGACCGGCTCGCCACTGCTGCCGGAGGGTTTCGACTACGTCTACCGCGCGGTGAAGATCGACCTGCTGCTGGCCTCGATTTCCGGCGGCACCGACATCGTCTCCTGCTTCGCCCTCGGCTGTCCGATTCGCCCGGTCTATCGCGGTGAGATTCAGTGTCGCGGTCTCGGCATGGCGGTCGAGGTGTGCGACGACATCGGGCGGCCGCTGCGTGGTGCACGCGGGGAGCTGGTCTGCACGGCACCCTTTCCCTCCATGCCGCTCGGCTTCTGGAACGATGCTCAGGGAGCTAAGTACCGCGCGGCATATTTCGAGCGGTTCCCGGGGGTCTGGCATCACGGCGATTACGCCGCGATCACCGAGCACGATGGTCTCGTCATCTACGGCCGCTCGGATGCGGTGCTGAATCCGGGCGGCGTGCGCATCGGTACCGCGGAAATCTATTCCGCAGTCGAGAGTCTGCCGCAGATCAGCGAAGCACTCGCGGTGGGGCAGGACTGGGATGGCGATGTGCGCATCGTGCTGTTCGTGCGCATGCGCGGCGATGCGCAGCTCGATGAGACGCTGCAGCAGCAGATCCGTGCCACCGTCCGCTCGCATACGACTGCGCGCCATGTGCCCGCCAAGATCATCGCGGTGCCGGACTTCCCGCGCACCCTCTCGGGAAAGCTCACCGAGCTCGCGGTGCGCAACATGATCCACGGGTTGCCGGTCAAGAACCTCGACGCGCTCGCCAACCCCGGCGCGCTCGAGTACTTCCGCGAGCTGCCCGAGCTGAAGACCTGAAGCGGTGAGGAGCGACGCACCGACGCGGCAGCCCGATGCCGGGCCAGCCTCGAGCCTGGCCCGCCCGGATCTGCAGCAGCTGTACGCCGCGCAGCTCGCGCTACGCCACTTCGAGCGCGATGACGCGCAGCTGGCCGTGGTGGCACGACTCGAGGACTTGCGGGAGCGGGTGCTGGCAGCGCCAGCGCGGCGCAGTGGTATCCGGCTTCCGCGCTGGCTCGATGCGCTCGCCGGCCGCAGCCCCGACGCGCCAGTGAAGGGACTCTATCTGTGGGGCGGCGTCGGCCGCGGCAAGACGTGGCTCATGGATCTGTTCTGCGCAAGCCTGCCGCGCGGACTGGTACGACGCCGGCACTTCCATCGCTTCATGCACGAGGTACACGCGCATCTGCGCCAGCTGCACCATCATCTCTCACCGCTCGAGCACGTGGCGCGTGCGATCGCTCGCGATGCACGCGTGCTGTGCTTCGATGAGCTGAACGTGGCCGACATTGCCGATGCCATGATCCTCGCAGGCCTGTTCACGGGACTCTTCCGGCGCGGTGTCACACTGGTGGCGACCTCGAACGTGCCGCCGCAGGAGTTGTACCAGGGCGGGCTGCAGCGCCAGCGCTTCCTGCCGGCCATCGCCCTGCTCGAGCGACACCTGCAAGTCGTGCGTCTCGGCGGTTCGATCGACTACCGGCTGCGCCAGCTCACGCAGGCAGGCATCTACCTGTCTGCGGACGCTGCGGATACGCACGCGAGGCTGCAATCGCTCTTCGACCGTCTCGCCGATGCCGATCGGCACGAGGGCGGCACCATCGAGATCGCGGGCCGCCCCATCCAGGTGATCAAGTCGAGCGCTGCGGTAGTGTGGTTCGATTTTGCGGCGCTCTGCGCCACCGCGCGCAGCCAGGATGACTACATCGAGATCGCCCGCGAGTTCGGTTCGGTGATCGTCTCCGACGTGCCGGTGTTCGATCGCCAGCGCGAGGACGAGGCGCGGCGCTTCATCGCACTGGTTGATGAGTTCTACGACCGTAACGTCAATCTGATCGTCTCGGCGGCGGCGGCGCCGGGAGCGCTCTATCGCGGCGAACGACTCGCCGCCGTGTTTGCGCGCACCGCAAGCCGGCTGACGGAGATGCAGAGCGAGGAATATCTGGTGCGCGAACATCGGCCCTGACCGCTCTGCGGGGAGCGCGGCCGGCGGCATGGCGGGATCTGGCGCGCAGTTTCGATTTCCTCTGCAGGGAAGTCACGAGAACGGCTGCTCTAGTGTCAGATCACCCCACGCTCGATCTGGTCGCGCTCGATCGACTCGAACAGCGCGCGGAAGTTTCCTTCGCCGAACCCCTCGTTGCCCTTGCGCTGGATGATCTCGAAGAAAATCGGGCCGATGACATTACGCGTGAAGATCTGCAACAGCACGCCTTCGCCTTTCGCCGGGTTGCCGTCGATCAGAATGCCGCGCGAGCGCAGCTCGGTGAGCGACTCCCGGTGCCCGGGCACGCGCGCCGCCACGGCGTCGTAATAGCTGTCGGGGGTATCCTGGAAGGTCACACCCTGCGCGCGCAGTACGTCCACCGTGCGATAGATATCGGCGGTGGCGAGCGCGATGTGCTGGATGCCCTCGCCGCGATATTCGCGCAGGTACTCCTCGATCTGACTCTTGTCGTCCTGCGACTCGTTGATCGGAATACGGATCTTGCCGCACGGGCTGGTCA
>Ga0335077_10013367_pt1 | contig 10263 bp, 6 predicted proteins | sample Lox_Sample_31_FD_207151 | JGI IMG/M metagenome (GOLD analysis project Ga0335077, IMG submission 207151) | Soil microbial communities from Loxahatchee National Wildlife Refuge, Florida, United States - Lox_Sample_3.1 | ecosystem: Environmental > Terrestrial > Soil > Wetlands | place: USA: Florida...
GGTTTCGTTGTCGGCGGCAGTGAAGGCGCGCCCGCGCAAAATGGGCATGCCCAGGTTTTGGAGATAGTTCGCGCTCACGCGGTCCCACGATGCGCCCGCCTCTTCGCTCATTTTAGGTTCTGGATGACCTGCGACCATAATCAGCTCGCCCCAGTTGTCGGTCAGCGGATTATAGAGGGCCAGCCCCGACCCCTGCACTCCGGGCAGGCCGTTGAGTCGATCTTCAAGCTGCCGGTAGAGCGCGGCCAATTTCGGCAGAGTGTAAGTTGCCGGGGGATTGTTCAGGGAGACTGCGACGCGCCCCTGAACCTGATACCCGAAATCCTGGTACTCGAGTTTATTGAGGCTTCGGGCCAGCATGGTGGCACCCGAGACCAGAACAACCGACAACGTGGCCTGCGCGACCAAAAGGGCTTTGCGAACGAGAGATGAATGATCGCTCGTGCTGTGGCCCGATCCACGCAGGGCTTCGGCTGGATCGGTTTTCGTCGCGAACCATGCTGGTGCGGCGCCAAAGATCATTCCGGTGACCAGCGCTAACGTGAAAGAGACGGCGAGGACCAAGGGTGATGGCGTTGTGCTGATGGGGAGGAAGTTCGCGCCGGGGAACGCCAGCGCCAACAGCAGCCGGGAGGCGGACATCGCCACTACAAGTCCGGCGATGCAGCCGACAATCGACAGCAGAACGCTTTCCGTGAGAGCTTGCATTGTGATTTGGAGGCGCGAAGCTCCGATGGCGAGGCGCACCGCGGTCTGCGTCCGGCGGGCTGCGGCACGCGCCAGCAGCAAATTCGCTACGTTGGCACAGGCGATGAGCAGCACCAGTCCGCATACAGACAACAGAATCTGGAGACTGCGGGCGTATTCTTCTTTCATGGCGGCAACGCCGGCGCCCGCCGGCATCACGTTTATCACCTGCTTGGGAAGCACTCGGATCACATCCGGCATCCAGTTGGCCGGGTAGCCGGATTCATATTGCATCCATTGCCGCAAAACACCGGTCAGGCGCGGGGACATGCCCGAGATCGATGCTCCCGGCCGCAATCGGCCGATGACGCGCAGCCACGCGGCGACAGACTGGTGCAGCAGCGAACTGTTACCGTCGATCACAGGCTCCTGTTGCACCGGGATCCAAATGTCAGGAGGATCGCTGCGCAGAGTCTCCGCGAAAAAGCCTGCCGGCGCAACGCCGATCACCGTAAACGGGTGGCCTTCGATGACGAGGGTTGAGCCGACGATTGAGGTGTCTGCGCCGTACACGGCCTGCCAGGCGTGATGGCTGAGAACCGCAACCGGTGGAGCGCCGGCCCTGTCGTCATCCGGAGTAAACACGCGGCCTCCGAATGCGCCCACGCCAAGCGTTGAGAAATAGTTTCCCGTGACGAACTCCGAGCGCAGGGGCCTGGCAAAGGATTCGACGCCTTGACGTCGAACGCTCAAGCGGGCACCGCCGGCCTGGAACGCCGTCACTTCTTCGAACTCCGGCGAGGAAGCCTTTAGCCGCTCATACAGCGGGAAAGAATATAATCCCCATCGATCCTGCGTTCCGCCTTCCACACAGCAATCGCTACCTTCACCAATGCGGTAGAGCCTGCCGGGATCAGAAACCGGCAGGGAGCGGAGCATCACAGCGTCCATCAGCGTGAATATGGCGGTGGTTCCACCGATTCCCAACGCTAAGGTCAGGACAGCCGCGGCAGTGAAGAAAGGCGATCCGCGGAACTGGCGCACGGCATAGCGAAGATGGCTGAGAAGATTTGGCATTTTAGACGCCTCGTAGTCTTTACGAAACTGAATTGCAAAGAGTTCCCCAAATCGCGAGTCGCTGGTACCCATCGGGGATCCGGCCTCCCCACTTAATGCTCGCGGAGTTCGGGGTGGTTAACGGGAAACCCTAAGCATCACATCTCCGCTGCTGTTGCAAAATGTGGGGCGGACGATGACCAGTTGCTGGAAGTGCTGGGAGCTATGGGATTGCGGGAAGTCCGCGCTGCGAGCAGGTGGTCTCGGTTTGAGTACGCGTGGCAGATCGTTCGCCAGCGCACAGATCGGGCGTTCACAGCCAGTCACGCTGGGCGATCCGTTTTCGGAGTGGCTGCTCCTGTACGGCGGGATTCTGGTTGAAGGTGTTGTTGTCGTACCTCGTCTTGCTGGCAGTGCTGACCCGCAAGTACAGACACGTGCGCTTGGTGTTGCTGCCGGCTTTGCCAGAAAGCGCGCCGTTAGCGTCATGGCCGCATCCCGAGCCCTGATGAACGAGCTTTACCCTGGAAGGGTTGGGATGTCAGTGAACTGGACCGAATAATGCTACTGAGGCAAAACACGACCGGCCAAAATGTTTTGGTTCCATTACGGTCCCAATAATTCAGGCTAATTTGGATCAGACGACTGTAAGTCTTCTAGGATCTGGTGGCCAGGGAAGGTTTTGGGGGCATTACATGCCAGCTCTCCCCATAGCTGGTATCTTCCTCATTCCAAAGCCGGGGCTATCGGCCACCTTGGGTTGAAAGGGAATCCTTTCGGCACGTCCTGGCTGCACGCTCTTTGCCCGTCACACGCTCAGATGCGCGCGCACCACCTGGTCCGTCAGTTCGCCGATCGAGCCGGCAGCGACACGGCGGCCCTTGTCGAGAATGCAGAATTCGCTCGCCACGCGGCGCGCGAACGGAAGCTTCTGCTCGACCAACAGCACGGTTAGCCCTTCTTCCTGATTCAGCTTCAGGAGGATGTCGCCGATTTCGTGGACTATATTGGGCTGAATCCCTTCGGTCGGCTCGTCAAGAATCAGGAGCTTCGGTTCGAGCACGAGGGCGCGGCCGATTGCGAGCTGCTGCTGCTGACCGCCCGAAAGGTCGCCGCCGCGCCGGTTCAGCATCTGCTTCAAGGCGGGAAACAGGGCGAAGATACGGCTGGGAATCGCACGGGGGCCGTTCCGGCGCACACCCAGACCCACACGCAGATTCTCCTCCACGGTCAGATGCGAAAAAATTTCACGCCCCTGCGGCACGTAACCGATGCCAAGCCTGGCACGCTGCTCGGCGGAGCACTTGACTAAATCGCTCCTGTCGAAGGTAATGCGGCCGGAGCTCGCCGGGTGCAGACCCATGATGCATTTGAGGAGCGTCGTCTTGCCCACGCCGTTGCGGCCAATCAGGCACATGCGCGAACCGGCGGAGACGGTAAGATCCACATCCCACAACGTGTGGCTGCCGCTGTAGAAATGATTGAGGGCTTCGATTGCCAGCACGCTCACACTCCCAGATAGACCTCGATGACGCGAGGGTCCTGCTGCACTTTGTCCATATCACCGTCCGCAATGACCTGTCCTTCGTGCAACACGGTGACGCGTCGCGCGATCGATCGAACGAAGGACATATCATGCTCGACAACCACGATCGAGTGCTCCCCCTCCAGCGACAGCAGGAGCTCGGCCGTGTGCTCGATCTCGTGCGGCGTCATTCCGGCCACCGGCTCGTCCACCAGCAGCAACTCCGGGTTCTGCATCAACAGCATGCCGATTTCGAGCCATTGCTTCTGGCCGTGCGAGAGGTTTCTCGCCAGCGCTGCGCGCTGCCCCGAGAGGCCGGTCATCTCAAGGACTTCGTCGATTCTCTGCTGCTGCGCCGCCGTAATACGGGCACGCAGCGTCTTCAAGAATGAACGGTTGCCTGCCCACGCCAGTTCGAGATTCTCGAATACCGTCAACTGCTCGAACACCGTCGGTTTCTGAAACTTCCGCCCGATTCCGGCTGCCACGATCTCGGGCTCGGACATCTCGAGTAGATTGTGGTCGTCGCCGAACCATGCGGTTCCTGAGTCCGGGCGTGTTTTTCCCGTGATGACGTCCATCATGGTCGTCTTGCCGGCGCCATTGGGGCCGATGACGCAGAGCAGCTCCCCCGGCTCGACGTAGAGCGTGAGCTGGTTGAGGGCCCTAAAGCCGTCGAAGCTGACGGTCAAGTCTTCGAGATAGAGCCTCTTGTTGCGAACGTTCATTTTCAGCGGCTGCGCCCCATCGGCCTCGCATTCGCAGCCACGGCTTCGGCCTTGCATTCGCCGCTGCCCCTTAGCCTCTTGTCATTACCCCCGGCCGGCACAAGGCCAATGATCCCGCGCGGCAGAAACAGCGTCACCGACACGAACAACGCTCCGAGCGCGTAAAGCCACACTTCAGGAAACGCACCGGTGAGGTAGGTTTTTGCGTAGTTCACCAGCACCGCACCTGCGATCGCGCCGTAAAGCGTACCCCTTCCGCCGACTGCCACCCAGATGACAGCTTCGATCGAGTTGATCGGCGCAAACTCGCTCGGGTTAATGATGCCGACTTGCGGCACATACAGCGCGCCGGCGATCCCGGCGATGACGCTGGAAAACACGAACAGCCACAGCTTGAAGGATTCCACCGGATAACCGAGAAAACGGGTCCGGCTCTCCGCATCGCGGATCGCACGGATTACCCGCCCGGCGCGCGATTCGACAACCGCGCGGCAAGCGATGTAGCTGGCCGCGAGCGCGGCCGCGGTGACCACGAGCAGCACGACGCGCGTGCGGTCGGAATGCAGGTCGAAACCGAGGATATCCTTGAAATCGGTGAATCCGTTGTTGCCGCCAAAGCCCATGTTGTTGCGGAAAAACGCCAGCATCAAGGCGTAGGTGAGCGCCTGTGTGATGATCGAAAAGTACACCCCGGTTACGCGTGACCGGAAGGCAAGCCATCCGAACACCAGTGCCAGCAAGGCTGGGACGAACACCATCATGGCGAGCGCGAACGGGAGGTGGTTGAAGCCATACCAGAACCAGGGCAGAGACTTCCAGTTCAGAAACACCATGAAGTCGGGCAAGATGGGATTGCCGTACACGCCCCGCGGGCCGATCTGCCGCATCAGGTACATGCCCATGGCGTAACCGCCGAGCGAAAAGAAAGCCGCGTGCCCGAGGCTCAGGATGCCGCAGTACCCCCAGATCAGGTCGACGGCCAGCGCCAGCATGCCGTAACACAGATACTTGCCGATGAGGGCAATCCCGTAGGACGAGAGGTGCAGCGCAGATGACGCGGGCACAACCAGGTTGAGCACCGGCACGGCGATGGCCGCCACGGTGAGCAGCGTCAGAAACCACGCGCCCCCCCGATCGCCGCCCGAGATCCCACTCCAGAGGCGAAACACCTCTACTTATCCTCTGCCGCGCGGCCTGCTTGTGGGAACAGTCCGCGCGGCCGGGCCTGAATGAAAAGAATCAGGGCGACGAGGATGAAAATTTTCGCCAGCACGGCCCCGGCATAAGGCTCAAGCAATTCGTTGACGATCCCCATCGACATGCCGCCGATGAGTGAGCCCCAAAGATTTCCGACGCCTCCAAATACAACCACCATGAATGAATCGATGATGTAGGATTGCCCCAGATTCGGACCCACGTTAGTCAACTGGCTGAGTGCGACACCCGCCATACCGGCGACACCCGATCCGAGCCCGAACGTCATCGCATCCACCCACTCAGTGCGGATACCCATCGCCTTGGCCATGGCCCGATTCTGCGCGACCGCCCGTATCTCGAGACCGATTCGGGTGCGCTTCAACACCACCAGGATCAGGCAGAAGACCATTAGCGTGAAAATCACGACGTATAGCCGGTTGTAGGTCACTTCCAGCGCGTCGTTCAGCCGTAGCGAGCCACTCATCCAGGGTGGTGTCACGACCGACCGGTTGAGCGCCGAAAAAATCGACCGGACCGACTGCTGCAGGATGAGGCTCACCCCGAACGTCGCGAGCAGCGTCTCCAGGGGTCTTCCGTAAAGAAATCGGATGATCGTGCGCTCCATCAAAACGCCCGTTAGCCCGGCAACGATAAACGCCGCCGGAATCGCTGCCAGGATCGAGACCCCGATGTGTCCGGGCATCGCCACCTGGACGGCGTACGTCGTGTAGGCGCCAAGCATCATCAGTTCGCCGTGAGCCATGTTGATGACGCCCATGACGCCAAAAGTAATGGCCAGTCCAATGGCGATGAGAACCAGCACCGATCCCAAGCTCAGACCAAAAAAAAGCGTCTGGATGCCCGCGTAGAATGTGCGCCAATCGTCGATGGTTTCCACCGCGCTGGCAGCCGCCCGCCGCACCTTCTCGTCGCTTTCGACGAACGCGCCGCTGGGGGACTTGTCTAGCAAGAGCGCCAGCCTGTTCCGCACATCCTGGCTGACGCTGTGCTTAAGCGTGGCGATAGCCTGCAGCCGGGCCTTGGCGTCCGCGCCTTCCAGCGCGGCGAGCGCCAGACCCGTGCCGATTTCCTTCCTGACGCTGGCGTTCGTTTCCACGACAAGCCGCTCGCGCAGCAGCGCCACGCTCGCGTCGTCCAGCGACCGCGACATTTCTCGTACGGCATCCACCCGCACCGCCACCTCCGGACTCGACAACGCGAAGCGCGCCACCGTCGTCCGCAACCCGCGCCGCAAAGCATTGTTCGTGCCGATTTGCGTCAGGCTATCCGCAGGGGCGGGTCCGGCGTCCTTCAGCGAAAGCGGATCGATCAAATTGAGGGGATCCCCCTCGGCCGACTTGACGATAAGAACCTTCTGATCACTGTTGCGGAAATAGAGCCGTCCTTCCAGGAGCGCCGTGAGGACCGCCCGCGCACTGGGATGCCTGCCCTGGCCCAGCCGTTCGATAAGACTCGCCTTTTCGGAGTAAGTTGCCTCCCGCAGCTCGCCGAGCGTCGACAGGAAACTCGCGTCATTCGGAGATTGAGCGCGTACAGGGATCACCCCCCAAAGGATGAGCAGCAGCACGAACAGCCACTGCGCATCCGATGGGAGGTGTTTCATTACTTGTAGTTCTGCCCTGAACACTTCTTGCTGATCGTATTGTAATTCCCGCAGTTCAGAGTCACCCAATCCGCTACGATATCCTTGCTGCCTGGCAGGTAGCGGGACCAGGCATCGCCCGGCACCTCGCCGGCGGATTTCCAGACCACGTCAAACTGGCCGTCCGCTTTCACTTCGCCGATGTAAACCGGTTTGGTGATGTGATGATTCGGCAATACCTTGGCGACGCCGCCGGTGAGGTTCGGCGTCTCAAGACCGGGGAGCGCCGTGAGCACCTTCTCCACGTCGGTGGTTTTGGCCTTCTGTACGGCCTTCACCCACAGATTAAAGCCGACATAGTGCGCTTCCATCGGGTCATTGGTTGTGCGTTTCGGGTTCTTGATGAATGCGTGCCACTGATCAATGAACGCCTTGTTGCCTTGAGTGTTGATGCTTTCAAAGTAGTTCCAGGCCGCCAGGTGGCCCAGGAGAGGTTTGGTGTCGAGGCCCGATAGCTCCTCCTCGCCCACCGAGAATGCAACCACTGGAATATCCTCCGCCGAGATCTTCTGGTTGCCGAGCTCTTTGTAAAAGGGCACGTTGGCGTCACCGTTGATGGTAGACACCACCGCTGTCTTCTTGCCAGCCGAACCGAACTTCTTGATGGCGGCCACACGGGTCTGCCAGTCGGAGTGCCCGAACGGCGTGTAGTTGATCGAGATATCCTCTGACTTCACGCCTTTCGCCAGCAGGTAAGCCTCGAGGATCTTGTTCGTCGTGCGCGGGTAGACGTAGTCCGTCCCTTCCAGCACCCACCGCTTCACGCCGACTTCCTTCATCAGGTAATCCACCGCGGGAATGGCCTGCTGGTTCGGTGCAGCGCCGGTATAAATGACGTTTTTGGATGACTCTTCCCCTTCGTACTGAACGGGGTAGAAGAGCAAGCCGTTGTCCCTCTCGAAAACCGGCAGCACGGATTTTCTCGAAACGGATGTCCAGCATCCAAAGACCACGGCGACTTTGTCCTTCTCCAGCAGCTGGGCCGCCTTCTCGGCGAAGAGCGGCCAGTTGGACGCCGGATCGACGACGACCGCTTCGAGCTTCTTGCCCAGCAATCCGCCCTTCTTGTTCTGCGCGTCAATCATCATCAGGATCGTGTCCTTCAGCGTCGTTTCGCTAATGGCCATGGTGCCTGATAGCGAGTGCAGCACGCCCACTTTGATTGTGCCCTCGGCCGCTGCAAGTTTGGAAAACACAGTCCCGGCGATCAGTACCCAAACGGTTATAAGCGTTACCTTACGTTTCATAAATTGACTCCTTTATTCTGCGGTTGACGGCATCTGAATCTGGAGGCCGATTCCAGCCTGCCAGAAATCCGTTCTCTCTCTGTTGAATGCTGTGTGCGTGAAGAAGGTTCCTACGCGCGCGTTGAACTGCTTGATGACGTAGTTGAAGTTCACTTCCGCGGTCTTCTGGTTGTAGCTGGGATTTAATCCATGGGTAAACCCCGCCTTCCCATACTTGGCTAGGATCTCGAACTTACCCACGCCTACCTTCTTCGGAAAGAGATAACTTCCAAGTCCATACGCTCCCTGGCTCTTTCCATAATGCGCGTCGTACCCGCCCAGCCTGTTGTAGTTGGAATACTCGCTTTCGATCGAGACGACACCGCCGTTGGGCAGTTTCCTTTCGAGAAGGAAATCCACGCTTGATGCGGTGTGTCCGTCCTGTACCTGACTCGCTACGCCGATAGCCAGCAGCTTCTTGTTGCCGTAGTAGGTTCCGTTCAGATAATAGCCGTCTTCCGGATCCCAGAAATCGACTTGGACGCGCGCGGCTCCAATAACACCGGAATTCCCGGTCGCCGACCCGCCGTCGAAAGCGCCAACCGAGACTTTTACTTTTTTGGCAAACTGACCCCAATAGGCGACTCCGTTATCACGGCCTTGGAAGACAAAGGGATATCCGTCCTGGATGCCGTCCGTGTACACCGCCCACTCATGCGCGTAGTACGGGCCGTAGAGATTCGCGCGGTCACTCGGCGGCAAGAAACGGCCGGCCCAGATATTGAATTCGGGAGACACCTCGATGCGCGCCACCGCGTCCAATATGCCCACCCGGTTGGTGCCCTGGTCGTATTCAGTATTGAACATGAACTTGATCGTGTCCGTGACAGGTCCGTTCACATAGAGGCGGATGCTGTTCAGCTGGAACTGGTCGGTGGGGCTTCCGCCATCTGGTTCTGTGTGCTCGAAGTCGGTTCGCAATCCGGCGCCAACCGTGATTGGACCCAGATTGATCTGCGCCCGTGTGGGCGGGGCCAATGCAAGGGATCCCCAGAGCAAAAGCGAAATGGCGGCAGATCGTTGCCCAATGAAAACACGTTCGTTGCGGGCACATCGCATTAACATGACTAGTCCTCTCTCTGGGCACCGAAGCACCCGGTCTGATCGTGATTTTGTTGTGTGCTACCGAATTAGACCCAACGCTAGCGACTGAGCGAAGCTGGACCGGAAGCGCGCGAACGAGGCGAGCGATCCTGAAGCAAGTCTAAGTCTTACGGTTGATGTGCGGCCATCGTAAATCACGGCGACAGGTTTTTCAAATCGGATGGGTCAAATCGGACCATAGTCCAATCTGGACGGATGGCAATAGATTTTTTCTATCGGCTGCATTGAAGAGAAGTGGTACTTGGCAGGCTTGGTCTTCTCGCAAATTCCTCGTCATCGGCAAAAATGTACGCAGTGGGGATCAAACCCCGTCGTCTTAAGAGCCGTAAACCAGTGGCGCCGATCCATCCACGACGAAGCCACAACCGAAGCGAACAGCCTGCTCGTTTCTGCTAGTACGTGATAACCGGCGGAATTGCGAAACTAGACCCAACAACGCTCCGCAGAGCGGAGGACAGGAACGTATCGATTCGGCATCGCTAAACGAGTTTACCCATCCACTCGTCTGGCATTTGCCTCGTTGTGTGGGGGACTCCTTCCCTGTTAGGGGGAACGCCGCAGCAACTGTCTCGAATACATGTGGTTAAGGTACAGCCTCGGCCAACCGTGAGGCTCCGTTTGAAATCAGTCAATTCCGCGCCTCACCACAAGAAACCCTTTCAACACACCCGAGGTTGGTTTCTCCTCCCAATAGAAGGATTCCTTGACCGCTATAAAAAGCGCGAGTAATTTGCATGTACTGTTAACCATTGAAAGGACCGAGGTCCTCGGTGCTGCCAGAAACGGTGGGCTGACATACTATGCAATGAGCGGGACTCGGCAAGCTACAACCGACCTAGCCTTTTGGTGCCTGAGTGCCCGATGTTAACCATGGCTCCGGTACATGGTGGTCAGGGATTTGGTGGCGGTGCGTTGAACAACAACGCACGGGACCCCGTTGGAGACATTCCTTAAACCGACTGCGACCGGGCCGGGTCTCGTCCGAATTCCATCCATGAGGTGAGCATATGCCGAAGC
>Ga0335077_10013368_pt1 | contig 10263 bp, 7 predicted proteins | sample Lox_Sample_31_FD_207151 | JGI IMG/M metagenome (GOLD analysis project Ga0335077, IMG submission 207151) | Soil microbial communities from Loxahatchee National Wildlife Refuge, Florida, United States - Lox_Sample_3.1 | ecosystem: Environmental > Terrestrial > Soil > Wetlands | place: USA: Florida...
TCCCAATCAAAATTATTCAAATCGATCCAATTTTCGGGGGTGAACCAATCGAGGAGCGATAAATCCGCACCCGACAAACGGAGCAAGGACTCACCGAAACTCGACGAGCCGTCAAAATCGCCGTTTCCCGTCGCCACATAAAGATTCCCTTGGTCGTCGATCGCTGGCGCGCGCCCAGCTTGCCAAATGGAGCTTCCCCATCCGTTCGGAGACGTATTGAGTACGGAGATTTGGCGTTGCAGGTTGGATGCGTCGTAACTCATCAACCAGCCATGAAAATTGAAATAGTCGGCATGCGATCCGAATGCAAGATATACGGACCCATTTGCCAGCGCGAGGCCTGGTCTTTGCAACTGCAGACTGGCGTCGAAGTTGAGGGCGCCGTTGTCGCTCCCGGTACCGGTCCCTGTTACCGATGCAGTGATGGTAACTGGCCCATTCATTACTTCTCGGCCGTTCGCCAGAGAAAGCGCGTGCAAGGTGAAAACAGGATCTTGATCCGCATCCAGCGATTCGGAAACGAGATAGATTACTTGTCTCGATAGGTCGATAACGGGCGCGCTTAATATGCCGACTTCTGGCACAATATCGTCCAGATTGTGGAGCATTTCCGAAGGGACGGAAGGTCCAAGATTAACCTGCCACAGCGCTCCATTCGACGGCGGCGCATCCGCATCGAATGCGTAGACGCTATTGTGCATCGTCGCGACGAAGATCACGTTGTGCTTGCCGCCGAGGGCCTGTACGCCGGTCGCGTAAAGCGGCTGAGCGTAGATTTGGCCGTCCACCGAAAAGCTTGCGATCTTTCCAAACGTCGCTGCGCTTACATTCGTGGGTTTGAGAATGGTCTCCTGCAGGTTGGCATTAGTACGCTGATTATCGTAGTTTGCCGTAAGAACATTAACCTGCGCGACCGCGGAAGTGCTCGCGCCCGTGCCCCAGAGGATGAATCCTAACGAGGCTACAAGGAAACCACCACCGCGAAGCGGCCCGCATACTCTATAAGTCAAACTTCCCACAATTCTTACTCACGCTCTTTTTGTAGACCCTTACTGCGAATTACACATCGCTCGGAAATAAGTTCCGTTTTAATAATTTCTAACGGTGAGCGCCGACGGAGGCTACAGATTTGACGCAGCTTACGCGCTCAAAGTGATGCAATTTATTTATCGGGGTGATTAGGCTTTCTAACCATAGGTGGAAAACCTGATGAGATCTCGGCGGGGGCAACCTAGGATGGAAGCCTACGGAGCGAGGCGATGAATCGCTCGCAAATTTTCCCAGAGCGGGCCGAGGAGATCCAGCCGCAAAGCGTTGCCGCCGTCGGAGAGCGCTTGTTCCGGCGCTTCATGAACTTCAATGAACACTCCGTCGATGCCGGCTGCGGTGGCGGCGCGGGCGAGCGTAGGAATAAACTCAGGCTGCCCGCCGGATGCATGTCCCAAGCCGCCGGGAATCTGGACGCTGTGCGTCGCGTCAAAGATCACTGGCCATCCAAATTCACGCATGATGGCGAGCCCGCGCATGTCCACCACTAGATTGTTGTAGCCGAAGGAGGAGCCGCGCTCGGTCAACACGATGTTGTTGTTTCCCGTCGACGCGACTTTTTCGGCTGCGTTGCGAATGTCGTAGGGCGATACGAACTGGCCTTTCTTGATATTCACGGCGCGCCCCGTGCGCCCGGCCGCGAGCAGCAGATCGGTCTGCCGGCAGAGAAACGCGGGGATTTGGAGCATGTCGGCGGCCTCAGCCACAAGTTCCGCCTGCGAGGGTTCATGAATGTCAGTGAGGATCGGATACCCGTCGCGCCGCAGCCCGCTGAGAATACGAACTCCTTCCTTTAAGCCAGGCCCGCGGTACGAAGTCACGCTACTACGGTTCGCTTTGTCGAAAGAAGCCTTGAAGATAAATTCGCCGGCAATCTTACGGATGGCCGCCGCCAGCAGATGCACGTGCTCTTCACTTTCGATAACGCAAGGGCCGGCAATCAATGCCAGCGGCTGCCCGCGGCCTATGGAAGGAAGGTTGCTCAATCGGCGTGCATCAATCGCTCGGACCTTGCGCGCTGACCGGTTTTGGCGCGATTCTTCCGGTTCTTGTGCGCCGCCTCAACGAAGGCGGAAAACAAGGGATGCGGTTCGAGCGGTTTGGATTTGAATTCCGGATGAAACTGGCAGCCTAAGAACCAGGGATGGTCGGGGATCTCGCAGATCTCTACATACACGCTGTCGGGAGTCTGCCCGGCAATTCGAAGACCCTTGCTGGTGAGAATCTGTTCATACTCGCGGTTGAATTCGTAGCGGTGGCGGTGGCGCTCGCTAATCTCGGGAGCGCCGTACGCCTGGCGCGCGAAACTCCCTTCCTTGAGAAGACAGGGATAAGCACCCAGCCGCATGGTGCCGCCCAGTTCGTCGACGCCTTTCAGCTCGCGCAGTTTGTAGATCACGCGATCCGGCGTCGCGGGATCGAACTCCGTGGAATTGGCGTGCTCCAGCCCGCATACATTGCGCGCGAATTCGATCACCATGGTCTGCATACCCAGGCAGATGCCGAAATACGGAACCTTCTTTTCGCGTGCGTACCGGATCGCGGTAATCATGCCCTCCACGCCGCGCTTGCCAAAGCCGCCCGGAACCAGGATACCGTCGAACTGCTCCAGATCGCGCGCGCAATCGGGCCAGTGCAAATGGTCCGATTCGATCCAGTGAATATTCACCTTCAGGCGATGGGCCACTCCGCCGTGCAACAGCGCTTCCTTGAGGCTCTTATAGGAATCTTCGTACTCGACGTACTTACCGACGAGCCCGATGTCCACCTGGTCTTCCGGATTTTGCATCCGTTCCAGCATGCCGGTCCAACGGCTCAGGTCGCGCGGCTTGGCTTCCATTCGCAGCAGCCGCAGAATGATCTCGTCCACGCCTTGCTCGGCGAACACGAGCGGAACTTCGTACACCGAATGCACGTCGCTCGCGGTGATCACGGCTTCAACGTCCACGTCGCAGAACAGCGCGATTTTTTCCTTCATGTCGGAGGGAAGCGTGCGTTCCGACCGGCACAGTAACATGTCGGGCTGAATACCGATCGCGCGCAGTTCCTTGACGCTGTGCTGGGTGGGTTTGGTCTTCAGCTCTTGCGCGGCGGCGATCCAGGGGACCAACGTCACGTGGACAAACGCCGTGTTGTCGCGGCCGAGTTCATGGCGGAGCTGGCGAATAGCTTCCAGGAACGGCAGCGACTCGATATCGCCCACCGTCCCGCCGATTTCCACGATCACCACATCCACGTCGGCGGCAACCTTGCGGGCCGCGGCTTTGATCTCATTGGTGACGTGCGGGATCACTTGAACGGTCTTGCCCAAGTAATCGCCGCGGCGTTCGCGATGGATGATCTGCTCGTAGATGCGCCCGGAAGTGAGATTATTGCTCTGAGTCAGATGGGCGTGCGTGAAACGCTCGTAATGGCCCAGATCGAGATCCGTCTCCGCGCCGTCGTCGGTGACGAACACTTCGCCGTGTTGGAACGGGCTCATCGTGCCGGGATCGACGTTGAGATAAGGATCGAACTTTTGTAGCGTGACCCGCAGCCCGCGGCTCTCCAGCAAACAGCCAATGGAAGCGGCGGCGATGCCCTTCCCTAGAGACGAAACCACTCCCCCCGTCACGAAAATGTATTTGGCCGTCGGCATAATTCCCCTGATTCTATTTCCAAGAAGGTTCAAAGAGCAAGGACACGCGCTCCAAATCCGCCGGCGTGTCCACTCCAAAAGATTCGTACTCGGTTTCCACCACGCGGACGCGATGTCCATTTTCGAGCGCCCGCAACTGTTCCAGACGCTCAGCCTGCTCGAGGGGACCTACCGGAAGACCGGAATAAGCGAGCAGAAAGTCGCGCCTGTAAACGTAAAGACCAATGTGTTTGTAATGAGTGCCCCCGCCGTCGCGCTGGAATGGAATGGGACTGCGGGAAAAATAGATTGCGTTGCCGGCTAAGTCCGTGACCACCTTGACGACGTTGGGGTCGGTTACTTCGCGCGGATCTTCGATGCGCCGTTTGAGCGTGGCCATGGGAACATCAGGATCATCCAGCAGCGCGAGCGCCGCCGCGTCGATCGCCGCCGGGTCGATGAGCGGCTCGTCGCCTTGAATGTTCACGATCACCTGTGCGGTCTCCGAGGAAGCGACTTCAGCCGCGCGGTCCGTTCCGGAAGCGTGATCCGGGCGAGTCATCCGCGCTTCGGCGCCGAAGGATCGCGCCGTTTTGCAAATGCGCTCGTCGTCGGTGGCGATGATCAGTTTGGAAAGATAACGTGCCTGGCTGGCCCGCTCGTAGACGTGCTGGAGCACGGGCTTTCCAGCGAGGACAGCTAATGCTTTTCCGGGGAACCGGGAGGAGGTAAACCGGGCTGGTATCACGCCCAGAATTCTCGTCGGCACAATCGATTTTAGCACGGCGCGAGGCTTCCGGCTAATCTAAGTGAGTTTTTAAGCCTTACAATGTATCAGATAGCTCAACGCCTGCTCCTAAAATAGATGCAAGCCATCGCTCATGATCGCAGTTGGAATGAATATACCGCGCCGCACGCCGATTTGCGCGAGTTGCTGGACCGGGTGGAACAGGCCGGAGAATTGGCGCGCATTCCAAACGCGGATTGGAACCTGGAAATCGGCACGCTGGCTGAAATTGTCTATAACAAGCTTCAAAACAATCCTCCCGCTATTTTGTTTGAAGAGATCGCCGGTTATCCGAGCGGATACCGCCTGCTTTCGGGCATGACCAATTCGGCTAAGCGTCTCGCGCTGACGCTGGGCTTTCCCGTTCCGTCCAATTCGATGGATGTGGTTCGCTGCTATCGCGACCGCATGAAAACGCACAAGCCGATTCCGCCGAGAGTGGTCGCGAGCGGCCCTGTGTTTGAAAACATAATGCGCGACAGCGAGGTGGATCTGCTAAAGTTCCCCGCGCCCTTTCTCCACGAAAAAGACGGCGGCCGGTATCTAGGAACAGATGACCTGGTCATCATGCGCGACCCGGATGGCGGTTGGATCAATTGCGGCACTTACCGCGTGATGCTCCACGACGCGCGGCGAGCCGGCGTGTGGATGTCGCCTGGCAAGCATGGCCGCCAGATCCGCGAAAAGTATTTCAAGAACGGCGAGCCGTGTCCTGTGTTGGTATCGAGCGGCCACGACCCGCTTCTATTTCTGGCCGGAGGAAATGAGATACGTTTCGGCCTGTCTGAGTACGACTACGCCGGCGGCCACCGCGGCCAGCCGTTCGAAGTCGTGGAGTCGGAACTACACCGTCTGCCAATGCCCTCTCACGCCGAATTCGTCATCGAAGGAGAGATGCATCCCGGCGAGACCGCTCCCGAAGGACCGTTCGGTGAGTTCACCGGATACTATGCCGGCGGAAAAAGCGCACAGCCGGTGATTCGAGTGAGGCGCGTGTATCATCGCAACGATCCCATCCTGACCATGGCGACGCCGATGAAGCCGCCATCGGACTTCTCCTATTCGAAATGCGTCATGAAGGCCGGAATGATTTGGGACGAGGTCGAGCGTGCTGGCTTATCGGGCGTGAAAGGCGTGTGGTGTCACGAAGCCGGCGGCGCGCGCATGTTCAACGTGATCTCGATTAAACAGGCGTTCGCGGGTCATGCGCGCCAGGCTGGCATGCTGGCCGCCAGTTGCCAGTCGGGCTCGTACCTAGGCCGTTTCGTTGTAGTGGTGGACGACGACATCGATCCGACAAGTCTGTTCGAAGTCGTTTGGGCGATGTGCACGCGCTGCGATCCGGCCGAGGATATCGACTTTATTCGAAAAGCCTGGAGCGGCCCGCTCGACCCCAGGATTCCCTCCGGAACAACAACCAATTCCCGAGCCGTCATTATGGCGTGCCGGCCCTTCGAGCGAATCGGCGCGTTCCCGCCGGTTGCGGAAGCTTCGCCGGAATTGCGCGCCAAAGTAGCGGAGAAGTTCAAGGAAGTGCTCGCTGGGTTGGGAAAATAGAAATCCGCATGAAAGCCACGCCTTCCCTTGATCTCGAGCAGGTCATCGACCAGCAGTCGTTCGGTAAGTTTCATCTGACCGTCGCCGCCTTGTGCGCCATGTCGGTGTTGCTGGACGGCTTTGACGCGCAGGTGATCGGGTTCGTCGCCCCGTCCATAGCTCAGCAATTCCACATCGCGCGCGCGGCGCTGAGCCCCATCCTGTCCGCGAATCTGCTGGGGATGCTGCTCGGCGCGCTTATGTTCGGTCCCATAGCCGACCGTTTCGGGCGCAAGCCGGTCCTCGTATTCTGTACGCTCTGGTTTGGAATTTTCTCGCTGCTGACGGCGCGTGCCGATTCGGTTCAGTCGATGCTCGTGCTCCGTCTCATCACAGGTTTCGGCCTGGGCGGGACCATGCCGAACGCGATCGCGCTCACTGCCGAGTATATGCCGCGGCGAATCCGCGCCACCGGCATCATGATCATGTTCACCGGATTCTCCATTGGCGCGGCGGCTGGGGGGCTCGTTGCAGCGGCTTTAATCCCGCACTTTGGCTGGCGATCGGTCTTCGTGTTAGGAGGTATGCTGCCCTGCCTGGCCGCCGGCCTCTTGCTCGGGCTGCCCGAGTCGCTTCGATTCCTGGTTCTCAAAGGCGGAGAAGACGTCAAGATAGCCGGCATTGTTCAAAAGGTCGCTCCTGATGTTTCGTCGACGCGCGGGACCTGGTTTATTGCGGGCGAGCAGCGCGAGCGAGGGTTCGTCGTCAAGCAGCTGTTCACTCACGGACGCGCCAAGCTGACTTTGCTTCTCTGGGTCATCTTTTTTATGAGCCTGCTGGATCTTTTTTTCCTGAATAGCTGGCTCCCCACCATCCTTCACGACTCGGGGCTGTCACTCCGGCAAGCGATCCTGATCACGACCATGTTTCAGGTCGGCGGCACTGTGGCGTCGATCATTCTGGGGCGTTTCATCGATCGCATGACGTCTTATCGTATATTGGCGTGGGCGTATCTGGGAGCAGCCGCTTGCGTATTTTTCGTCGGTGCAGCCAGCGCTTCCGTCGCGCTCGGCACGATTGTCGTATTCGCCGCTGGCTTCTGCGTCATCGGCGCGCAGACCGGTGCTAATTCGCTCGCGGCCGAATCATATCCCACCGGGGTTCGCGCCACCGGCGCTGGATGGGCGCTCGGAATCGGACGGATTGGCTCGATCGTCGGTCCCTTAGTAGGAGGGCTGCTGTTGTCGTCGGAACTGGAAGTCAAGCGAGTCTTCTGGGTCGCGGCTCTTCCGCCGTTGATCGCGGCAGTGGCGAGTTTTGTGGTGACTCCGCGAGGGAGACGTAATCCTGATTCATGAGTCAGCGCAATACATTGACCTCGACTGCCGCGGCAGTCTTTCTCGCTTTAATTCCGGTCGGAGGGGCTTAGAGAACCGATTGCTCAAGCTGTAACCTCGACTAACGAAGCGCTTATGGTCGATCTAGACGATGGCAGGACAATTATCGTCCCGCTGTCATGGTTCCCACGGCTCGCACATGCGACTCTAAGCGAAAGAGCCAATTGGCATCATCGCGGGAGGAACCGGCATACATTGGCCTGACTTGGACGAAGACGTCAGCGTGGAAAGTCTATTGGCTGGCCGCAGGTCCGGCGAGACTCAGGAATCACTGCGGCGCTGGCTTCACTCTCGTAGTGCTAACAGAGCCTAGCTCGCCGATACCGGCTCGTATTCTACGCGAACGTCGACGAACGGCTTGTCAGGCCGCAAGCGGCACGCCAGAATCGCACCGATCAGAAGCAGTACGATCGAGGCGATAAAAGGGACTACCCAACTCCCTGTTCGATCCACCAGATAGCCAAAGCTGGACGGCGAGATCAGGCCGGCCACGCCGAAACCGAAATTCATCATCCCGCTGGCGGTCCCGGCGTAGCGCGGTGCGATGTCCATGGGCACGGCCCATATCGGAGCCACAATCAGTTCGGCAAAGAAAAAGGCCAGCGATAAACAGATTGCCGCCCAGGTCAGGCTGTGAATCAGCACCACCGGCACCAGGAACACAAACGCGCCTAAAAAACCCGCAACGATCACGAATCGTCGAGCGATCACCAAGCTGCCCGTCTTGTGCAGCAGCCAGTCGGTGATCAGGCCGCCAACGGTATCGCCCACCACTCCGGCAAAGAGCACGCCCGCGGAAAACATCGCCGAGGCTTGCAAGTTGAGATGGTAATTTTCAAAAAAGAAGGCCGGAATCCAGGTCAGAAACAGCCAGAGCGTCCAGCCGTAACAAAAATCGACGGTGGTCACCGGCAGAATACGGCGCGCGAGCGGCACCCAAGGGATGGACCGGCGGCGGCCTGCCGCGGGCGGCGGCAGAGTCGCGAGTTCGGCGGAGGTGATCGCCGGATGATCCTTCGGATCGTTGCGAAAATACAATGCCCACGCCAGCAGCCAGAAGAAGCTCGTGAAACTCAAGATAACGAACGAGCCCCGCCAGGAGACCACCGCCAATAGCGCAGCCATCAACGGCGGCGTGACAGCATTACCAATGCGGGAAAACGAATGCGTAATTCCTTGCGCGAAGCCCCATCGTTCCACCGGAGTCCAGCTCGACATGGCTCGAGTGGCTGTCGGGAACGCGGCTCCCTCGCCAAACCCCAAAGCCAGGCGCAACGCGAACACCGAAACGAAACCGCCCGCGGCTCCCATCAGCACCGTCGAAAGCCCCACGATCCCGCAGCACACCGACAACGTCAGGCGCGCGCCCAGCTTATCGCCGATCCAGCCGCCGATGAGCTGAAAAAAAGCATAGGGAATCGCGAATGCCGAAAACGCAAGACCAAGCTGCGTGTTCGTTAGCCTGAGGTCCGCCTTCATCAAGGGCGCCGCTGTGGAGATATTCACCCGATTCACGAACAGGATCAGGTACATCAGGCACAGCAGCGTCAGAACAATTCCGGGTGGGCCTAGCAACCTCGATCGCGCGGAACTGTCGGACTTCTTGTTCACGCGGCTGGGCGGGACTCGCCTTTGATCTGCGTGCGATGCATGATCCTGCGCGAGTTAGCGTCGAACGGATCGCGGCGATGCATGGTGCAGCGGTTATCCCACAGCACCAGATCTCGGGGGCGCCAGACGTTGTGCCAGGCAAATTCCTCGCGCGTGGCGTAGGACCATAGCTCATCGAGCAGCGCTTCCGATTCCGCAAGCGGCAACCCGCCAATATAAGCGTTGCGCCGGCGTCCGAGATACAGCATTTGGCGGCCGGTCTCAGGATGTGTGCAGACCAAAGGATGATAGGCGCCCGGGGAATTGACGGGATCGTCCACGGCGGCGACCCCCTGCCTCACATAACCTCCGCTGTTGTAGGTTCCGTCATGCTTCAACTGAAACCCGGATATCCGGCGCTTCGTTTCTTCCGGCAGCGACTCATACGCGCGGTACATGTCGCAAAAATAGGTGTTGCCGCCGGAAGCAGGCACTTCGAGCGCGTAGAGCATGCTCGCTTTGGGAGGATCTTCCAGATACGACATGTCGGTGTGCCAAGTGGCTTCACCTGCCCCCAAGCTCCCGATCGGCACGCCATTTTCAACTACGTTGGAAACGACGTAGATCTCCGGATGCCCCTCGACAAAGCGGCGGCCGGTTTCCTGAATCGGCGCCCAGTCGAGATCACCGAAGCGCCGGCTGAAGGTAATCAAATGGTCGTCGGTGAGTTGCTGATCGCGCAACAACACGACGAGATGATCGAGCCACGCGGTGTAGATTGTGGTGAACTCGCGCTCATTGAGATTTCTGAGATCGACGCCGCGAATCTCGGCTCCGAGCGTCTTGCCGCTGGGAACAACTTCCGCGCTGGCCGAAACAATACTCATATCGATTTCTCACTCTAGCAGATGGGCGCCATCGCCATGATGATATACTCGGGAAGGCGGACAACTCCCGGTTCTTCGCCCATCCCCGCCGTACGTGCCGGGGCTTTCCATTGATTCGGGGCGTGGCTCAGCCTGGCTAGAGCGCCTGGTTCGGGACCAGGAGGTCGGTGGTTCGAATCCACTCGCCCCGACCAATCCTTTCAATAACTTGCAGGGATTGGATGACCAAACAACCCACCCAACTGCCCACCCAGTTCCAAAGTTGCTGCCGGATTCGTTCGCTCCTATACTGCGGGCATGGCGAAGAACGCAGCCACGCATCCCTCACCGGCCCCTTCTTCCGCCAGCCGGGCTGCCGATTCTCGCCCAGCACTAGCTCCCGTCATCGAGATCAACGTTCGC
>Ga0335077_10013370_pt1 | contig 10262 bp, 6 predicted proteins | sample Lox_Sample_31_FD_207151 | JGI IMG/M metagenome (GOLD analysis project Ga0335077, IMG submission 207151) | Soil microbial communities from Loxahatchee National Wildlife Refuge, Florida, United States - Lox_Sample_3.1 | ecosystem: Environmental > Terrestrial > Soil > Wetlands | place: USA: Florida...
TCGGCCCGCGGCCGTCGGGCCTGACCCGGGCGGGCCGCCCGGTCCGCGACCGCATCTTCAAAATGGCACCGAAACTCCAGGATTTGTTCGCCGCCGGCGACACCCTCGCCGTCAAGGGCGGCCTCGACCGTCCCATCTCGGGCCTCGCGATGGACAGCCGGCGCGTGGTGCCGGGCAACCTGTTCTTCGCGCTGCCCGGCCTGCGCACCGACGGCGCCGCCTTCATTGACGAGGCGATCAATCGCGGCGCGGTCGGCGTCGTGACGCAACGGCCCCATCCGCTGCCGCACGGCCGCGTCACCTTCATCCAGGTCGCCGACGCCCGGGCCACGCTCGCCCGCGTCGCCCAGCGTTACTACAAGTTCCCCGACCAGGCGCTGCGCGTGATCGGCGTGACCGGCACCAACGGCAAGACCACCGTCACCCACCTGCTGAAGCATTTCCTCGAGAACGGGGAGCGCGTCGGCCTCATCGGCACGGTCAGCTACGACCTCGGCGCGCGCACGGTGCCGTCGTACAAGACCACGCCGGAGTCCCTCGACATCTTCGGCATGCTCGCCCAGATGCGCGACGCCGGCTGCCGCGACGCCGTGATGGAGGTGAGCTCGCACGGGATCGACCAGCAGCGCGTGCTCGGGCTGCAGTTCGAGGCGGTGGTCTTCACCAACCTGACCCGCGACCATCTCGACTACCACAAGTCGCTCGACGCCTATTTCGCGGTGAAGGCGCGCCTCTTCTCCGGCGCCACCGGCGCGCGGCCCAAGGTCGCGGTGGTCAACCTCGACGACCCCTACGGCCGGGAGCTCGCGGCCCGGCTGCCGGCGGAACTGCGCCGGATCACCTTTGGCGAGCATCCCGACGCCGCCGTGCGCGCCGAGGCGGTCCAGCTCGAGTTCAAGCGCACGACCTTCCGCCTGGTGTGGCCGGGCGGCGCCGCCGCGGTCGAGAGCCCGCTCATCGGCCGCTACAACCTGAGCAACCTCCTCGCGGCGTTCGCCGCGGCGCTCGCGCTGGGCCGCGACCCGGCCGCGCTCGTGTCCAAGCTCGCCTCGTTCCGCAACGTCGCCGGCCGCATGGAGCGGATCGAGGAGGGCCAGCCCTTCAACGTGCTCGTCGACTACGCGCACACCGACGACGCCCTGCGCAACGCCCTCGGCATGCTCCGCGCCGTCACCCCCGGCCGCCTGCTGGTCGTCTTCGGCTGCGGCGGCAACCGCGACCGCACCAAGCGGCCCCTGATGGTCCGCGCCGTCCAGGAGCGCGCCGACTACGCGTGGGCTACGGCGGACAATCCGCGCAGCGAGCCGCTGGCGCAGATTTTCGCCGACATGAAGACCGGCATCACCGCCCCGGACCGGATCACCTTCATCGACGACCGGCGCCATGCCCTCAGCCTGGCGCTCGACGCCGCCCGGCCGGGCGACTGCCTGCTGGTCGCCGGCAAGGGCCACGAGTCGTACCAGGAGTTCGCCGACACCGTGATCCCGTTCGACGACCGCCAGGTCGTGCGGGAGCTGATCGGCGTGAAACGCATCAAGACCGGGTGAGGAGGGGCGGGGGAGCGCGACATGCCGGAGTTCAACGCAGACCAGCTGGCCGCCTGGGCCCAGGGACACTGGACCGCGCGGCCGGCCGTCGCGATCACCGGCTTCGCCCACGACACGCGGGAGCTGGAGCCGGGCCAGGTGTTCGTCGCGCTCAAGACCGACCGGCGCGACGGCCATGAGTTTCTTGCCGCGGCGCGGGCGGCCGGCGCCGCCGGCGCCCTGGTCAGCCGGCCCGACCCGGCGGCGGCGCTGCCGCAGCTGGTGGTGGCCGACCCGCTGGCGGCACTGCAGGCGGTCGCCCGCGCGCACCGCCGGGCGTTCCCCGGCCCGGTCATCGGCATCTCGGGCAGCGTGGGCAAGACCTCGACCAAGGACCTGACCGCGGCGCTGCTCGGCGGCGCGCCCGGGGTGATGGCCACCGCGGGCAACCTCAACAATCACATCGGCGTGCCGCTGACGCTCACCCGGCTCGATCCGGCGACCCAGCGGTTCGCGGTCATCGAGGCCGGGGTGAGCACGCCCGGCGAGATGCAGGTCCTGGCCGACCTGATCGAGCCGGACCTCGCGATCATCACCCTGGTGGGGCCGGCCCACCTGCTGGAGCTGGGCGACCTCGAGGGCGTGGCGCGCGAGAAGGCGGCCCTGCCCGCGGCCGTGCGCCCGGCCGGCATCGCGATCTTCCCGCGGGAATGCGCGCAGTTCACCGCGTTCCACGAACTCAACGTGCGCCGGATGCTGGTCGAGCCGGCCGCGGTGCTGCGCCCCGCCCAGCCGCCGAAGGACAAGGTCTATTTCGCCGTCACCCAGCGCGGGGACACCACGGCCCTGGCCATCGCCTACGGGCCGCCGCCGCCGCTGGTTTTCACCCTCCGGCGCGTGTCGGCCGGCATGGCGCAGAACGCCGTGCTCGCGATCTGCGCCGCCCTCTGGCTGGGGGTGACCCCCGAGCTGATCCAGCGCCGGCTGGCCGACTGGCAGCCCGCACCGTGGCGCGGCGAGGTGCGCCGGGAGCCGGGCCGCCTGCTCTATCTCGACTGCTACAACGCCAATCCCGTCTCGATGGCGGACGCGCTCGACAATTTCCTCGCGCTGGCGCCCGCCGCCGACCCGCGCGCCTTCGTGCTCGGCTGCATGGAGGAGCTCGGCCCCCGCGCCGCCGACTATCACCGCCGGCTCGGCCGCTCGCTAATCCTGCGGCCCGGGGACCAGGTGTTCGTCATCGGCGACCACGCCGAGGCCGTGCGCGAGGGCCTGCTGGAGGGCGGGACGGCGCCCGGGCAGATCCAGGTGGTCGCCAGCCTCGCGCCGGTGGCGGGCTTCCTCGCCGGATTCCACGGGGCCGTCTTCCTGAAGGGCAGCCGCCGTTACCGGCTGGAGCAGGCGCTTGCCGGGCCGGAGGCCGTCGCATGCTAAGCTACCTCTCCCAGTTCGAGAACAGCTTCGGCCCGCTGCGCCTGCTGCGGTTCATCACCCTGCGCACCCTGCTGGCGGCGGGCACCGCGACGCTCATCGGCTTCCTCATCGCGCCCTGGCTCATCGCCCAGCTGCGCGCACTCAAGTTCGGCCAGCACTACGACGACGACCGCACCGGCGAGCTCGCGCAGCAGTTCGACAAGAAGAACACGCCGACCATGGGCGGCCTGCTCATCTTCTTCGCGGTCTTCGGCAGCACGTTTCTCTGGGCCACGCCGAACATCTGGGTGGTGGTGGCCATGTTTGTCTACGCCGCGCTCACCGGGGTGGGCTTCCGCGACGACTACCTGAAGGTGCGGCGCCGGAGCCGCGACGGCATCTCCTCCGGGGAAAAGCTCCTCTGGCAGACGCTGATCACGGTCGTCGCCCTGGGCCTGCTCCTCTGGCACCCGATGAGCGCGCACAAGATCACGGAGCTCTGGGTGCCGTTCGTGAAGCATCCGGTGCTCGCCGGCCTCCCGGTGGCGGCGTTGTTCATCTTCGTGTTCCTGTGGCTGGTGGGCTTCAGCAACGCCATCAACCTCACGGACGGCCTCGACGGCCTGGCGATTGGCTGCACCGTCACGGTGGCGATGGTCTACGGGCTCATGGCCTACGCGGCCGGCAACACCAAGCTGGCCGACTACCTGCTGATCGGCTACGTGCCGGGCACGGGTGAGCTGACGGTCATCTGCGGCGCGCTCGTGGGCGCCAGCCTCGCCTTCCTCTGGTACAACGCGTACCCGGCGGAAGTGTTCATGGGCGACACCGGCTCGCTGGCCATCGGCGGCCTCATCGGGATCCTCGCCTTCATGGTGCAGCAGCCGCTCACGCTCATCCTCGTCGGCGGGGTTTTCGTGATGGAGGCCGCGTCAGTGATCATCCAGGTCGGCTGGTTCAAGGTCACCCGCCGCCGCTACGGCGCCGGCCGCCGCGTCTTCCTCATGGCCCCGATCCACCACCATTTCCAGAAGCTCGGGTGGCCGGAGACCAAGGTCGTGCTGCGCTTCTGGATCCTGTCGTTGATGTGCGCCCTCGCCGGCCTCGGAACCCTGAAACTCCGTTGATGTTGCCGCATGCTCACCGCCGCCTCCACCGCCCGTCCCGCCCCGTGCCAACCGCCGGCCGCCGGCTGGCGTGACGGCCCCCACCTCATGTCCCTGACCCCGCCCGCGCCGCTCGCCCCGCTGCTGTCGCACCCGGTCGCCGTTTTCGGCGGCGCGACCAGCGGCCTGGCCGCCCGCACCCTGCTCACCCAGCTCGGCGCCCGGAGCGAGGTGTTCGACGAGCGGCCCGACCTCCCCGCGGCGCACGCCTTCGGCGCCCCCGAGGCCGCGGCCCACCGCTTGGTGGTCTTCAGCCCCGGGTTCGACGCCCGCCACCCCTGGCTGCTGACGGCCCGCGCCGCCGGCTGCACCTGCCTGGGCGAGCTCGATTTCGCCGCGCTGTTCTGGCCGGGGCGCGTCGTGGCCGTGACCGGCACGAACGGCAAGACGACGCTGGTCGAGTTCCTCACCCACGCGCTGCTCGCCGAGGGCGAGGACGTGTTCGGCGTCGGCAACATCGGCTTTCCCTTCAGCCGCCTGATCACTTTCCGGCGCGACGCCGGGCCGGACTCGATCGCGATCTGCGAGGTGAGCTCCTTCCAGGCCGAGACGCTGCAGCACGTCCGGCCCGACGCGGTGCTCTGGACCAACTTCGCCGAGGACCATCTCGAGCGGCATCCCGGCCTGCGGGCGTATTTCCTCGCCAAGTGGAACCTGCTCGCGCGGGCGCGGCCCGGGGCGGTATTCGCGGGCAGCAGCGTGCAGCGGTACGCACTGGAGTTCGGGCAGAAGCTGCCGCCGGCCGCCGGCGTGGCCAGCGAGGGCCTGGCGCCCGAGCCGCGCCTCAACGGCACGGTGTTCGCCTCATACCCGCAGCGCGAGAATTTCGCCCTCGCCCTCGCGTGGTGGCGACACGACGGCCGGGCGGAGGCCCAGCTCTACGCCGCCGCGCGCACGTTCAAGTCCGGCCGGCACCGGCTCGCCCGCGTGCGCGAGCTGCGCGGCGTGACCTTCTGGAACGACTCCAAGGCGACAAACTTTCATGCCGTCGAGGCCGCGCTCAGCACCGTGCCGCCGCCGGTCCACCTCATCGCCGGCGGCCGGGCCAAGGGCGGCGACCTCGCCGCGTTCGTCCGCCGGATCGCGCCCCGGGTCCGCCATCTCTGGCTGATCGGCGAGACCGCCCCGGCCCTGGCGGCCCTCGCCGCCGGCCAGCGGGTGGCTCACACGGTCTGCCCCTCGCTCGAGGAGGCCGTGCACGGAGCCTTCGCCGCCGCCCAGCCGGGCGACCACGTGCTCCTCAGCCCGGCGTTCGCCAGCTTCGACATGTTCCGCAGCTACGCCGACCGCGGCGAACGCTTCGAGAAGCTTGTGAACCATTTGGGAACAACTCCCACTTTTCAGTAGCCATTCCCTCCGCCCCCGACCCATAATTCCGTCCACCGCTTCCGCCATGAATATTCTCAAGATCCTGGGCATCGTCGTCGCCGTCCACGTCGTCGCCTTCTTCCTCATGTTTGTGAATCCGGGCTGCCGCTCGACTGCGTCGGGTCCCGCGCCCGTGGCGGCGGACACGGCGCCCGCCTTCGCGCCGGCGACGTCCGCCCCGGCCCCCGCCGCCGTACCGCTCGTGGCGGTCGACACCTCGGCGCCGCCCGCGGTGCGCTACAGCCCGACGCGCCCCGGCTCGGCCGCCGCCTCCGCGCTTGAGAGCACCCCGCCGCCGCCGGTCACCCCCGCCACGACTTACACCGTGGTCGCCGGGGACAGCCTCTGGAAGATCGCCAGCAAGCACGGCACCACCGTCACCGAGCTGGCCAAGGCCAACAAGCTCACCAGCAACTCCCGGCTGAGCGTCGGCCAGAAGCTCATCATTCCGGGCAAGGCGCCCGCCGCCGCGGGCGAGGGTGGGAGCGGCGAGCCGGCGCCGGCCGCCACCTACAAGGTCAAGCCCGGCGACACGCTCTCGGGCATCGCCCACCGGGTCGGCACCACGACCGCCGAGATGAAGCGCGCCAACAATCTCACCAGCGACTACGTGCAGGTCGGCCAGGAGCTGCGCCTGCCGGGTGAGTCCGCCTCCGCGGCGCCCGCGCCGGCGGCTGCGGCGGCCGCCGGCGCGGAGGCCGCCCCCGTGAAGAAAGCGGACGGGGCGGTGGTTCACGTCGTCAAGCCCGGCGAGACGCTCGGCGCGATCGCGCGGAAGTACCAGGTCAAGACCCAGGACCTGCTGGTCGCGAACAACATCTCGGATCCGCGCAAGATCCGGGCCGGGCAGGAACTGGTGATCCCCGGCTACAAGGCGGTCGGGGGCACGGGGGCGGCCGGCGCGGCCGCGCCGGCGGGAGCCACGGCGCCCGCGATCACGCCGTCCGCCAATGCACCGGCCGCCGCGCCGGGGCCGGCCGGGACGGCCTCGGCGGCCAACGTGCCGCCGCCGGACCAGGACCTGGACTCCGGGCTGAAGCCGCAGGACAACGTGCCGGTCATCAAGATCGAGGACGCCGGCACCGGCACTCCGAAGTCGCCGTAAGGAATTTCCCTCGCTCGTGTCAGCCGGGCCCCTGGACACCGCCTCAACCTGCCTCGCGGCGGGAAGGGCGGGGTGCCGCGGGGGCCTGACTGAGGCTTGCCGCGATCGCCCGCCCATCTCCCTTTCCGATGCCGTCTGAACCGTTTGAAAAGCCGCGCTGGATGTCGGCCCTCAATCCCGCGACCGTCATCCTCGTCTGCGTGCTCGTCCTCTCCGTGCTCGGCCTGACCGTGCTGTTCAGCGCCAGCGTCTCCCTGAAGGCGGATCCGTACTTCTACCTCACCAAGCAGGTGGTCTGGTTCGCGTTCGCCGCCGCGGCCTGCTTCATCGTGAGCCGGCTCGACTTGGAGGACGCGCGGCGGCATGTGTGGCTCTTCGCGGTGGTGTGCCTGGCGGGCCTCGTGCTGGTGCTCGTGCCGGGCATCGGTCTGGCGGTCAAGGGCAGCCGGCGGTGGCTCGGCTGGGGTCCGGCGCGGATGCAGGTCTCCGAGTTCGCCAAGCTGGCGGTGGTCTTCGGCCTCGCCCACTACCTGGCGCTGAACCAGTCGCGCATCGCGGAGCTGGGCCGCGGCTTCCTCGTGCCGCTGGCGGGGATCGCCGGCTTCGCCGGCCTGATCCTGCTCGAGCCCGACTTCGGCACCGCGGCGCTGGTGTTCGCGATCGGCGTCATCCTGCTCTTCCTCGCCGGGGCCCGCCTGCGCTATCTGGTCACCTCGTTCCTCGGCGCCGCCTGCCTGCTCTCCGTGGCGGTGGTGCACAATCCCAACCGGCTGGCGCGGCTGACGGCGTTCATGGATGTCGAGGGCAACCGCACCGCCGGCACCTACCAGCTCTGGCAGGCGATTCTCGCCTTCGCGGCCGGCGGCGTGAACGGCGTGGGCCTCGGCCAGGGCCGGCAGCAGAACAGCTTCCTGCCCGAGGTGCACACGGACTTCATCTTCGCGGTGATCGGCGAGGAGCTCGGACTGGTGTTCACGCTCGCGGTGGTGGCGCTCTTCGCGGTGATCTTCATCGCCGGGCTGGCCCACCTGCGCAAGGCGCCCAACCTCTTCCAGTTCCTGCTCGTGAGCGGCTCGCTGCTGCTCATCACCCTCCAGGCGCTGATCAACCTGGGGGTGGTCACCGGCTGCCTGCCGACCAAGGGCATGTCCCTGCCGTTCATCAGCGCGGGCGGGTCGAACCTGGTGCTGATGGGCGTGCTGGTCGGCATCCTGCTCAACACCCAGCGGGCGTGGACGCGGCCGGCCTTCATGCGCCGGGAGCGCAGCCTCAAGGAGGTCATGGCCTGACGGACGGGAGCGCGGGGCGGCGCGGCGCCGGGAGGCGGGAACGGACACCATGAGTCGCTTTTTGATCGCATGCGGGGGCACGGGCGGACACCTCTCGCCGGGCATCGCGCTCGCCGAGGGGCTGGGCGCGCGCGGCCACGAGGTCCGGCTGCTGATCAGCCGCAAGAAGGTGGACGCCCGGCTGATCGCCAAGTACCCGCAGCTCCATTTCGAGCGCATCCCCGGCTCCGCCTTCACGCTGCGCCCGGCCGGTCTGGCGCGGTGCCTGTGGGGTCAGCTCGGGGCGTTCTGGTTCAGCGCGCGGCTCATCCACCGCTGGCGGCCGGACCTGATCGCGGGCTTCGGCGGCTTCACCACCGCGGGGATCATCGTCGTGGCCAAGCTGTTCCGCCGGCCGGTGGCGCTGCACGAGGCCAACCGCGTGCCGGGGCGCGCCATCCGCTGGCTCGGCGGGCTCGCCCGGCGGCTGTACCTGCCCCCGGGCGTGGCCCTGCGGGGCGTGCGCCAGGCGCGGGTGCGCCACGTGGGGCTCCCGGTGCGGCGCGAAATCGCCAGCCTGCCGCGCGAGGCCGCGCAGGCCCGCCTCGGTTTCGACCCGGCCCAGCGTCTGCTCGTGATCCTCGGCGGCAGCCAGGGCGCCGCCCCGCTCAACCAGTGGGTGCGCGGCCGGCTCGAGCGGCTCGCCGCGGAGGGGATTCAGGTCTGCTGCGTCACCGGCCCGGACAAGGGCGGCGAGGAGGTGCGCACGCCCGCCGGCGCCGGCGGCCGGCCGGGACGCGCGGTCTTCCTGCCCTTCTGCGACGACATCGCGACCCTGCTCTCCGCCGCCGACCTCGTGGTGTCGCGCGCCGGGGCGGGGACCATCGCCGAGCTCATCCGATGCGCGACCCCGGCCATCCTCGTGCCCTTTCCCCACGCCGCCGACAACCACCAGTGGGCCAACGCCCGCTTCTTCGAACAGCAGGGCGGCGGCATCGTGCTCGACGAACGGCAGCTCGCCGACCTCGACCGCGAGGTGGGCGACGCGATCTTCAACGACTGGCTGCTGCGCAAGTTCCGCGGGAATCTGCGGCGGATGGACCGGGCCAATTCGCTTGACCTGATTCTGCAGGACCTGGAGTCCCTGGCCGCGCCGCGCCCGGCCGGTCCGTCGCTGGTGCGGCCGGCCGCCCTCGCCCCGAACCGGAAGGAGGCGGCATGAGACCGCCGCCGCCGCCCCGGCCGTTCGCGCGCGAAGTGCGCGACGTCCACCTCGTGGGCGTCGGCGGCACGGGCATGGCGCCGCTCGCGCTGGTGCTGCGGCAGCACGGGTACCGCGTCAGCGGCGAGGATGATGCGCTGGCGCCGGCGGTGCGCGCGGTGCTGGAGCGCGAGGGCGTGGTGCTCACGGAGGCCGGCGACGTGCCGGCGGCCTGCGGGCTGGTGGTGCATTCGTCGGCGATCGCGGCGGGCCATCCCGCCCGGGTGCAGGCGGCGGCGCGCGGGCTGCCGGTGGTGCGCCGCGGCGAGATGCTGGCCGAGCTGGTGCGCGACCGGCGCCTCGTGGCGGTGGTCGGCGCCCACGGCAAGACCACCACGACCGGGATGCTCATCACCGTGCTGCGCCGCGCCGGCGTGTCCGGCGGCTGGCTGCTCGGCGGCCTGTTCCACGACGACAGCATTCCGCCCGGGCGCCTCGGCTCGACCGACTGGGTCGTGGCGGAGATCGACGAGAGCGACGGCAGCATCGACGGTTTCGCGCCCGAGATCACGGTGCTGGTGAGCCTGGACTGGGACCACCCGGACCACTACCGGCGCATCGAGCAGCTGGAGGAGGCCTTTCGCGGCCTGGTGGCGCGCACCCGCGCCGCCGTGCTCTTCAACCCGGAATGCGCGCTGTCGGTGCGGGCGGTGGCGGGAGCCAGGGCGGAGGCGGTCAGTTTCGGGCCGAACGGGGCCTACCGCGGGCGCCTGGTGCGCGAAACCGCGACGCACCTCGTGCTCGGCCTGGGTGGCCGGTTCCCGGCGCTGGAGGCGCCGGTGCGGGCCCGCGGCGCGTTCAACGCCCACAACGCCACCGCCGCGCTGGCCGCCGCGCACCTGATGGGCGTCCCGCTGACCGCCGACCTGCTGGCCGAGTACCCCGGGGTGCGCCGCCGCCAGACGGTGCTGCACGCCACGGAGCGCCTCACGGTCCTGGAGGATTACGCCCACCATCCGGTGGAGATCCGCGCCCTGCTCACCAGCCTGCGCGAGCGCAAGACCGGCCGCCTCGTGGTCGTCTTCCAGCCCCATCGCTTCAGCCGCACCGCGCAGTTCAAGTCCGAGTTCGCCGCCGCGCTCGCCCTGGCCGACCAGCTCTTCCTGCTCGACGTCTATCCGGCGGGCGAGGCGCCGGTCGCCGGCGGCACCACGG
>Ga0335077_10013371_pt1 | contig 10261 bp, 4 predicted proteins | sample Lox_Sample_31_FD_207151 | JGI IMG/M metagenome (GOLD analysis project Ga0335077, IMG submission 207151) | Soil microbial communities from Loxahatchee National Wildlife Refuge, Florida, United States - Lox_Sample_3.1 | ecosystem: Environmental > Terrestrial > Soil > Wetlands | place: USA: Florida...
TGCTTGTCGAAATCGGCGAAGGTTTTGCCTTGTTCAGCCAGGCGCTTCAGGAGAGGCGCGGGGGCCCAAAGTTTACCGTGCTGCTTTTCAAACTCCGCCACTCGCGCGTAAACATTCTTGAGTCCCACCGTATCGGCGTACCACATCGGGCCGCCGCGATAGGCGGGAAAGCCATAGCCGTTGATATAAATGATGTCGATGTCGGCGGCGCGCAGGGCGATGCCTTCTTCGAGAATGCGCGCGCCTTCGTTGACTAGAGCGTAGATGGCGCGCTGGACGATCTCGTCGACCGGAATCGATCGCGGCGAGATGCCCGCATCCTGCCGGGCTTGCTCGATGATTTTGGCGGCATCCGGATTGGGCAGAGCGCGGCGATTTTCGTCGTACTTATACCAGCCCGCGCCGTTCTTCTGGCCATAGTTTCCGGCCTCGCAAAGACGGTCCTCGATCAGCGGCTGGCGCACGCCGGCGTTGGCCGCGGCGCCCGATTCCTTGCGAATGCGCCACATCACGTCGAGACCGGCCAGGTCGCTGGTGGCGAGCGGGCCCATGGCCATCCCGAAGTTGTACAGCGCCTGATCCACGGCATCGGGGGTCGCGCCTTCTTCCACAAGAAAAACGGCCTCGCGATGATAGGGGAAGAACATACGGTTACCCACGAATCCGTGGCAATTGCCGACCAGCACGCCAACCTTCCCCAGTTTTTTGGACAGCGCCATCGAGGTGGCGATGACTTCCGGCGCGGTCGCTTTCCCGCGCACGACCTCGAGCAGGCGCATGACATTGGCCGGGCTGAAGAAGTGCGTGCCGATGACCATCTGCGGCCGCGAGGTCACGGATGCGATTTCATCGACGTTCAGCGTGGAGGTGTTGGTGGCGAGGATGGCGCCCGTCTTGGCGACTTTATCCAACTCGGCGAAGACTTCTTTCTTGAGCGCCATGTTCTCGAAGACAGCTTCTACCACCAGGTCCGCATCGCCGAAACCGTCATAGGCGAGCGCGGGATGGATGCGGGCCATCCGCTGTTCCATAGCCTGCTCAGTGAAGCGTCCCTTCTTCACCGAATTTTCATAATTTTTGCGAATGGTAGCGAGCCCGCGGTCGAGCGCGGCCTGATCGGTCTCCTTGAGCACGACCGGAATGCCGGCGTTAGCGAAGACCATCGCGATGCCGCCGCCCATGGTTCCCGCGCCCACGATGGCAACCTTGGCGATCGGGATGTGGGCAATGCTCTTCGGGATTCCCGGAATTTTCGCCACATCCCGCTCCCCGAAAAACATGTGGATGAGAGCCTTGGATTGATCGGAAAAGAGGCATTCCTGAAACAGTTCAGCCTCGCGCCTTATGCCGTCCTCAAAAGGAAGCTGCGTGGCGGCTTCGACGGCATCGATGGCGGCGAGCGGCGCCATTAAATTGCGCTGCCTTTTCCGCGCATTGTCGCGCGCAGCCGTGAAGATGGGTGCATTGGCTTGCGCCGAGCCTAGCTTGCCGCTCAGATCGCGCGTGCGCCGAGGCGCCGTATCGCCTTTGGTGCGCGCGAACGCCAGCGCACCGGCTAACAGATCCCCTTCGACAATCTGATCGATAATGCCGGATTGCTGCGCCTCGGCGGCGCTGATGGGGTCTCCGCTCGCGCACATCTCGACCGCCTTGGCCACGCTGGCCAAGCGCGGCAAGCGCTGGGTTCCGCCTGCTCCGGGGATAATGCCGAGCTTTACTTCCGGTTGTCCAACCTGGGCGGAGGCCACGGCCACTCGATAATGACAGGCCATCGCCGTCTCCAGCCCGCCGCCTAGCGCGGTGCCATGAATTGCGGCTACTACCGGCTTGGTCGAGTTTTCGATGCGGTCCAGCACACGGTTGAAACCGGGACCCCGGCGCCGGTCGCCCCCCGAGGTAATCTTTCCGAACTCGCGAATGTCGGCTCCCGCGATGAACGTCCGGCCTGCACCGATCAGAACAACCGCCTTGACCGCCGGGTCTTTCTCCAACTGCTCCAATCCAGCGATAATGCCCTCCGGCACGCCCGGGCTCAGCGCATTTACCGGGGGATTGTTCACGGTGAGAATGCCAACTTCGCCGTCCCGGCCGACTTCGACTAAATCGTTCATCGGTCTGATTCTAGCGCAATGGTACGAAAACCCTATTACCAAAGATCGAAAATTGGGCCGTTTCCGTAAGAGGCAGTACAGGCTATACTGTTGGTAGGCGGTCTCGGACCTACCAAACTATGAGCCGGCGTATCAAATTTTTTGTCGCTTCTACCTCCACTTGCCTCGTTTTCGCGCTTCTTTTTGGAGCCATGCGCGGCAAAAGCGCTTCTCCGGAAGACACCTACCGTCACTTGGCGGTTTACACCGAAGTTCTCTCGCGCATCAAGAGCGATTACGTGGAAGAGCCCGACATGAAGAGCGTCACGCTGGGCGCTGTGAATGGCTTGCTCGAGTCAATCGACCCGTACGCCAGTTACCTGAACGCCGACCAGTACAAGCAGTGGTTGAAGAGTAAGGACGAGCATAAGGCCGGCGTAGGTTTAGTCCTTTCGAAGAAATTCGGCTATGTAGGGATCGTGGATGCGATTCCTGGTTCCCCTGCGGCGAAGGCCGGCTTGACGACCACCGATGTTCTGGAGACCATCAACGGAGTAGCCACGCGCGACATGCCGCTCGCCTTTGCGCAATTGCTGCTCGCCGGCGATCCGGGGACAACCGTCGAAGTCGGTGTCCTGCGCTTCCGTAAGCCCGAGCCGCAGAAGCTCACGCTGACGCGCGCGATGATCCAATTTCCTGCTGTAACCGCCAAGATGATGCCTGACCAAGTCGGCGTGGTGGACGTCGAGAGCCTGGAAGGCCAGAATCTGAAGGAGGCGGCCGCCAAAGTCGAAGATCTTCAGAAGCAGGGAGCCAAGCGGCTGGTTTTGGACTTGCGCCATTGCGCCACCGGCAGCCCGGAAGACGGCGCCAAGCTCGCGAACCTTTTCCTGGACAAGGGCCTGATCGCCTACACCGAGGGTCAGAAGTCTCCCCGGCAAGATATCAACGCAGTCGCGTCAGCCGACATCACGCATCTGCCTCTAGCTGTTGTCGTGAATCGCGGCACTGCGGGTGGAGCGGAAGTCGCCGCCGCGGCGCTGCTCGAAGACAAGCGCGCCGAAGTGGTCGGCGAACGCACGTACGGGGACGCATCCATCCGGAAGGCGATCACGATGGAGGATGGCTCCGCTGTAATTCTGTCGGTAGCCAAGTATTACTCGCCCAGCGGCAAGGCAATTCAGGACACCGGCGTGACACCATCGGTTGCGGTCGCCGAAGTTGAGCAGGCGGCCGATGACGACGGCGCTCCGCAGGCCAACGAACCCCCTCCAGCTCCCGCCGGCGAGGATTTACTGCTCAAGAGAGCGATCGAGGTAGTGACCAAGGGCAGGACCGACCTGGTCTCCGCGCCGCAAGGTTCCGGCAATGCCCAGGGATCTCCCGGGCTCACGCCGTTCAACGTGCCTCGTCCCAATACGCAGCAGTAGGTCGCAGGGATGCCCATCTACGAGTATCAGTGCGAAGGCTGCGGTGAAGTCTTCGAACTCATACAGAAATTCTCGGATGAACCCGTGAAAGTTCACGAGAAGTGCGGCGCCCCGGTTCATCGGCTGCTGTCGTCTCCCGCTATCCAGTTCAAGGGCTCCGGCTGGTACGTGACCGACTACGCCCGCGGCGGCAATGGTTCCAAGAAGAGCGATTCCGAGAAGTCGGAAAAGAAGGACTCCGGCGGCTCCTCCTCCAAAACCGAATCCAAATCCTCTGAATCGAAGCCCGCGTCCTCCGATAAACCTAAATCCGATTAGTCAGCCGTTTGCTCTTCAAAAGAGACGAGCGGGAAACCGCCCGGCCAGAGTCGCCGCGACCACTTCTGCTCGAAGAAGAACTCGCAGGCATAGTTCGCCAAGGTGATGAGTGGGACCGCGAGAAACAGAGGCGCGAACAGAATCGGCCAAAGGCGTTCGCGCACCATGGCGGATCCGATCCCTAGCACTGTGCTGGTAAGCCGAAGATAGTCGCCGCACTTCCCTTGCGGGCGGCCATGACCGCGCCGGAGGCCTTCCAGAAAGTCAGAAATGTTCGCAGCTGCGGGCACATCGGTGTAGGTGAGCCCCAATGGACGCAGCGTGTGGGCGTCGCTTCCGGCGATAGGAGCCTTCCGCCATTGGCGGGCCAGTCTGGTTGCCGAATAATTGTTGGCGGCTGGCATGTGCCCGTTCAGCGTCTCCACAGCCGGAAACTGCTCTTCAAAAAGTTCGAAATCTAGATGTGCGCGCCGTCCCGTGAGACTCGAGAAGACATGGTTCACGCTAAACAGGAGCTTCTGCTCCCGAAGGTACGCCGTCAACGCGGGCACATCGGTGCGGCGGCGTTGCAACTCCACATGATGACGTTCTTCGATGCCGTAGACGCCCACGTGCAGCTCGGTTCCGCTGGGGGTCTCGCAAGTCACTTCTTCGCTCAAGAAGAAATCCGGGTGCCGGCGCAGCCGCTCGGCGGCGTCGATGGAGTCATGATCGGTCACCGTGACCAGATCCATGCCGCGCCTCTTCAGGATTTCGTAGACCGCATCGGGGTCGTTGTAGCTCTCGCGGCAGATTCGACGAAGAACCGGGATCGTGCACATGCCGGAGTGCCGCGTATGAACGTGCAGGTCGCACCGCATGTCCCCTTGTAACGCGCCTACCATTACAACTGGTTGAATTGTGGAAAAAACATTCGTGACAATGAATGTTTATAGTCCCTAGCGGGGTCGAGTACCAGCTCTTTGGCTAGGTTAGACTTAACTCTAAGGACCGTTTACGGGATGCGTGCGATACGTCTTGCTCCGTTGCTTGCCGCGATGCTTGCTCTTGGACAAATGAACACCGGAGAGCTAGCGGGAAGCGTCCAGGACCCCACGGGCGCGGTTCTGCCGGGCGCCCTGGTCACCGCGGCGCAGGCCGAAACAGGCCAAAAGTTCACCGCAGTCTCCAATAGCGCCGGCGAATACTTGTTCGCCCAACTGCCGCTGGGCGTGTATTCGGTGACCGCGAGCGCGCAAAACTTCAAACAGTCAGTGTTCCAGCGGCTTGAAATTCATGCCGGCGACCGCTTGCGGCACGACTTCATCCTGGCGCTGGGCGACGAGCGGGAAATCCTGACGATTCAGGCCGACGTGGGAAACGTTCAATTGGAGTCGGCTGAAATCCGCGACGTGGTCGGGCAGCAGCAGATGGTGAATCTGCCTTTGAAGGGCCGGCAATTTCTCGATCTCGCCATGTTGAGCGAGGGCGTGGTGCGGCCTCCGGGAGGCACGCGTGGCGATGCCATGCAGCAGGCCGGAAACCTTGTGAACGTTCTCGGGCAGCGCAGCGGCCATAACCTGTATTTGCTCGATGGAGTGACGGTGACCGACGAACACTTCAATAACATGGTGATCGCCCCATCCATTGATGGCACGCAGGAATTCAACATCCAGAAGACTTCCTACGCGCCGGAATTCGGCGGCAAGTCGGGAGCTGTGATCAACGTCGTGAGCCGGTCGGGATCAAACATGCTGCATGGCAGCTTGTTCGAGTTCCTGCGCAATAACATCTTCGACGCGAAGAATTTCTTCGACTCCGGCGCCGCGCCTATCCCTCCATTCCGTCAAAACCAGTTTGGCGGGACGTTGGGCGGCCCGATCGCAAAGAACAAGACCTTCTTCTTTGTGAGTTATGAAGGCCAGAGGACGCGCAAGTCGCTCACCCAGACGTTTTCCGTTCCGACACAGGCGATGAGAGCCGGAAATTTCTCGGGCCTCGCGGCGATCTACGATCCGGCCAGCGTCGCGGGAGGCGGACGCCAGCCATTTTCCGGCAACCAGATTCCCCCGCAGTACCTGGATCCCGTCGCGGTAGCATTGCTCGCGAAAATTCCGTTGCCCAATCTGCCCGGCCTCGCGCAGAACCTGCTCGACACGGAAAACCAGCGAATCGATCAGAACCAATACAGCGCGCGCGTGGACCATCAATTCACAGAACGCGACACCGTCTACCTTCGCGCCTCGCTGTTCGACGCCCGCGAGTTCGATCCGTTCGGTTCCGGGGTTCTACAAGAAAGCCTGCTCCCCGGATTCGGCCGTTTCCTGAGCACGCACGCCATCAATGGGGTAGCTGCCTGGACCCACACGTTCAGCGCGAACGTCTTAAACGAGACGCGATTCGGGTTCCTGACGGTCGCCGGTGGACAAACCAGTCCGAACGCCGGGACGCCCTTCGCCTCCCAAGCCGGACTTCAGGGCGTGACCACGAATCCCTTAGACATGGGGTATCCGCAGGTTTCCTTCGGTGGACAGTTCACCACGATGGGCGATCCGGCCCTCTTCACGTTTCGCAACAACCGCGACTTCGAACTTTACGACAACGTGGTTTGGCACACCGGCAAGCACACCATCAAATTCGGCGCCTATGCGATGCACTATGATCTTCAGCCGGTCAATCCGAACGGAGCGCGCGGGATTTTCTCCTTCACGCCGCGGTTTACGTCGTCGGCGCCGGGTTTAGCCGACGGCAACGCATTTGCCGATTTCCTTCTGGGTTATCCGACGACGGCACAAGCGGGCATCGGCCGCGCGGCACTGGACGCTAACACGAATTGGGGGCACTTCTACATGCAGGACAACTGGCAGGTAGCTCCCACTTTGAAACTCGACTTTGGCATCCGGTACGAATACAACCAGAACATGACGGACGCCACCAATGAAATAGCCGCGATCGATACCTTGACTCCCGGCGGGCGATTCGTGATCGCCAGCAATGGCGACGGCGCGATCTCACCCGCCGCCAACGCTCTTCTGCCGTTCTTACCGGTTCCATACACCACTTCCGCGTCGGCCGGCTGGAATAACAGTCTGCTCATGGGGCGGCCTCTGCGCTTGGCGCCTCGCGGCGGACTTGCCTGGAGTCTCTCTCAGAAGACTGTCATCCGCGCCGGCATCGGGATCTACCCGAATCAAGCGGCCTACAGCATCTTTACCAACCTCGGCCAAAATCTGCCGTTTTTCGTAACCAAGACGGTCAATTCGGCTGCAACGCTGCCGCCCACTTTTAACACCGGAAATGCTTTGACGGCCAACGCCGTGGGAACCGTCGGCGGCAACAACCTGGACCATAATTTCCAAATCGAGTACAACGAAGTCTGGAACTTCAATCTCGAACGGGAACTCACCTCCACGACCACTCTTTCACTGGCCTACATCGGCTCGCGCACGGTGCACGCCGACAGCGGGACCGTCCTCAACGTTCCTTTGCCTGGCCCAGGAACCATCGCGACTCGCAGGCCCATCCCCCAACTCAGCCAGGTTAGCGATATCCGCTGGAATGGATGGGCAACCTATCATGCTTTCACCGTGGATGTGAGGCGCCGTTTCGCGAGAGGATTCCTGTTTGATGGGAATTGGACGTGGTCGCATTCCATCGACGACGCGTCTGATCCTGGCGCCACTTTAAACGAAACGAACATTGCGCAGAACGTCTACGATCTCGGTCAAGAAAAGGCGAGTTCCAGCTTTGATCACCGCCAGCGAGGGGTGGTGAGCTTCATCTATCAAATCCCGCTCCCCAAAGACTCGAAAGCCTGGACACGCGCGCTTTTCGGCCAATGGCAGGCCAGCGGCAATTTCACGGCTCAGTCAGGAGCGCCGTTCACGGTTAACATTTCTAGCGATCAAGCCAACATCGGCTCGGGTCCCGCGCAGCGCCCCAACGTTTCCGGAGATCCAAATCACGGCCCTCAGACGCCCCAGCAGTGGTTCAATACCTCCGTCTTTTCGCTTCCAGCGCTGTATAGCTTCGGGAACGCGCCCCGCAATGCCGTGATCGGACCAGGGCTCGATGAATTGGATTTCGCGCTGCAGAAGGATATCGCGCTTCGGGAGAATTCCAAACTAGAGTTTCGGGCGGAGGCCTATAACGCCCTGAACCACCCCAACTTCAACATACCGAATCGCATCGCATTCACCGCTAACTTCGGCAGTATTTCGAGTGCGCAGGACTCCCGTCAGTTCCAGTTCGCGCTCAAATTAGTCTTCTAGCCAAGCCCCCGATCCACTTAAGTCTTTCTTCAACAATGGCATAGGTGGGTCCTAGGCGGGCTATGACCGCTAGCACCGCTAGCCCAGTCAGTAGATTGACTTGATTCATTTCTGCTGTTACTTTTGTGCCGGCTAGTCCAAATGGACTAGGCGTTTTGATGAGGATCAGTAGCAAGCATAGGAAGGTTGGTGCTACCAAAACGACCTTCCTATTGAAAAAATCGGCCTTAAGTAAATTGAAAGTCTATCATGCACCGCCCCGCGAAACGCGCCAAGCCATCGAGCGGGACATGCCTCAAGGGATCTATAAACAATGAATCAACGACTTTGCACCTTCCTAGCCGTCGGAACCGCTCTGGTTCTGAGCGCCAGCGCTAACGGCCAAACCACGGCCTTCTCTTCCCATAACGCGGGCTCCGCCTCCGTCCAGAAGGAAGCCGATCAGGCCGCTGGCCAGCCGGCGTACTGGCTGGAGACTTTCGGGCCCGGGCAGTACCAGGGCAAGAATGCTGCGCAGCGGCTGACGTTCGAGTTCGATCCGTTGGAAGCCCGGTTGACGCATTCGAGGGACACCTTCGGTCTTCGCCTGACCGGTTACGGTTACGGCGACCGGCTGAGGAAGCCCCTCGAGGCCAACCTGGCCGGAGCGGACAATCGCCTGGAGTACAGGCGCGGCCAGCTCACCGAGTGGTACGAGAACCGGCCGGATGGTTTGGAGCAAGGTTTCACGTTCGCCGAACGGCCCGGGACCGCCCGCGCTGGCGAGCCGCTTGTGATCACATTGCAAGTAACCGGGAACCTCCAGCCAGCGCTTTCTACGCAAGGCGACGCCGTTCTCTTGCGATCGGAAGGGAACGACGGGTTCCGCTACGGAGGCTTGCGCTCCTGGGACGCGCGCGGCCGCGAAGTAGCATCGCGTCTGGAGGTGCGGGATCATCAGATCCGGCTCATCGTAGAAGACCGCGATGCCGCCTATCCGCTCGTGGTAGACCCTAGCGCCGCCGCTACGACGTTCGTGCCCGCGCCCGGATCGCCCGATGCAGTGGGCACCAATCCAATGGGCGTTGTCGTGGCCGATTTCGATCACGATACGAACCAAGACATTGCGGTCCCCAATCAGGGCGGGTTTATCTCGATTCTAAGCGGAAATGGCACGGGAGCGTTCTCTGGGAGCTCTGCGACAGCCGGCGCCGCTCCGCGAGCCATCGCGATGGCGGATTTCAACGGCGATAACTGGGCGGACCTTGTGGTAGTGAACACCTATGCAGGCATCAGCGTGCTAATAAACCGCCAGAATGCCTGTGGTACACCCTGTTTCGCCATACCGGTCGGCTACACGGCGCATGCTACGCCGGAAGCGGTTGCGGTGGGAGATTTCAACGGTGATTTAAAACCGGATATTGTTGTATCCAACAACGGCAGCAACGACGTCAGCGTACTGATCAACAATGGAAACGGCACCTTCGGTGGTGCTACGAACTACCCGGTGGGCTTGGGTCCCAGCGGCGTCGCGGTAGGAAACTTCTTCACCGGAGACCCAAACCTCGACATAGTGGTCATTAACTCCGGCGAGGGCAGTTTCAGCATCCTGAAGGGCAATGGCGCCGGAGCATTCAGTCTTTTTACAACCGTTCCCTTAGGGTCATTCGGGCGAACGCTCAACGGCAGCGCGGTCGTCGTCGTCGGTGATTTCGATAAGAACGGTAACCAGGACATAGCGATCGCTGGCGACCTGGGCGTGGTGGTGTTGCTGGGTCACGGCGACGGGACTTTCGACTCTCCCGTCGTGTATGCGGCCCACTCGAATCCTTCCGGCTTGGCAATCGGTGATTTCAACGGAGACACTATCCCCGATCTAGCCGTCAGCAACGCTTTCAGCAAAGACGTGAGCGTGCTGATCGGAAACGGGAACGGTACCTTCGGAGCTCCGACGAACTATCCTGCCGGCCAATTCCCCGTTGCCGTAGCAGTTGGAGATTTCAACAACGACACTAAGGCCGATCTCGCTGTCGCTAATTTCGGCGACAATAACATCACGGTCCTGCTGGGCATTCTATGGAATATCACGGCCCTCAGTGGAACTCCACAGGCCACCAACCTCAATAAGCCATTCCCGCTTCCGCTCATCGCGGAGGTACGAAACGGAGACACCAACGCTCTCGTCAACGGGGCA
>Ga0335077_10013373_pt1 | contig 10261 bp, 11 predicted proteins | sample Lox_Sample_31_FD_207151 | JGI IMG/M metagenome (GOLD analysis project Ga0335077, IMG submission 207151) | Soil microbial communities from Loxahatchee National Wildlife Refuge, Florida, United States - Lox_Sample_3.1 | ecosystem: Environmental > Terrestrial > Soil > Wetlands | place: USA...
AGCGGTTCGTTGATCTTGATTGCGACAGTGTGTATGGCGCTGGTCAATTGGTTGTGGGTCAGAAAGAAAGCGGCGGCTTAGCGCGACGCTGCGTGCTCCCGGCGAGTTAGCATCTTGCGTTCAACGAAAGACAAAATCTTAAATCGCCGAGAACGCCGAGGAAAATCGCCGATAACGCCGAGAAAACCCGCCGGGAGCGCCGGGGGCGCGAGAGACGAAAGCGGATCCCTATTGCGAGGCTTGGCGGAGGACAATTCTTCCACCATCGACAACTTCATAGCGTTGATCGCGCCAGACTGCTCTCGTGCTCATGTAGCTGGCGCACCACACTAGGAAACCCAGCAGATCGCGAATGGGATAAAGCCAGGGGGCGCTTCGCGCGTCCGGGTCGCGCACTACTCCCCAGCCGATGGCGTAACACTCGAGTAGCCGGTTCAGCAGCGCCACTGCAAGGAACGCCCCCGCAACGAGCCAGCGGCCCAATAATGCGGCCGCGAGGAAGCCGAGAATTCCGTAGGGCATGGCGAAAATCAGGCCGGTGCCGAAATGGCCTTTGGGGCGCGAATAGCGCGTGCCTTTCGCCCAGCGCACCTGGCGCTCCCACATGCGGCGGAAGGTCATGGGGGGAACGACGTGATCGGGCACGTGCTGCGAGAGCACCACCCGGTACCCCGCTTTCGCGATGAAGTTGCCGATCACGAAATCGTTGGAGAAGTAATCGCCCACGGCGCGGTAGCCGCCGATTTTAGCCACCGAATCCTTGCGCACGGCGATGGTCGGACCCAGGCCGAATTTCATGCCTTCGAGCATGTTGGCGGTGAGCACGCCGGCGGTCATCTCGACCGACATGCCGATGGCGTCCATGCCCGACCAGAAACCGCCAGCATTTTTGCCGCGATAGACGCAGGTCACCATGCCGGTTTCGGGATCGAGCAGCGGCGGCACGATTTCGCGCAGGTACTGGGGCGAGACTTCCACGTCGCTATCGCTGGTGACCAGAATGTCGTGGGCGGCGGCTTCCGTCATGCAGTGGAACGACCACGCCGGAGGATTCGGCCAGGGAGGCTTGCCGTTGACTACGATGCGGCTGCGAATCTGGGGATAGCGCTCGCTGACTTCACGCACGACGTTGAGAGCGGGATCGTCGGCATCGTCGGCGGCGAAGAGGATTTCATAGTCGGGATAGTCCTGCTGAAAGAAGCTCTCGACATTCTCTTTGAGGCGGGCTTCCATCCCGTGCACCGGCTTGAGCACGGAAACCGGGGGCAGACTTGAAAGGGACGGAGCCTCAGTTTTCCGCGCTTCGCGGTGGAACTTGGCGGCTCCCAGGAGGGCCAGAACCAGGAACACCGTGGAAGAGATGGTTCCGGCGAGCGCAATGGCAAGCAGGATGTAGGCGAGCAACAAGGCTCAGGCTCCTTGCAACGTGCCGGCATCTTTGCACGCCGGCAACGCCGATCTTGAGTCACCGCCGCCAAACACTCGGGTGAAGCATTCCAGCGCCTGATCGGGGAGTTCTGAGATTACGTCGTTTGCTCCGGCAGCCAGCAGTTCCCCGGCTCGTTCCGCTGGGGCATAGCCCAGGCACTTCATGCCCGCGGCGCGGGCGGCTTGCACGCCGGCAACGGAGTCCTCAACCACCAGGCAATTCTGCGGGGCAACCCCGAGCCTGGCGGCGGCCAGCAAGAATACATCGGGGGCGGGCTTGCGGGCGTTAACGTCTTCGCCCGCCAGAATCACGGCGAAACGCGACTTGATGCCGAACTTTCGCAGGGTCTGCAGCGCGCGCCTCTTCCCGGCGGAACTCGCCAGCGCATATCGCAGGCCGGCGCCGTCAAGCTGATCGAGAACGCGCAGCAGGCCGGCTTTCAGTTCCAGATCGTGGGCCAGGCTGTGGTAAAGCTCGTCCTTGCGGCGGCCGTGGGAGCGAAGCTCGCTATCGCTTAGGGGACCGAGGTAGTGCCGCAGAATGTCATTGCGGGAGCGCCCGCCATAAATGAAGTCAACGTTCAGCGATGACGGATCCAGCCCCTGCTCCTGAAACAGCGCTTTCCAGGCGCGCTCGTGAATGGGATGGCTGTCGGCTACAACACCATCGAGATCGAAGAGAACGGCTTGCAGCCTGGGGGATGCGGGAAGATCGGCCGCCATCGGCAGCTACTCCCCTTCGGAGTGCAGGATGCGGTGCCGGGTGGCGGTGAAGAGGGCGTGGGCCACGCTCAAGTGGGCATCCTCAATATGCTGCATGTTGTCGGAGGGAACGACCAGGCACAAGTCGCAGAGATTCTTCACCGCGCCGCCTTCGTAGCCGGTGAGGGCGATTAGGGTGGCGCCCGCCTGGCGGGCCACTTCGAGGCCGCGAATCACATTGGGCGAGTTTCCACTGCCCGAGATGGCCAGCGCCACGTCACCCGCCTGGATGTGGCCTAGCATCTGCTCGGCGAAGATATCTTCGTAGCCGGAGTCGTTGGCCCAGGCGGTGAGCATGGGAATGTTGTCGGTTAATGCGATGGCACGCAGGCGGGGCAGACCGTTGGTGGCGGTGCCTTTCGCCAGGTCGCAGGCGAAGTGTGAGGCCAGGGCGGCGCTGCCTCCGTTGCCGAATACGAAGACGTTGTGGTTATTCTTGTAGGCCTTGAAGATTTGCTCGGCGATGCGGTCCACCATGTCGAAGTCCAGGCGAGCCAGGACGTCGCGCGCTCCGGCAAGGTAGGCGCTCGACTTCAGGACTGGTTGTTCTTTAACCAGGGAATCGGCAGTTTTCACAATATGGGCCTTAACCCAGTGATTACCAGGATTTTATACGGATTGGTGGAAATTGGGCAATTTTAGGGGGGATAGAGTCAGGCGGCCGTCTGGGAAAATTTGGTGGCGATAACTTTGCGTTCTTTGCGGTTTTCCATAACCGCAAAGAGCGCAAAGGACGCAAAGGAAAACCTATTTGCCAGATAGGACCGGCGACTTCGCTACCAGGATGGGGTCGTTTTGGCCATCGTTATAGATGATTTGCGAACCTTCGCTGGTCATGGCAAAGGGCATTTCGCGCAGGTGCGCCAGGACTTCCCGCACCTGGGATTGCCTTTCAGGATGGCAATAGAGCAACAGGAACCCGCCGCTCCCCGCGCCCAACAGCTTGCCGCCCTCCGCACCGGCTTCGCGGGCCAGGCGATAGTTGGAGTCGATGGCATCATTAGTGATGTCGCGCGCCAGCCTGGATTTCAGCAGCCAGCCTTGATGCAGGATTTCGCCGACGCTCCCCACATTGCCTCTCTCCAGGGTGGCGCAGAGTTCGCCGGCGAGTTCGGTCATGCGCACTACGGCGGCGAACTTGTCGGCCTGAGCCATGTTGCGCCCTTGCTCCTGCAGAATGGCGCTGGCCGCTCGTTCCCCGCCGGTATAGAAGATCATCAGCCGGGTTTCGAGTTCGCGTCGCGTTTCGGGAGAGCACGCTACCGGAGTGACCTCGACGCTTTCGTCGCGGTGAAAGCGGATGCAATTCAATCCGCCAAACGCGGCTGCGTATTGATCCTGCTTGCCGATGGGCTCGCCTACCCGCTCGATTTCGATGTGGCAGGCGGCGGCAGCCAGTTGGTGCGGCTGCGGCATGTCTCCCGCCAGGGCGTGCAACGCATGCAGCAGGCAGACAGTGAACGCGCTGCTTGATCCCATTCCAGTGCCCGCGGGAACGTCGGCGAAGCTGGCGATTTCCATGCCGCATTCGATGTTCATCTCCTGCAGGCATTCCCGGACCAGGGGATGTTGCACTTCGGCGGTGCTGAAAACGTCCTCGGTGCGGGAATACTTGATGCGGATTTTGTCGTGGAAATAAGGATGGATGGCGATGTACATCGCCTTGTCGATCGTGGTGCTCACCACCATGCCATCGTGGCGGCGGTAGAAATCGGGCAGATCGCTGCCGCCTCCGGCGAAGCTGATGCGGAATGGGGCTTTGGAAAGGATCATCCCAGCCTCGCTTCCAGGGCGCGCAGGCCTTCGGGGCTGCCCATATCGATGAATCGTTCGAGGGTGACCCAGGCGCGCATCTGCCGCTGCTCGATGAGGCGCGGGAAAATTTCTTCTTCCAGGGAGAACTTCTTCCCAGGCGGGATGGCTTCCAGCACCTGGCGGTCGAGCACGACCGCCCCGGCATCGATGTGGGTCATGCCGGCCGGGTCGCGCTTTTGATATGCCTTCACCCATCCGTCCGGGGTCAGGGCCAGGTTGCTTTTCACGGTTACATTTTCGTTCTCCTGGGCGCCGATCTTCTGAGCAACGATGAGTGCCGCGGCCGGCTGCTGGCGGAAGTTGGCGACCAGGGCGGCGTAGTCGATGGCGAGGAAAGTATCGCCGTTCAGCACCAGAAACTCTCTCTCGAGTTTGCCGCCGGCGTTTTTGAGCGCGCCGCCGGTGCCGAGGGGTTCTGGTTCGTAAGAATAGCTGAGTTCCAGGTCGAGGCTGCGGCCATCTCCGAAATGTTCTTCGATTTGCTCGCCCAGATACGCTACCAGCAACAGGACGCGGCGAAAGCCGCTTCTGCGCAACAGTTCGAGTTGATGATGGAGAAAAGGTTTGCCGCTCACCGGAATCATGGGCTTGGGGATGGTCTCGGTCAGGGGGCGCATGCGGGTGCCCAGGCCGCCAGCCAGGATGACACCTTGAAAATCCAGCTTTGGCGGGATTCGCTGGCCGGAAGATGAATTCCCGCCGGGATTCATGGTCAAACGGGGCGCGTTGGGCGTATCCACCGGCTGACGCATGCTGGCATGATAGTCGAATCAGAAGCAGGCGGTCGAGGTGGGCTTGCGCGGCGGACGACTTGTTATTTTGGGAGTTCGGTTATTCTCCTCGACCGGCAAGCCCAAAATCTTAAAACACCGAGGCCGCGGAGAACATCCGCCGAGAGCGCGGAGGTTCATTCCGTCCCTGCTAGACTGGGCGCGATTTAGCAAAGCGGAATCAGAGGTGCACTCGATGAAGATGGCACGCGTGATCCTGTTTACCGGCCAGATGGATAAGATGAGCAAGTTCTACGGCGAAGTGCTGGGCCTCAGGCAGGTCACGAATGAGAAAGGCTGGCGGGAGTTTGCCGCCGGCGGCGCGCGCATCGCGTTGCATTCCGGCCCATCATCGCCTGGGCGCAAGGGACCGAAGATCGTATTCCATGCCAAGGATGTCGCCGCCCGGCGCGAGACCCTGGTGGCGCGAGGCGCGAACTTCGGCAAGATCCGGCAGGGCGAGGTGTTTTGCCTGTGCGACGGGAAGGACCCGGACGGTAATCCCATTCAATTGTCCGACCGCTGAAGTGCCGGCGGGATGCCGGCGCTGCGCTCGCGCGAGTGACTCGCAGGTTGGGGCAGAGCCCGCACCCTCCGGGTATCTTGCCTCCCGTCCTCAAGCCTGCTTATACTCGGGTGTTTGCCCGCCTACTCCGGGACCTGCCCCGGCGCCGGCCTGCATCTCGTCGGAGTGCCATTTTTTACGGAGATACTATGAAGACCGTTGCCCTCGAAGAGGTAATCAATCCGTGGGAAGAACAGGCTGCGCGCTTTGATTTAGCGGCGCATAAGCTCAACCTGGACGAGGGGCTGTGGAAGGTCCTGCGTTATCCCAACCGCGAGATCATTCTGCACATCCCGGTCAACATGGATAACGGCAAACTGGAAGTTTTCACCGGCTTCCGGGTGCAGCATTCTATCGCCCGCGGGCCTTCCAAGGGCGGCATCCGCTACGGCCCGGATGTGACTCTCGACGAAGTTCGCGCCCTGGCCAGCTGGATGACGTGGAAGTGCGCCGTGGTGAACATTCCCTTCGGCGGCGCCAAGGGCGGCGTGATTTGTGATCCGCACAAAATGTCCATGGGCGAACTGGAGCGCATGACACGGCGTTACACCGCGGAACTGGTGGACTTCATCGGCCCCGAGAAGGATGTTCCCGCCCCCGACGTCAACACCAACGAGCAAACCATGGCGTGGATCATGGACACGTACTCCATGCACATGCGCCAGACGGTTACTTCCGTTGTTACCGGCAAGCCGATTAACATCGGAGGGTCGCGCGGCCGCCGCGAGGCCACCGGCAGGGGCATCATGATCGTCTGCGACGAGGCGGTCAGGAAGCTCGGCCTCTCGCCGGAGCAGACGCGGGTAATCGTGCAGGGATTTGGCAACGTCGGCTCCAACGGCGCCAAGCTGATGTCCGAGGCAGGTTACAAAGTGGTGGGCATCGCCGAGGTGGATGGCGGCCTGCACAACGCCAACGGCATTGATATTGACGCGCTTATCGAACATCACCATCGCAACCGCACCATCGTGGGCTTCCCGGGCGCGGAAGCGGCTGATGCCGACGAACTGCTGATCGGGGACTGCGAGATTCTGATTCCCGCCGCCACCGAAAACCAGATTACCGCCCACAACGCCGGCAAAGTGAAGTGCAAGATTCTGGCCGAGGGCGCGAACGGCCCCACCACTTCCGACGCCGACGACATCCTTGCCAATAAGGGTGTATTCGTCATCCCCGACATTCTGTGCAATGCCGGTGGCGTCACCACCTCCTACTTCGAGTGGGTGCAGGACCGGCAGGGCTACTTCTGGAAGGAATCACTGGTGAACGAGGAACTGGAGCGCATCATGAAGACGGCCTTCGAGGATGTGGTGCGCTTCGCCGAGACTCACCATGTGAACAACCGCATCGCCGCCTACATGCTGGCCATTGACCGGGTGGCGTACACTATCCGCCAGCGGGGGATTTACGCATAGGGGGAATTCGATTCGCTGAGGTGTCATTGTGCGGAAGATCCTTCTCTGCCTGCTGGTGGTAGTTCTGTGCCTGCCTGCGTTTCCTCAAAATGATTCTTCTTCCCGACCAACTGCGTCCGCCAAGCCCGCTTCTACGCATGCGCCGAGCGCCGCGGAGATTGCCGCCGCCAAAGCTGCGCGCCAAGTCTGGGTGAATACGACGACGGGGATCTACCACAAAAACGGCCGCTGGTATGGCAAGACGAAGAGCGGAAAATTCATGTCCGAAGCGGACGCGAAGAAGGCCGGGTACAAGGCGGCCAAGCGGAATTGAATGTAGAGCGGCGTCCCGGCGGCAACCTGGACCTTGGCGAAATCTAGCCTGTCGCTAAGCGCCGGCGAGACGCCGGCGTTACGGTTGCGCTAGTGACTGTCTGCGCTGCCCTCACCTGTCCACCGCCGTTGACCTCGGCAACGGGCAACAATTAGGATGCCTAGGACAATCTCAGGAACAGGAGAAACCAGCCGGTCCCTTGCTTTACTTGAGTTTACAGGGGCCAGTACACTACTCGTTTCCCTGAGCAGGCGCGGGCGGGCCCGCGCGCGCACCGATTCTTGCCGATTGCGAGGTGTCAAGTCATGCCAGTGGCAAAAGCGGAAATTGCTGGGAAAGTAAAGCAGATCATCTCCGAACAACTGGGCGTGGACGAGGCCGAAGTGGTGGCCAGCGCCTCGTTCGTGGACGACCTGGGAGCGGACTCGCTCGACCAGGTGGAGCTGGTGATGGCGCTGGAAGAAGGGTTCGATCTGGAGATTTCCGACGACGACGCGGAGAAGATCCGCACCGTGCAGGACACGATCGATTACATCGAAAAGCACGCAAAAGTGAGCAAATAGGTTTGTAGATTTGCCTGGCGGGCGCGATGCCCGCCAATGGCGGAAGGCCGCCCAAGGGCGCTGGCAGCGAATGGCGCTACACCGAGCAAGCGAGGAAAAATCATGGCTGCTGTGGATGAGAAGGTAAAGCAAATCATCGTTGAGCAACTTGGGGTGGACGAAGGTGAAGTCACCCCCAGCGCATCTTTCGTGGACGACCTGGGCGCCGACTCGCTGGACACCGTGGAACTGGTGATGGCCTTCGAGGAAGCCTTCGAAATCGAGATCCCTGATGAGGACGCGGAGAAGATCCGCACCGTGCAGGACGCCGTCGATTACATCGGGAAACATGCGAAAGGCGGGAAATAATTGGGACGCAGGGTCGTAGTCACCGGCATCGGCCTCATCTGCGCGGTGGGCAACACCACCGCGGAGGTGTGGCGGAACCTGCTTGCCGGCAAAAGTGGCGTGACCCGCATTACCGAAGCGATCAAGCAGGGCGCATTTAAAGAGGAAGAGCTGCCCAGGTTCGCCTGCCAGATTGCGGCCGAAGTCAAGAACTTCGATCCGCTGCAATTCGTCGAGAAAAAAGAGCTCAAGAAGATGGGGCGCTTCATTCATCTCGCCCTGGCGGCGGCGGATGAAGCGGTCAAGACCGCCGGTCTGCAGGTAACGCCGGAGATTTGCGAGCGAGTGGGAGTGCACATCGGCTCGGGCATTGGCGGATTCGATGTGATTGAGCGCGAGCATTCCAACCTGCTTAATGGCGGCCCGCGCCGCATCTCCCCTTTTTTCATTCCTGCGGCCATCGTGAACCTGGCGGCCGGGCACATCAGCATCCGCTACAACGCGCGCGGACCGAACGAAGCCACCTGCACGGCCTGTACGACCAGCGCGCACTCGGTGGGGGACGCGTTCAAGATCATTTCCCGCTGCGATGCCGAAGTAATGATCGCCGGCGGCACGGAAGCGGCCATTACTCCCATGGGAGTGGGCGGATTTGCCGCTATGCGGGCGCTCTCCACCCGCAACGATGAGCCGGAACGCGCCAGCCGGCCGTGGGATTCGGCGCGCGACGGTTTTGTGATCGGGGAAGGCGCGGGAATTCTGATACTGGAGGAGTTGGACTTCGCCCGCCGCCGCGGCGCCAATATTCTGGCGGAGGTCATGGGTTACGGCATGAGCGGTGACGCCTACCACATCACCCAGCCTGCGCCGGAAGGTGATGGCGCCTATCGCGTGATGTTGAACACGGTGAACGACGCCAAGATTCAGCCGCAGCAGGTGGGATACATCAACGCCCACGGAACTTCCACCGACATCGGCGACAAGTTGGAAACCGTTGCCATCAAGCGGGCTTTCGGCGACCACGCCTACAAGCTCGCGGTAAGCTCCACCAAGTCGATGACCGGCCATCTTCTGGGTGGTGCGGGAGGATTGGAGGCGGGGATCACGGTGCTGGCGCTGCGTGATCAAGTGCTGCCGCCGACCATCAACCTGGAGCAGCCTGACCCGGAGTGCGACCTGGATTACGTTCCCAACCATTCGCGCAAGGTGGATCTGGAGTACGCCATGTCGAACTCCTTCGGTTTCGGCGGGACCAATGGCGCTCTACTGTTTCGCCGCTGGGAGTAGAGCGAGCCTTTTACCCCGTTCATGGCCTCCACCATCCCTTTCAAAGGCCTCATGATCAAAAACCCGCCATTCTTCAAAAAGCCCTGTCATCCCGAGCAACGCGAGAGATCTGGGTGTTTGCCCCGCAACGCCAATGCAGTGGACCGGCGAGAACCCAGATCCCTCGCTACGCTCGGGATGACAGGCCTTTGGTTGGCTGAAGTGCCGCGCCGCACTTTCCGCGCCAGACGCGGGTTTTAGGGCCTCCCAAAAGTAATCAGCCAACTATTACTTTGCTTACACTTTTGTACCGTCCCATTGTCCTTTTGCCCTTTTGCCAAGCGGCCGGATTGCCGAGAGAATAGTCAGCAATCGATATGGCCACTTTCATGGATAAACCTCTGGTGTCAGCCTGGTCGCCGATTCCCACGACCAGAAAAACCTCAGTCCGTGTTGCCCTGGTGGCAACCAACGAGCCGGCTTCCGCCATTTTGACGGAGTGCTTCCGGCAATTCGGTATGGAGCCGATAACCCTGGAGTCGCACCCCAGCGTTCGCCTGCAGCGGGAGAAGTTTGCCGCCTGCGTGGTGCCGCTGATGCCGGGAGCGGAATCGGTGATGGAAGCCGCGCGCCTGTCAGCCTCCAACAGCCGCATCGTGATTTATGGCTTAGGGGGAAGCGCGCAGGACGCCCTTCGGTTCTCAAAATTCGGGGTGAATGCGGTGTTCCACGAGCCGCTGGAGCGCTCCTCGGCGTTAAAACTGGTGCGGGCGACGCAGACCCTGCTGCTGCACGAGTTCCGCCGCTATGTGCGCATTCCGGTGATCACGGAGGTCGCGGTGGTGGTGGGCGATGGCCGCCGGTTCAGCGCGACCAGCCTGGAGGTCAGCTCTGGCGGCATGTCGCTGCGCGTTTCGGAAGAGGTGGACCCGGGGCAGCCGGTGGAGATTTCCTTTGCCCTTCTGACCCTTCCTCGAATCTGGGTGAGAGGAACAGTCAGCTGGCGCAAGCCTGCCTTGAAGACCATGGGTGTCCGC
>Ga0335077_10013374_pt1 | contig 10261 bp, 9 predicted proteins | sample Lox_Sample_31_FD_207151 | JGI IMG/M metagenome (GOLD analysis project Ga0335077, IMG submission 207151) | Soil microbial communities from Loxahatchee National Wildlife Refuge, Florida, United States - Lox_Sample_3.1 | ecosystem: Environmental > Terrestrial > Soil > Wetlands | place: USA: Florida...
AGTCACTGGGCAAGACGAAGCTCTACGTCAACGACACGATCGTGGCTGAAGGGCCGATGCGCGCGCAGGTGGGTAAGTTCACGCTGAGCGGCGACGGGCTTTGCGTCGGCTACGACAGTGGCGACGCGGTCAGTGCCGGATACAAGTCGCCGGGCCGATTCACAGGGGGCGTGATCAAGGTCGTGGGCGTGACCGTGGAAAAGGGGCAGTACCTCGACCTCGAGAGACTGGCTGCCGCAGCCATGGCTGTCGACTAGCCGAACCGTGCGTTCCAGGCCGGCAGCCCCAAGCGCTGCCGGTCTGGATGTCACGCAGATCCGCAAGTGGAATGGATGTCCCATCGGAGACGGTGCGCTCTCTGGGCCCCTCCGTCGGGGCGGGCAATGCATGCGGCTTCAGCTGCGATGCAGGAGCGATCGGTTCGATCTGACTGAAGGTGGGCTCTTCGTCCGTCGCACGGATAGACCGATCACTCGAGACTGCAGAATTTGCCCTATGGAATCCTTTTCGCTGCTCGGGGGTCCTCTCCACCAACTAGGCCGCCGGCTCGGCCTCGTGCGCGGTACCAATACCGTTCGCCTCGGCCTCGCGGTCGGCGTCGGACTGTGGCTGATCGTCATCGCCCTGGCCCTTATTGGAGGCACCACAGACCAGGTGTTCCAGTTGTCGGTGATCGGTGGACATGCGCGTCTACTGGTGGCCATTCCGCTGTTCTTCATGTGCGAGTCCTGGGTTGGTCCGCGAATGACGGCGTTCGTCACTACGATCCTGGCGACGCGAGTCGTGCCGCCCGGAGCGGCCGACGCCCTGAATGTCGAAGTGATGCGCGCCAATCGGCGCGCGAATGCCTGGCAGCCTGAAGCGGCATGCCTGCTGATCGCCATCGTGCTCGCGATCACCGGCACACGCCTGGTGAAGTACGGCGCTACCGAGGTGTACGACCCTGCCCGCCAGTCCCTGGCCGCGTTCCTCTACTTCGGGGTAGGGGTGACGGTATACCGCTTCTTGCTGTTTCGGTGGGTCTGGAAACTCGCACTCTGGAGCTGGTTCCTCTGGCGGATATCGCGCCTCGATCTGCGTCTGATTCACGCTCATCCGGATCGCGCGGGCGGCTTGGGGCCGCTCGACGGCGTGACCGAGAGATTCACGCCACTTGTCGCGGCGCACTCGATCCTGCAATGCGCCGCGCTGGCGGAGTCCATTGCGACCGGTACGCTCGTCGCCAGCGGCATTTTTCCCTGGCTGACGGCTTGGGTGATGCTGGTGCTGCTGGTCGATGCCGCGCTCTTCATCTGCCCCCTGCTCGTTTTCACGGACAAGCTGTGGACCGCCCGCACGACCGGAGCAGGGCAGTACAACAGGCTTGCGGCGCGCTACGTGAGCGAATTCGAGGCTAAGTGGACCAACGGAGCCGCTTGCGAATCTGCGCTGATGCCGGGGGCCGCGGATCTCACTCCTCTGACTTCGCTCGACAGCTCCGTCAGGATCGTAAAGGAGATGCGGTGGATCATCGTCGGAAAGCGCCAGCTGACCATTCTGGCACTGGCGGCCATCGTGCCATTCGCACCGCTGCTCTTGTTCCAGTATCCCATCGAACAATTGGCGCAGAAATTCTTCTCGAAGCTGTTTGGCTTTTGAGGCCGCGCCATAACGTACGGTCGAGCCCGGGACGAACATCGCAAGACCGAAGCAGATAAGTCATCCCTCCGGCTACAGGAATCATGGAAAAGCACGAAGACCTCGAGGATTTCTCCCTGCTCGGCGGACCGCTGTACCGCCTGGGTTGTCGCCTCGGGCTCGTTCGCGACCGAACCAATACCACTCCTCTCGGGCTCGCACTGGGCGCTGCCCTCTGGATCGTGCTCTTCGCGCTGGTGCTGGTCGAGGGTTTGGGCCATGTGTTCTTCTCCATTGAGGGGATCGGCGCCCACGTCCGGTTATTACTAGCAATCCCGCTGCTATTCATGTGTGAAGCGTTCATCGACCCGCGATTTGCGGCGTTCGTCCAGGAAATCATGCGATCGCAGATCGTGCCCGCAGCTACGCGACCGGCGCTGGAGTTCCAGATCGCGCGCATCGTCCGATGGAGGGACTCCCGGTGGCCGGAAGCGCTCTTGCTGCTGGCGGCCGTGGTGTTTGCGCTGGGCATGCGCAACCAGAGTTTCATCGACTTTCTATCTGGCCTTCCGGGCGGGTCCAATCCGAGCGTCGTGAGCGAAACGGCCTGGTCCAGCCGATGGTATTGGGCGGTCTGCATGACAGTGTTTGACTTCCTGTTTCTGCGCTGGCTCTGGCGGCTTGCGCTGTGGTGCTTCTTCCTCTGGCGCGTCTCGAGACTGGAGCTGCGCCTCGTGCCGATCCACCCCGATCGGGCCGCCGGGCTGGGATTTCTCGAGGTGGTGCACACCGAGTTCACTCCTCTGGTTCTGGCAATCTCCGCAACCCAGTCCGCATCGTTGGCGAAGGACATCGCCTCGGGCAGGATGACATTTGATGCGATGTACCCGGGGGTTGCCCTGATGCTGCTAGTGGACGTCGTGCTGTTTCTCGCTCCACTGCTCATCTTCTCTCCCAAGCTGCGGGCGTGCCGGGTCAAGGGCTTGAGCGACTACGGTGCGTTCTCGGAGCGATACGTGAACGAGTTCGACCGGAAATGGGTGGGCACCGTCCCTACGCCGGGAGAGTCGCTGTTGGGCTCAGCCGACATTCAATCCCTGGCCGACCTGGGCAATAGCGTCAACATCGTGCGCGATATGCGCCTCGTCTCTGTGAGCTCGCGAACGCTGACCTACCTGGCCGTCGCGGCGCTGTTGCCGCTTCTCCCGCTCGCGCTGTTCAAGTATCCCATCCAGGAACTGCTCGCGAAGTTTTTCGAAAGGATGTCCGGCGGGTGATCGCTCCATCAACTTATTAGCTGCGGTATCCGTAAAGGATGTGCAAGTGAATACGAGTCTAATTTGGTTACTGTCAGGCCATCGGGTAGCGCAGGTCGGAATGTACATACATCAACGGACATCGCTAAGTACTGCTCCGCGCGGACGCACCGGCCTTCTGGCCCCGGTGGGCAGCCTCATTCTCGGTGCGTCCTCGCTTTTGGCAGTCGGCGCCTGCAGCTCGTTGCCGGCGAGACCGGAGTTACCCGTGGAGACGGAGCTCCCCGTGGGCCACGAATCGCGACTCGACCGGATCCTGGAGTCCTCGGAGACGCAGCATAAGGGCGCCTCTGGTTTTCGGCTCGCTACAGAGGGGCCCGAGGCATTCGCGCTGCGCGTCGATAGTGGGCAGCTTACGGACCGCACTCTCGATGTGCAGACCTACATTTGGCACGACGACCTCGTTGGTCGCCTCCTGGCCCAGGTGGTGCTGAACGCCGCCGACCGCGGGGTAAAGGTGCGCATTTTGCTGGACGACATGGATGCGCGCGCGGACAACGATGCGTTTGCGGCGCTCGCGGCTCATCCGCACATCGAAGTGCGCATGTTCAATCCGTTCGCCTCACGCGCCGGTACACTCGCCGAAATTGGCGATTTCATGAGCAGTGGAAAGCGCCTCAACCACCGCATGCACAACAAGACATGGATCGCAGACAATCGAGTCGCGATCGTTGGTGGCCGCAACCTCGCGGAGGAGTACTTCGGCGCCAGTGGGGAGGGGAATTACCTCGACCTCGAATTTGTGACGATCGGGCCGATCGTGCGCGACGTGTCGGCTTCCTTCGACCGTTACTGGAACTCAGCGGCGGTCTTTCCGATCGCCACGCTAAGCCCTAAGGCGGTAACGCCCGAGGCTTTGGTCAGATTGCGCACGAAGCTGACGCCGGCGGTCGAGGAGGCGAAGACGAGCCGCTATGCGGACCTGCTGCGCCGGAATGATGCGATTCGGCGGGTCATCGACGGCGACTGGCCGCCGATCTGGACTACCGAGTACCGCTTCGTCTCCGACGATCCGTTCAAGGCGTCGGACAAGCCCGGTCTCGAGCGTTCCAGCGTGCTTCGGGTGCTCGAGCCCGTGATGCGCGATTCGCAGAGCAGTCTCTCACTGATGTCGGGCTACTTCGTTCCAGGCAAGGAGGGAACTGCTTGGCTCACGGCAGTAGCCAAAAAGGGCGTCCGCGTGAGCGTTCTGACCAACTCGCTTGCCGCTAACGACGTGGCTTCCGTAACCGGCGCTTACTCCGAGTATCGGCGGCAGTTACTCGAGGGGGGCGTCGACCTGTGGGAGCTCAAGCCGCAGCCCGGGACAAAGACGAGCTCCGCGGCCTCCGGGTTTAAGACGACGAAGATGCATACCAAGGCGTTGCAAGCCGATGGCCGGCAGCTATTCGTCGGCAGCTACAACCTCGACCCGAGGTCCACGCAACTCAACTGCGAACAGGGCGTCCTCGTGTCGAGTCCCGAGCTCGCAGCGCAGTTCGATGCGATGTTCACGGAATACCAATCTCCGGCCCACGCCTGGCGCGTCGTGATATCCGATGGGCAGCTGTCGTGGACCGATGCCACCGAAACGTTCACGCGAGACCCGAAGGCCTCCGCGGGCAAACGGTTCGTGGCTTGGCTTGCGAGGGTATTTCACGTCGAGGCGGAGCTGTAACGCGCGAGGTTGCGCCATCGCAATGGACATTTGCATGTTGAGTAGCATCTGCCGTACACAAAAGGAGTCCTATGTGCTTTTCATGCGTACAACTCCCCAAAGACGAGGACGTGCGATTGAGTGAGAGTGTATTCGAGAAAGAGTAAGCCACAGGCCGCGTGGGCGGGGATTAGGTACAAGGAGAAACATATGTACGTATTCAAGGCGTTTGTTTTCACGGGCAAGAGGACGGCCGGCAAGGCTCTCGACACTCTCGAGGATCGCAGCCCGGCTTACCCGTGGATCGATGATGCCTCCGCACCTGATCCAGCTGCGACAGTGGTTCGAGAAAATCAAAAATCGTGCGCATCAGCCCTCTGGCAAAGTTGTGAAATGCACGCGATGGCCGGGGGAGGGATGAATTTCCTGCTCACACTCGCAACACGCTGGCTGACAAGCGGGCGTCATCGCATAGCATGCGCGCTCCGTTTCTCGCCGGTCGCGGCTTGCGCGCGGCCCTAACACGTGGGTGGCGCGCTTTCGCGGCCGCGATGTCGCATTGCCTCAATAAAAATGTTACTGGGGCCAAGTCGTTGCCTCATCTGAAATGTTACCGCCGGCCTGAGGTGTAAGCATGTCGCCTTCACCACCGGGGAGGCACCATGGCCGGCAAGATGACGCACACGGCGCGGGCCGAGCTCGCCAACGCGATCCGTCGACGTTACCAGGCGGCGAGCGGCAAAGAGAAGCACCGGATCCTGGATGAGTTCATTGCGACGACTGGCTATCACGAGAAATCGGCCATCCGGGTGCTGAACACCCAACCGGCCGCAATGCAACGCCAGACGCGCCGACGTCCCTTGCTCTATGACGAGGCGGCACGTGCGGCGCTCATTGTGCTGTGGGAAGCCTCCGATCGAGTCTGCGGCAAACGACTGCGGTCCTTGCTGCCGATCCTTCTGCCCGCTTTGGAGCGCCACGGACACCTGCGTCTTGACGAAAAGATCCGCTCAAAGGTGCTGGCCATGAGTGCGGCGACGATCGACCGCCTGCTGCGGGCGCCGCGCAGCGCGACGCACCACAGGAAGCCTCGCCAGCCGGTACCCGAGCCACGGCGGCGGGTACGCCTGCGTACCTTTGCTGACTGGAACCAGCCGCCCCCCGGCAGCATGGAAATGGACCTGGTCGCCCACTGCGGGGCTGTCAACCGCGGCAGCTACATCCACAGTCTGGTCTTGACCGATATTGCCAGCGGTTGGACCGAGGCGGCGCCGATCGTGGTGCGCGAAGGCAGCGTGGTTGTGGAGACGCTCGAGCGTATCCGCGCCGGCTTGCCCTTTGCTCTTCGAGCGCTCGATGTGGACAACGGCAGCGAATTTGTTAACGAGAACTTGATCGAGTACTGCCTGAGCCACGGCATTGAACTCACCCGCTCGCGCCCGTATCGGAAGAACGATCAGGCGTGGATCGAACAAAAGAACGGCGCTGTCGTGCGCAAGCTCCTCGGCTATCGACGATTTGCCGGCATCGCCGCCGCCAGGGCCGTCACACGCCTCTACGGCGCTTCCAGACTCTTCGTGAACTTCTTCCAGCCCTCGTTCAAGCTGGCGGCCAAGCACCGCGAGGGTGCTCGCGTCTCCAAGCGCTACCATCCGCCGCAAACGCCCTGCGAGCGGCTGCTGCAAGCGGAGATCCCGGAGGCTGCTAAGACTCACCTGCGGAGCGTTGCGGCCGGGCTCGATCCGTTGAAGCTCTTGGAAGAAATCCGGGCCGTGCAAGCGCACCTGATCGCGCTCGCCGATGGGGACACGCCTCCCAACATGATGCCGGAACCACCCGATCTGGCTGCCTTCCTCGCCGGCTCTCGAGTGCCTGGCGGGCCGGCGAGATCCGCCCGACGTTCTCGACTGAGAGCAAACCTCGTTATCTGCGGAGTCTGCAGACAGTAGCTCAGCCGATCCGGGTGTCTACAGCAGCAGCTCTCGCGCCTCCTGCTGTTGCTGTCACAAAGGTACCTGCACGGCCTCAAGTGATCTACGCTGAGCCGGGCACCGCCAGCATCCGAGCTGTGCGCAGGGCGTGGCCTCTGCTGTGCCGCCGCCTCGAAGAGTTCCCAAACATAAACACTACACAGCTCTTCGAGGAGTTGTGTGTACAGTTCCCAGGGCGGTTTACCCGACGGCAATACAGTTCTCTGAATAGGCGCGTGAAGCGCTGGCGGCAGGCTGCGCGCGCCCGTGGCATCGTCATCGAGCACCTTAAACACCGCCGCCTCACCGATAAACCTCGTGGTCGACGCGCAGATCTCTTCAAGGATCACTGGGCCGAAATGGTGGAATATCTGGAGGCCCGGCCGGACCAGACGGCGCTCGAACTCCTGATCGAGTTCCGAGCGCGCTATCCCGACCAATACCACCCCCGGAACTTGAGTGCATTGCAGCGACGCGTGAGGACCTGGCGCCGCGAAGCCGCGCAACGCCTCATCTGTGATACGAGTGAGCTGACTGATTACGGCCACACAGCCGCATGAAAGAGCCTTCTGCCGCCTGCGGCGGCAGACTGCGTTACGCTTAACCGAGAAGGCGGGAACGGAGAGCAGGACTCGGTAGCATCCTTGATGAGGCACGCGGTAACAAAATTACGTGAGGCAACACGACACGCGATGGAAAGAATGAGTACAAGTCACTCGGTGAATCGCTCCAAGCGCCGCGCAGAGACGTGGCTCGCGCAGCTCGCGGGCTCTGCCGTCCGCGGTTTTAAGCGCTCGACGGCGCGAGCCGCATTGTATTGACGCAGCTCAGCGAAACGCGATTATTGCTGCGGCTTCTCCCGCTGCGGCTCGATTCTTTCGGGGACTCGAGCTCGCGGGCGCTCGTCCGCCGCTCAATCAGGTATGCCCGGACCCTGGACATGCCGCTTGCGTCGCCACGCGCGATTCACTGAGGAAACAGCCGAACGCGCGGCCGGAACATCGTCCATGAGTAAAACGGCTCGAGCACTCCTCCACTGAGCGACCGGTGGGAATACGACGCACGTACGGTGCTAGGATCATGGGCCCGAATGAAATGATCTCCGTCATCGGACAAAGGTCGATTGCCAACTCGTGTTCTTACGTTAGGTTCGTAGCGGCCCCGCAATTGACATGCGCCCCCCCCGACGAGGTGATGCATCATGAGCCCATGGGCCGACGGTTTAGTTGTTCTCGTCATCGTCTTTGCGAGCGGGTTCGTTGGTTTGTACCTTCGCAACTTACTGCCTCCGCAACACCTGCAAGAGGACTCGATCGGGGTCGTGCGATTGTGCGCAGGTGTCATTGCTACGCTGGCGGCCCTGGTGCTTGGTCTTCTGGTCGCCTCGGCCAAGGCGAACTACGATCGCGTATTCAATGACGTCACTCATGCGGCGGCCTCAATCGTGCTCCTAGACCGAATGCTGGCCCAGTACGGGCCCCAGACCCGCGAGGCCCGCGGCTTACTGCGTACAGCGGTGGCCTCAACGATCAATTCAGTATTCTCGAAGCACGGCCACGGGGTGGCGGATCTCGATGACCCGCAGAGGCTGGCCGCCGCAGAAAGACTTCAAGCCGAAGTGCGGCAACTGAACCCGGAGAACGACGCGCAACGCATGCTAAAAGCAAGCGCACTAGAGCTTTCCACCGAGATCATGCAAACTCGGCTGCTGGTTATCACCCAGTCAGGGGGCTCGATTCCATCCGCCCTTCTGATCGCGCTGGTCCTCTGGCTTGCGATGATGTTTGCTGGATTCGGCCTGACCACTTCGAAGAACCCGACGGTGATTGTGGTCCTCTTTCTTAGCGCACTGTCACTCGCCGGTGCGGTTCTCATGATCGAGGAACTGAATCGACCGCTCGAGGGTCTCATGAAGGTTTCGAGCGCACCGCTGCGCTACGCACTGGCTCACCTGGGGGAGTGAACGAAAGCCGACGCGTGTGGCCTGGGTCAATATTCAGAGCATCGGATGGGTTGCCGTTTAGCGGTCATTCGGATCTCTGCCAGATATTTGGAGACAATGTCTCCTGGACCAGTGGGCACACGCCCGCGTCTGTGACACCTTCGGAAGCGGAGGCAATCGCGCCTCCGAGATGACATCGTCTGGTGGTCGAACCGGCGGCTCGCAAAGAACAGTCACCCAGTCCGAACGTCAACACGCGTACAGTTCTCACGGGGAGCACGGGAAGCTCGCGGGATTTTGCGTCCATGCGGGGAACAACCTACAAAACTTACAAGCGCCACTTGAGTGCTGGGGAATACCTGCGCTGTACGCCGGCATCGCAATGGCGGCTGGACTGATTTTCCCAGAACATGAAGCCCGGATCTATCCGGGGCTGTCCTCGTCCCTGAGCGTCTCCGCCGCGACGGCAATTTTTCCTCCATCGCTTCGGGCATGATAGCCCTGACCGGCATAGTATTCTCGTTGACCTTTGTGATGGTCCAGTTCAGCGCCACCGCCTACTCCCCGCGCCTTGTGCTGTGGGTCGCGCGCGATGCGGTGATGTCGTACGCTCTCGGTGTATTCACAGCTACATTTCTCTATGCGATCACAGCGCTCGTGGGGGTCGACCGCGGCGGGTCAGGAAGAGTGCCATAGATCAGTACTGTGGTAGTGGCTGTCTTGCTCCTGGCGAGTGTAGGAATGTTCATAGCGCTGATCCAACGCATCGGGCTGCTTCAGATCAACCGCATGCCACTTTTCACTGGTGATCTAGACTCCCGGGCCTTTCTCATCTTCTCATCGAAGCGCGGGTCGATTAAAAAGAGAAGGCTCCGTTATTTGGGGCCTTCGAGTGCACACAAGTGCTTTGCGAAAGGCGCTCGTCAGGCTGTCGCCGCCAGCAATTGCCAGTTCTTGGGCAGAATCACCTCGTCGATGGCGTGCACGATTCCGTTCGTCGCAACAATATCCGCCTTGGTGCCGGGTTAGGCAGGAGGCGATCGCTCTCTCTCCGGACCACGGCGTAACACTCGCAACACAGCTTTTCCAGTTTGCGCCGGTCCAGCACCGTGATCTGCCCACGGCTGTATTCGATCACACCAACCTTGTGCAACTTGCCGGCGGCTTCGGTGACGCCTTCACGGCGCACGCCGAACATATTGGCGATCAGTTCTTGCGTCATGGTCAGACGGTTGGCTGACAGGCGATCGAGCGAGAGCAGCAGCCAGCGGCACAGCTGTTGATGCACAAGTGATGGCGATTGCACAGTGCGGTTTGCGCCATCTGCGCCGTTTTTCGCTGCGGCCCGCAGCCACTGTGGCACGGAGACTCTCTCGTCGGGTGTGTTCAGGAATCACAGCATAACGGCCGGCCGTGGAATGATCTGTTCGGTGTACACCTAAAGGTTTCCCCGCCGTTATCGCTGATGAAGATTACGTTCGTTTTGTCGGTGATATCCAGACTCCCGGTCCAGATCGGGTCAAGGCGCCCGAGATGCGCACGCGCGGGGCTGCCGCAAGCCCGTCGGAGTGCCCAAATCGCCAACACCGCGGATCTTAGCGCCTGCACCCGAGGCCTTGCAGGAAATCCGCGCCGTGCTCAGTCCTGGCGTAGAACGAGTTGCGTCAGCCGATCCCAAGCTTCCTGAAACTCAGCCGCCACGAGGTCAGCCGTCTCGGGCGATGAGTCCCGTATCGGTAGATGTCGGTAGCGCTCGCGCATTTCATTCGCCGTCGCTCGC
>Ga0335077_10013376_pt1 | contig 10261 bp, 9 predicted proteins | sample Lox_Sample_31_FD_207151 | JGI IMG/M metagenome (GOLD analysis project Ga0335077, IMG submission 207151) | Soil microbial communities from Loxahatchee National Wildlife Refuge, Florida, United States - Lox_Sample_3.1 | ecosystem: Environmental > Terrestrial > Soil > Wetlands | place: USA: Florida...
GAGGCTTCGCCTTCACGCGCACGATGATGGACAACAGCACCGAGATCTCGCGCATGATCAATAGCGCGGGTGAAGCAGCGACCAGTGCCGTCAGCCGCACCTTGCACGATCTTAACGAAGTCACGCAGAAAGCGATCGCGCACTCGAGAGAGACAGCCACATCGACTGTGAAGGAGATGCTGGAAACGCACACCATGCTACGCGCCGATACGACCGCCCTGTTCGAGCGGTTGCGCGAAGCCAACATCATGTTGCAGGAAGTGCTCAGCGGCGCGCACGAAAATATGGGTGCGCTCGAAAATACTCTGATGCTGCGCGTGTCAGAGTTTGTTACCGCCATGAACGACGTCACTGCCTCAACCGGCGACGCTACCGGACGCGTGGAAACGAACATTGCCAATTTCCGCGATATCACCACACAGGCCATCGGCGACCTCGGGCAGCTTGCGCGCCAGTTTGATATTCATGGACGCGACCTTGCCAAGGCCGTGGAAGTTATCGCCCGGAGCAATCAGCACAGTGAGGACAGCGTCAACGAGCGCCGTATGCAGCTCGATTCGCTTGTGGCAACCCTCGATATTCGCACCGAGGATCTCGAGAAACGTCTTAGCCGCTTTTCCGGCCTGCTAGACGAATCGCTCGAAGCGGCATCGACGCGCGCCCGCGAGGTTGCACGCCTTGTATCGGAAGCAAGCGCCGAGGGCACGCGCGCGATCGCCGAGCAATATGAACGCGTCCGCGAGAATGCAGAGGAGGAGCGCCAACGGGCTTCCGAGGCAATGCGCGGAATCTACGAACAAAGCGCCGGCGAGACCCAGACGCTGTTCAGCAACGCCACTGAACGCTTCGCTGAAGCTGTACAAGGCATGAAGCAGATGGCTGCTGAAATGCAACGTGAGCTCGAAGCCACACGCAGCGAGCTGCGCCGGGGAGTGTTCGAGCTCCCGCAGGAAACAGCCGAAAGTGCCGCGCAAATGCGCCGGGTCATTGTTGACCAGATCGAGGCACTGGCTGAACTCAACCGCATTGTCGCCCGTCACGGCCGCAACCTCGATGCTGTCGAGCCCACGCGACGCGTGCGCGAGGAACCGACGCTTGCGGTGGTCGGCACCCGCACCGAAACTCCTCCACGGCATGAACCTCCGCCGCGCAGCGAGCCCCCGCCCCGCAACGAAATTCCTTCGCGCAGCGACAGTTCCCCGCGGCCTGCACAACGCATCGAAACCGGCAACTTTGCTCCGGCGTCGCGCCGCGGCGCCGAAGGACCCCCGCTGACCCCTGCACCGACCGTACCCGGCCGCGGCTGGCTCACCGATTTGCTCAATCGTGCTTCGCGTGAGGAAGGCGAGCCGCAGCGCGAACTTTCACGCGAGCCGTCACGTGAAAGCATGCGCGAACCCTCTCCCGTGCGCATAAATGACGAGAGGACTGCCCGACATTCGATCGAGTCGCTGGATTCGCTTTCTGTCGACATCGCGCGCATGATTGATCACGATGCAGCCGCCGACCTGTGGGACCGTTACAAACGCGGCGAACGCAATGTATTCACGCGTCGGCTTTATACCTTGCAGGGTCAGCAGGCATTTGACGACATCCGCAAGAAATATCGATTAGACCGCGAATTCAAACAGACGGTCGATCGCTATATCAGCGAATTTGAACGTCTGCTCGATGAGGTTTCCCGTGATGACCGCGGCCAGGTGGTGGCGCGAACCTACCTCACCTCGGAAACCGGCAAAGTCTACACTATGCTGGCGCACGCAGCCGGACGGTTCGACTGATCGCAAAAAGTCGATTTGACATGGCGTCGGCCGATGAAACCGTGGCGCCATGGCCAAGTCTCCGGATTCTTCAGTGGTCGTTCCTCTGACTCTTACACTTGCCGCCGAACGCTGGCCTATTGCGGGCTCGTTCGGCATCAGCCGCGGCAGCAAGACCGAAGCAGTCGTCGTAGTTGCAGAACTGAGCGACGGTACGTCACGCGGCCGTGGCGAATGCGTTCCTTATGCTCGTTATGGCGAAAGCATCGAGAGCGTCATTGCGCAGATCAATGCCATACGACCGCAGCTTGGCGCCGGACTCGATCGGGTCGCCCTGCAAACGGCGATGCCGCCAGGCGCCGCCCGCAATGCGCTCGACTGCGCGTTCTGGGACCTCGAAGCAAAACGTGGCGGACGGCCGGTTTATGAAATCGCCGGCCTTCCCGTTCCGCACGCAATAATGACTGCTTACACAATCACCCTTGATGCGCCGTCGGTAATGGCAAAAGCCGCCGAAAAAGCCGCCAGTCGCGATCTGCTCAAGATCAAGCTTGGCGCCAAGGGCGATACCGCGCGTATTGCAGCCGTGCGCACCGCCGCACCTGACACGATGCTTATCGTCGATGCCAACGAGGGCTGGGATGAAAGCAACCTCGCGGCCAATTTTTCGGCCTGCGCCGAAGCCGGCGTTGTTTTGATCGAGCAGCCGTTGCCGGAAGCGAATGACCAGGCGTTGGCGCAGATGCAGCGACCCATTCCTGTCTGCGCTGACGAGAGCGTCCACGACCGGCTTTCGCTCGCCGCGCTCGCCGGAAAATACGACGCGGTCAACATAAAACTCGACAAAGCGGGCGGATTGACCGAAGGGCTGGCCCTTGTTGCAGAGGCGAAACGCCAGGATTTTACGATCATGGTGGGATGCATGGTCGCCACATCACTGGCGATGGCACCGGCCATCTTGCTTGCGCAACAAGCGCGCTTCGTCGACCTTGATGGACCGCTTCTGCTCAGTAAGGATCGTACCGGCGGCCTGCGCTACGCCGATAGCCTTGTTTATCCGGCCTCATCGTCGCTGTGGGGTTGAAGCCGACCGCCGGAACTTCCGCTATTTCCGCCTGAATGCGGCGAACTGTACACAAGGCAGGAACTGCAGTTCCGCTGAGCACCTGATTTCGTTCATGAAATGTGCCTCCCTTTGGTTCGCCGCCCTCAAAGTTTTGCCCAACCAAAGCTTCCCGTCGGCCACCCCCTTGGCTTAGACTTGAATCAAGATCGCACCGCCTGCCGACAGGGCGACGATAACGGGACGGGGACATGCGAATTCGGGGCCTAATTTTCGGCGCCGTACTAGCGGCGCTCAGCGTAACGTCAGCGTCTGCGACCATGCGCATCGCGGAAGACCGCGGCGGGCAGATTGGTCAGTATCTCCAAGCCTTCAATACGTTGCGATCGTCAGGCGAACGCGTCATCGTCGACGGAAATTGTCTGTCCGCCTGCACGCTGGTGCTGGGTTTGGTTCCGCGCGAGCGCATCTGTGCCACGCAGCGCGCGCGCTTTGGCTTTCACGCCGCCTGGATGCCCGACCGCGACGGACGGCCGGTAACCAGCCCGCTTGGCACGCAGGCACTTTGGAGCATCTATCCGGCTTCGGTGCGACGCTGGATTAACCAGCACGGTGGGTTGTCGCGCAAGATGATCTACCTCCAGGGTCTCGAACTCGACGGCATCGTCGCCAGCTGCGACCGCGATGTACGGACTCAGGCACGCTCAGCGGGTCGGCTCACGCCGCGTCCGGTGCGCTACGAGTCCGCAAGCGCCTCCAGCGACCGCCACTAGCGCCATCGCCGCGTAGGCCCGGCTGCCGAAGTCCTCGTACAGCACGCCTGAAATTCCCATTGCGGCTGCCATTGCCAGACCGGCTGTAATCGCGAGATAGCCCTGCGCGGTTGCCGCCTGATCCGGTGGCGCGTGATGCGCAAGATACATCAATGCGCCAAGATGGGTCGCGCCGAACGACAAGGCATGCAGCAATTGCAAACACGGCAAAATGAACGCCGGCGGATCAAGTGCCATGCCCGCCCAGCGCAATACGCCCGCTGAAGCGCCGACCAGCAGCAGCACCGTCGGCGTGAAGATGGGCGGCAGCCGTCCTTGCACTGCAAACAGCACGATCTCCGCGGCGACGCCCAGCGCCCACAACGCAGCAATGAAAGTGCCGTCAAGACCGGCAGCGCGCCACTGCACCGCCGAAAACCCGTAGAACACCGCATGGCTGGCCTGAACCAGGCTCGCGGCTACAATCACCGCGACAAATGCGGGATCGCGTAGCGACTTCTGACGCGACGCCCCCTGCACGCTCGGTTCGACCGTACTCGCTGCGAGTGGCGCCAGTGTCCACGTTGCGATCGCCACCAGCGCGCTTGCTGTGACCATGAGCCAGATCAGGTGGCGTGCAGGAATTGCGTCGGCGGCGAAGCCGGCCGCGAAATTGCCGAAGATGAAAGCGAAAGAACCCCATAACCGCACGGGTCCGTAGACGCGCCCGCGCGCCATCAGTCCCTTGAGCGCATAGGTTTCCGCAAGTGGCATCAGTGGTGTGGAGAACAGGGACGTCAGCGTGTACGCGATCAAGATCGCAACGGCGCCGCCGGATAGGCCGACGAATGTATAGCCGATGACCGTCGCAAGGCTCGCAACAATCAAGACAGCGCGTACATCGCGCTTGTCGGCTTGCCGCGTAATGACCGGGATCGCCAGAACCCGAGCGACCATCGGCACCGCCAGCACGATGCCGATGAGTTTGGCGTCCACATCCTTGGCCTTAAGCCAGACCGGGAAGAACGGCATCTGGATGCCCGGCAGGATGAACAGAGCGGCATAAAACGCCGCCAGCCGCGGTACGAAGCCCAGGGACATTCGCAAATCAGGCCGCATCGGCTCGTCTCAGTTCCCCGTAACCCGTTATCGAAACTTGCGTTTTCTCGACCGGACGCCATTCGCCTGGCGCAACTTCGCTGGCCGAATCAAGCCACATGATTGATAAACGGACCCGCAGGGATTGCACATGCCAAACGAAATAACCGCCCGAACGGACCAGTTGTCCGGCGCACCGGACGAAGGCGATTATCAGGCGTTCTGTGAAGCGTTGTCGGCGAGCCAGCGCGGCCGGGCTTTCCTTGCCGAATACACCCGGCGAAACCGCAATGCCGACACCAAACAGTTGCTCGCCGCGATCGATCGGCTGCAATCCTTGGTCACAACGCGTGCCACGCCACAGACATCAGAGCCGATCAAGCAGCAACTGCGCGAGCTTCTTGACGAGATTGTCACGGCGCAGTGCGAACTTGAGGCCCGCATACTGGCGACAAAGGCGAGCAAGCTTGCCGAACTGATCGCGCTGGTCGAGCGTCGAATTTCGGACATCCTCAATTCACTCGGCGCCGGCATTGCGCCGCAGATCGAGCCTCCATCGCCAATATCCAACCTGCCTGACGAGCCGGTTGAGGAGGCCGAACGAACGCATCTCGTTATTGTGCCGCTGCCAGAGCAGCCGGAATTGCCTATTCCTTCGCCGGCCGCGACACAGCCCCCGTCGATTGCGCTTGTGCGCAGCGAGGAGATGATAACGGAGGTCGCGTTCGTCGGGCCGCCGCCCGTGCCTGAATCTCAGCCTGCAAGAGATTTGGTGCCAGCCATCGATGCCCGCGCGAGCGGGCCAAAAACATCAAAGCCTTCCGGAGCAAAGCGGGGGCTGTCGCCGACGAGCCCATTGGCATCAATCATGGCATTGAGCGAGGAAGAGCGGCTTGCCTTGTTCACGTGAACAGCAGGCCCGTCAGGCCGCGATCAGACGCGCGAACATGTCCACATCCACGTTGCCGCCCGACAGGATCCCGACGACAACTTTGCCCTTGACGCTGAGCTTGCCGGCAAGCAGGGCTGCCAGACCAATGGCACCGCCCGGCTCAACGACCAGCTTTAGCTCGTTGAATGCATAGCGTACGGCCTGCGCGACTTCCGCGTCGCTGACAGTGGTGCCCTGCCCTATGAGCTCGCGGTTGATCGGAAAGGTCAATTCGCCAGGCGTGTTGCTCATCAGCGCATCGCAGATGGTGCCGCTCATACGCGCATTGGCCTCGCGCTTGCCGCTTGCAAACGAGCGCAGCGTATCGTCGAAGCCTTCGGGCTCGACGACGTAGAATTTTGCGGACGGCACTCTCGCCTTCACGCCGATCGAAATGCCGGCGGCGAGGCCGCCGCCGGAGGCGCCAACGACCACGATCGCAGGCTTGAGAGAGAGCCGCGCGAGATCCTCAACGATTTCGGCGCCAATGGTGCCCTGTCCGGCGATGATCAGCGGATCGTCGTAGGGTGGTACCAGCGTGGCGTCTCGTTCGGTCACGATCTTCGTGGCGATAGCGGCACGATCTTCGCTGTTGCGGTCATAAGGAACCACCTCGGCGCCAAGCGCGAGCGTGCGTTCGCGCTTCGCCTTCGGCGCATCGGCCGGCATCACGATGGTCGCGCGCATGCCAAGCAGACGTGCCGCCGCTGCTACGCCCTGCGCATGGTTGCCGCTCGAATAGGCCACCACACCGGCGGCGCGCCGTTCTAGCGGGATCGACGAAATCTTGTTGTACGCGCCGCGGAATTTGAACGAGCCGGTGCGTTGCAAGGTCTCGGCCTTCAGAAAGACGCGTGCGCCAATTGCATCGTCGAGCACGGGCGCATTGATCAGCGGTGTTCGGACGGCGATACCGGCAAGCCGTTTAGCCGCGGCCTCGATATCGGCGGCGGTGGGTAGAATGGTATTGTCGATCGCGCCCATGGAGCGAAGAGTAGCGCCCGGAAACGGCGCTGTCATGGGCTCGCAGCGCCGTATGCGAAGCAGGCGTCTACGCCGGCATGAGTGGAGTGTCGTGTGTGGCGACCGGTCTGCGGCCCGACTTCGCTGCCTGTGCTACATGCTCCACGAATGTCCGCGCGCAGGCAGCCCAGGTCATGCCAAGCGCGAAATCGCGGCACTCATGCCGTGAGCATTCCAATGCGCCGAGGCACGCGCGGCGAAGATCCTCATCGAGCACACCAACACTTGTCTCGCCGATGACATCGCGCGGTGCCGCCGCCGGGAATGCTGCGACCGGAGTACCGCTCGCCAACGCCTCGAGCAACACAAGCCCGAAAGTATCGGTGCGGCTGGGAAATACAAAGACGTCTGCTGTCGCATAGATTCCTGCCAGCGCGCCGTTGCGGCGCGGCCCAAAAAACACCGCGTCCGGAAATTTGCGCGCCAGTACATTGCGCAACGGACCATCTCCAACGACAAGCTTGGTCCCCGGCAGATCAAGCTCCAGAAAAGCTTCCAGGTTCTTTTCCAGCGCCACCCGACCGACCGTTAAAAAAATCGGCCGCGGCAGGTTGAGATCCGCTTTCGCATGCGGGTTGAATAATTCGGCATCGACACCGCGCGACCAAAGCTTCACGTTGTTGAAGCCACGCATCGTGAGCTCGGAGACAAGCGTCGGCGTTGCCGCCAGCACGGCGGCGCCCGGAGCATGGAACCGTCGGAGCCACGCCCATGACGCGTCTCGGGTCCAGCGCTCCGGCAAGGGCAACCGCTCTGCGAGATAGTCAGGAAAGCGCGTGTGAAAGCTGGTGGTGAAAGGCAAATCCCGTCGCAGGCAAATTCGGCGCATGGCATGCCCGAGCGGACCTTCCGTCGCGACATGAATCGCATCCGGCTGAATGCGCTCAAGGCGCCGTTCGACACCGCCCGGTCCGGCCAGCGCCAGCCGGATTTCCGGATAGCTCGGCATCGGCAAAGTCCAGAATTGATCGGGACTAAGGAATTCGACCTCGACGCCGAGAGCGCGCGCCTCCCGCGCGACATGGCCCAAGGTGCGTACAACGCCATTCACCTGCGGATGCCAGGCGTCGGTGACGACGAGAATTTTCATGCACTCAGGCCGCTTTCGCCGCCGGCGGCAATGCTAGCGCTGGCTCGCTATCATGACCGGTATTTGTCCAGGTGATGATTTCAAATTTGCCGTCGTGGCCTTCAACGACCGCCGTGCAGCTTTCGACCCAGTCGCCGCAGTTGATATAACGAAGCCCGTAGTCGTCGTGCATTGCTGCCGTATGAATGTGACCGCAAATGACTCCGTCGGCACGATGATGCCTGGCTTCGGTCGCCAGCGCTTTCTCGAAGGCGCCAATATAATTGACCGCGTTCTTGACTTTGAGCTTGGCCCATTTCGACAGCGACCAATATGGCGCGCCGAGCACGCGCCGGAACGCATTGAACACACGGTTGGCGGCAAGCGCGAATTCGTAGGCTTTGTCGCCCAGCAGCGCGAGCCAACGCGCTTGCGTGACGACCAGATCGAAAATGTCGCCATGAACGACGAGATAACGGCGGCCATCGACGCCCGTGTGGATGGTGTTTTCCACGACTTCGATTCCGCCGAAATGCGTGCCGTAGTAACCGCGCAGAAATTCATCGTGGTTTCCGGGGATATAGATCATGCGCGCACCCTTGCGGGCCTGTCGCAGAAGTTTCTGCACAACGTCATTGTGCTCCTGCGGCCAATACCATGACGAGCGCAGCGCCCAACCGTCGACGATGTCGCCGACCAGATAAATCGTTTCGGCTTCGTGGTTGCGGAGAAAATCAAGCAACTTGTCGGCCTGACAGCCGCGCGTACCCAGATGGACGTCGGAGATGAACAGCGCGCGAAATCGTCGCGTGGCGTTGTCCGTCACGATACGGCGGTCTCCGATGCTGTGATCATGCAAGACATGTATCAGCCGCCCTTTTCACTTTTGTGACAGCGCTGTTTACCTATTTCATACCTTTGGAAATCAAGCAGGGACGCTGCGTGTCTCGGCACGGCGAAATCGCACCAGCGTGTACACCCCGAACGGCTTGACCTTGCGCCGCTCTATCAGCTCGGCACCGCCGTGCGCTTGCGCCCAGGCCGCGAGGCGCTGGAACGGAAACTCCGGCCGCAGGCCGAGCTTGCGCGCCTTCTGTGCCAGCAGGCGTTCGACTGCGGCCGCAAAGCCACGCTCGGAGTAGAGATGATTGACCAGAATGATTTGGCCACCGGGCCGCAGGACCCGCGCACATTCCGACAGCACGCGTTCGGGATCTTCCACCAGCGTGATCACGAACTGGCCGACGACGCAGTCAAACGAGGCATCGGGGTAGGCCAACGCGTGTGCGTCCATGACCGTCAGTTCCTTGACGAAAGGATACCGGCCGCCTTTAACCCGCCCGTGCGCACGCGTGATCATCGGTTCGGAAATGTCGATCCCGATGATTTCTGTCGTGGCGTCGTAGTCGTCGAATGAGAGACCGGTGCCGACTCCAATTTCCAGAATTCGCCCGCCTACGCCGCGTGCAGCTTGCGCAGCGGCACGTCGGCCGTTGACGAAGATGGGCCCGCACAGCGCGTCATAAACAGGTGCCCAGCGGGCATAAGCTTTTTCCATCACCTGGCGGTCGGGATCGCGCAGCATGGTCCCCTCGCGAATCATTTCAGCTTGTTCGCGAGGGGGGACTACCAAGCCTGTGCGACAGTCCGGCGACAGGAACTTTGTCGCTTGACGCTCCGGCATCTGGCTCCGACACTCGGCGCCGTCAAAAAGGAGACCCTATGAATCTTGGAATTGCCGGCCGCAAGGCCATTGTTTGCGCATCGAGTCGCGGACTCGGCAAAGCCTGCGCGCGCGCACTGGCGGAAGCCGGCTGCGAAGTGGTGATCAACGGACGAGACGCAAAAAAGCTGGAGGCCACTGCGGCCGAGCTTTCAAGTCTCGCAGGCGTCAAGGTGGTCCCGGTTGCCGCCGATGTCGCAACCGCCGAAGGTCAGAAAACGCTGCTCGCCGCCTGCCCGCAACCGGACATTCTGGTCAATAACAACGCCGGCCCGCCAATGCGGGATTTCCGCGAACTCACCCGCCAGCAGATGATCGAAGGCGTTATCGCCAATATGGTCGTGGCGGTCGAGCTGATCCAGAAAGTAATTGATCCGATGTGCCAGCGCCGGTTTGGACGCATCGTCAACATCACATCCGGTTCTGTGAAGATGCCGCTGGCCGGCCTTGATCTGTCATCCGGCGCCCGCGCCGGTTTGACCGCCTTCCTTGCCGGTGTCGCGAGGACGGTTGCGGACAAGAACGTCACCATCAATAATATATTGCCCGGCGCATTCGACACCGACCGCTTGCGCGGGGTCATGAGCAAGACCGCCGAGCAAAAGGGCAAGAGCGTCACGCAAGTTGCGGCCGACCGCATCGCGACTATTCCGGCCAAGCGCTTCGGCAATCCGGAAGAGTTTGGTGCGGCTTGCGCGTTCCTATGTTCGGCGCATGCCGGCTACATCACCGGACAGAACCTGCTGATCGACGGCGGCACCTTCAACGGCGCGTTCTGAACACGAAAAGGCCGGCATCGCTGCCGGCCTTGCCCCAGCCCCGTTATCGCGAATTATTTGTAG
>Ga0335077_10013377_pt1 | contig 10261 bp, 8 predicted proteins | sample Lox_Sample_31_FD_207151 | JGI IMG/M metagenome (GOLD analysis project Ga0335077, IMG submission 207151) | Soil microbial communities from Loxahatchee National Wildlife Refuge, Florida, United States - Lox_Sample_3.1 | ecosystem: Environmental > Terrestrial > Soil > Wetlands | place: USA: Florida...
GGGTCGGCTTTCCAGGGCGGCATCTGCCTGGTTAATACCGCTTCGCGAATGGCGGCGGCCCACGGCCGGGTCTCCTTATACGTCAGCAGCGGCATGGGAGCGATATCGTTCGCGTGGTGGCAGGTCGCGCAGCGTCGATACAGGATGGGCGCCACATCGGTGTAAGTCACGCCGCCAGCCCACAGCAACGGCGATGCGGCAGGGAACAGGATGGCGATGGCCAGCGCTCGTCTGCGAGCGCCACGTGGCGCGGGCTTTAGCCTGCAGCGGGACTTCAGTCCCACCACATCGCCAACTTCCTGCGCAGCTTTTCGGTGAGGCCCGGCGGGATCGCTCGTTTCCATACGGCACCTTCGAGTCACTTTGAGTTTACCGCACCGGCGCGGTAGTGCCCGCACCGGCGCCAACCGGATCTGCATTTCGCATAGAATTGCTATTGTCATGACTCGCAGTTTTCTCGTTTACCTCGCCGCGGCCGCCCTGTCCGCCTTGGCGCAGCCGCCTAAACCCGTGGTGTCGCCGGAGGTGCACCCCGATCTTAGCGTCACCTTCCGCTTCCGCGCGCCGAATGCCAAGGAGGTCTTGCTGGCCCGCGCAGGCGTCCAGCGCGTGGCCATGCAGCGCGGCGAAGATGGGGTCTGGTGCGTCACCACCGATCCGCTCGAACCGGATTTCTACGGATATTCCTTCGTGGCCGACGGCGTCAATCTGGTCGACCCCTCCAATCCGGTCAAAATCCCGAATCTGCTTTCCAGCGCGAGCGAGGTGCATGTGCCGGGCCCGCCATCGCTCGCCTGGGAGGTCGGCGATGTGCCGCGCGGCACGCTGCACCATCACTTCTACAAATCCGGCGTGGTCGGCGACCATCGCGATTATTACGTGTACACGCCTCCAGGTTACGATGCGCACGCCGCCAAGCCTTACCCGGTGCTGTACCTGCTGCACGGTTTCAGCGACGACGCCAGCGCCTGGACGGCGGTCGGGCGCGCGCACGTGATCCTCGACAACCTGATCGCGCAAGCGAAGGCCAAGCCCATGCTGATCGTGATGACGTTGGGCTATGGTGCGCCGGAGATCGTCACGAATGCGAGTCCGCCGCTGCGCGACCCAGCGCTCCGCCAGCGCAATATGGACAAATTCCGCGAGGCCCTGTTCACCGAAGTGATCCCACAAGTGGAGAAGAACTACCGGGCCGCGCCGGACCGCAACGCGCGCGCCATCGCGGGCCTGTCCATGGGCGGCGCCGAGTCGCTCTATACCGGCCTGAACGCGCTGGACCGCTTCGCCTGGATCGGCGCTTTCAGCTCCGGTGGCCTTGGTGAAGACTTCAACGCCAGCTTTCCCTCGCTCGATGCGAAGGCCAACACGCAACTGCGCCTGCTGTGGATCGCCTGCGGCGCCGACGACCGGCTCATCGAGCCCAACCGCAAGTTCCGCGCGTGGCTGGATGGCAAGGGCGTCCACCACACCGGCATCGAGACGCCCGGCCAGCACACCTGGATGGTCTGGCGGCGCAACCTCGCCGCGTTCGCGCCGCTGCTGTTCCAGTGATTGCCGCCTTGCATGCTACAGTCCAGTATGGCTGCTTTGTTAAACGGTAACTCTCATCGATGCAGAGGATGCTTGCGCTGGTCTATGGCGTGGTCTGTTACGGGGTGTTTATCGGAACGATTCTCTACCTTATCGGGTTCGTGGGCAACCTGATTGTGCCTAAGTCGATCGATAGCGGCGCGGCGGGGCCGGCGGGATCCGCGTTGCCGATCGACGCGCTTCTGATGGTGTTGTTCGCAGCCCAGCATAGCGGCATGGCGCGGCTGAGCTTCAAGGCCCGGTGGACGAAATTCATCCCCAAGCAAATCGAGCGGAGCACTTTTGTGCTGCTGGCGAGCCTGTCGTTGCTGCTGCTCTACTGGCAGTGGCGGCCGATGACCGGCATCGTCTGGAAATTCGAAAATCCGGCGGCGGCTTTGCTGCTTCAAGGGCTGTCCTGGCTCGGCTGGGGGATCGTGGCAGCGTCCACCATGCTCATCAGCCACGCGGATCTGTTCGGGCTGCGGCAAGTCTGGCTCTACTTCTTGGGGAAACCGTACACGGCCGTGAGTTTTCGGACGCCATTGCTCTACAAGCTGGTGCGCCATCCGCTTTACGTGGGCTTGCTGCTGGCGTTCTGGCCGGCGCCGCGGATGACAACCGGCCATCTGCTGTTTTCGATCGCCATGACCGGGTATATCTTCGCCGGCATCAAACTGGAGGAGCGCGATCTGCTGCAGTTCCACGGCGAGGAGTATGCGCGGTACCGGCGGCAGGTATCGATGATCCTGCCCGTCGGGCGGGCCCGGTAGATCTTCGCCACGAGCGGCCACTTTCTGGCACGAGCCGACACAATCACCGTCCACCAGCCACGGCGAGGAAAGCTCGCCCCGCCACTGTGGCTCCCCTGTCACACCTGTGCCACCACCGCCTCGTTGTTCAAGCCCGCCACATTGGCTAGAATGTATGTTTATCTCAATCTGCGACCTGGCACAGCCCGAGTGAAACTGTTTCCCGGAAGTCTACGTCTCCGTAACAGCGCAGAGTGGAAAGGTATGTTTTCATGATTCATTACAGGCGCGCCTGCCTGTTGAGTGCTGTCTTTTGCCTCTGCGCAGCTATCGTCTCCACGGCGTGGGCTCAGACTCCGCCGCCCGCGCCGCAGCCACCCGCTCCAGCGCCGCAGCAGCCAGCTCCCGCGCAACAAAAGAAGCCGCCGCAGAACCCCTTCGAGACCGTGCCGGAAGCTCAACCGGAGCAGCCCAAACCCGCCCAGCAGCCCACATTGGAGGCTCCCAAGCCCGAAGCGCCCAAAGCGCAGCCTGCCGGGCAGGTGATTGAGGCCATCGAGTTCCGCGGCGCGCGCCGCGTCCCGCAAGATACTCTGCGCTCTCTCATCAGCACGAAGAAAGGCGATATCTTCAACGAAGACGACCTGCACCGCGACTTCATGTCGCTGTGGAACAGCGGCCGCTTCGACGATATCCGCCTGGAAACCGAGCCCGGCCCCAACGGCGGCTTAATCGTGCGATTCGTGATCACCGAGCGCCGCGTCGTTCGCTCCATCAAGTACGAAGGTTTCAAATCGCTCACCGTCTCCGAGATTCTGGATCGCTTCAAAGAGCGCAAGGTAGGGCTTTCGGTGGAATCGCAGTACGATCCGAATAAGGTCCAGCGCGCAAAAGTGGTGCTCGAGGAATTCCTGGCCGAGCGCGGCCGGCAGTTCGCCACCGTCGAAGCCGACGTACACCAGATTCCGCCGGCATCGCTCGAAATCGTCTTCAACGCCAAGGAAGGTCCCAAGGTCAAGGTAGGCAAGATAACGATTACGGGAAATCAGGCGTTCAGCCAGCGCGAAGTGATTCGCGCCATGAAGAATCTGCATCCCTATGGCATTCCCTACTCCATCCTCTTTGAAAATCTCTTCGCCAGGACTTATGACTCCTCCAAGCTCGAAGAGGATAAGGACCGCATCCGTGTGGCGTACCAGGAAAAGGGCTACTTCACGGCCAAGGTCCTCGATCAGAAAACCCAGATGGTGGACACCGGCGGGTCCGGCTTCCGGCTTCCGCTGATCATGGAACACCGGCCCGGCAAGGGCATGGATATCACCATCCCGGTCGAAGAAGGCCGCCTCTACCACCTGAACAAAATCAACTTCGTCGGCATTAAACTGTTCCGCACCCCGGAAACCCTGATGCGACCGCTGTTCGGCATGACCGAGGGCGATGTCTTTTCCACCGGCAAGCTGCGCAAGGGCCTGGAAAACATGCGCAAGCTCTACGGCGAGTTCGGCTACATCGATTTCGTTCCGGAACCGACGTTCGATATCATTCCCAACACCGACAAAGTCGACCTCACGCTGACCGCCGACGAAGGCAAGCAGTTCTTTGTGCGCCGCATCGATTTCTCGGGCAACGTCACCACCCGCGACAAGGTCATCCGCCGCGAGATCCTGCTGGATGAAGGCGATATTTTCAATAACCGCCTTTGGGAGCTGAGCATCCTGCGCCTCAATCAGCTCGGCTACTTCGAACAGTTGAAGGCCGAAGAAGCTGGCGACATCAAGCGCAATACGCAGAACAATACCGTGGACATCACGCTCAAGGTCAGGGAGCGTGGCAAGAACTCGATCGGCCTCAATGGGGGCGTTTCGGGAATCGCCGGCAGCTTCGTGGGATTGAACTATTCCACCAATAATTTTCTGGGATTAGGCGAGACCCTCTCCCTGAATGGGTCGGTCGGCACGCGCATGAGCAGCGTCTCGGCCGGTTTCACGGAGCCATATTTTCTGGACCGGCCGCTGCAGGTCGGCTTCGAAGTCCACCTGACCCGGTTCGATTTCAACCAGGGCCGCGAAGCCTCCATCCTGGCCGGCGAAAACCTCATCCCGCTCTTTAACTCGCTAGGGTCCCAGAACCTGCTCAACTACATTCAGACCGGACATGGTTTCTCGGTGTCCGCGAGTTATCCTCTACGCCGCGGTTTCTCGCGTGTGGGAATCACGTACGGATACGACATCTCCGATATCAAAGTCGAAACCACCGCCGCGCAGGCCTATTTCGATTACATCAACTTCAGTGGAATCGCCGGGCCCAACGCCCTGCAGGGCATCCGCACCAGCCGCGTCGTGCCGTCGTTCACCTACAACACCGTGAACCATCCCATCACCCCTACTGGGGGCAAGAGCCTGTTCATCTCCACTGCGTTCGCGGGCAGCGTCCTGGGCGGCAACGTCAATACCATCCAGCCCGTCATCGAAGGCAAGTACTTCAAGCAGGCGCCCTGGAACAAGAAGCACGTCCTGGCGTTTCATCTTCTGGGCTCGATGATTACCGGTTACGGCGGCAAGGAGATCCCACCCTTCTCGCGCACCTACATCGGGGGCGAGCAGGACATCCGCGGATTCCAGATCTGGGGCATCAGCCCCATCGCCTTCGTGCCCAGCGAAGCCACCACCAACGTCCTGAACAATGACGGTTCGCAGCGCATGCAGCTCATCAACGGCGTGTCCACGCCGATCACGATGGCACTGCCGATCTATCAGCTCGTCTTCCCCGGCGGCGACGCGCACGCGGTCGGCAATTTTGAGTACCGCATCCCCATCTTCGGCCCCGTCATCTTGGCGCTTTTTACGGATGCCGGCGTCAACCGGATCTTACGGCCCAGCGAGCTCAACATGGCTCCCCAGCGCATCGACTACCTGAATGCCGAATACCCGAGCGCCGGGTTTGCCGGTAGAGCGCTGATCTACCCGGGCACCGAGAAGCCGCGCATGTCCACAGGTATAGAGTTGCAGGTGCTCCTGCCGGTGGTCCAAGCGCCTTTCCGCGTCTACTGGGCGTATAATCCGCTTACGGTGCGGGAATACTTGCAGCCGCCCATCGTGGCGGACCGGTCGATTTTTCCGAACTATGCTACGTACTTCAATGCCATCGCGACATTCGGCTCGGCCCTACCGTTCTTCGAGCAGCGCTCGATGTTCCGGTTCACGGTCGGCCGCACCTTCTGAAGCCGCGACAACCGGTGGCAATATGGTAGTATCGAAACAAATCCAAGGAGTTTCAGCTTGACAAAGAACTATGTCGTATTTCCCGCCCTGGTCATGGGAGCAGCCATGCTAGCCCACGCCCAATCCGGCGCCCCAGCCCAGACCAAAGTCGGCATCATCCACATCCAGAACGCCATCATCAGCACCAAGGACGGGCAGAAGGCCGCGGCGGACCTGACCGCCAAATTCGCCCCCAAGAAGGCCGACCTGGAGAAGAAACAAAGCTTGGTCGTGCAACTGCAGGACCAGCTTCGTAAGGGCAGCAACACCATGAGCGAGGAGGCCAAGGAGAAGCTCATGCGCGAGATCGATCAGACCGACAAATCCATCAAGCGCGACACCGAGGACGACAACGCCGAATTAGAGCAGGAGCAGGGTAGGATCATGCAGGAGCTGGGGCAAAAAATGATGGCCGTGATCGACAAGTATGCCAAGGACAACGGCTACGCCATGATCCTGGATGTCAGCTCCGCGCAGTCTCCGGTGTTGTACGCCACCAGCGGCATCGATATCACGCAGGACATCATCGCTCTGTACGACAAGAACTCGCCCGCCACTACCTCCAGCGCGCCGGCTTCCAAGGCCCCCGCCCCGCCGCCCGCGGCCGCCAAGCCCGCCGCTCCACCGAAGTAGGGAACTGGCCGGCCTCTGTCCCACCTGGATCGGCCGGGCAGGTCCATGGTGACGGTAACAAACGCGCGTCTCTGTGCGTCAACCTTTGTTGGCCGGTGTTAAGCTGATGTAGAGGACGCCATGAGAATTTGCGGGGCAGTCTTTTTCTTGTTGTTGGCCATTGGGCCCGCTTCGGCCCAGTTCGGCAATATCGTTTTCCCGGGCTTGGCGCATGCGCCCATCGGCGGGAACCCGTGGGGCAATGTGGTGCTTCCGGCAACCCCTGGCAGCCTGACCAACGCGGCTTTCGCCGGCAACCGGGGCGCCGGCGGTTCCCGTTCCTACTCAGGCGGCTCGAGAGGATATGGCCGGGGGTTTGGCTCCGGTGTTTACGCTTATCCCGTATTCGTCGGCGGATATGGGTACGGGTACGGATACGGTTCCGACCAGTCCGCTCAGCAGCCGCCGAACACCACAGTCTATCCGCCGCCCCAGCCGCCGGTCGTCATCAACCAGTATTTCGGTGCGGCCCAGCAGCCGGATGAAGGACCGGCGCCCGATAACGGCAACATCCATTTCTATCAGGCGCCCTCGAACTCCCCTGAGACTGCGCCCAGCGAGACATCGTATTATCTGATCGCTATGCAGGACCACACCGTCTATTCGGCGGTGGCTTACTATGTTGAAGGCGACACTTTGCACTATTTCACCGCGGGCAACGTGCACAACCAGGTGTCCCTGGCGCTAGTCGACCGCGCGTTGACCGAGCGGTTGAATCGTGAGCGCAACGTGGACGTGCGGCTGCCGAAGACGTAGATCAAACCGCGGCAGCCAGGCGCTTCACGAAGTCGACGTCCCCTTCCAGAAAATCGAAGTCGGGCAGGATCTTCGCTTCCGCCCAGCGGATCTCCTCGAAAACGCAATTGCGCGGCTCGCCCGAGAAATCGGGCGCCGCATAAAAGACCAGCAGGATTGGATCCTTGCCGGGATAGCGGAACTCGTAGCGTTCCACCTCGTCCCCGATCCGCGCGTCAATGTCCAACTCTTCCCGCAGTTCCCGGGCGAGCGCCTCCTGCGGGCTTTCGCCGGCTTCCACCTTGCCGCCCGGAAACTCCCACTTCCGCGGATGCGGCTGGTCGTGCTTCCGGCGGCAAATCAGGATACGCCCGCCGCGCCGTATGACAGCCGCTACGACCGTGGTCAAGTCAGGCTAGCTCCAGCGCCTTGAACCGCTCCAACTCGGAGACCGGCAGCTCCGGCAGACGGTCGATCCGCTGCCGGAACCAAGCCCATGGAATATGGAAGAGCTGCACGCGGGGCTGGAACTTGGAGCTCTCCTGGATGAAGCAGCTATGCGTGCACCAGCAGTTCGCCACCGGGATATCGCGCACCTCCTCGCGCATGCCCTCGGACGCCAAGGCGCGCGCCACGTCGAAATCGAAGTCCGCCAGGTTGCCCACCACGCCGCGCATCTCGCACGCGCGGAACCTGCCGTTGTGATCGATCACGATGGAAGTCTCGCCCGCCGTGCAACGCATCGGCCATTTCTTCGGCGATTCCAGGCACTGCTCGTGCAAATCGAAGTGGAATCGCAGGTTGCCCAGGTAGTACATCTTCGCGAAATGCCGCACGCCCGGCGGAAGCTGCGCGAAGAGCTTGTCGGCATAATGGCGATGGAACGGCATCAGGCGGCGGTGCAGGGCGGCCACGCCCTCCCTGGTGAGTTGCTTCAGCGTCGGATCCGGCGCGGCGCCGCGCACGACTTCGAAATATTGCCCGTCGATATGGCTCTGCTCCATCAGGTCGAGGCCCAGCGCCACAATCTCGTCGTAGTTCTCCCGCGTGATCACCGTCAGCACGTTGCGCCGCAACCGCCGCACGCCGCCATAACGCCGCTCGGCTTCCTCCATGGTGGCCCGCGTGCGCACGAAATTATGCGGCACGCCCCGGATGGCATCGTGCGTGTTGGCCAGCCCGTCGAGCGAGAAGTTCAGGTCGATGGCCACCTCCGGACAAAGCTCCAGCATGCGGTCCATGGTCCGGAAGATCTTCTCCGGCAGCAGCCCGTTGGTCGGCAGATTGACGTTGCGTACGCCGTTGCGCCGCACAAACATCGCTACAATTTCGGCCAGATCCTCGCGCAGAAAGGGTTCCCCGCCGGAGAGCCACAGCTTGCGGAAGGGCGGGGCGCTGGCGGAGATGCGCTCGATCTGCGGCGTCGTCAGGTCGTCGGTGCTGTTAAGCTTGTCAAAGTAGAAGCAGGTGCGGCACAGCGAATTGCAGCGCGACGTGACAAACAGAAAGAGCGAGTTGAATTCGCGCGCGCGTACGCGTTCCTTGAGGATCGGGAAATACTGCCGCATTAGGATCATTGCAACACATCTCGCAGCAAGGATGGAGCATAAATGTATTCCGCGCGCCTGCTCGATCACTTCCAAAACCCGCGCCACGTGGGCGAACTGCCGCCGCCGGCCGTGACGGTGGAAGTGTCGAATCCGGTGTGCGGGGACATTCTGCGGTTATCCGTGCGGTTTGCAGACGGCCGCGCGGCGGAAGTGCGCTACAAGACGCGCGGGTGCACGGCGTCCATCGCGGCCGGCTCCGCGCTGACCGAGTGGCTAAGCGGCAAAACACCGCGCGAAATGGCCGCGCTGCAGTTATCGGACATCGAGAATGCGGTAGGCGGCCTTAGCTCCGAATCCAAGCACGCCGCGGTGCTGTGTGTGGACGCAGTGCGGGCCGTGTTGAAGGCTGGCGGAGCAGACTGACAAGCGTCATTTGCTGACGCGCCGGCCGGAAAATTGTCCGGCCCAGGCCGCCGCCTCGATCCGCCGTACGGGAAACCTTGCTGCGCCTGCAGGATGCCCGGCCACTTGAAGTTGGTCGGCGGTTTCGTTGGTGCGTTGGGTGTCCTGTTTCGATTTCGGGCGCCGATCTACACATATTCGAATACAACGCGTAAACAGAGGCCGCCGCGAGCCCCGGCGCTACAATTGATCTGTGACGACACCTGCTATTGTCGACCGTCTCTTCGCCGCGATGCTGGCAATATCAGGCAGCGTGCTGGCCCAAAGATACCAGATCGAAATCGTCCCGGGCTCTATTGCGGACCACCCCGTTTCAGCGCTGCGGGACGGACGCCGCGTCGACATCGAGTCGCGCACTCTGCATGTCCATACCATCGACCGTTCGGACGCGATCGCCGTTTATGAGCTCGTCCTGTTCCGGGAACCGGCCACCGGGCAATTTATCTCACTGGCAAGCAGGTTGCGCGGTTGGTTCGGCACGCAGGAGAGGCCCGGAGATCTGGCCGCAAACACGGTGATCGGGTTCGACGGAGACGCGATGGCCGCCTTCTCCTACGGCCGTCTCAGCCTGCTCATACGGGAGTCGAGAACGCGCTACGCCAGCATGGACGCGGGCCAGGCGAGGGTGCTCGCCATCTTTGCGGACCGCCTGCAACCCTACGAAGGACAGGCGCTCTGGTCGGACGACGACTTCTTGGTCGCCCTCCCGGAGCGGCTACCGAAGGGCTTGACCGGACATGTAGCCGATCCACCCCCGACGCGCCTTCGCGACCTCACCCGCAGCGGGGGGTGCTGGCGCATGGTGCTTGACGGGCCCATAGGCGAGTCCACGCCGATCGCAATTGACGATAGCTACAATCTCTCGAGCGCCGAAGGGTGCGCTCATCCGCAGCCTCGTATCCCGCGCGTCCAATTCGTACCAGGTGCAGAAAGCGTACTGCGGGCGCCTGCAATTAGGGACAACCGGCAAACCACGATCGAGTTGCACTACGGAATGGCGAGGATTGCTCTCCCCGACGGACTAACGCACCGTCTTAGCCTGCACATGCTGTATGATCCGGACAGCCAACTCTTCTGGTGGAACGCCTTCGACCTTTATCGGACACAACCGGATTCGTACGTCGAAACTGACGCGCGGCAGTTTCTCAACATGTCCGTCTACATCGCAAAAGACCGGATGGTCGTTTTTTCGAGCCTATATGCCCAGGAATCCGCTGAACGTTATCCCGGTTTCCAGGCTGCGCAATCCCATGTGCTATCG
>Ga0335077_10013378_pt1 | contig 10260 bp, 7 predicted proteins | sample Lox_Sample_31_FD_207151 | JGI IMG/M metagenome (GOLD analysis project Ga0335077, IMG submission 207151) | Soil microbial communities from Loxahatchee National Wildlife Refuge, Florida, United States - Lox_Sample_3.1 | ecosystem: Environmental > Terrestrial > Soil > Wetlands | place: USA: Florida...
ATTTCCACGCGCCGGGGCAGTGCGATTGCCGGTATCGCCGCCGGATTGCCGGTGGTCGCCTACAAGGACTCGGAAACCGCTCCACCCGTTACCAATGCGGGCATCGTGCTTGTGGACCCGGCACAATCCGCGCAATTGGGAGACGCCATCGTTCGCATTCTAGCCGACGCAGAGCTTCGCCAGGAATTATCCGCGCGCAGCCGTGCCGCCTATGAGGCTCACTTTGCCTGGCCCGCGATTGCGGCAAAGTTCGCGGCTCTACTCCGCACAAAATGAATCCCGCCACTCTCTCTACCGGCAAAGCGTTTCAATCAGCAATTCTTTCTTCTCTTCCGCAAGCCGGCTCAGCGGATCCAGCGACGCCGCGTAGCCACCCAGTGCCGCGGCAATCAGCGCGGTAAACAGAATTGCCGGCAGCCACGCATTGCCCGTCCAATGGCCGGCGAACAATACGACGGTCGCGATTCCGCCGATTAAAATCTGCATGCCAAACGCCGTCCACACTGCGATTCCCGAATTCCGCTGGCCCTTCATCTTTCCGATTTCCATTTTCTTGGGGAAGCTGATGGCGGACCAGTTGGCGACCGTCAACTGCCCGGCTACGGCAAACGCCCCCGCTGTGACCGTCGAAACAAACAATGGCAATCCCGGAAACCCAATGCGCCAGACCAGCACGCCCAGCGAAATCCCCAATTCCATGGTGACGAGACTTACCAGGAACAAGTTCTTTCCGATCAGCACATCGCGCATGCGCACCGGTGCCATAAAATACGTTTGAATCCCCTGCCCTTCGAACGCAAAGGAATTGTACGCAGGCGTTAACAGAATCAGGATTAGGTAGGCCATGATCGCGGGAAAAAAGGTTTGTGGTGGCAAGGAGTGCTCCTTGAGGGCTGAATTGCCGCCTGCGAATTGGAGAGAGAGGAACAGGACCATCACAGGAGGCAAGAGCAACTGCAAGAAGGCAAAACCATTCCGGGTCAAATATCGAAATTCCTTCTGCAGTACGGCCGCGATCGCCGGTGGCACGAATCCGAACGATTCAGCCTCGGAGAATGCTTTGCGCGCGGCTCGCTTGCGCAACGCGGGAGCAGTTCCTTCGCTGAATTCCTCTCCGAGATACTGCACGCGATACCGCTGCCACAGCAGGACGCTGGCCGCCGCCGCCCAGAGCAATAGTCCTCCGCAAGCGAGGGCCTGTCCCTGCAAATTCTGCCGGACGGAAGCCGCGAGCGCGTGTCCCGCTAGCGATCCCGGCAGCCACGAAAGATACGGCAGAATTCCAAGCACCGCGGGGCGCGAGTGGTTTTCGTTCCAATTGTGCAAGGCGGGGTTCAGAAAATTCAAGGACACCATGGACAATACAAACAAACCAACCATCAGTTCCCGCACGCGCCGGTTGGCCAGCAATTTTTCCAGCCACGAACCGATCAGCCGCTCCAGGGTCACATTCACCAGAATGAACAACAGGCACACCAGCAACATCGCCGGAAGCACCTCGATGCGCGTCCTCATGACCGCCCCTGTCATGGCCGTGATCCAGCAAAGCGCGGAAACTGCGGCAAAATCGGCGAAGCCATAGGCCAGGCCGAGGATGTAAAACGTCCGCAAACTCAATGGAAACCGCAACAGGCCGCGGAACTCGAAATTCGCGCCGAACCCCGCCACAAAAATCGGAATCACCTGCCACCAAACAAAAAGCGCCCAGAAGAGCAGGGAAATCCATTCCACACGGTATTTGTCGAGGAAGGCTTCGGTGCCGAGAAAAAACGCGACCGAGATTCCCAGAACCGCCAAGCTGCTGCTGACGGCCCCGATGACCACGCCGATGAAATCCCAGCGGCTATTCTTCCGCTGCAGGGTATTTTTCAACAGATTCCACCGCAGGCCGATAATCAGCCGCAGTTGCTCCTTCACGCCGGGCAGTCCAACTACGTCAGCCACGACAATTCCTCCAACCGCGCCTGCTCCGCGCCGCTATGCCCGACGATGGACAGAAAAATCTGCTCGAGTGTCTTCTTCTCTCCCTCTTCTCCCGGCACACCCGCGCGAAGCTCCTCCAGCGAGCCTTGCGCCACCAATTTCCCTTTGTGAATGATGGCCACGTGGCTGCAAAGGCGTTCCACGATCTCCAGCACGTGTGAGGTCAGAAAGATCGTAGCGCCGCGTTCGGTCATGCGCGCCAGTAGCGCCTTCAGTGCGCCCGCGGCCAGGGCATCCACGCCTTCAAACGGTTCGTCCAGAAACAAGATGCGCGGCCGGTGAATCACCGCCGCCGCCAACGCGATTTTCTTTTGCATACCGTGGGAATAGTCCACAATCAGCGATTTTTCGCGGTCCGCGAGTTGCATGAAGTCCAGCAATTCGTCGGTTCGTTTTTCGGTCGTCGCGCGATCCAGGCCGTACATTCTTCCGACGAACCGAAGATACTCGCGGCCCGTCAGCCGCTCGAACAATCCCATCCCTTCCGGCACGACGCCGATCTGCCGCTTCACCCCGATCAAATTATTTTGGAAATCGAGGCCAAGAAGTTCCATTCGGCCGGAGGTCGGGGCCAGCAAGCCCGTCAGCATTTTGATCGTCGTGGATTTTCCCGCGCCGTTCGGGCCGAGGAATCCGAAGAATTGGCCGGCGTTCACGCGCAAGTCCACCGAGTCGACGGCAGTCAGGGAGCCGAAGCGGCGCGTAAGTTGCTCCGTCCGAATCGCAATGTCGCTCATTTTCCGGCCTTTTTGCCGCACCCTTCCGGCAAACACCACCACTATGAGTGCTTACGCAACAAAGCGCTAGAAATTTCGGGTCGCGCGAAAGATGCGTTCCGTTCAGCCCTGCTTGCTGGGAACCGGCGCCGGGTTGGGCGGTAAGCTTTTTCCCGTTGGGAGCGCGGCGAGAACCGCGGGGAGTTCCACGCGAAATACCGCCCCGCCCGTTTGGCCGTTGTAGCACATGATCTTTCCGCCATGCTCCTGCATAATCCCGTAACAAATGCTCAACCCAAGCCCCGTGCCTTTTCCGACGGGCTTCGTCGTATAAAACGGATCAAACACGCGATGAGGATCCTTGATGCCGGGCCCCGTGTCCGAAAACAAAATCACCACGTTTCCCCGGTCGCGTACCGTCCTAATCGTCAGAACGCCGCCGCCCGATTCGTTCATGGCGTCCAGGCCATTGTTGATGATGTTGAAAAACACCTGCATCAGCTGGTTCTGGTCGCCGCGCACACCGGGGAGCACCGATTCAAGTTGCGTCTCGATGCGGGAGCCGCCGCTGTGCAAATCCAGCGCGCGCAATTGAACGGCGTTCGTGATGACCGAATTGATATCCAGCAATGTCCGCTCGGGCGGCACTTGCCGGGCAAAACTCAAAAGATTCTGCACCAGGCTTCGCGTGCGCCGCGCCTGTTCGCGGATCTTTCCAGCGGTCGCCCGGGCCCGCTCCGGCAATTCCGGGTCGTCGGCCAACAGGTCGGAATAACCGAGGATGGCCGTCAGCGGATTGTTGATCTCATGCGCGGCGCCGGCGGCCAGTTGTCCCAAAGAAATCAATTTTTCGGACTGCACCATCTGCGCTTGCAGCCGCTGCAAGTTTTCGATCGAGGATTCCGATTTCGCCAGAAGCCGCGCGCGATCTTTATCGGCAAGATGCGTGCGGAGGAACACCAGCAAGACGAGTGGAACCGCCGCAACCAGTGTCGCGCTCAACCGAAAATCGCGAATCGGCGCGGAGGAGTGTTCAAAATACATGGCGTAAATCGCAAACAGCGGCAAAGAGAGCACCGCCGCCATGGCGAATCGCGTGGCCCAGGCGTGACTGATGGCCACGCGCTCCGTATCCGCTCCCGAGCCGCCGTCGGCAATCTGATCGAGTTGTTTCCGGCTTTGAAAGGCTACGAAGCCCGCGAGCCCGTAAAGAAAAAAGACCGTCAACAGGGGAAGATCGTACAGGCTGCCCGTGTAATAGAGATTTCGTCCGATCGCGACGTTGGTGGTCAGCGAGCCCAACATGTAGAGGGCGGACGCGGCAAACAGGTAGGCGTACAGCGTGCGCCACGCGTTTCGCGTTCTCAGCCAGAAAACGCCAAATCCCACGACCACCACCAACTGCTGCACGGTGTTCAACAGGTTGTAGCTGTAGTTGTAGACTCCGGCATATTTCGCGACATACATCCAGGGCAGGACGAAGAACGCGTAGACAAAAGTCCACCACGTCAAAAGCAAAGCGAAATCCAGATAACCCAGCCCCACGCGCAATTCATCCCGCTTCCGGTGTGGCCGCAGCGCCAGCGCTGCGATCATCGGGATACCCCGCAGGAAGAAAATGATGTCTCCCACAAAGGGGTCCGGCACATCGCGGTGGAGGTAGACCTCGTAGTAAGTCCACTCGAACTGGCCGAACATCCACATCGCGCAACTCAGCGCCAGCAGCATCCAGAAGATGTTGCGCCGCCAGTGCGGCGTTCCGGCGTTGATCAGCAATCCGGCGTTCGCAATCAGCGGGACAAAGCACTGCACGATGTCGCCAAACGCCGTCAGCGACGGTCCTTGCTTCAAATAGAAAGAGGCCCCGGCGTAGATGCCAAGGAATACGGCCCAGACCCCCACCAACCAGGCGATTCTGCGGGCTTCCGACATATCTTTATTGACTCTCTATTTTATCGGGGATGCAGGGATCGTGGCACGATGTTGCCCGAGCAATGGCCAAAGGATTACTCGAAGCCGGGCCGCGAGCCGGTCGCGGCGATAGGGCGTTTTGCGTCTCAGCTCCTGGAGTCGAGTCTCTTCTTGAAATCCAGGATGGTCTGCAGAACGGCTTCTTCCCCGATGGAAGTGTTGATCATCAAGTGGTAAAGCCATCGGGTGGGCCATTCCACGTGGAAATATTTCTGGATGAACTGCATGCGCTCGTGATCCACGGTATCCACGCACTGCTGGGCCTCGATCTCCGTCTTTCCCCGCGTCATGATGCGCCGGACTTTTTCATCGCGCGGGGCGTAAAGGAATACGCGCAACGCGTCTTCGTTGTTCTCTAAAAAATGCTGCGACCCGCGCCCCACGATCACGCAGTTGCCTTTGCCCGCGGCGTGCAGAACTACTTTTTGCGTAAGCCTCAGGATGTTCTCGCTGTCCACCAGCTTCAGTTTGTGCGCGTTGATGCTGCCCTCGTAGCTTCCGCGCAGAAAGGATTTGAACAACCGGTAATAGAGCGGATCGGTTTTTTCTTCACGGACCTCCACCACCGCTTTCGGGCATTCCGCGAGCCTGGCAATCTCTTCGGTCAACTGGTGGTCCCATAGCTTCCAGCCAAGGCGCTCCGCCAGCTTCTGGGCGATCTCGCCCCCGCCGCTGCCATATTCGCGTTCCACCGTTACAATTTTGATCATCGCCGTTCCCTCGCCCGGGTTCGCTTCACTCCATCACCACCTGGCCTCCTCCTGGATCATTCTTCTTCAAAATAAACGAGAGCGCAAACATGATCGACGAGATCACCGCCAGCACCATGAACGTGTCCATGTACGCCAGCGTGCCGGCCTGCGCCTGCACCGCTCCGTAAATTCGCGCGTACGCCTGGCCTTGCGCTTCGTGAGCTCCCAGCCCGCCATGGTTCAACTGCGCGGCGAGACCGTTCAGTGTATTCCCGAAATTGAAATTTCCTTCCCGTACGTAATCCACCAGGATCTGCTGATGGTATTGGGAGCGCCGCGCAATCATCGTGCTCACCATCGAGGTGCCCACGCTGCTCCCCATGTTGCGCATGAAATTGATCAGCCCCGCCACGGAATTATTCTTGTCCGCCGGCACGCCGATATACGCCACCAGGGTGATCGGCACGAACAAAAATCCCAATCCGACCACTTGCGTGATGCGCAGCCAGGCCGCGAAATTGAAGCTGATGTCCAGGTCGATGTTGTGCGACGAGTAAAACATCGCCGCCGCCAGGCAAAACCATCCGAACGCGATCAACCGCCGCGCCTGCACCTTGGTTGTCAGTTGACCCATGATGGGCTGCTCCAGCAGGATCACCAGGCCTCCGGCGGAAAGCGCCAGCCCCGCGAGTTGCGACGTGTATCCCAGCAGCGTCTGTAAGAATTGCGGCATCATCACCAGGCTCGAAAACAACATCACGCCCAGCGTAAACATCATCAGGCAGGCGCTCCCGAAGTTGAAGCTCTTGAACATCTTGACGTCCACAACGGGCGCTTTGTGGAACCATTCCCAGAGGACCAGCGTCACCAGGGAGATTCCGGAAACCACCGCCAGTGTGGTGATGAATTGGGAGCCGAACCAGTCGTCCTCCTGGCCACGATCCAGCAAAACCTGCAGCGCGCCGATGCCCAGCGTGAGCAGCGCGATCCCGATGTAGTCGAGCTTCACGCCCGCGCCCTTCGTGCGGCTCAAATAGGGCGGATCTTCCACCACTTTCCGCACCAGCAGCCACGTCAGGATCCCCACCGGCAAGTTGATGAAGAAAATCCACCGCCACGAGTAGTTGAAGGTGATCCAGCCGCCGAGCGTCGGCCCGATCGTCGGCGCGGTCAATGCCGTAATTCCGTACAACGCGAAGGCCAGGCCGCGCTGGTGCGGCGGAAATGTATCCGCAAGAATGGCCTGGGCCATGGGTTGCAGGCCACCCCCGCCGGCGCCCTGCAGAATCCGGAAGAGCAGCAGCATCCCCAGGCTCGGAGCAATGCCACAAAGCAGGGAGCTCACCGTGAAAATTCCGAGGCAGGCCATGAAAAAACGCTTGCGGCCCAGCGTGGTGGCAATCCATCCGCTGATCGGCAGGATGATCGCGTTCGAAACCAGATAGGAAGTCAGCACCCAGGTGCTCTGGTCGTAGCTCGCTCCCAGGTTTCCGGCCATGTACGGCAACGCCACGTTCGCGATGCTCGTGTCCAGCACTTCCATGAACGCGGCCATGGCCACAACCGAAGCGATCAGCCACGGGTTGTACTTTGGCTTCCAAACATCCGGTTCGAGGGTGATGGCCGCGGAACTCATCGGAGGTAGACGTCGGGCACCACATTCATTCCCGGGCGGAGTTGCAGATCCTTGTTCTCGCCGGGCTCCAGCACGATTTTCACGGGAACGCGCTGGACAATTTTGACGTAGTTGCCGGTAGCGTTTTCCGGGGGTAGTAAGCTGAAGAGCGGCCCCGTCGCTCCGGCGATGCTATCGACGTGGCCTTTGAAGGTTCTCCCGCTGGAATCCACGTGGATCTCGGCTTTCTGTCCCACTTTCATGTGGCGCAACTGCGTTTCCTTGAAATTCGCGGTGATCCACACGTCCTGGAGCGGCACGACGGTCAGAAGTTGCTGCCCCGGCACCACGTTAAGGCCCACAACCACGGTTTTGTTCACTTCGCCGCTCACCGGCGCCACGATTTTTGTGTATTGCAGATTGAGCAGCGCCTGGTCGAGCGCTGCGCGCTTTTGTTCCACGTCCGCGATGGCCGCGCGCGCGCGCGCTTTCGTCGAAGACACTTGCTGCGGCCCGGTCTCCGCCGAGCGGTGGTTGGCCTGCGCTTCGATCAGGCGGCTGCGCGCTTGCTGCACCGCTTGTTCCGCGGCCGATTGATTCGCCTCCGCGGCGGCCACCGTTGCGGTGCCGGACTTTGCTGCGGCCAGCGCCTGATCGTAAATCTGATCCGCCACTTCCTTTTTGTCCACCAGCAGCTTGTAGCGCACCAGGTCATCCTGCGCCTTTACGTCGTTGGCTTTTGCCTGCTCCAGCTGGGCGTGCGCCGCCGCCAGTTGCTTTTCGGCGGCCACGATTCCCGCGGAGGCATTTTCCACGTCGGAGGCGGTGTATTGCAGTTGGCTCTCGGTGCTGACTGAAGTGATGGGGACCGTAATATTCAGGGACTGCGCGTTCGCCTCCGCGTTCACCAGATTGGCCTTTGCCTGCGCTACGGCAACTTCGTAATCTGTGGGGTCAATCTCCACCAGCACGGCGCCCTTCTCGACGTACTGGTTGTCGTTCACATTCACCTTGATGACGTAGCCGGAAATGCGCGCGCTCACGGGATAAAGGTGCACGTCCACCTGGGCGTCATCCGTGGATTCGTAACTGCTCAGATAGCGCCACAGAAATACGCTGCCCACCACGAGCACCAACCCCGCGAGGATGAAAATCACTCTTTTCCGGCTCTGCTTCGGGTTGTAGGGATGAAGCGGTATCTTCTGGTCTTTCGCTGCGGAAGAGTCCGGAGCATCTCCCGGGGCTGCGCCGGAACGGGAAGGGGGATTGTTCGGTTGGTCCATCGTCAGTTTCCTTTGAAGAAGTTTTTCACGGTCTCTTCCGCCATCCCGAGAGAACGCGCCAAAGAAACCTTCGCGAAGTTATAGTTGTAAAGGCTGCTGATGTATTGCTCGTGGGCGCTGGCCACGGCTTCCTGCGACTGGACCACTTCCACGGTGTCGGTGACGCCCGCGCGGAAGCGGTCTTCCGACTGCCGCAGGGTCTCTTCGGCCAGGTCGATGTTGCTGCGCGCCACTTCCACCTGCTGCGCCGCGGACTGGATGTTCAGCAGCGCGGTGCGCGCGTCGGCATCGATTTGGGCGCGCAGGTTGTCCACTCGTTCGCGGGTTTCTTCCAACCGCGCGTCGGCCTGTAAAATGGCCGCATGAACGCTGTTTCCCTGAAAAATGGGAATGCTCAACGTGCCACGCAAGTCATATACGGAAGTGGCCGTGGAAGGATGCGAGCCGGCGGTTCCATAGTCGGCGTTGAAAGAAAGCGAAGGAAAATAGCCCGCCACCGCTCCGCGGCGCGAAAATTCCGCGGCGCGCTCGTCCGCAAGAGCCGCTTGATAATCGGAGCGCGACGCGAGGGCGCGTTTCACCGCATCATCCACGCTCATGCCGTCAAACGCCTTGTAGGGCGATTTGTCCGTCAGGTCGATCTCCTGCCCGGGGGCCAGCCCGATCACGCGCCCAATGGTCAGTTTCTGAATCGCAAAGTTGTTTCTGGCCTGGATGAGCTGTTGCTGCCTGGTCTGCAACTCCACTTTCGCGCGAAGCGCGTCGATCGCCGGCGAGGTGCCCGCTTTCACCTGGTCTTCCGCCTGATCGTAGAGAGCCTGCGCGGTGTTCACCTGCGCTTCGGCGGTGGCAATGCGCGCCTCGTCGGCGATGCCCTGCAAGTAGGTATAGCCGACGGCCAGCACCACCAGGTCTCGGGCGTCCTTATAGGTGTATTCGGCGGACTTCCAGGACTGCTTTGCCGCGCGCGCATTATTGATCAACTTCCAGTCAAACAGCGACTGCGAAAAATTGATGCGCGCATCGAGATACGAAAAGGGCCCAATCGAAGCGGGAATGTTGAATCCCGGAATGTTCGTAAATCCAAATTCGGCAAGGTTAATTTTGGATTCATTGACGTAGGGACTTGCTGTCACCTGCGGCAAGAGCGCGCTCAACTCTTGCCAGCGCTGTCCGTGCGCCGCCTTTATGTCGGAATTGGAAAGCAACGCGCCCAGATTTTGTTTCAGGGCGCGCTCGATCGCGTTCTGCAACGATAGCGGCAAAATGCCCGGGACCGCCGCGGTCGGCGTACTGCCGGCAAAGGGACTTACGCCTTGCGTTCCAGGAATAGATTGCCCGGGATTGGAAGGCTCCTGGGATTGCGGGAACGCCAGCGTCCCGCTGAGCAGCGCCCCCGCCAGGAAAGATGCACTGCGCCATCCACAACTTGAAAAACGCTTCAAGAGAGCCTCCTTGATCTGGGACCGCTGCCAGGCGGCAGCGACAGGGAGCAAAATCCTAATCCCGGCCCTTTCCGTGGGCAATCGAAAAATGGATTTGCCGGAGGCATATTCGGAGAGCGGCCGTGTTAAGGCATTCCTTTCGTGGCGATTGAGAGTCCAACCATGCGTCCAGCGCTTTGTTCGCGCTGTTTGTCAGCGAGTGTCCAGGGAGCTTCGAAACTATTTCGGTTTCGATACTCACCGCCAGTCTGCGAAGTGACTTTCCACACCCGGACCAGCATGCTGGCGCGCAGCCAATAGCCCTCGAAAGGCCGAGGCGGCGGAACGGTGACCATCAGATGCCTTGGCCGGTGGGAAGTATGCAAATTTGCGTCGCCGGAAAATCAGAGAACGGGAGGGTTGTGCCCCCGAGGCTGGTCAGAGCGGAAGGAAAAGAGCGCAGCTGAGCGGTCTGAGACATAGGTAACACATTGTACCGGACACATAGGTGACACTTTCCTCCCATAAAGGGGAGGGAATGATGCCTTGGAAGGAGTGTTCGGTGATGGACGAGAG
>Ga0335077_10013379_pt1 | contig 10259 bp, 9 predicted proteins | sample Lox_Sample_31_FD_207151 | JGI IMG/M metagenome (GOLD analysis project Ga0335077, IMG submission 207151) | Soil microbial communities from Loxahatchee National Wildlife Refuge, Florida, United States - Lox_Sample_3.1 | ecosystem: Environmental > Terrestrial > Soil > Wetlands | place: USA: Florida...
CTCGCCTCCGATCCGATCCGCACCGTCGAATTGTTCAGCGCACACGTGCTGGGGGCGGTCAGATAGGCCAGAGCGTCTCGTGCGGTTGCCCGGTAGGGTAGACTGGCTGGAGCGTATGTCGGACGAGCCGCCAGGTCGAGAGCGCCGTGCCGAAGAAGCAGCGTAATCGACGCATCGGGCCCCCGCCATCTCCCGGGGCTATCTCCCCGCCGGAACGATCCATGAGCCGCCGGTCATGGTGGTGGATTGCTGGGGCCACGCTGGCGGTGCTGGTCGCGGTCACGCTGCTCGTCGTGGCGCACCCCTGGCGGACGAACCCGGTGCCGTGGGCAAAGCCTGCGGGATACACCCGGAGCGAGGTGGCGTTCGTCGACGATCAGTCGTGTGCCCGCTGCCACGAGACCCAGTACCGCGAATGGTCGGGATCGCATCACCACCTGGCGATGCAGCCGGCCAGCGACGAGACCGTGCGCGGCGACTTTCGTGACGCGACCTTCACCCGCTTCGGCGTCACGTCGCGCTTCGTGAGACGCGGCGGCCGGTTCTTCGTCAACACGGAAGGGCCTGACGGCAAGCTGGCCGATTTCGAGATCAAGTACACCTTCGGCGTCGATCCGCTCCAGCAATACCTGATCGAGTTTCCAGGGGGGCGGCTCCAGAGCCTCACCATTGCCTGGGACACCGTCCACAAGCGCTGGTTCTCGCTCTATCCCGACGAGAAGATCGCCCACGGCGATTCCTTGCACTGGACGGGCCGTTACCAGAACTGGAACATGATGTGCGCGGAATGCCACACGACGAATCTGAAGCGGGGCTACGATGCGCGGACCGACTCGTACCAGACGACGTGGGCGGCGCTCGACGTGGGCTGCCAGGCGTGCCACGGCCCGGGCCAGGCGCACGTGGCCTGGGCCGACGCCCGTGGTGCCAGCCAGCGGGTCAAGTCGGACGACGACGGTCTGCTCGTGAAGGTCACGCGCGCCACCTCTCGCGAGCAGGTGGATCAGTGCGCTCCCTGCCACTCTCGCCGAGCCCCACTCGACATCGCAGCGCAGGCCGGGCATCCGTTCCTCGACGAGTTCAAGGTGGAGGGGCTCCGGCCCGAGCTGTATCATCCCGACGGTCAGCAGCTCGGCGAGGTGTACGAGTACGGGTCGTTCCGCCAGAGCAAGATGTATCAGCAAGGCGTGCGGTGCACCGACTGCCACAACCCGCATACGGCGAAGGTGCGGGCTGATGGAAATGCGCTCTGCACGCGGTGTCACGGAGCGCCCGGCGATCCGCGCTTTCCCGGGGCCGCCGCCAAGGTCTACGACGCGGTCACGCATCACTTCCATCGGCCCGGTTCGGCGGGGGCCCAGTGCGTCAACTGCCACATGCCCACCAGGAACTACATGGTCGTGCACGCGCGCCGGGACCACAGCATCCGGATTCCCCGTCCCGATCTGAGCGTGAAGCTGGGCACGCCGAATGCCTGCACTGCCTGTCACAAGGACCGGTCACCCCAATGGGCAGCGGCTCAAGTCGAGAAGTGGTACGGGCACACGCCGGGGCCGCACTACGGCGAGACGATCGCCGCCGGCCTGGCGGGCGCGCCGGATGCCGTGCCAAAGCTCGCCGCCCTGGCGGAGGATCAGCGGCAGCCCGCCATCGTGCGCGCCGCTGCGCTGGACACGCTTCGTCGCTATGGTCCGGCCAGCAGTGCTGCCATCGTGGCGGCGACGAAGGACGAGGACCCGGTGGTGCGGGCCAGCGCGGCGGCTGGATTGGCCCGGCTCCCCGAGGGAGAACGCCTTGCCGCCGCGACCCCGCTCCTGAAGGACCCGGTCCGCTCCGTCCGGATCGAGGCGGCCCGGGCGCTGGCGTCGACGCCGGCCGATCGGTTCGACTCGGCGCAGCGCCAGGCCTACGAGGCCGCGCTCGCGGAGGTCGAGCGGGCACACAGCGCCACGGCGGACATGCCCGGCTCGCACTTGAACGCCGGAGTGATGTACGAGGCGCAAGGGCGACGCGATCAGGCCGAGCAGTCGTACCTGACCGCGCTCCGACTGGACCCCTACTTCGGTCCGGCGCGGGCCAACCTCGCGCGCCTGTACGACGCCGAGGGAAAGAACGCCGACGCGGAGCGCGTGCTGCGGGAGGGCATCAAGCTGACGCCGTCGGAGGGAGAACTGCACTATTCCCTCGGCCTGCTGCTGGCGGGGGCGAACCGGCTGCCCGAGGCGGTCCAGGCGCTCGGAGAGGCCGCGCGGCTGTTGCCGGATCGCGCAAGAGTGCGCTACAACTACGGTCTGGCCCTCCAGAAGCTCGGACGGCTCCGCGAGGCCGAGATGGCGCTCCTCGAGGCCGAGCGCCTCAATCCTCGCGATCCGCAGATCGAGTACGCCTTGGCGTTCTTCTACGCCGCCGGCAAGCAGTACCAGCGGGCGCTCGTCCACGCCGAGCGGTCCGCTCTCCTCGTCCCGGACGACGCGAACTCGCGCGAGCTGGTCGAGCGCATCAAACGACAGATGGCCTCCTCGACAGGAGGCTCGAACTGAGCGCTCGCACGCCATGAAGCATCCTCGGTCCGGGAAGCGGCAACGTTCCACGCGCCCCGGTCAGCGCGGGCGCCGCTCGACGTTCGTCGCGGTGACGATCGTGGCGGTGATCGCTGCCGCGACGGCGTTCGTGTTTCTGCGAGGGGCGCTCATGCCGAACTTCGGCCCGTTGACAGGCCGATGGTCGCGACTCGACGGCACCTACACTCTCGAGATTCGAAGCGTCGCCGCCAGCGGCCGGATCAATGCGGGGTATCTGAACCCTCGTCCGATCAACGTGGCGCGAGCCGAGGCCTCACGGGAAGGCAGTGTCCTCAAGGTGTTCGTCGAGCTCCAGGCTCCTGGCTATCCTGGCAGCACCTATACGCTGACCTACGACCCGAGGAACGACCAGCTGGCTGGTGTCTACTACCAGGCGTCGCTGCAGCAGAGCTTCGATGTGCGCTTCGTCCGGCTCAAGTGAGCGCGACTCCGTGGGTGCGCGATCGCGCCGCGGAGCTTGACCGAGACCGGGGCCGGGGGCATGATGCTCGCCACCAGACGGTTCGGGGCAGACGCGGAGATGCTGAAGCTCGCAGCTCACGAGGCACCGGCGAGGAGAGGCGCATGGCGAGCAACGTCATCCGGGTAGGAAACGTCGAGATCATGTCGCTGTCGGACGGCATGCTCGAATTCGATCTGTGCAACTTCTTCCCGACCATCCCATCGGAGAACTGGCAGGCGTACGAGTCCCACCTCACCGAGGAGCACAAGGTACGGTTCAACCTCGGCTCGTATCTGATCCGATCGGATGGGCGAACGGTTCTCGTCGACACCGGTCTCGGTCCCAGGCCGGCCGAGACTCCCGACGTGCCGTGGGGCATGCTCATGCAGGATTTCAAAGCCAATGGCGTGCACCCGGAAGACGTGGACATGGTGGTGATGACGCACCTGCACCGTGACCACGTCGGGTGGAATCTGCGGGCCGAGGGACAGAAGTTCGTGCCGACCTTCCCCAAGGCCCGCTACTGGATGAGCGCCAAGGACTGGGAGGCGTGCCACCAGCCCGACGTGCAGAAGGAGCGGTTCCCGAACGCGCCGACCTGCGTCTGGCCGCTGGAGCAGCTGGGCCTGGTGGAGCTGATGCGCGGTGAGCACAGCATCTCCCGTGAGCTGACCGCGGTGCCCACCCCCGGACACACGCCGGGGCACGTGAGCATTCTCGTGACGTCGCAGGGTGAGCGCGCGCTGGTTCTGGGCGATGCCGCGCACAATCCGGCGCAGGTGGTGGAGCCGGACTGGGTCTCTCGCGCGGACATGGATCCCGACCTGACACGTCAGACCCGGCGCGCGCTGATGGAGCGCCTCGAGCGCGAACAGATCACCGTGGCGGCCGGCCATTTTCCGGCGCCCGGCTTCGGTCGGATCGTCCGCCTCGAGGGCCGCCGGTACTGGAAAGGACTCTGATCGTCCGCGTGGCGCGAGCCGCGGCCGTGGCCGATCGGCGCACCTGACGAGGGGAAAGGTCCACCGATGCGGGACGACGAGAAGGTCGAGACGATTCGAGCGGCGGGCGAGGCGTGGGCGGCCGCGCTTCGCTCGGGTCCCACCACCGAGGGCGCCCCGGCCCAGGCCGATCCCTCCATCGGCGCTCAGCCGCTGTACACGCCAGCGGATCTTCCGGACCAGGGCTTCGACTATCTCCGCGACCTCGGTTTCCCCGGCGAGTATCCGTTCACCCGCGGGATCCACCCGTCGATGTACCGGGGCCGACTGTTCACGATGCGCCAGTATGCCGGGTTCGGGTCGGCCGAGGAGACCAACCGCCGATTCCGATACATGCTCGACCGCGGGATGGCCGGCATCAACATCGCCTTCGACCTGCCCACCCAGCACGGCTACGACTCCGATGACCCACGCGCCCGCGGCGAGGTCGGCCTCGTCGGCGTGCCGGTCAACTCCCTGCGCGACCTCGAGACGCTCTTCGACGGGATCCCGCTCGACCGTGTGAGCCCGGCCAACGCCATCAACGCGCCGGCGGCGGTGATCCTCGCCATGTACGTGGCGCTCGCCGAGCGGCAGGGCGTGCCCCTCGCGCGCCTCTCCGGCTCCACCCAGAACGACATCCTGAAGGAGTTCGTCGCGCGCGGGACGTACGTCTTTCCGCCCGTTCCGTCGCTCCGCCTGGTCACGGACGTGATCACGTACGCCGCCCGCCATCTGCCGCGCTGGAATTTCATCAACGTCTGCGGCTATCACGTGCGCGAGGCGGGAGGCACGCTCGTTCACGAGGTCGCCTTCGCGCTGGCGGACGCGATCACGTACGTCGAGGCGGCGATGGCGCGCGGGGTGTCCGTCGACGACTTCGCGCCGCGTCTGGCGTTCAACTTCACCTCGGGCACCCATCTCTTCGAGGAGGCCGCGAAGTTCCGCGCCTTGCGGCGCATGTGGGCGCGGATCATGCGGGAACGCTTCGGCGCCGCAAAGCCGGAGAGCTGGCTGTTCCGCACCGGAGCCGGCTCGGGGGCGAGCCAGCTCACGGCGCAGCAACCGGAGAACAACATCGTCCGCATCACGCTGCACTCCCTGTCGGCCATTCTCGGTGGCGCGCAGTCGCTCCACACCGCGGCCTACGACGAGGCACTGGCCCTGCCGAGCGAGGAATCGGTTCGCCTCGCCCTCCGCACGCAGCAGGTCCTGGCGTGCGAGGCTGGCGTGACGGAGGTGGTGGACCCGCTCGCCGGCTCCTACTACGTGGAATCGCTGACCAACCAGATCGAGTCGCGCGCTGCCGCCCTGATCGCGGAGATCGAGCGGCTGGGCGGAATGGTCAAGGCGATCGAGTCCGGCTGGGCCCAGCGCCAGATTGCCGAGGCGGCATGGGAACACCAGCGCGCCGTCGAGTCCGGCGAGCGCGTCGTGGTGGGGGTCAACCGGTTCCTCGAGGGCGAGTCGGCGCACATCCGGCTCCACGAACACGCGGGGCGCCACGAGGCCGAACAGGCCGAGGCGCTGCGGCGCCTTCGCGCCGAGCGTGACCAGGCGTCGGTCGGCCGCGCGCTCGCCAGGCTCCGCGCCGCGGCCGAGGGCGACGTCCCGCTCGTCCCCGTGCTCGTGGAGACGGTCAAGACCTACGCCACGATCGGCGAGATCTTCGGCGTGCTCCGCGAGGTATTCGGGGAGTACCGGGCGCCCCAGGTGTACTGAAGCGCCCGGCCCTCTCGACCAGCCACTACTCGACCGGATTCACCTGGGCCGACCAGTTGCCGAAGGTCGAGTTCAACGTGAGCTGGCGCTTCGGCTGCGTGTAGTAGGTCAGCGTGCCGTCCGAGATGTTGGACATCTCGAAGGTGGCGGTGCCGCCGCTCAGCGTGACCTGACCCTGCTGCCAGTTCATACCCCACTGCGCGACCATGCGGCCGTCCTGATAGATCGTGAGGTAGTACAGCTCCATGGGGCCCCCGAAGCCGACGGTGATCGTCCCTTGCCACTTGCCCTCGATCTGGCGCATGTCGGTGATCGGGGTCGGCGGCGACGACGGCGCCATGGCGCACCCCGCGAGCAGGACGGCGGCCAGCCCTGCCCGCACCGCGACACTCACTGCCGCTGGGGGAGTCATTCGCCGCTGCTCCTGACCGACCGGGGTGACCGGATCGTTGAGCTCGTCGCCGTGCCCGCCGCCGACGCCTCAGGCTCGGTTCTACCTACTTGATCACGCTGAGCTTGATGCCTTCTGCGGCCAGCTTGAGGCTCGCGCCCTGCGTCGTGCTCTTCAGCTCGACGCTCACCCCGTTCTGGTTCTTCATCGCCGTGACACCGGCTCCGCCACCGATCGTCCCCCCGGCGCCCCCGGCGACGTAGTTGCCGTCGAAGTCGGCGAGCTTCTTGAGGTTGTAGACATTGCCGACCGCCGACGCGCGGTCCACGCCCACCTCGCCCACCGACAGGCCCTCGACCTTGACCGGATAGCTCTTGCCCTTGTAGCTCAAGGTTCCCTTGCCCCAGCTCCATCCGATCCCGACTGCCACCGAGCCCTCCGTGAGCTTCAAGACCCCGTCAGGCTTCTTCTTGGCCTGCGCGAGCGCCAGCCCGGAGAGAAGGGAAATCAAGGTCCCGGCCACTACCAGTCCGATCACCGTTCGCCGCATGACGCTCCTCCTGTGTTGGGGTGTGCTGCATGCCGTCCGTTGGGGGCCGCAGGATATCGTGTCACCGAACCCGTCCGTGTGCCACGCTATTCGGCGGTCAGAGCCGTGGTTTGCGCCGAGGCTTCGACGCTACTGAGTCATCGAGATGACGACGGCGTCGCCCCCGAGGCTCAGGATCAGGCCCGTCCGCTTGGCCTTCAGGTGCAGGATCACGCCGGCCTCGTTCTGCATCCAGAGATCGCCGGCGCTCGACGTGCCGATGGCGAACCCGTAACGGGCCTGGCCATAGGTGCCGGGGAACTGTGTGAGGCTCGTGAGGTTGTAGACCTCACCCGCCGCATCGACGGTGGAGAGGCCGATGCCGCCGACCCCGACCCCGCCGACCTGAAACGGATACTCCTTGCCGCGATAGAACAGTGTGCCGGTGCCGGCCGCTCCGCTCCCGATGTAGGCGGCTTGCACTTCCTTCATGTCGACGGTGCCGTCCACCGCCTTGCCCTTGACCGCGTCAGGCCCGAGCTCGATGTTTCCTGCGCACCCGGAAAACGCCAGGACGCAAGCACTCCCGAGCGCAACGCGGATGAGCATCACCTTCACCGCCCCTGTGATCATTGGCCGCCTCCCTCGCACCATGGGCTCAGCAAATCGCGGGCGTCCCTGCGGACGCCCGCGCTCCGATCGCTCGTCTCGCCCTCCTCTGGTCCAGTCGCCCGCAGGACGTCAGTGCCGGGCTTGCTCGACCTGCTCCAGAGCCTGGGTGTAGATTGTACGACTCGTGGCCCTGCAGTGTTGGCCGAATAGCACGCTCTGGTCCGGGATGCACGAGCTCGGCATCCGATTGTCGTCGTGCTCCCCGGTTCCTCAGAAGCGTTTGCTGAAGTTGAGGCCGATGGCATGGATGAAGTTGGGCTGGTAGTGCCCGACCACCGTGCCCCGCAGGATGCCGAAGTCCTGGTTGACGGGCGCGTCACCGGGTGGTTCGGCGCATGATCTTCTGGCCCGGCCCTACCGCTCCGGCCTCTTCCAGATGCCGCGGTCGTGCATCAGCCGGATCTGGCGCCGGATGACCTTGTCTCGATATTCCTTGTGCTTCATCGGCGCGCGCTTCAGATAGAGATTCTTCGGGTAGATGGGCTTCTCGTAGAGGAGCTGATAGAGCTCCGTGCGCAGGTCCTTCATCCAGTTGTCCCACTGCGCGCGGGCGCGATGATCGCGCAGGGCCTCGATGTCGATCACGCCGCCCACATAGGTCGACCCGGCGCCGTAGTCCTGCCGGCCCACGATCCGGCCCTTGTAGTCGATGACGAAGGACCGGCCGCCGAAGGTGTCGATGGGCGTGGTCTCTTCGGGGAACAGATAGTACGTGCCCATGTTCGGCGCGACGACGTACATGTTGTTGTCCAGCGCGCGGGCCCGGCTCTGGATCTCGAAGATCTCGTTCCCGGTGGCCGGATGAGGATAGGAGGCGCGGTAGACGACCTCCGCGCCGTTCAGCGCGAGCGCACGCGCGTTCTCGGGATACGAGCCTTCGTTCGCCATCATGATCCCGAGCCGGCCGATCTCGGTGTCGACCACCGGCCAGAAGGCCTGCAGGGTGTTGCCGTATTTCTCGACCCACCAGTCGTAGACATCGTGGGGACACACCGAGTGCTCCACCGGGAACAGGGGGGAGACCTTGTAGTGCGTGAGGATCACCTTGCCGCGGGGATTCAGGATGAAGCCCACGTTGAAGTAGCGGTCGGGGAGATCCGGATGCCGCGCCTTGGCCTGGGCCATCACGAAGGCGCCGTACTCCTTCGCGATCTTGCCGAGAGCCTCGGTCTCCTCTCCGGGAACATCGATGGCGCATTCGCGAGCGAAGGTCTCGTGGTCGAGGTCGAGCACCTCGTCGTTGAAGGCCTGCAGCGCGCCCTCCGGGAATGCGATCAGGCGCACGGGCAGGTCGAGGCTCGACAGCCACGAGGCGGCCTTGACCAGATGCGAGAGGTGGTCGAGGTTGATCCGGATGTCCTTGCGCGTGCGGATCCCGCGGACAGTGGGGATGAGGCCGACGGCGGTGTAGGGCTTGATCATGCGCGGGCTCCTTGTTGGTCCGGGTGGTGGCCGTCCGCCGGCCGCAGCCCAGCGGGGTCGTATCCAATCGACGTCCGAAGCATTGGTGGTCGCGCTCACCGCGCCGGAAGGAAGCGCGGCGACCCCACTCGCCGTGTCGAGAAGGGAAGGCTGGCGAAGCCTTCCCGACCGATCATGATGGCATTGAGCCCGGAGTCCGTCTCCGCGAAACGGCAGCGGGCCTGAACGAGCAAGCTCGGCTCGGACGCGAGAGTGGTCTCGGAAGGGGCCACGGAGACCCCCTCCGATCTGCCTACGCCTTCACCTTTGGAAGATGCGCGAGGGCCGCCGCGACCTTCTCCGCCGGATACTCGTAGTCCTGGAGCTTGCCGGCGAGGTAGGCCTCGTAGGCCGAGAGGTCGAGGAAGCCGTGGCCGCACAGGTTGAAGACGATGGTCTTCTTCTTGCCCTCCCTCTTGCACTGGAGGGCCTCGTCGATGGCCCCACGGACGGCATGGGCGGCTTCGGGGGCCGGCAGGATGCCTTCGGCCTGCGCGAACTGGACCGCGGCCTGGAACGTCGCGACCTGAGGCACGGCACGAGCCTCGATGACGCCCTCGTCGTAGAGCTTGCAGATGAGGGGCGCCATGCCGTGATAGCGGAGACCGCCGGCGTGCATGGGGGCCGGCACGAAGGTGTGACCGAGCGTGTGCATCTTGACGAGCGGCGTGAGCCCGACCGTGTCGCCGAAGTCGTAGACGTACTTCCCCTTGGTGAGGCTCGGGCACGCGCTGGGCTCGACGGCAACGATGCGACGCTTCTTGTTCTTGCCGGTCAGCTTGTCGCCGGCGAAGGGGAAGGAGAAGCCGCCGAAGTTCGAACCGCCGCCGATGCACCCGACCACGATGTCCGCCTCGTCGTCGGCCTTCTCGAGCTGCTTCCGCGTCTCGAGCCCGATCACGGTCTGGTGCATCAGGACGTGGTTCAACACGCTGCCGAGCGAGTACTTCGTGTCGTCGCGGGTAGCCGCGTCCTCGACGGCTTCGCTGATGGCGATGCCGAGGCTCCCCGGCGACTCCGGGTCCTGGTCGAGGACCGTCTTGCCGGCCTGGGTGTCGGGACTCGGGCTCGGCACGACCTGGGCGCCGAACGTCTCCATGAGGATGCGGCGGTAGGGTTTCTGCTGGAAGGACACCTTCACCATGTACACCTTGCACTGCAGCCCGAAGAAGCTGCAGGCCTGCGCCAGCGCCGAGCCCCACTGGCCGGCGCCGGTCTCCGTGGCGAGGCGCGCGACCTTCTCCTGCTTGTTGTAGTAGGCCTGCGGCACGGCGGTGTTCGGCTTGTGGCTGCCGGCCGGGCTCACGCCCTCGTACTTGTAGTAGATGTGCGCCGGCGTGCCGAGCGCCTTCTCGAGCCGCCGCGCGCGGTAGAGCGGCGACGGGCGCCACAGGCGATAGACGTCACGCACCTCGTCGGGAATCTCGATCCAGCGCTCCTGGCTGACCTCCTGCTTGATCAGCTCCATCGGGAACAGCGG
>Ga0335077_10013381_pt1 | contig 10258 bp, 11 predicted proteins | sample Lox_Sample_31_FD_207151 | JGI IMG/M metagenome (GOLD analysis project Ga0335077, IMG submission 207151) | Soil microbial communities from Loxahatchee National Wildlife Refuge, Florida, United States - Lox_Sample_3.1 | ecosystem: Environmental > Terrestrial > Soil > Wetlands | place: USA...
GTCGGACCTCGGCGACGACCGACAGGATCCTCTGCAGGTCGCCCATCGTTCACCCGGACCCGCCCCCCTGCCGGCGGAAGCGCGCGCTCCCCCGGACGGAGCGGGACGGTCGCTCGCTCGCCCGTCGCATCGTCCGCGGACCGACCCGAATTCCTAGTGGGCCGGGCCCTGGGTCGGCGGGGTGGGGACAGCGCCGGCCTGCTCGGCCTTGAGCTCGCGCTCGACCTCGAGCCTCCCGCGCTTGAACTCGCCCACCGACCGGCCGAGGCTGCGGGCGAGCTGGGGGATCTTGCTCGAGCCGTAGAACAGAATTCCGGCCACGACCGCGATGATCAGCCAATCGTCTATGGAGTCGAACATCAGTGCCCTCCGGGCGAACACCCGAGTTCCGCCGATATGGCGTTCGTACGTAGGGCCCGACCGGTGCGAACGGTCCGTACTCCCGGAAGATAAACTCAGGTTCCCGGAGGGGTCCGCCCCGGGAGCTGCCGCCCCAGCCTCGCGCTCTGCGTCGGGACGGTCGGCAGGCTCCGGCCCGTGCTCTCGCCTGAAGAGGCAACGGTCGCGGACCCCGCGCTCGGCCGGACGCTAGGCCTCGCGGGGACCGGTCCTTAGGCCGCGTCCACGAGGACCGTCTCGTTCCCCGCGGCCACGGCGCGGTCGATCGCAAGCTCGGCGAGGAGGTCGACGCAGAGGCCGCTGCGCTCCAGCAGATGCCGGGCGAGGCGGGTGCCCGCGGGACCGCGGGCCGGTACGCTCGCCCGCCGGTTCTCCCCGTTCGGACGGAACGTGCTCGTCCCCCCCTGGTAGACCTCGCACGCGCGCTCGAGCGAGCGATGGACCAGGGCGTCCACGACGTCCTTGAGCCGGCTCTTGAGCTCCGGAACACGGTGGGTGATCGGCGCGCCGTTCTCCCCTGCGAGCCGGTCCGCGTCGTCGTTCAGCAGCGCGAGCGCCTCGCCGTAGTAGGAGGTCAGCTCCTCGAGCGCGTGGACGACGACCCGCCACTCCAGCAGTTGGCGGGGGTCGGGGCTCCCGATGCGCCGGGCGAGCGCCCAGTCCCGGCTGGCGAGGGAGAGCTGGCGGACGAGCAGCGAGAGGACCTTCCTCGACTCCTCGTCCAGGGTCGCCCCGCGGCGGCTGCGCGAACGCCGGCGGACGACCTCCTCCATCTCCTCGAGGAACGCGACCAGGATCATCTTCATCCGCTGGACCAGCTGCGGCAGGCCGTACTTGGACGGGTCGATGAAGTTCTGCAGGAGGACCCGGTTGGGCTCCTGCGCGACGACCGAGACGCCCAGGAGGCCCCGCGCCGCCCCGACGACCTCCTCGACCCGTTCGGCCGCCAGCGGCACGGCGGTGCGGATCTCGATCGCGTCGTGCCCCGCCCGATAGGCGCCCACGATCAGGCGCTCGAGCACTCCGTCCGAGTCGAACGCAGGGGCCTGCACGAGGTACGGCGCCACGGCGTCGCCCGCCCCGGGAGCCGGCGCCGGCTTCAGGTAGAGGGCCCCGTCGTCGTTCTGGTCGAAGACCACGAGGTCGCCCGGCCGCAGGTTCATCGCTTCGGCCCACGGCTTCGGCAGCGTGACCGCGATCGACGAGTGGCCGGCCTTGAGAACGCGCCGCTCCCGGTTCGGTGTCGCCCACGCCATCGAAGTGCTCCTAACCTACTACGAGCTGCGTAGGTTAGCCGGGGGGCCTCTTGAACCTTGCGCGCCGCGTTCGCGGCGCCCCCGCCGCGACTACGGAGCGCCGGAGGGCGGGCGGCTCGCCGGTGCCTCGGGGAGCGACGGCTCGGGATAGCCGAGGCGCTCCGGGGGCATCTCGTGCTCGGCGCCGCGACGCTGGCCGACCACGAACCCGAGGACGATCGCGAGGACCGTCAGCGCGACGATCGTCCCGATGATGATGAAGACCGCCAGGCCGGGCCCCGGGGCGCTCGAGCCGAACGTGAGGTTCGCCGGGAGCGCCATCCCGAAGGCGACGTAGCCGTACATGCCGGACTGGAAGTGCCCCTGCTCCGTGCAGACGAACTCGTACCAGCCCGGAGCGCTGATCGGCGCGATGGTGCCGGTCGGAGCATAGCTGCCGCCGCTCGCCGACACGTTGACGAGCGTCCCGTAGGTCTTGAGGAGGCTCCCGAGCGCGGAGTTGGAGAACGTCGCGGGATCCTTGACGGCAAAGCGGCTGCGGTTGAGGATCGTGAACGTATGGGGTGTGGACGGGTCCGAGTTGAAGAACTTGACCGTGATCGACGTGTTCAGCGGCAGCTCCTCGTAGGAGCGATTGACGAAGCTGAACGGCGCCTGGGACGTTTCCTGCAACGTCGTGCCGGTGTCGACGACGACCGCCCCGGCGATGGCGACCCGACCGGTCAGCGCGACGAGCGCCGCCCCAGCGACCAGGGCCAGCGCCGTCGCGACCGCCATCACCCCGCGCGTACGCCGCCCACGACCCATGCGCGATGCAGACCTACCGGGCGGGGGAACCCGAGGCCTTCTACAAAGCCCCTGCGTATGTATCGGGGAGCGGCGACGTCCGCTCCGAGGGAATCCCCCGGGACGGCCGACGCGCGCTGCGATACGAACGCCGGCGATAAGAACGCAGGCTCGCCCTCGTAGGACGTGGCCGTGGAGGGAGCCGCCGTTGCCGACGCGATCCATCGGAGCGGGGCGCTGGTCCGGGCGGCCAGCGAGAGCAACCTCCAGCTGACGAGCCCGCTCGTCTGGGTGATGATCGCGCTCAGCGCGGCCGGCGCCATCGTGACGTTCGCCTTCCTCGTCTACGCGATCGTCAAGTTCCGCGATCCGGCGACCCGGAAGAGGCGCTATGGTTGAGCGGCTCGAGGTCGCCTGGACGCTCGCGGTCGTCGGGCTGATCGCCGGCGTCGCCGTCTACTCGACGATCCTGCTCTACCACATCGACGCGCTGAACCCGCACCCGAACGAGTACGTCGACGTCACCGGCCACCAGTGGTACTGGGAGTTCTACTACCCGGCGAACAACAGCTACTACAACTCGACGTACAACGCCGCCAACAACACCGTCAGCGGCGGCGAGTTATGGGCGCAGCCCGGCTGGGTCGTCCAGCTCAACATCACCTCCTCGGACGTCATCCACTCGTTCAACATCCCGCAGCTCGGCATCCGGCTGGACGCCATTCCCGGTCGGATGAACTACATCGACGTCAACATCCCCTCGAACGCCGCGGTCGGGACCCTGTACCTGATCCAGTGCACGGAGTTCTGCGGGACGTTCCACGGGACGATGCGCTCGTTCCTCCAGGTCGACTAAACGGCGGGGCGCGGGCCGGACCGTCGCGCCGGCGCTACGCGTGAGGCGGCTCGGGCGGTCCGCCGCCCCTGGGCAGGCGGCCGATGTAGGCCGAGCCGAGAGCGAGGACGCAGCCGATCCCCAGGAGGACCCCGGAGCCGATCAGCACGGGGACGGCGACGATCGCGGTCGAGGGGGTCGGAGGGGCGGGCGGGACCGGCACCCCCACGTAGAGGAAGCCGTACATGCCGGCCTGGAAGTGCCCGGCGATCGTGCAGGCGTACTCGTAGACGCCGACGCCCGGGACGGTGAAGTTCGCCCATACGGCCCCCTCTGCGACGGCCGGAACGGTCTTGTTCACGAGCGGCGCGTGGGTCTTGAACCAGCCGACGGAGGTCAGCGTGTGGTTCGACTGCGCCTCGACCGTGAACGTGTGGCTGAGGCTCCCCAGATTGATCACGCGGACGTCGAACGTGACCGCCCCGGTGATGCCCGGTCCCGCGCTCAGGACGTTGGGGACGAACTGGAGCGCGGTGGTCGTGTTCTCCTCGAGAGCGAGGGTCGGTCCGACCGGGGTGAGGTTGAGGAAGCCCCACATCCCGTCCTGGAACTGGTAGGGGATCGTCGAGACGAACTCGAACGACTCGAACGTCGTCGACGCCGGAAAGGAGATCGTCGCGACGCCGGTCCCGTGGGCCGAGAGGTTCACGTTCGCGAGCGTCCCGTTCGCGACGAAGTACTGGTCGAGCTCCTGGGGCGTCCAGGAGCGGTTCAGGATCACGCCGGATTGGCTCAGGTTGACCAGCGTGAACGTGTGGTCGAGCGAGCCGCTGTTCGCGAGGTTGACGGTGATCGTGACGGCCCCGCTGACCGTGGCGTTGAGGAGCCGGGGGGTGTAGGACGGCGCGTCGGTGAGGCTGACGCTGAACGTCGTCGGGCCGGTCGCAAGCGGTCGGCCGTAGCCGACCGTCGGCGCGGAGCGTACCAGGTGAGCCTGGGCGAGGCCCCCCGGCAGCGCGATCCCGGCGAGGACCAGCCCGGCGAGCAACCACGGCCCCGGGCGTCGCCAACCGCCCGACGGGCGCACGGACGGCGCGTCGGTCACGACAGTTCCTGACGGCGAACGACCAGGGTCCCGTTGATATGGACGTTGTACGAATCGCCGTCCGTCTCGGCCGTCGCGCCTACGACTCGGCCCCGGACGGCGTGGGGGACGCCGCTACCCCGGGGCGCGAACCGCTCCCCTCGGGTGCGAGCGGCTGCTCGCGAGCGAGGCGAAGCGGCCGGCTGTCCGCGTAGCTCCTTCGCAGCAGATAGCTGACCTCGGTGACCATCACGAGGGCCATCGTGGCGCCGAAGGCGAGCACGGCCAGGACCGCGGCGCCGCTCGCGGCGACCGCGAGACCGGTGAGCGTCATGCCGAGGAACGCGGAGGCGAGGGCGACCAGGAGCGGGGCGTCGGCCGCCGCGGCCCGGCCCCGGAGCAGGTGGCGCAGCACCGCCACGAACGCCGCCCCCATCAGCGCGGACATCGCGAGGCCCCCGACCAGCGGGTACGGCCGCACCCACGGCCCGACGACCGCCGCCGCCACGAGCGCCCAACCCCCGGCGCGCGCGACCGGCGAGAGCGGTGCCCAGAGGACCAGCGGCGCCATCACCCCCGCCATCGACCAGAAGAACCAGACCGCCGAGAGACCGAACGCGACCGCCGCGGTCGCCCCGATGCTGCCGTTGACGCCTCCGACCACGAAGAGCACGCCCATGAGCACCTCCGAGCCGGTCACGGCGACCCCCAGGGCCGCGGGCCAGAGCCAAGCCCCGCCGAGGATGCGTCGGTCCCGGAACAGGATGTGCCCGACGAACCAGAGACCGGCCGGGGCGGTCATCATGAAGTTGAACGCGAGGAGCACCCAGGTCCAGGCGTCGGTCCCGTTCGGGTCAAGGAAGACGAACAGGAGCGCGAGCAGCAGCACGGAGCCTCCCCCGACGACGGAGAGGGCGAGCAGCGCCTGCGTGACGAGGGGAGGCCGGCCGTCCGTCGGCCGGACGAAGCCGAGCACGATCACCGTGATGGCGACCATCGCCACCGCGATCGCCGCGAACGGAGCGAGGGTGGAGTCGAGGTCGAACGCCGGTACCGGGAGCGCCATCGCTGCGGCGTCGGAGCGGAGGTCGCTTGATATCGGAACGGTACCGACCGGCGCCGGCCGCTAGTCGCTGAGCGCGTCGGCGCCGATCCGCGGTTCGAGCCGGCGGAGGAGCTGGGTGGTGACCTCCACCAGCGGATGGTGCGAGGAGCGGTCGATCTCGACGTCGGCGATCGAATGCAGGTGGTGTTCGGCGGCGACGCGCTCGAAGCCGGTCTCCTGCGCCGCGAACTGCTCGGGGCGCTCGCACGCGAGGACGAACGCCTGGAGCTGGGCAAGCCCCATCTCGCGCGCGGCGAGCGCCCGATGGTGTCCGTCCACCAGCAGCCAGTTGGCGCCCTTCTCGACGACCAGGACCGGCTCGGCGAAGCCGCGCTCGAGCTCGTAGCGGCGCCCCTCGAGCTCGTCCTCGAAGACCTTCCACTGCGTCGGGGTCAGGCGATCGATCGGCACGAGGCCGCGCCGCACCGAGAAGTCGAGATGGTAGCGGTCGGCGAGGAGACGACGCAGCGTCTCGGCCTTCACCGGGGAGGCGCGCTCGAAGTGCGAGCGGACGACGTCCAGGTTCGAGAGCACCCCGCAGAGCCGCCCTTTCGCGTCGATGATCGGCAGGTCGCGCAGGCCGAAGCGGAACATGATCCGCGCGGCGTCGTCCAGCGCCGTCTCCGGCGTCGCGGTGTACGTCCCGGGCCGGATCATCTCCGCGAGGCGCATCTCGCGATCGGCGGCGTGCCGCAACAGCTCCTTCGCGCTGACGAACCCGACGAGCTTGCCGGCGACGTCCGTCACCGGCAGCCCATGGTGCCGGCTCCGCGTCAGGCGACGGATCGCCTCGCCCACCGTGGTCGAGGACGGGAGGTGCTCGACCTCGAGGACCATGTAGTCCCGGACCTGGACGGTCATCCGTCCGGGGCCGGGTGCTCGTCCCTCAGGTAGGCGGTGACGAGGTGGAGGAACAGGTGGTGGGCATCCTCGATGTGCTGCATGTTGTTCGAGGGAACGACGATGGGGATGTCGCAGAGCGGGCGCATCTTCCCGCCGCCCATGCCGATGAGCCCGACGGTCGTCAGCCCCCGCGCGCGCGCCTCCTCGAGCGCCCGCAGGACGTTCGGCGAGTTCCCGCTGCCGGAGATGCCGATCGCCACATCGCCGGCGCGACCGTGGCTCTTGAGCTGCTCGGCGAAGACCTCCGCGTAGCTCGCGTCGTTCGCCCACGCGAGGAGAAGCGGCAGGGGGTCGGCGAGCGAGTGGGTCCGGAAGCGCAGGCCCTGGCCCCGGATCGTGAGCTTGCCGAGGTCCTGGGACATGTGGCTCGAGGTCGCGGCGCTCCCCCCGTTCCCGAAGAAGTAGACCGCGCGACCCTCCGCCCGCGCCCGCAGGAGCACCGGCACGAGGCGGCGCAGGCCGTCCAGGATGTACGGCTCGTCCAGAGCCGCACGGGTCTCCGCGAGGTAGCTGCGAGCGTAGCTCTCGAGCCGGGGAAGATCGCTCATCGGCTCACGAACAGGATGCGGGAACCCTCGGGAGTGATGCGCACCGAAAGTCGCTCCATCGGCGAGAGGGCCTGCGCTATTTGACGGCTCCTCTCGGGAGGGTGGAGGAGGAGCAGGAATCCCCCGCCTCCGGCGCCGGTGATCTTGCCGCCCCACGCCCCGGCCGCCTTCGCGGCCGCGTAGCGGGCGTCGATCGCCTCCGTGGAGATCCCCGAGGAAAGCCCGCGCTTCAGCGACCAGCCCTCGTCCAGCAGCGTGCCGAGTCGCTCGAAGGCGCGGTGCGCGATCGCGTCCCGGGCCTCGCGGGCGAGCTCGCGCATCCGCTCGAGCGCTCCCTGGTTCGTGGCGGTCCGCTCGCTCTGGCGGTGCAGCAGGTCGTCGGCCCGGCGCGTCACCCCGGTGTAGTACAGCGAGAGGTGGTCGCTGAGCTCCTCCCGGTCCCGGGTCGACAGCGGGATCGGCGCGACGCGGACGGTGTCGTCCGGGTGGAACTCGAAGTACTCGGTCCCCCCGAACGCCGCGATGTACTGGTCCTGCTTTCCGGAGGCGCCGTGGAGACGGTCGATCTCGATCTCGCACGCCTCGCGCGCGAGCTCGGCCGGTTCCTTCAGGATCCCCTGGTAGGCGTAGAAGGCGTTCAGGAGCCCGACCGTGAGCGTCGAGGAGGAGCCGAGCCCGGTCCCCTCGCCGGGGATGTCGGCGATCGTGTGGACCTCGATCGCCTCGGTGAGCCCCGTGAGATGCATCGCCTCGCGGAAGAGGCCGTGCTGGAGCTCGGACGGTCGCTCGACGTTCTCCGTCCGGGAGTAGGCGACGCGGATCGAGCGGTCGAACTTCTTGTTGACGAGCACGTGGACGTACCGGTCGATCGCCGCGCTCGTGACGGCGCCGCCTCCGTACGAGCGGTAGAACGAGGGGAGGTCGGTCCCCCCGCCCGCGAAGCTGATCCGCAGGGGGGTGCGGGTGATGATCACGCTCCGGGCTTACGCTCGCGCGACTTGAGCGTATGCCCGGGCGCCCGTCGGCGACCCTACAGGCGTGGCTCGTCCCCCGGATCCTGTCCCGCGGCCGCGTCCTCCGGTGGCGGGAGCTCGAGAGGAGGACGGATCGAGGGGATCGGGCCCCGCGCGCTCGACCAGCGCGCCCGCCGGCCGTAGAACTCGCGGGAGAGGCCGCTCAGGTCCTGCATCGGCTGCAGGCCGGGGAGGACCGTCGCGAGACGGGGCGCGCGGTCGTCCAGGACGATCGCGAGCCCCCGGTCGTGCTCGGAGCGGAGCATCCGCCCGAACGCCGCGCGCGCCGCCCGTTCGGCCGGGGCGTCCACCGCGTAGGCCCGCCCGTGCCCGCCGTGCGCGTCGAGCGCCGCCTCGAGCGCCTTCCGCTTCGCCGTGGGCGCGGGATACGGCACGCCGACCAGCACGACCGCCTCGATCTCGGCGTCCGGACAGTCGACCCCTTCGGCGAGCCGGCCCCCCGCGACCCCGAGCAGCACGGAGGAGTGCGGGTCGCCCTTCCATCCCTCGATCGGCCTCCAGAGGTCGGAGGTCGGAAGGCGCGCGTACTCGATGAACGGGTTCGGGGGGAGCTGCGACTGGAGGCCGGCGTCCAGGACCTTGCGCATCAGCTCGAAGCTGGGAAAGAAGATCGCGGTCTTCCCCGGTAGCGACTCGAGGAGGCGCCCGAGCCGGTCGGCGAGGCGGGAGATCGCCCGAGGGTCCTCGCGGAGCACCTCCTCGCGGGTCGTGACGCTCGGGTCGTACAGGTAGCGGCAGTTCTCGGCCGGGAAATGCGACGGGAGCTCGAGCCCGCGCGCCGCCGGCCCGAGGCCGAGGCTCTCCCGATACTCCTCGAGGGGGGCGAGCGTCCCGGACATGTGGACCGACAGGTGGCAGTCGAGGACCGGCCGGGCGGCCTCGACGGCGTCGACCGCGAACGCCTCCAGGGCCGGTCGCGGCAGCCGGCTGATCACCTTGGCGTAGCGGGGCGGCTCGAGCTTCGGCCAGCTCAGGAGCGTGATCGCGACGGTGTGGACCCAGGAGCGGGGCAGCCGGCGTTCGCGCCGCCGCTCGTCGCGGAGGTTCTCCCCCCAGGTCGCGAGCGCCCCCAGCCACGTGTCGAGACGATGGCTCGTCCCGCCCACCGCGCCGAGCAGCGCCTCCTCGAACAGCCCGGGAGGGAGCACCGCATCGTCGTCCCGGGCGACCGCCTGCACGAGCTCCTCGATCGCCGCCCGGACGACGTCGAAGAAGCGGGTCGCGCTCGGTCCGTCCGGCAGCTGGAAGTCCCCCCGCTCCTCGACCTCGTCACGGGCACGGCGGACCGACTCCTCCGGAAGGGAGACGCTCGTCAGGTCGCGGAGGTAGCCGGGGAGTCCGTGGGCCTCGTCGACGACGAGGTCGACCTCCCCCGGGGTGCAGTTCAGCCAGGAGAGGAGGGAGCGGCGGACATGGGGGTGGAAGAAGAACGCGTAGGGGGCCACCACGACGGTCGCGCGGGAGAGGAGACGCTTCGTCAGCTCGTAGGCGCAGAGGTTCTCGTCGCGGCCGAGCTTGTCGAGGTCGTGGGGGAGGAGCGGCTTGGACCGCATGCGCTCGGCGAGCGCTTCGACATCGGTCGCGGCCACGCGGGCGTAGTAGGGACATCCGTCCAGGTCGGTGAGGTCGATCTCCCCGTCCTCGGGGAACTCCCGCGGCGGCGTGAGCGCGAGCTCCCCCCGGAGGGCTCTCTCGGTCGCTCGCTTGCGGTCCGCGCAGAGCTTGCCGTGCTCCTCCGCGGTAGCCCCCTTGACCTCGGGCTCGTTCTCGAGCAGGAAGCAGCGGCGGGAGCGGCCCTCCAGGTCGACCGCGAGCGCCGGCTGGTCGAGCCGGTGGCCGATCGTCGCGGTCTCGCGCAGCACCCGGACCTCCTGGGCGCGCGTGCGGACGAGGTAGACGATCCGGTGGCCCGCGGCCTGGGCGTGCTCGATGAGCGGGGCGAGCGCCGCGACGGTCTTCCCGGAGCCGTTCGGCGCCTGGACGAGGAGCGGACCGCCGCGTCGGACGAGCTCGCCGACCTCCCGGAGGATCGTTTCCTGGGGCGGTCGGGCCCGGTACGGGAACAGCGGGGAGAGTGCGGGGACGGCGGCGCTGGACGTAGTTCCGGCTCCGGGCGTTCCACCCCGCGGTCGGGGCTTTAATCTGTGCGTAGACAGGAAGGCGGCTCGGACGGGAGAACGGACCGACCGGCGGCCCGCGCGGCCTCAGCCGTAGGCGTAGCGGACGCCGAAGCGCCCCCGGGGAAGGGTCCAGGTGACCGAGCCCTGGTCGCAGGCGATGTCGCACGCCCCGCACTCGACGCAGTCCT
>Ga0335077_10013382_pt1 | contig 10258 bp, 9 predicted proteins | sample Lox_Sample_31_FD_207151 | JGI IMG/M metagenome (GOLD analysis project Ga0335077, IMG submission 207151) | Soil microbial communities from Loxahatchee National Wildlife Refuge, Florida, United States - Lox_Sample_3.1 | ecosystem: Environmental > Terrestrial > Soil > Wetlands | place: USA: Florida...
AGCTCAAGCTGAAGCCGGCGGATTTCGCCGACTACCTCATCCACAACGCGCTGCGCTAGGCCGACGACAATCCGTTGCTCGGATCCACGCGCCGAAATTTCTCGCGCCAGGTCGGTGGGCTGTTCGTTCACCGCGATTGATAGCACCTGATAGCACCGGTTGGATGAATTCTAAATTTTGCAAGTTTCACGCTAATTTTACTAGTCATATGCGAAAATACGATAGTTGTTGCTAGCTATACATGCGGCCTGTGCTTTTTGGAGGCGTTTCGATGCCGTCGTTGACCCTGAACATTCGCGGCCGACTGATTGCCGGTTTCAGCGTGCTCTGCCTGTTGTTGGCGCTGGTCGTCGGACTGACGATCATCCGCGTGCGCTCCGTCGAACAGGCAACGGACCGCACCGTAAGCCTGCGCGTCCCGACAGCGCTGACCGCGAGCCGCATGGTGGCCGACGTCTATGCCTCTCTGGCTTCGTTGCGGGGTTGGCTGCTGACCGACAATGCCAGCTTCAAGGCCGACCGGAGCGCTGCGTGGACGGCGATCGACACCGATGCAGGTGAACTCGATCGCCTGTCGGGTCAGTGGACCGATGCGCAGAACCAGCAGGATTGGAGCCGCGCCAAACCGCTGCTGCAGGACCTCCGCGCCGCGCAGGAGAAGGCGGAAGCCATCGCTCATACCGCCGACGAGCAACCGGCTGTCAAGATCCTCGCGACGGAAGCTGCGCCGCTTTCCGATCTCATCCTCCAGAAGGTCACGTCGATGATCGACGACGAGGCCAAGATTGCCTCCACCGATCAGCGCAAGAGCCTGCTTCTGGGCTTTGCCGATCTCCGGGGCAGCATGGCCATGGCGGTCAGCGCGATCCGTGCGTACCTCCTCACCGGAGATCCCAAGTTCAAGAGCGATTTCGAACGGCTGTGGGCGATCAATCAGCAAAAATTCGACGCATTGACGAAGCGTCGGCCAGAGATGGAAAGCGGGCAGCAGGCCGCGTTTGACGCGCTGGCCGAAGCGCGTGCCAAATTCGCGCCGCTGCCGCAGAAGATGTTCGAGATCCGGGCTTCCGACCGCTGGAACATGGCGCAGTGGTACCTTACCAACGAAGCGGCGCCGCGCGCCAACAAGCTCCTCGATATGTTCATTGGTCCAGCGACTGCGGGCGGTGCGCGCAACGGCGGAATGGTCGTCCGCCAGCAGCAGAACCTGACACGGGACGGCGCCGCGACGCTCGATAGCGCGCAGACCCTGATGACGCTGCTTTGGGTGTTGCTCGGCATCGGCATCGGCGTCGCAGCGACGGTGGTCTATTTCACTAATCGCTCGATCGTACCCCCCATCCTCGGCATGACCAGCGCGATGACGCGCCTCGCCGGCGGAGACCATGGCGTCGAGATCCCTGCCGTCGACAAGAAGGACGAGATCGGGCTGATGGCCCGCGCGGTGCTCGTGTTCAAGGAGAACATGATCAAGGCCAAGGAGCTGGCGGCGAACGAAGCGGAGGAGCTCAAAGCGAGAATGGCGCGCGCCAAGCGGGTGGAGGCGCTGACGGACCGCTTCGATGCCGACGTTTCGATGGTGCTGAAGACCGTGGCGTCGGCCTCGACCGAGCTGCAGACGACCGCGACCTCTATGTCGGGGACCGCGGAAGAGACCAGCCGGCAGGCCACCGCGGTCGCCGCCGCGACAGAACAGGCCGCGACCAACGTGCAGACGGTCGCTTCGGCCACGGAAGAACTGTCGAGCTCGGTCGGCGAGATCAGTCGGCAGGTGGCTCAGTCTGCCAAGATCGCCCAGAAAGCCGTTGACGAGGCGACGCAGACAAATGCGACCATTCAGGGTTTGTCCGAGGTGGCGGACAAGATCGGGGATGTCGTGCAGCTCATCAACGACATTGCCAGCCAGACGAATCTCCTGGCGCTCAACGCCACGATCGAAGCGGCGCGCGCCGGCGATGCGGGCAAGGGCTTCGCCGTGGTGGCGTCGGAGGTGAAGAGCCTGGCGAACCAGACCGCCAAGGCCACCGAAGAGATTGGCGCTCAAATCGCGGCGATCCAATCATCGTCGAACCAGGCCGTGTCGGCGATCAAAGGCATCGGCGCGACGATCGTCGAGATCAGCGACATCACCACCTCGATTGCGAGCGCGGTCGAGGAGCAATCGGCGGCGACGCAGGACATCGCGCGAAACGTCCAGCAGGCTGCCGCCGGCACCAGCGAGGTCTCCGCCAACATCGTCGGCGTCACGCAAGCGGCGGGCGAAACCGGCGCCGCTGCGCAGCAGGTGCTGTCGGCATCGGGCGAACTCTCCCAACAATCCGAGACGCTGCGCGGCCAGGTGGAGACCTTCCTCAGCGCGATCAAGGCGGCGTAGCCTCGGCTGCAAGGGGCCGACCCTCTCGGGGCAGCGATGCTCGGCGCGCCGGCCCATCCATCGGAGCTGGCGCGCCCGGGGAAATGTGTACACTCCCTGATGCATGACGGATCTCGACGCTCTCCTCCGCGGCGCGGCGATCGGCGTTGCGCTGCTGACCAGCCTTGCCTTTTGGCGGGCACGGCCCAATACGCAGCCCGGCTGGATCGCGCTCCTCTATGCCGCAGGAATGGCGGGCTACCTGCTGTGGGGCGATCCCGTCAGCCTGACCTGGCCGCTCGCCGTTCGGATGGTGCTGGCGATCCTTGCCTTGTCGCCGCCGTTCTTCTTCTGGGCCTTCGCGCGCCTCATCTTCGAAGACGACTTCCGGCTCCGGGCGCCACATTGGATCTGGCTGCTCCTGATCGAAGCCGCCGGGGTTGCGCTGCTCGTCTTGCGCACCTCGCCGTCGCGCTGGCTTCTGGGCCTGCTTTGGCTCGGCTTCCGGGTGATCTCCCTCGCGCTCGTCGCGCAGGCGCTGTGGATCATATGGCGGGGTTGGCCGAGCGACCTTGTGGAGTCGCGAGCGCGGCTGCGGATCGTGCTCGCGCTCGGCGTCGGTATCGGCACCATGCTGATCCTGCTGTCCGCCGTTTTCTACGGCTCGTCGCCGCGCCGGCCGCCGCAAGTCCAAGCCGGGGAAGCCGCCATCATTCTGGTGATGAGCCTCGGGGCGGGCATGTTGCTCGTGACCACGGAGCGCGACCTCGTGCCGGTCGACGGCGGCGATCGCGCGCCGGATCGCGACCCGACACCCGGCAACCGCGAGTCGCACCCCGATGCGACGACCGGTGATCTCCAGGAGGACAAGGCGCTGGCCCGTCTCACGACGCTGATGCAACGGGAGGAAGTTTGGCGGGAAAGCGGCCTCGTCATCGGCAAGCTTGCCGAGCGCGTCGGGCTTCCGGAGTATCGCCTGCGGCGCTTGATCAACCAGCGGCTTGGGTTTCGCAATTTCACCGCGTTCCTCAACGATTACCGCCTGGCGGCCGCTTCCCGCCGCCTCGCCGACCCGAGCGATGCAAGGACGCCGATCCTGACGATCGCGCTCGAACTCGGCTGGGGATCGATCGGGCCTTTCAACCGCGCCTTCCGCGCCCGCTTCGGCAAAGCCCCTTCGGATTACCGGCGAGCGCGGCTCGCGACCGGGCCGAACCGCCCGGGGCGATCGGCCGATCTCTGAAAAAAACCGGGCCGATTTCGAAATCGGCGAGTTTCACCGAGTGAAGCCGACACATTCGACGAGACCCGGCCCGCCGCGCGACTAATGTTGCGGCGCTGCGCCACTTCGAGGTGGTGTACGCGCAAGGAGTCCGCCGGCGCCATGCATTGCGCTCGTTCTGCCAGAGCAACCGTCAAAGCCGGGTTGCTCTGCCTCGTCTTACTGCTCGCGGCCTGCAGCCGCTTCCAGCATCCCACGTCTTCCTCGGCCGAATCGGGCGGCGCTGCGCAACCCGTCGTCGCCGACGGCAAGAGGCCCAGCTTGCAGGCGGGCGGGTTGGCGATTTTGACCCCAACCGCCGATCCCGCGCATGAGGAAGATCGCCAGACCGTCGCCGCCGTGTTCACCAAGACGCTGACCGAGCTGCGGCCGGAGCTGGCGCCCATTCCGCTGGCGAAGACGCTCTCTTCCATCAATGCGGCGGGGCTGGCCGATACCTATGGGCGAATGTATGCCGGCTACAAGAATACCGGCGTCTTCGATGCGGAGCTGTTGCACAAGATCGGGCCTGCGGTCGGCGCCCGCTATTTCGCGCAGCTGAAGCTCGCCGCCTATGACGAGAGCTCCTCCGGCGGCATGTTCTCGTTCATGGGCTTGAGCCTCGGTCGCCAGCAGACGGCCGATGTCAGGCTCTACCTCGAGATCTGGGACAGCGTCGACGGAACCATTGTCTGGGAGAAGTCGGAGGAGGACTCGGAAAAGAAGCGCTCTTTAGTCTTGACGCGGACGGTAAGGATGGACGACGTCGTCGAGGCCGTGGCGAAGGATCTGATCAAGCAGCTGCCGAAGGGATGATCTGCCGGTGAAGAGAAGACGCATCGCGCGGCGATCGGTCGTGGCGGCGCTCGGCGCCTTGGGCGCGCTGGGCGCGCCGGACGCGTCGGCGCAACTCGGCGGCCTGGAAAAGGACGCCTTCATCGCCTGGCTCTATGTGCTGCCCCTCATCGAAATGGCGCGCGCTCGCAGCCATCTGATCGGGCCGCGGCGCGATGGGCAGGCCGTGCGCATCAATGCGATTGCCCACGCGCGACAGCTCGCCGGGCCCGCGGCACGAACGGTCACCACGCCCAACGCCGACACGCTCTACTCGAACGCCTTTCTCGATCTGACCCAGGGGCCGGTGACCGTGGTCCTGCCGGAGACGGGAACGCGCTATGTGTCGGTGGCCGTTCTCGACATGTATACGAATGTCGACGTCGTGCTGGGAACGCGCACGACCGGTGGCGCCGCCGGCACCTATCGATTGATCGGGCCGAATGAGCGCGCGAGCAGCGATCGCGATCTGCCTCTGGCGACGCCGCATGGCTGGCTGATGGCGCGCGTGCTGGTGGATGGCGAGGCCGATCTGGCCGCAGCGCATCGGGTGCAGGACGGCCTCAAAGTGTCGGGTCCCGAAGTGCCGCCGCCGTCGGTTTACGCCACGCGCGATGCCGTTTGGACGGAGTACTTCCGTTCGGCTCAACGTCTGTTGGAGAGCGATCCGCCGACCTTCAAGGTGGGCTACGACGCCTTCGACCGGGTGCGGCGCGCCGGCACCGGCGGCGATTTCGACCGCAGGGGCTACCGCGCGGAAGATGCCCGCGCCATCGACGCCGGCGTGGCCGGTGCCCTCGCTTGGGCGGAGTCGGCCGGCAAGCGCGGGAATTTCGTCGATGGCTGGAACTATCCGCGCGCCGATTTGGGCCGCTACGGCGACAACTTCATGTTCCGCGCAGCGGTTGCCGTCGTCGGACTCGGCGCGTTGCCGCGCGAAGAGGCGATGTATATGCGAGCGGCGGGCGATGACGGCACGGGCTTGTTTCATGGCGACGGGCTCTATCGCCTGCGACTGAGCCAGCCGGTTCCGGTCAAGGGCTTCTGGTCGCTGACGATGTACGAGGCCACGTCGGACGGTCAGTTCTTCTTCACATGGAACGCGCTGAACCGCTACGCGATCGGCGATCGCACGACGGGTCTCGTGCGCAACGGGGATGGCAGCCTCGACATCTGGATCGGACGAGAGGATCCTGGCGGTGCAAGGCGGGCCAACTGGCTTCCGGCGCCGACGCGGGGGCCGTTCGCGCTGATCCTGCGCGCCTATCGGCCGGAAGCGGATTTGCTCGACGGAAGCTACCGCCTGCCCGCGATCACCCCGGCGGGTTGAGCCTCTGCATCCGACGGAGGCCGCGCCGCGAGGCGCGCCGGCCCATGGCGAAGCCGATCGCGGCGGCAAGCGCGAGGGCGAGGCCCGAGCGCAGGGGATGGACGAAGCGAATGAAGCGGGTTCCGCTCCCCGTGATCTCCAGCGCGCCGACCGGCAGGGCGCGCAATGCCGCGCCGCCACCGAGGCCATGGGCGGCGGCGTCCTCGCCGCCACCGACGCCGACGCCGTAATCGACACGCGCGACGGGGATCACCGTGCGCTCGCCGACGATCACGGGCTCGCCGAAGACGGTCTCGGCCTTGGCGCTGCTTTGGACGCGATCGCCGAGCGAGCGCACCAGCTCCGGAACGGCTGTTGCGGACGCGTCTCTCTCGCGCAGCATGGCAGGCCTCTCTGGTCGTCCAGCGAACGAGACTACCGCTGTCGGGTTCCGCGCGGATTGATCTGGCTCAAGCGTGCGGCCGTGGCTCGCCGCGGCGCCGATAGTGATAGCGATAGAGCTCGGTCTCGAAACCGAGCGTGCGGTAGAGCGCAACGGCGGGGGCATTGCTGGCCACGACCGGGAGGCACGCGACCGCCGCGCCGGCTTGCTCCCGCGCCCACGCGAGAACCGCCGAAACGGTGCGGCGCGACAGCCCCTGCCGGCGCACAGCAGGATCGGTCGCCACAAGGTTCAGGCACACGATGCGGTCATGCACCGCGCCGAAGGCGAGCGATGCGATGCGGCCATCGCCGGCGCGCGTCGCGGCGAAGACGGCCGGCACCGCCAGCGCTTCGAGGATCTTCCGCTGCACGCTTCGCCCCGAAAGGGCGCTGCCGGTAAAGCGCGCATGCGCGTCGAGCCATGCCTCGCTCGGCATCCCTTCAGAGAGCTCGACGTCACCGCGCTCCGGAAGGGTTCCGTCGAGATCGCGGTAAATGACGCAAGTCTCGTCCTCGGCCGCGTAGCCGCACGCGGCGAGCGCGGCGTCGAGGCTGGTCTCCGCCGTCGTCGGCACCCGGAAGATCAGCGGCAGTCCGGCCCAGGCATAGAGCGCTTCGCAATAGGCGATCTTGTCCGGCAGGTCACGGCTGCCCGGCGCCAGCGGTGTCACCGAGTTGCTGCGCCGCGTATGGCCTTCGGAGAAGCGCAGCAGCCAGCCGTCGAACCAGACTTGCCGCAAGGCCGGCCAGCCATTGAGGCACGCCTCTTCGACGCGCCGCGGTAGATCGGCCGGCCGCGCCATTCGCTCAGAAATTCGCCCAGGCGGGCTTTTTTGGAATAAGGCGCGCGGCGCCGGCGGTGAGCGGCTTGCCGGCGGCCTCGCCCAGCGCGTCGAGGCGGATGAGCGCGAGGCCGAGCCCGTCGCGCGCCGAGCGCATCTCGCCGGCTTCCTGGTCGCCGAGCATCACCGGCGTCCCCGGCGGCGGCGTCGGGCCATCGATCGCGACGGGCATCAGCCGCTTCTTGATGAGGGCGCGATATTTCGTCCGCGCGGTCAGCTCCTGCCCGACATAGCAGCCCTTCTGCCAGTCGACGCCGTTGAGCTCGTCGAAGCCCGATTCGAGCAGGATCGCCTTCTCGACCGTAAGATCGCGGCTGCCATCGGGGATGCCGAGCGAGAGGCGCAACCGGTCGTAAGCCGCGCCATCATCGACGGAAAAGCCGAGGCTCTCGAGCGGCGTGAGGCCGGCGCCCCTGCGCAGCAGCAACCGCGCGCCGAGCGCGGGCAGCCTCGGGTCGACATAGGCGATGCCGCCGGCGAAAGGCACGGCAGCGCCGGGCTCTTCCGGCAGGTCGAGGAGGCTCAGCGCATCGTCGCCGCAGGCGACGGCGACGATATAGCGATCGCCGTTCTCGCCCAAGGTGACCTTGGCGCGGAGACGATAGAGCCCGAGGCGCCGCTTCAAATCGGCGAACCGCGCCGCCTCGGCATCGAGCAGGAAGGCGCCGCCGATCTCGGCGATGAAGAAATCGTGGAGGTACTTGCCCTGCGCCGTCAGCAGCGCGGCATAGACCGCGCGATCGGCTGCGACCTTTTCGACATCGTTGGAGATGAGCCCCTGCAGGAAGGCCTGGCGCTCCGCGCCGGCCACCTCCAGCGCGGCACGGTCCGCGAGCACGGCGCAGAACCGCTCTGACATGTCTCGCCTCCTGCACCGATGTCGAACGACCCAATTAGAAGTAGGCGAGGGCCCGGAGCTTGGCAAGCGGTGGGGGCCGGCCTATAAGGCGCGAACGCTTCGCGCCGGAGGTAAGCCCGCGGGCCCATGAGGATTTTGTTCATCACCGGCACGCGAATTGGCGATGCCGTGCTCTCCACGGGGCTCCTCGGCCATCTCGTCGAGCGCCATCGCGGCGCCCGTTTCACCATCGCCGCCGGTCCGGCCGCGGCGCCGCTCTTCGATGCCGTGCCAGGCTTGGAACTGCTGCTCACCGTCGAAAAGCGGCGCTTCGCGCTGCATTGGCTGACGCTTTATGGCCATGTCGTGCCACGCGCCTGGGATCTGGTGGTTGATCTGCGCGGTTCCGCGCTGGCGTTCCTGCTGGCGGCGCGGGAGCGCCGCATCATCGCCAAGGGTGAGCCGCATCAGCATCGCGTGCAGCAGCTCGCGCGGCTTTTCGATCTCGACCCGCCGCCGGCGCCGCTGCTGTGGACGACGCCCGAGCATGAGCGACAGGCCACGTCGCTGATCCCGTCCGGCGGGCCGGTCCTGGCGATCGGCCCGGCCGCGAATTGGGGCGGCAAGCAATGGCCGGCCGAGCGCTTCGCCGCACTCGCCGAGCGCCTCACCGGCGCCGGCGGAACGCTGCCCGGCGCACGCGTCGCCGTCTTCGCGGCGGCGCATGAGCGGGCGCAGGCGCAGCCGGTGCTCGACGCCTTGCCGCCGGAGCGCCGCCTCGATCTGGTCGGCCGGACCGATCTGTTGACCGCTGCCGCGGCGCTGCGGCGCGCCTCGCTCTTCGTCGGCAACGACACCGGCGTCATGCATATCGCCGCGGCCATGGGGACGCCGACGCTCGGCCTGTTTGGCCCGAGCCTCGAGCAGCATTATGCGCCCTGGGGGCCGCGCAGCGCCGTGGTGCGCACGGCGAAATCCTATGCCGAGATCGTCGGCGCGCCGGATTACGACTACCGCAGCAGCAGGACGCATATGGAATCGCTGAGCGTCGATGCCGCCGAAGCGGCGGCGCGGCGGCTCTGGGCGAGCATCGAGGGCGAGGCGGCCTGATGCGCCTGCTGCAGGCCATGGCCGGCGCGCAACATGGCGGCGCCGAAGGCTTCTTCGTGCGGCTGGCGATCGCGCTGCAGCGCGCCGGGCAAGAGCAGCGCGTGCTCATCCGCCGCGATGCCGAGCGCGAAGCGGCGTTGCGCCGGGGCGGCGTCGAGGTGCTGGCGCTGCCTTTCGCCGGGCGCCTCGATTTTGCCACGCGGCTGGGTTTTCGCCGCGCCATCAGGGGCTACCGCCCGGACGTCGTGCTCACCTGGATGAACCGTGCGACCATGCTTTGCCCGCGCGGCGATTTCGTGCATGTTGCCCGTCTCGGGGGCTATTACGATTTGAAATACTATCGACGCTGCGACCATCTGATCGCGAATACGCGCGATATCGCCGACTATCTCTCGGCCGGGGGATGGGCGCAGGAGCGCGTGCACTACCTGCCCAATTTCGTCAGCGCGACGCCGGCGGCGGCGGTGGCGCGGGCGAGCCTCGCGACGCCCGAAGGCGTTCCGCTGGCGCTGGCGCTCGGCCGGCTCCATCCCAACAAAGGCTTCGACATGCTGCTCGCCGCGCTGGCGCTGGCGCCGGCGATCCATCTCTGGCTGGCCGGCGAAGGCGAGCTGCGCGAGGCCTTGGAACGCCAGGCGCGGGCGCTCGGCATAACCGAGCGCGTACGCTTTCTCGGCTGGCGCGACGATACGGCGGCGCTGATGGCGGCGGCGGATTTCGTCGTCGTGCCATCGCGGCGCGAGCCGCTTGGCAATGTCGTCATCGAAGCCTGGGCGGCGGGCGTGGCGGTCGTGGCGACGGCGAGCGAGGGTCCGGGCGCGCTCGTCAAAGATGACGAGACGGGCGTTTTGGTTCCCGTCGACGACGCGCGCGCGCTTGCCGCGGCCCTGTGCCGTCTTGCCGAGGACAAGGCGCTGGCGGCGCGCCTTACCGCCGCGGGCCGCGCCGCCTATGACGCGGAATTCTCCGAGACGCGGGTGGTGGCGCTCTATCGCGACTTTCTCGAGCGGGTGGCGCGCTGATGTGCGGCATTGCCGGCATCATGACCGCCGATGGCGAGATGCCGCCGGCCGCGGCGCTCCAGGCGATGTCGGCGGCGCTCGCGCATCGCGGCCCCGACGGCAACGGCCATTATCGCTCGGGCAATGTCGGCATGGTGCAGACACGGCTCGCCATCATCGACCTCGCCACCGGCGACCAGCCGCTTTACGAGCCCGGCGGCGCGGCGCTGATGGCGAACGGCGAGATCTACAACTATATCGAGCTG
>Ga0335077_10013383_pt1 | contig 10257 bp, 9 predicted proteins | sample Lox_Sample_31_FD_207151 | JGI IMG/M metagenome (GOLD analysis project Ga0335077, IMG submission 207151) | Soil microbial communities from Loxahatchee National Wildlife Refuge, Florida, United States - Lox_Sample_3.1 | ecosystem: Environmental > Terrestrial > Soil > Wetlands | place: USA: Florida...
AGTTCACCGATACCTCCAACGCCTCCCTCTACTGGTCGGGCGCTTCGAACCCGACGACCAAGAGTTCGGCGCTGCAATATATCCCGGAGACCGTCTGGAACGACAGCGGCATCATGCCCGGCGGGTCGGGGCTGTGGGCCGGCGGCGGCGGCGCTAGCACGGTGTATGCCAAGCCCGTGTGGCAAGCCGGCTCCGGCGTGCCTGCGGATGCGCGGCGCGACGTTCCGGATGTCGCGCTGACGGCCTCGCTGCATGACGGCTACCTGATCTACATGAATGGCCAGCTCTATAGTGCGGGCGGGACCTCCGCGGCAGCGCCTTCGTTTGCCGGCCTGATGGCTCTGGCCGTTCAGAAAACCGGCGCGAGACAAGGGAATGCCAACACCGTGCTCTACGCTCTGGCGAACAACCAGCGGCAATCCGGCGGCGCCGCCGTCTTTCACGATGTGGTTACCGGAAGCAACTCGGTTCCCAACCTGAACGGTTTCAACGCAGCTCCCGGATACGACCTGGCGACGGGGCTGGGCTCGGTGGACGCGGCCCTTATGGTCAACAATTGGACCAGCGCGCCCGGACCGGCGCCCGCTTTGCAATTGGGTCTTCCGTCGGCGGCCGTTTCTCTGGCGCCAGGCGGGAGCGTCAACGTGAATGCCACCGTAAGCGTCTCGGGCGGCTTCAATTCCACGGTGCAGTTGTCGGCGGCGAGTCTGCCGAGCGGGGTGAGCGCCAGCTTCGCTCCGGCTACCCTGCCGGCGCCCGGCTCCGGCGCCTCTGTTCTCACGCTGAATGCCGGTTCCCAGGTGGTGCCTGGCACCTACAGCGTCCAGGTCGCGGCGAACGGAGGAGGACTCACCCAGACCGGATCGCTGACCATCACGGTTACGGCTTCGCCCGGGCTGACGCTGGCGGTCAGCGCCCCGTCATTGACCGTAGCGCAAGGCGCCGCGGCTACAGCAGGTATCACGGTGGGGGTTACGGGAGGATTCCGTGCCGCGGTGGCGCTCTCGGTCGCCGGAGTCCCGAGCGGCGTCACCGCCAGCCTGGTTCCGGCAAGCTTTGCCGCACCCGGCTCCGGCAGCAGCACGCTCAAACTAAGCGCCAGCACGGCGGCGGCGCCCGGCTCGTACACCATCCAGTTGCGGGCCAGCGGAGGCGGCATCACGCAAACCGCTTCCCTGCCGGTCTCCGTAGTACTTCCGCCCACTCTGACGTTGAGCGCCACCCCTGGGCCAGTCACGTTGCTTCAGGGCGCCAGCACCACACTGAACGTGAACGCGACGGCGGCCAACGGATTCAATTCGGCAGTTGCGCTGAGCGTCACGGGCCTGAAGACGGGAGTGGCGGCCAGCTTTTCCCCGTCCAGCTTACCGGCGCCAGGATCCGGGAGCAGCCTGCTGACGCTGAGCGCCACCGCGCAGGCAACCGTTGCCACGTACGCCATCACGATTCGCGCCACGGGCGGAGGCTTGTCGATGAACTGGCCGGTGACCCTGGTGGTGACACCCCCGCCCAGTTTCACGCTGAGCGCGAACACGAAATCGGTGGCCGTGGTGCAGGGCGCCAGCTCGAACGTGAACCTGAGTCTCGCGGCCAAGTATGGGTTCAACGCCTCTGTGGGCCTGACGGTGAGCGGTCTGGGCAGCGGGGTGACGGCCAGCTTCTCTACCGCGACTCTGCCACTGAGTGGTTCGGGAACCAGCATTCTGACGATCAACGCGGCCTCGGCCGCACCGCTCGGGAACTCTACCGTCACCATCGCGGCGTCAGGCGGCGGCATGACCGTGAACCTGCCGATCACGGTTACCGTCAATCCTCCGCCTAGTTTCTCGCTGAAGGACAGCGTGACAACGGGCAAACTAGCGCAAGGATCGAGCCTTTCGCTGACCGTAACCATCACAGGAATGGGCGGATTCAGCTCTTCGGTGGCGCTCTCGATCAGCGGACTGCCCGCTGGAGTGACCGCCAGTTTCTCGCCGTCCGCGCTTTCGGGTGCCGGAACGCATAACAGCACGCTGAAGCTGACGGCGGCATCCAGCGCCACATTGGGAGCCGCTCCGCTGACAATCACGGCGTCGGGCGGCGGCATCGTAAACACCGCGAGCCTGAACCTGACCGTAGCGGCGCATTGAGGCTCCGCTGGCGCTTCACCACGCGCCATGGACAGGCGGGAACGTCTGTCCTACTTTGAAGAGGTGGCGAGATTTGAAGTGCTGGCCGGATGCCCGCAAACACGGGCGCGCGCGGGCGTCCTGCACACGGCGCACGGAGACATCGAGACGCCGGTCTTCATGCCTGTGGGCACGCAGGCAACCGTCAAGGGCCTCACCACTCGGGATCTCGCGGATGAGCTGGACGTCCGCATCCTGCTCGCCAACACCTATCATCTCTACGTGCGGCCGGGACATGACCTGATTCGCCGCATGGGGGGCCTGCACCGGTTCATGTCCTGGCCGCGCGCGATTCTCACGGATTCGGGCGGTTACCAGGTCTTCAGCCTGAGCGATTTGCGCAAGATCACGGACGAGGGCGTGACCTTCCAGTCACACCTGGATGGCGACCGTCATGTGTTCACGCCGGAATCGACCGTGGACGTGCAAATGGCGCTGGGTAGCGACCTCATGATGGTGCTCGATGAGTGCCCGGAATATCCGGTCAGCCATGAGTACGCCCGCAAATCCATGGAGCGAACGCTCGCCTGGGCGCAAGCCGGCTTCGCCCATTACCGGCGCAGCGCCGAACATCAAACCCGCCAAGCGCTGTTTCCAATCGTCCAGGGCTCGGTATTCGCCGATCTCCGGCGGCAGTGTGCCGAACGCCTTCTCGAGCTCGATGCCGAAGGCTACGCCATCGGAGGATTGTCCGTGGGGGAGCCGCGGCCCGTGAGCCTGGAGATGGTGGAGGCCACTGAGCCCGCACTCCCGCGGGATCGCCCCCGCTACGCCATGGGTGTGGGAATGCCGCAAGAACTGGCCGAATATGTGGCGCGCGGCATCGACATGATGGACTGCGTCCTGCCCTCCCGCAACGCCCGCAACGGCTGCCTGTTTACCTCCCAGGGCCGGATCATCATCAAACACGCCCGGTACAAAGATGACCCCCGCCCCCTCGACGAGCATTGCGATTGTTATGCCTGCCGTACCCATAGCCGGGCCTACCTGCGTCATCTGTATCAGGCCGGCGAGATTTCGTACGCCGTCCTAGCGACGGGGCACAACCTCAGGCGTTACCTTGACATAATGCGTGAGATCAGGCAGGCTATTTTACAGGGCCAATTCCCCGAATATTTGAAAGCTGTCCGATCGGCGCCGGTCGAAGTACAATAATCGTCATCTGGTTCCATCCGTGTATCTGAATCTGCTGCTGCAACAGTCGTCCCCAAACTCGTGGGTGAGTTTTGTCCCCATCCTCCTCATATTCGCGATCTTTTACTTTCTCCTGTTTATGCCCATGCAGCGGCAGAAAAAACAGCAGCAGAAGATGCTGAAAGAGCTGCAAAACGGCAATGTCGTTCTCACCAGCGGCGGCATTGTCGGCACGATCGTGTCCATTGACGGGGACACGCTGGTATTGCGGGTGAAACCGGATAACGTCAAGCTGCAGGTCGCGCGGAGCGCGGTCTCCAGCCTGGTTCCGGCGGAGAAGAAGTAAGGCAGCATCAGGCAAAGGGCATCATGCAAAGGAATCTCAAGACCAAAACGGCGTTCATTGCAGTCATCATTCTGCTGTGCGTTTACGGCATTATCAACCTGCCGAAATCCGCCGGGGACCTGAAGGCCAACCTGGCGCGGAACGTCAGGCTCGGGCTCGACCTGAAGGGCGGCAGCCACCTGGTGATGCAAGTTCAGGTTCAGGACGCGGTGAAAGCCGAGGCGCTGCAGACCATCGAGCGATTGAAGGAAGAGCTGCGCAAGGCCAACATCGAGTACGCCTCGATGGACAGCAACGAGCCGAACTCGGTGGAGACCGCCGATACCATCCAGATCACGGTCAAAGGCGTGCCGGCCAACAAATCGGCGGCGTTCCGGAACATCGTATCCGACCATTTCGGGGTCTGGGTCCTGACGGCGGTCAGTTCGACCGACTACCGCATGAACATGCGGCCGTCGGAACTGCTGGCATTAAAACGCGACACCGTGGACCGCTCCATTCAGACCATCAGCAACCGTGTCAATCAGTTGGGCCTCAGCGAGCCGACCGTGCGGCAGGAGGGCAGCCGCGATACCGACTACCGCATCCTGGTGGAACTGCCCGGAGTGGATGATCCCGCCCGGGTCAAGGACATCATCGGTACGGCCGCGGTGCTCGAGATCGTCGAGGTGAAAGACGGTCCCTACCCGAGCCAGGAGGCCGCCCTGGCCCAGCACGGCGGTGTGCTTCCCCTGAACACCAGGCTGGTGAAGGCGCCGCCTCGGGGCAGCTCCGAGGGGGTGAGCTATTATCTGGTGAATCGGACGCCCGTGATCACCGGGCACGATCTGCGAAACGCACGCGCGGGGCAGGACGAGTTCCGGAAGTGGGAGACCGAGTTCACCCTTTCGCAAGACGGCGGGAAGCGCTTTGAGCGGTTCACGGAAGCGAATATCGGCAACCGGCTGGCCGTGGTACTCGACAACCAGATCCGCAGCGTAGCCACCATTCAGAGCCGGATCTCCGACCAGGGGCGCATTACCAATCTGGGCAGCGAACAGGAAGCCAGCGATCTGGCCCTCGTTCTGCGCTCGGGCTCCCTGCCCGCCAGCATTGTTTACCTGTATGAGCGCTCGGTCGGTCCGTCGCTCGGCGCAGACTCGATACGGGATGGCATCATCGCCGGAGTTGCGGGCTTGCTGGCCGTTATCAGCGTGATGCTGGTGTACTACAAGGGCGCCGGCGTCAACGCCGTGCTCGCCCTGGTTTTGAACGCTATCATCCTGATCGCCATGCTTTCCTACTTCAAGGGAGTGCTGACGCTGCCGGGCATCGCCGGCGTCATCCTGACGATTGGCATGGCGGTAGACTCCAACGTCCTGATTTTTGAGCGGATTCGCGAAGAGCTGCGGGCCGGTAAAGCCATCGTATCCGCCGTGGATGCCGGTTTCGGAAAGGCCTGGTGGACGATCGTCGACACGCACGTCACCACCATCGTTTCGTGCCTGTTCCTGTTCCTGTTCGGAACCGGGCCGGTGCGCGGGTTCGCGGTCACCCTGGTCATCGGGCTGCTGGCGAACGTTTTCACCGCGGTGTACGTCTCGCGCGTGATCTTTGATTACGAGCTGTCGCGCAGGCGGCAGCTCAAGACTTTGAGCATTTGACCGGTTTGTGATAGTTTGGCAAATTCGGGAAAACAAGCGGCCAAGGCCTGTGGTGGGCCAGGGAACAAGATTCTGGTCTTCGGTGTCTAACCGAGCAAGCACTGGTATGGCCCTGTAACGGTTGGGCAATGGAATTATTCAAAAACACAAGCTACGACTTCCTCCGGTGGAAGTGGCCCTTCATTATCGCCTCGCTGGTGCTTTCGGCCGCGGGTCTTATCAGTCTCGCCGTCAAGGGCGGCCCCCGCTACGGGATCGATTTCAAGGGTGGTACCTTAATGACCGTGAAGTTCTCGGGAAAACCCCCGGTGGACAACATCCGCTCGGCGGTGTCTAAGAGAGTGACGGGCGAGATTAGCGTGCAGAATTTCGAGTCGGGATCCAACGAGGTGGCCATCGGAACGGAGTTGACGGACGAGCGGCAGCTCGATCAAAACCGGCGGGCCATTCTCAACACCCTGACGGCCACTTTCGGCCAGCCGAACAGCGGCAAGCTGGACCTGAATAACGCGGGCGGCAGTGAACTGGTGAGCCGGCTGCGCGACGCGCTGGCGCGAAACAACGTCGCCATGTCCGATATCCAACTGGAGACGCTGGCAAAGGACATTCTGGCTTTTCGCAACAGCCCGCCCCGTTCGGGACTGATTACGAGCTTCGATCAACTATCGGCAGTGCCGGGCGTCACGCCGGCCGTCCTCAGCACCCTGAAGCAGGAGTGCTATCTGGCACCATTCGCGGTGCGTGACACCCAGGTGGTCGGGCCGAAGGTCGGCTCGGAGCTGCGGCAACGGGCTATTTGGGCCACGCTTGCCGCGCTCGGGGGAATGCTGATATATATAGCCTTTCGTTTCGAGTGGATATACGGGGTGGCGGCCGTGGTGGCGTGTTTTCATGACACGATCATCACCATCGGGTTTTTCTCGCTGTTCAATAAGGAGATCGACCTGACGGTCATTGCGGCGCTGCTGACGCTGGTTGGCTATTCGATGAACGACACCATCGTGATCTTCGACCGCATTCGCGAGAATCTGAAGCTGTCGCGGCGCGAGCCACTCGAGCAACTGATCAATCGCAGCGTAAACCAAACCCTGAGCCGGACCATCATGACGTCGGGGCTGACATTCCTGACGGTGCTGGCGCTGTTTCTGTTCGGCGGGCAGGTGCTGCACGGTTTCTCGTTCGCACTAGTCGTTGGCATACTGATTGGAACGTACTCATCGGTCTTTGTGGCCAGCCCCATTGTGTTGTTCTGGCACAACTGGTTTGACCAGCGGAAAAGATCGGCGGTGGTAGTGCCGGCCCGCGTGAACGCGGTGAAAGAGCCGGTGAGGAAGGGTCCGGTAAAAGTGGTGAAGTAGCACGGCGCGCGGAAACACGGCCGCGCGGCAGGGAGGAGAGGCACCAATGTTCGAGCAAACATTCGTCGAGGGCGTGGGAAAAACCAACCGGGTCTGGACGGTGATGGTCTCGTTTATCGGCCAGATCGCGCTCATCGGAGTGGCCGTTTTGATCCCGATGATTTATTTCGATGCATTGCCGCGGACGCAGTTAACCAGTTTTCTGGTGGCTCCGCCGCCGCCTCCGCCGCCGCCGCCTCCGCCGGCCGCTGTGCCCGTGAAGATGGTGAAAGTCATTCCGCGCCAGTTCGACGCCGGAAAGCTGATGGCGCCCAAAGTGATCCCCAAAGAGGTCACCATGATTAAGGAAGAAGAGCTGCCACCACCTTCCGCCTCAGCCGGTGTGGTGGGTGGCGTCCCCGGCGGCGTTCCCGGTGGCACAGCAGGAGGAGTCATAGGCGGCATTATCGGATCGGTTCCGACAGCGGCTCCGCCCCCGCCTCCGCCGCCCGTCGAGAAGAAAGCGGCGCCGCCGCAGCGCATCCGCGTGGGCGGCCAGGTGCAACAGGCGAATCTGATCCGGCAGCCGAAACCGATTTATCCGCCGCTGGCCAAACAGGCTCGCATTCAAGGCGTGGTTCGGTTCAACGCCATCATCGGCCGCGACGGCACGATTCAGAATTTGACGCTCATCAGCGGCCACCCGCTGCTGGTTCCGGCGGCTCAGGAAGCCGTCAAGCAATGGCTTTACAAGCCTACGCTGCTCAATGGCGAGCCGGTGGAGGTGGCAACGGTTATCGACGTGAACTTCACGTTGAGTCAGTAGTAAGGAAAGATCAGCCCCGGCGCACAACGCCGCATGGCTGAACGCTAAAAGCAAACACTTCACGCAGGAGAGAGAGAAAAAACAATGTTCTTACATATGCAGGTTTGGGCGTTTTGGTTGTTGCAGGAAACAACCACCGTCGGCTGGGACCCCCGGTCGCTCTGGAATCAGATGGGCACGCCGGCGAAGCTCGTGGTCGTCGCCCTGTTCATCATGTCCGCCTGGTCGATTGGTGTCATGATCGACCGGTTGATGGCCTACAGCGCAGCACGCAAACAATCACGGCAGTTCGCGCCCGCGGTTGCCGGCGCGTTGCGCGAAGGCAAGCTGGATGAGGCGGTGAAGATCGCCGACCGGTACAAGAAGAGCCACCTGGCCAAAGTCGTGGTGGCCGGTTTGCAGGAGTTTCAGGCGCATCAGCTCAGCTCGGAAATACCGGGTGAGGAAATCGAGGCGTCGAAGCGCGCTCTGGAACGCGCGGAAGCCATCGTGCACGCCGAGCTGAAGCGCGGGATCAGCGGCCTGGCGACCATCGGCTCAACGGCTCCTTTCGTCGGACTGTTCGGAACGGTGGTGGGCATCGTTAACGCGTTCAAATCAATTTCCGCCGAGAAATCGACCGGCTTGGGCGCGGTGGCGGGCGGCATTTCGGAAGCGCTGGTGACCACCGCTATCGGATTGTTCGTGGCCATCCCCGCTGTGTGGATGTTCAACTACTTTACGGGCAAGATCGAGGCGTTCGACGTGGAAATGGGCAACTCCAGTTCCGAGTTGATCGACTATTTCCTCAAGCGCTCGCAGCGCAGCGCCACCGCCCGGAAGTAGAGCTTTTAGCGTTCAGCCGTTAAGGCGGCCCACGCGGTGGGCCGCCGCGAGCTCTCTTGGCTGGTTGATCGGAATTCCGCCGCAACCCGCCGGACGAGATCGGGGCGGCAAAAGGAGCCTGTTATGTCGTTAATGATGAAACACACACCACCGCCTCCGGTGGCGGATATCAACGTGACACCCATGGTGGATGTCATGCTGGTCCTCCTCATCATTTTCATGGTCATCACGCCCATGTTGACCAAGGGCGTGAGCGTGGACATGGTGCGTACGAAGAATCCCATCGCCATGCAGGCGGCGGACAAGACCGACGCGATTATTGTGGCTGTCACCCGCGACGGGAAGACTTATCTGGGCAACACCCAATTGCCGGCGGACCAGTTGGCCCCCAAAGTCAAGGACCTGCTTACCAACCGCGTCGACAAGGAAGTGTTCATGCGCGCGGACGCGCGGGCTCGGTTCGAAAAAGTGGTCGAGGTGGTGAACAACCTGCGGGCCGCAGGCGTGGATCAGCTCGGGTTGCTGACCGAACAAATCCAGGAAAAGCGGCCAGGGGCGAAGCCGGCGCCGGCGGCGGGAGCCGCAGCGGGCCAGTAGCACGGAATCGGAGCTAGAGGAGCAATCTTATGGGAATGGCAGTAGGTGGAGGCAAAGGCCCCAAATCCGACATCAACATGACGCCGATGATCGACGTCCTGCTGGTGCTCATCATCATTTTCATGGTGATCACGCCCCTGACACCCAAAGGACTGGAGGCCCTGGTGCCGCAGCCGCCCCGGGCGGACCAGCCGCAGAACCAGTCGGATGTGCGCACGGTGGTGATCGTCATCAACCGCGACAAATCGCTGATGATCAATCAGGAGCCCACCGACGAGCAGAAGCTCGGGCCGCGTCTGGAAGAAATCTTCAAGACCCGCGCCGAGCGCGTGGTGTTCGTGAAGGGTGACGCGGACCTGGAATACCAATACGTGGCGAGGGCTATTGACATCGCACACGGCGCCGGGATCGACAAGGTCGGTCTCATGACGCCTCAAATGGAGGCCGGACAGTAATGAAACGCAATGTAGCCGCGCTCCTCGCAGTGGCCGCGTCTGCGTTCCTCGCAACCGGTTGCAATAAACTCAAGGCGCGCGACAATCTCAACCGCGGCGTGCAGGCTTACAAGAACACCCAATACACACAAGCCGTCGAGCGTTTCGAAGAGGCGGTGAAGCTCGATCCGAGTTTTCCAACAGCCCGGCTGTATCTGGCCATGGCCTACTACATGCAATACATCCCCGGCGCCGATTCGCCGGAAAACCAGCAGATGGCCGACCACGCCATGGACCAGTTTCAGAAGGTGCTGGCGCAGGAACCCAAGAACGACGTGGCCATGAAGTCCATCGCGTCGCTGTTTTACAACGAGAAGAAATGGTCGGATGCGGAGTCGTGGTACAAGAAGGAAATCGACCTGAACCCCAAGGACAAGGAAGCCTATTACACTCTGGGCGTGATTGCCTGGAGCAGATGGTACCCGGTATACGGGGCAGCGCGTGCCAAGCTCGGCATGAAACCGGAGGACCCCGGTCCAATCAAGGACAAGAAGGTTAAGGAGGAGCTGAAAACCCAGTACCTCCCCGTGATTACGGAAGGCATCCAGAATCTCCAGAAGGCCCTGGACATCGACAAAGAGTACGACGACGCCATGGCATACATGAACCTGCTGATTCGCGAAAAAGCGGACCTCGACGATACTCCGGAGGAATACAAGAAGGACGTCGAAACCGCCGACAATTGGGTTCAGAAAACGCTGGAAACCAAGAAAATCAAGGCTGAGCGCAAACCCATCAGCACCGGCATCAACGCGCAGTGAAAAACCGGTGTCGCGTGCCCGGTGCCGGGTGTCAGCCTACCGGCGCCTAACACCGGGAACCCCGTACCTCTTACAATCAAATAGTGGCGACCGAACCTAGCAGCGTTGGTGTCTCGGCAGAATCCA
>Ga0335077_10013385_pt1 | contig 10256 bp, 7 predicted proteins | sample Lox_Sample_31_FD_207151 | JGI IMG/M metagenome (GOLD analysis project Ga0335077, IMG submission 207151) | Soil microbial communities from Loxahatchee National Wildlife Refuge, Florida, United States - Lox_Sample_3.1 | ecosystem: Environmental > Terrestrial > Soil > Wetlands | place: USA: Florida...
ATCCAAGCTGGCAGCAACCGCGGAGTGACTGGCCAAACCGTTGAGGCGTTTTGGAATTCGATTTCAAACGTTCCCCTGCTCTCCGTCGGCATGAACTGTGCCCTGGGGCCAAAGGAACTCCGGCCATTGATCGAAGAACTTTCCGGACTCGCGCCGATTTATGTCAGCGCGCATCCAAACGCCGGTCTGCCCAATCCCCTGCTGCCGACCGGTTTTCCCGAAACACCGGAAACGTTTGCGCCGCAGTTAAAGGAATGGGCGCAGAACGGCTGGCTGAACATCGTAGGCGGCTGCTGCGGCACTACGCCCGTCCACATCAAAGCCATCGCCGACGCGGTAAAAAATCTGCCGCCGCGCGTGCCCCCCAAGGTTGAGCCGCATTTGCGATTAAGCGGGCTGGACGCGCTGACTGTCCGGCCGGATTCCAATTTTCTAAACATCGGCGAGCGCACAAACGTGGCCGGTTCGCCGAAGTTTGCGCAACTCATCAAGGCCGGCGACTTCGAGGCGGCGCTGGTGGTTGCGCGGCAACAGGTCGAGAACGGCGCGCAGGTGATTGACGTCTGCATGGACGAAGGGATGATTGACGGCGTTGCGGCGATGACGCGTTTTCTCAACCTCGTCGCTTCCGAGCCGGACATTTGCAAAGTGCCCGTGATGGTGGACTCCTCGAAATGGGAGGTCATCGAAGCCGGTTTGAAATGCCTCCAAGGCAAAGGCATCGTGAATTCCATTTCACTCAAGGAAGGCGAGGAAAAGTTTCTGCATCAGGCCAGACTGGTCCGCAGCTACGGCGCGGCCGTGGTGGTGATGGCATTCGACGAACGCGGCCAGGCCGACACGTTTGAGCGGCGCATCGCCGTCTGCCAGCGCGCCTACGATTTGCTCGTGGAGAAGGTCGGCTTTCCACCGCAGGACATCATTTTTGATCCGAATGTGCTGACCGTCGGCACCGGCATGGAAGAGCACGCGAATTACGCCGCGGATTTCATCCGGGCGACGAAATGGATCAAGGAAAACCTGCCATTGGCGAAGGTCAGCGGCGGCATCAGCAACGTCTCATTTTCGTTTCGCGGCAACAACGCCGTGCGCGAGGCGATGCACTCGGCGTTTTTGTATCACGCCATCAAGGCCGGGCTTGATATGGGCATCGTCAATGCCGGCCAGCTTGCCGTCTATGACGAGGTACCGAAGGATTTGCTGGAACTGGTCGAAGACGTGTTGTTGAACCGGCGGCCGGACGCCACCGAACGGCTCATTAAATTTGCCGAGTCGGTGAAACAGCGTGACCAGGCCGAAACCGTGGAGGACGAATGGCGCAAGGGCGCCGTCGAGCAACGCCTCGAACACGCGCTGGTAAAGGGAATCGTGGATTTCATTGACCAGGACGTGGAGGAGGCGCGCAAGAAATTTGGCCGCCCGCTCGCCGTCATCGAAGGCCCGTTGATGGCCGGTATGAACGTGGTGGGTGATTTGTTTGGTTCCGGCAAAATGTTCCTGCCGCAAGTGGTAAAATCGGCCCGCGTGATGAAGAAAGCGGTGGCGTACTTGTTGCCGTTCTTGGAAGCGGAAAAGCGGGCCACGGGCGGCGTTCATAAAAACGCCGGCAAAATTCTTCTGGCCACGGTGAAAGGCGATGTCCATGACATCGGCAAGAACATTGTCGGCGTGGTACTCGCCTGCAACAACTACGAGGTCATTGACCTCGGAGTGATGACGCCGTGTGAGAAAATCATCGCCACGGCGCTGGAGCTGCACGTTGACATCATCGGGCTCAGCGGGCTGATCACGCCGTCACTGGATGAAATGGCGCACGTGGCGCGCGAGCTGGACCGGCAGGGGCTGAAACTGCCGCTGTTGATTGGCGGCGCGACGACGAGCAAGGCGCACACGGCGGTAAAGATTGCGCCGGGTTATCGCGAGCCGGTGGTCCACGTGCTCGACGCTTCGCGCGCCGTGCCAGTTGTCGGCAGCCTGATCAGCGCCAAACAGAAGCCCGGCTTCGTCGAACAGATCCGCAAGGAATATGAGCAGGTTCGGTCGCAACATGCCGGACAACGTCTGAAGCTGATTTCGCTTGAAGCCGCCCGCGCCAACGCGCCAAAACTGAGTTATGACAATTTGCCAAAGCCGGAGTTCACCGGAACGCGGGTGCTGACAACTGAAGGTAGGGCTGGCTCTCCGCAGCCAGCCGCGGCGCGTTCGGAGAACGCGCCCTACCCTGTTTCGCTATCCGATCTTGTGCCGTTTATTGATTGGACGCCGTTCTTCCACACCTGGGAACTGCGCGGGGTTTATCCCAGGATTCTGCAACACGAAAAACACGGCGAGGAGGCGCGCAAGCTTTTTGCCGACGCGCAAAAACTTTTGGAGAAAATTGCCGGCGAAAAACTGCTGGAGCCACGCGGCGTTTACGGGTTGTTTCCAGCAAACCGCGTTGGAGATGACGTGGAAATTTACACCGATGAATCGCGCGCCAAAGTTCTCACAACTTTTCATTTCCTGCGCCAGCAAATTGAAAAGACGGACGGCACGCCCAATTGGTGTCTGGCGGACTTTGTGGCGCCGAAAGAATCGCGTCACGTGTCACGCGTCACGTGTCACGATCACATTGGCGCATTTGCCGTTGCCACCGGACATGGATTGAATGATTTGGTGAAAAAGTTCAAAGCCGACCACGATGACTACAATGCCATCATGGCGGAAGCGCTGGCGGATCGTCTGGCCGAGGCGTTCGCGGAATATCTGCACCAACGCGTCCGCAAGGAATGGGGTTTCGGCCGGAACGAAAAGCTCACGAACGACGATTTGGTTGCGGAGAAATACCGCGGCATCCGGCCAGCGGCAGGTTATCCTGCCTGCCCCGACCACACGGAGAAAAAAATCCTCTGGCACCTGCTCGATGTCGAAAGAAACACGGGCATTAAATTGACCGAAAGCTGTGCCATGTGGCCGGCCAGTTCGGTGAGCGGACTTTATTTTGCCCACCCGGAATCGAAATACTTCGCGGTTGGCAAATTGGGTCGCGATCAGGTGCTTGATTATCATTTGCGGAAGGGCATGGCGTTGCAGGAAATCGAGAAATGGCTGGGACCGTGGTTGAATTACGAGACTCAAAACGCAGCGGCCAGCCCGCAAGTTCCCTGCGCGTGCGGCGTCCGGCATTCATAAAAGCAGACCGCTGTAGCGGCGCTCTGCGAGCGTTGCACCCTCCCGCGATTTCCTGGGAAAAATGCGCGGTCATAGACCGCCGCGCCAAAGGAAAAAAGCTGGACGGGAAGCGGGTTTCGGCCTACAAATCGCCAGACTCGGCAAAAGGAAATTTATGGCAACGGCAGCACAACCCGTCAAAATGATGCCGGTGGACGCGGATTTGTTTGAAGCCATCGGTTACATTCCAAAAACACGGCAGCTTTACGTCAAATTCCGGACTTCCCCGGCGCTTTGCTTCGACAACGTGCCCGGTTTTCGTTACGAAGGTCTGTTGGCGGCGCCGCGCAAGGATGCCTATTACCGGACATTCATCAAGGACCGTTTCCTGACAAAACCCGTGGAATTACCAGCGCAAACTTAAAGGGGGACTTGTTTTTCGCCCGCGCCGGTCTAAATTGAAGGCATGAAGCAAGACGTTGTACCGGTCCAAATTCGCGGGATCATCCCGGCCAACAGCGGATGCGCGCTGTTTGTCGGCAATGACGAAAAGGTTTTTGTCATCAACGTCGAGCCGCAAATGGGCGCGGTCATTGGCATGTTCCTGCGCCAGACCCCAAAGGAACGCCCTCTTACCCATGACCTCATCAACCGGATGTTTCAAGGTTTCGGCATCACGGTGGAACGCGTGGTCATCACGGATTTGAAAAACTCAACCTACTTCGCGCGGTTGATCCTCCAGCAGCAAAACGAGCTGGCGCGAAAAATCGTGGAACTCGATGCGCGCCCCAGCGATTGCCTGGCCTTGGCCGCAGCGCAGAAAAAACCAATCTTTGTGGCGGCCTCCCTGTTTGACCAGGTCGAGGACATGAGCGAAGTGCTCAATCGAATCAACGAAACCGGCAGCGAGGCGGAATAAGATGCCCAGCGCCCAAACCTCATCGCCGGCTCTCATCTGCGGTGACGACGAGTTTGCCGTACAGCAGCGCGCCAAGCAACTCTACCAGCAATGGTGCGATGAAATCGGAGGCATGGACCATGAAATCATCGAAGCCACCGTTGCCAACAGCGGCGAAGCGCTAGCCGCCATCGCCCGTATGCGCGAGGCACTGCAAACCCTGCCTTTTTTCGGCACGGGCAAGGTGATCTGGCTGCGCGATTGCAATTTTCTCGGCGAGGAACGAGTGGCGTCGGCCCAGGCTGTGACCGAATCGCTGTCCGACCTGGCGGAGGAATTAAAAGCCTTTGCGTGGTCGCGCAACCGCGGGATCAGGCTGTTGATCAGCGCGGGCAAGGTGGACAAACGCAAAACCTTTTTCAAGGCGCTCGACAAGATTGGTTCAGTCGAGAGCTTCGCAGGCTGGTCGGTGGATGACCGTGATTGGGGGGAGCGCGCGGAGGCCGCGGCGCGAACCGCCGTGCATGAGCGCCAAAAGAAGATCTCCGAGGAAGCCCTGGCGGAATTGGTCAGCCGCATCGGTCCCCATCCACGCCAACTGGACAATGAAATTGAAAAGCTGTGTCTGTTCGTCGGCGGCCACGAGCGGATCGAAGCCGGCGACGTCAATGTGGTTTGTGTCCGGAACAAGACGGCGCGGGCCTTTGCGCTGGGGGACGCCCTGGGGGACCGCGATTTGCCCCGTTTGCTGCGGCGGTTGGACGAAGAGTTGTGGGAGGTCAAGTTTGATTCCCGGAAATCCGAAATCGGCCTGCTGTATGGTTTGATCGCCAAGGTGCGCGCGATGTTGTTGTTGAAGGAAATGCTGCGTGAAGGCTGGATCAAGCCGGAGACGGATTACAACCGCTTCAAGGCGCAGCTCCAGCGTGTTCCGACGGACAAGCTGCCTGGCGACCGCCGTTTCAATCCGCTGGCGCTGAATCCGTATGTGCTTTACAAGGCGCTGCCGCAGGTGAAACGTTATTCCGAGGCCGAATTGATACGGGCGATGGATTTGTTGCTGCGCTGCAATCAGCGGCTGGTGTCCAGCGGCCTCGACGAAACATTGGTCTTGCAACAAACCCTGGTGCAAATCATCGCGCCGCAGCCCGCCGCGGCGTAAAGAAGCCAAAAGGAATTTCTGTAAAATGGCAATACCGTCGGAAAAAATGCTGGTGCTGGCTTGTAAAAATTTCGCCTGCGTGAAAATTGCGGGCCGCGCCAATTTCACGTATGGCCCCGATTTCAAAACGCTGCTGGCCGAGTTGACACGCAGGGGTTACAGCCATTTCATCATTGACCTGTCGGAATGCACGCTCATGGACAGCACTTTTCTCGGCATCCTGGCCGGGTTCGGATTGAAACTGAACCAGGCCGCCGCGCCGGACCAACGCGGCATCGAATTGCTGAATCCCAGCGTGCGCATCACGGACCTGCTGGACAATCTGGGCGCGTTGCATCTTTTCAAAGTGGCCAGCGGGGCTCTGCAACTGCCTGACGACGTCCAAACGCAAACACCGGATTCCACGAATCCGACCCCCAAAGAAATCACCCGCACCTGTCTCGAAGCGCACCAGTCGCTCATGGCCGTGAATCCCGATAACGCCGCACGTTTCAAGGACGTGACCCGTTTTTTGGCGGAAGACTTGAAGCGCCCTGAAAACTCCCCGTAACGGCACGTGGCTTGCTATGTGACCTTGACTGTCAACCACAAGCCTTGTTTGCGTTATGAAAATTAACCGGAAAATCTTGACACTTTTGACCATCGTCCTGCTGTCCGCCCTGCCGGTCACGAGTCGCGCGCAGGAAGACACACCGGACTCGACCGCATCCGACAGCGACACCAACGCGCCGCCCACACTTAAGAAATTGATGGCTGAAAGCCACGAGGTCACCAACACCGTCGGCATTGTGCTGGTGAAAATTTCACCCACCTTGTGGGCCGGCAAGTATGAAGTGACTCAAGCCGCCTACCAAAAAGTGATGGGCAGCAACCCCAGCGCCTTCCGAGGGAGGAATCATCCCGTGGACTCGGTGACCTGGAACGATGCCATGGCCTTCTGCAAAAAACTGACCGAGCAGGAACAGACGGCCAAAGAGTTGCCGCCCGGTTATGTTTATACCCTGCCGACTCAAGCTCAGTGGGAACGGCTCGTGGACGATGCTTCATTGGATGATGCTGTGATGAGTTTGCACCCGCAGCGCCGCTCTTCCACTGCGCCGGTCGGCAGTCTGGGGGCGAACAGTCTGGGCCTTTATGATACGCGCGGCAACGTCATGGAATGGTGTTTGGATCCCCAGGATAAACTTTATCGCGTTTTGCGTGGCGGTGCTTGGAACACGTACATCAGCATCAACGCACGGCTCGAATTCCGCGAGTACTCCGCTCCCGACAAAACCAAAAACGATTACGGCTTCCGCGTCGTGTTGGAGCCGCAGTAGTTCGAAATCTCAAACCGGGGCTGGCGCCGGCGTGCCCAGTCCGGGCAATTTCGGCGGCACGGGCTTCGGCGGAGTTTCAGGCAACGGCGTGCCCGCCGGGGCGCCCATGAGCACTCCACCTTGGGGCTTGGGTGGTGGCGGCGTAAACTTGCCCGTCTTGACGATCTCCTCGACCTGCGCCCGGTCCAGCGTCTCATGTTCGAGCAGTGCGCTGGCGATCAATTCCAGCTTGTCACGGTTGGCCAAAATGATGTTCTGCGCCCGCCGGTAGCCATCATCAATGAGGCGCTTGATTTCCTCGTCAATTTCCCGCGCCGTGCTCTCGCTGTAAACCTTCGTGCGCGCCATCTCGCGGCCGAGGAAAACGTACTCGTCATCATTGCCGTATTGCACCATGCCGAGCTTGTCGCTCATGCCGTACTGGCAGACCATCGCGCGCGCCAGATTCGTCGCCTGTTGGATGTCCATTGCCGCGCCCGTAGAAATATCGCCCGAAATAATTTCCTCGGCGATGCGCCCGGCCATGGTCACGGCGAGGTCGTCAAACATTTCCTTGCGCCGCCGGTTCAAAATGTCCTTTTCCGGCAACTGCATCGTCGAGCCCAGTGACTGCCCGCGCGGAATGATCGTAACTTTGTGCAAGGGATGCGTGTGTTCCAGCAGCATGTTCACCAGCGCGTGACCCGCTTCGTGCCAGGCGGTGCATCTCTTTTCCTCGTCGGTCATCGCAAGGCTGCGGCGTTCGCGGCCCCAGCGGACCTTGTCGCGCGCCTCCTCCAGCTCTTCCATGCCGACGGCTTTTTTATTGAGCCGCGCGGCGAGCAAGGCGGCTTCATTCAGCAAATTCGCCAGTTCCGCGCCGGAATAACCCGGCGTGCCGCGCGCAATGATGGACAAATCCGCCTCCGGCGATAGCTTCACATTTTTGGCGTGCACCTTCAGGATCGCCTCGCGTCCGCGCACGTCCGGCAGATTGACCACGACCTGCCGGTCAAACCGGCCCGGTCGCAGCAACGCCGGATCCAGCACGTCCGGCCGGTTGGTCGCGGCGATGATGATAATGCCTTCCTGCGTGTCAAAGCCGTCCATCTCGACGAGCAGCGCATTGAGCGTTTGCTCGCGTTCATCGTTGCCGCCACCGAGGCCATGCCCGCGCGAACGGCCCACGGCGTCAATTTCGTCAATAAAAACCAGACACGGCGTGTTGCGGCGCGCCTGCTCAAACATGTCGCGCACGCGGCTGGCACCGACACCGACAAACATTTCCACAAAGTCCGAACCGCTGATGGTGAAGAACGATGCATCCGCCTCGCCGGCGATGGCCTTCGCCAAAAGCGTTTTGCCCGTGCCGGGCGGCCCCACCATCAGCACGCCTTTGGGAATGCGTCCGCCGAGCTTCTGGAATTTTTTTGGGTCCTTCAAAAATTCGACCAGTTCGGAAACTTCCTCAATGGCCTCCTCGATGCCGGCCACGTCCTTGAAGGTCGTCTTGTTGCGTTCCTTCGCAAGCATCCGGGCCTTGCTCTTTCCAAAGCTGAGTGCGCCCTTGCCGGCAATTTTGATTTGCCGGATGAAGAAAAACCAAAACAAAAGGCCGATCAAGACAAACGGCGCGACGCTCCAGACCACGCTCATCAGCATCGTGTTGGGCTGGCTGGCGGTGATCTTGTCCGAGGCAAACAATTGATCCCTCATCTTTTGGCTGAGATAGGCGTCCTTGACCATAAACGGCACTTCCACCTTTTTGCCGTCCTTGTCGGTCTGGTAATATGAGCCAGTAATTTCCGTCAGCGGTTCCGTTTGCGGATTGAAACTGACCGTCGCCTGCGCAATCAGATTGGATTGGAATTTGTTGAAAAAATCAGCCTGCGACAGCGTGCCGGCCTGCGTGCTCATGTGGTCGCGCAACAGCATCAGCGCCACGATGCTGCCAATGATGCAAATCCACGCCACCCACGTTGTCGGCGGCAACTTAAACCCACCCGGCGGCTTCTTGGGGTCGCGGTCGTGTTGCTTATTATTTTGGTTATCGTCGAACATTTTTACTTTGGCTCAAATTAACATGCCGTTCCATCTTCCGCAATGCGTGAATTCGCTTTTCTCGCCAATGCCAAAACGAACCTGCTATAATCAAACCATGCGCATCGGCTCGCTGACATTGCCGTCCAATCTGTTCCTTTCGCCGCTGGCGGGTTACACCAATCTGCCCTTCCGGCTGGTTGTGCGTGAAATCGGCGGCGGCGGCCTTTGCACCACCGATCTGGTCAATGCCCGCTCGCTCCTCGAAAAAAATCCGAAGGCGTTCAAGCTCATCGAAACCCGGCCCGCCGATTCGCCGCTGGCCGTCCAGCTTTTCGGCTCTGTGCCTGAAGAAATGCGCGACGCCGCGCAAATGCTCGAAACGCGTGGGATTGCCGCCATTGACATCAACATGGGCTGCCCCGTTCGCAAGGTCTGCAACGTCGGCGGCGGCTCGGCCATGATGATCGAACTGGCCAAGACCGCCGCGCTTGTCCGCGTCATGGTCAACGCCGTGAAAATTCCAGTGACGGCCAAAATGCGGCTCGGCTGGGACGATCAGAACATCACCGCGCCGGATTTGGCACGCGTGCTCGAAGACGCCGGGGTCGCCGCGATCTTCGTTCACGGCCGGACGCGCGAACAAGGTTTTGGCGGCACAGTCAACCTCGCCGGGATTCGTAAGGTCGTTGAATCGGTCAAACATATTCCGGTCATCGGCAATGGCGATATCATCACGCCGCAGGCGGCGAAGAAAATGCTGGATGAAACCGGCTGTGCCGGCGTGAGCATTGGTCGCGGCGCGTTTTACAATCCCTGGATTTTTCGCCACACGCTGCATTATTTGGCGAACGGCGAATTGTTGCCTGAACCCGCGTTTGCCGAACGGGTGCGTGTCATGTGCCGGCATTTGGACCTGATGATTGAAGTTTTTGGCGAGCCGCTTGGTTGCCGGATGTTCCGAAAGGTCGCACCGTGGTATTCCAAACGTTTCGGCCCGTGCCACGAATTCAACAAACGCGCCGTGCAAATCTCCACCCGCGCTGAATTCTATGGCGTTTTAGTAAATTACATCCGTTGGCGGCAGCAATTTCTCAACGAGAACGGCGAATTGCTTCCTCGCTTTCAACCGGCACCCATGGTCGCGTCCTTCATGCGAGCGTCAGCTTCCACAACGCGTGAACAAATTCCCGTCCCCAAAGGTCCGGTGGAAGTGTGGTGATAAGCCAAATCAGATGCGTTCCGAAACCCTCGGCGGCGGTTTAGAGTTGAAAAATTCCGACGACCTGACTTTCATGGTCGTTCACATGAAAACCTGGTTACGCCACGTTCGGGGGTTTTTCATCCCGCTAATATTGTTTTTGTCCCTCAGCATGAATGGATTGAGAGCCGGACCATTTTTCAACGTTCTGGATTATGGCGCCCACAACGATGGCTCGGCCAGTTCAACCGAGGCAATTCGCGCGGCCATTCAAGCAGCCAGTACCGCCGGCGGCGGAACGGTTTACTTTCCCGCGGGAACTTATGTCACCGGCCCGATTGCCCTGACAAACAATCTGGTGCTGGATATTGCCGCAGGCGCGACTCTGCGGTTCCCAGCCATGCGACTGCCCTTTACGCAAGGACGCGAGCAAGGCATCGAATGTCTCACACCAGTTCCGCTGATTGGCGGCCGGAACTTGCACAACGTCACCATCACCGGTCGCGG
>Ga0335077_10013387_pt1 | contig 10255 bp, 8 predicted proteins | sample Lox_Sample_31_FD_207151 | JGI IMG/M metagenome (GOLD analysis project Ga0335077, IMG submission 207151) | Soil microbial communities from Loxahatchee National Wildlife Refuge, Florida, United States - Lox_Sample_3.1 | ecosystem: Environmental > Terrestrial > Soil > Wetlands | place: USA: Florida...
GCCGGCGGCGTCACGCGGGCGGGGCGAGCTGGACTGCGAGTCAACAAGAGCGATCCTCATCACGAGCCTCCTGCGGGCTGCCGTTGGGGATCGGCGCGATCACGCTGGGAGTGCCGGTGAAGAGGGCCCAGGGGCCAGCAAAAAGGCACACCTCAGACGTTCACGCCGTACGGGCGCGAAGGTGTGCCTGCGTCGTAGACACGCAAGCGTTCTTGTTCCCCGGCCGCGCCGCGCCAAACATCGCCTCCCGGCCGGCCATGGCGGTCACCCACCCTGGCCGGCTGCCGCGCCCGGTGCCCTGCACCCCGCCTGGTGGCAGTATGGAGGGAGCAGCTCCAGCATGGAGGGGTGGCTCCATGCTGACCCGTCGCGTTCCCCTCACCCGCGGCTGGAGGTGGCGGTGACCAACCCGGACCTGGCTCGCGAGACCGCTGACCTCCTGAGCATGGGGGACAAGTCGAGCTCGCGGTCGCTGGGCGAGCTGGCCGCGCTCGCGTCGCGGCAGGTCTCCGCCTGCTCCGGCGCGACCGCCACGCTCTGGCGGGACGGCGAGCCGCTGATCATGGCCGCCACCCATCCGGACATCTCGCAGCTGACCGAGGTCGAGGTGCTGGCCCGGCGCGGGCCGGAGACCACCGCGCTCGCCACCGGCGAGACCGCCCACTGCCCGGACACGCTGGCGGAGGAGCGCTGGCCCGAGTACGCCCAGGCGGCGCTGGCCCGGGGCGTGAGGTGCTCGGTGACGCTGGCGCACCAGCCCGGGCCCGAGGCGGTCACCCTGTCGCTCTTCGGGGCGAGGCCCCGGGTGCTGGACCCCGGGCAGGTCCCGCTGGCCGAGCTGTTCGTCGCCGCCGGCGGGGCGCTGGTGGACAACCTGTCCCAGTTCGGTGACGCCCGCCGGGCCGCGCTCCAGTTCCGCGACGCCGCCGAGTCCAGGGCGCTGGTAGACCAGGCGAAGGGGATCTTGATGAACGCGCTGGGCTGCAGCGCCGATGAGGCGCTCGACCGGATGCGCCAGATCTCCCAGCAGGGCAACATGCGGGTCACCGAGGTCGCCAGCAAGATCATCAGCTCGGGGCAGTCGGGGCTGGGCTGACCGGATGCCGGAGGCAGCGGGGAGCGTGTCGGCGCAGAAGGAACTCGCCGACCTGATGGCGCGCCGGGATGCGCTCCGGCAGGCGGCCACGCTGGGGGGCGCCGGCCTGCGCCCGACGCTGGACGCGGCGCTGGCCGAGCTGGACGCCGCGATCGACGCGCTCGCGGCGGCCCACGACGGCAACGGCGGCGGGCCACGCGACGAGGGGGGCCTGGATGCGCTGCACGCCGAGCGGCGGCTGCTGCGTGCGCTCTTCCACGAGGCGCCGGTGGCGCTGATGCTGGTCGAGCGGGACGGCGCCGTCCGGCGGGTGAACAAGGCGGCCGGTGAGCTGCTGGGCAGCGGCAGCGGCTACGCCACGGGGCGGCCCTTCACGGCGTTCGTGAACCTGCCCTCACGCGCTGCCGTGGACAGCCTGCTGGCCGCGGTCATCCGGACCGGGAAGCCGAGACAGGTGCGGTGCGAGCTGCTGACCGGGGCCGGCGCCACCGAATGTGAGCTCACGGCCGGGCTGGCCCGGCCGCGGGGAGACACCGATCAGCTCGTCGTCGCCGTCCGTGAGGTGGGGCCAGCGCCGTCAGCCGGCGGCCAGGCCAAGACCGGCGCCCGCACGAAGGCCGGCCGGCCACAGGCTCCCTCCCGCCAGAAGGCCGCGCGGCCGGAGGCGGCCGGCGAGGCACCCTCCCCGCTGATCACCGCGATGACCCGCCGGCTGGACCTGATGACCGCGGTCGCCAGGCTGCTGCTGGAGAACGCGCCGCTGAACGAGACCGTGGTGCTGCAGCGCTGCGCCCGGCTGCTCGCCAGCCAGCTGTCGGCGTGGGTCATCGTGGACGTGGCCAGGGGCCAGCGGCTGCGGCGGCGGTACGTCGAGGGCGGTGAGGACCAGCCGTCCGCGGAACTGGCCCGGATGGTGGCGGGGCAGGACCCGCAGCCGGGTTCCCTGCCGCACACGGTCCACGACACCGGCAGTTCGCAGCTCATCACGCGCGCCGAGGATGCGGGCATCCTCGGCGAAAGTCCCGACGGTGTCCCCCTTCTCATGCAGCTGGGCGCCACGTCGGTGCTGAGCGTCCCGCTCTCCGACGGCGAGCACGGTTACGGCGCGCTCACCCTGGCCCGCCAGCCCAGCGCCGGGCATTTGGAGATAGCCGATCTCGGGCTGGCCGAGGAGATCGGGGAGCAGCTCGCGCTCGCGATCACGATGGACCGAAGGGTGCGGCGGCACACCCAGGTGGCCGACGCGCTGCGGTACAGCCTCCTGCCCCGCGAGCTGCCCGGCGTACCCGGTGTCGAGGTCGCCACCACGCATCTGGCCGCGACCGAGAACCCCGAGGTCGGCGGGGATTTCTTCGACGTGTACCGCACCTCCAAGGGCTGGGGGGTGGCCATCGGCGACGTCTGCGGACGCGGGGAGGGGGTGGCGGCGGCGAGCGCCGCGGCCCGGCACGCCATCCGGGCGCTCGCGCACTCCAGCCACGATCCCGCCGACGTGCTCGCCGCGGCGAACCAGATCATCCTGGCCGAGGAGTTCAGCGGCCGCTTCATCACCGCGTGCATCGCCCATCTCCAGTGGCGCGGTGGATCGCTGGAGGTGATGCTCGGCAGCGCCGGCCATCCCGCTCCCCTGCTGCTGCGCCCCGACGGGGAGCTGCGCCAGCTCGGGGGAGGCGGGCTGCCGCTGGGCATCTTCCCCGACGCCGGGCCCGCGCTGGAGCAGCACGAACTGTCAGCGGGCGACACCCTCGTCTTCTACAGCGACGGGCTGGCCGACGCGCACCGCCCGGGCCAGGGCTACTTTGACGACCAGCTCCCGGGCGAGCTCGGGGCCCTGGCCGGGCGGACGCCGGGCCAGATCCTGGCCCGGCTCCAGGAGGTGGCGCTGGAGTTCTGCCAGGGCAAGGTGCATGACGACATCACCATGCTGGCGCTGCGGGTGGGCGAACCACCGGGCCGTCCCGGCCGGTCTTAGCCGGGACGGCGGCGACGTCGCCCAGGCCCCGGGCCGCTACTCCCGGAACCTGGAACGGACGCCGCCGGTGCGGCCGGGGCCGCGGTCAGCCAGGCTGCGCGGCGGCCGCCGCCTCCTCCCCCTCGTCCCCGAGCAGGCGGCCGCGGAGGTAGCGCAGCGCGCGGGCGAGCAGCCGGGAGACGTGCATCTGGGAGATGCCGAGCCGCTCGCCGATCTCCGCCTGGGTCATGTTGCCGTAGAAGCGCATGGTCAGGATCCGCTGCTCGCGCAGCGGCAGATCGTTCCAGTGGGTGAGCACTGATTCCATGTCGAGGGTGTGCTCGACCTGCGGATCCTCCTCGCCGACCAGGTCGGAGAGACTCGCCGGGTCCTCCTGGCCGTACAGCGGGGCGTCCAGCGAATGGGAGTGGAAGACCATGTCGGCCCGCTGGGCGTCGCGCAGGTCGTCCAGGCTCACGTCCAGGTGACGGGCCATCTCCTCGTCCCGGGGAGAGCGGCCCAGCTCCTGGGCGAGCTCCCCGCGCGCCCGGCGGACCTGCAGCAGCAGTTCCTGCGCGGACCGCTTGACGTGGATCTGCCAGCGCTTGTCCCGGAAGTGCCGCTTGATCTCACCGCTGACGCACGGCTGCGCGTACGCGGCGAGGTTCGGCCCCAGCGCGGGATCGAAGTTGTTGATCGCCTTGAGCAGGCCGACGTACCCGGCCTGCATCAGGTCCTCGACCGGCTCGGGGCTGTCCCGGTAGCGCTGCACGCAGCCGCGGACCAAGTTCTGATAGCGGGTGACGAGCACCTCACGCGCGGCCTCTTGCAGCTCATCGTTCCCGTCGTTTGTCCGTATCAAGGCGAGCAGCTCGCTGTCGTCGCGCTCAGCCAGCGCCACACCGGGTGTGGTGGCGGCGGTTGTCATCACTGCCTCCGTACGCAGGGGATCGACGGACGAGAGGTTGGTGCCCTCTGGACAGCGCTTAAACATCGGCCCCCATGGCGCGGGGCGTTCCAATGCCCGGGCCGCCGCGGATCCCGCGGTCAGCCAGCACGCCGTGACCGTGCGTAACTTGCCATTTCCTTCTCGTAGGGAAGGACCGTGCCCGCCCCGCACGCCGGGCGACGACCCCGGCGCGCTCTGGCTCACCGCGACGGGCCCGAGGGCGCAGGTTTCATCCCGCCGCGCGGCGACGGCGCCCGCGCGGCCCGCAAGTCCCGGCCCCGCTCGCCGCTGCCGTTTTGGCCGGCCCGGCCGGGGTAATCCCGGGTCATGCCCGCACAGGACACAGGTGACCAGCGCACGAGCGACGGCCACCGGCCCGGCGAGAGCGAGGCCGAACGCGACGACCGGAACCTGGCCGAACTGCTCCAGGAGCTGCGGGTGGCCGGACTCGGCATCCAGGTGATCTTCGGTTACCTGCTGGCCCTCCCCTTCACCAGCAAGTTCTCCGCGCTCGGGCCCGGCCAGCGCACGCTCTACGTCGCGACGCTCGTGCTCGCCACCGTCGCCACGGCGCTGCTGGTCGGCCCGGTGGCCTACCACCGGCTGGTGTTCCGCCGCCATCTGAAGCGGCACCTGGTCGGAGCGGCCAACGTGATGGCCATCCTGGGCCTGGCCACCGTGGGCCTGACCATCTCCGCCGCCGTGCTGCTGGTGGTCAGCTACGTGGCGCACGGCGCACCCGCCGTGATCATCGGCGTGTTCGTCGTCTGCCTGTTCGCCGGGCTGTGGTTCGTGTACCCGCTCACCCGGCACTGGGACAGACGCGCGGAAGCCCCCGGGCCGGCCGCCCCGTCACATGACCGCCGGACGGGCGGCGCGGGCCATTAAGGTGGGACGGTGACCGATCAGCCCGTGCCCGCCGATCCGCGGCAGCTGCGGGCCGCCGACACCGACCGCGACCAGACCGCCGAGCTGCTCCGCCGGGCGGCGGCCGAGGGCAGGATCACCTTCGAGGAGCTCGACGAGCGGATCGGCCGGGCCTACGCCGCCAAGACGTTCGCCGACCTGGAGGCCCTGACCAGCGACCTGCCGGGCCCCGGTGTGCGCGCCCCCGTGCCGGGCGCGCCGCGCTATCAGCCGGCCGAGGTCCCGGCGGGCACCCCCGCGCCCTCGTTCTCGGTCGCGATCCTGAGCGGCGCCCAGCGGGCGGGGCCCTGGATCGTGCCGCCCTCCTACACCGCGGTGGCCATCCTGGGTGGCGTCGAGCTCGACCTCCGGCACGCCAGGCTCACCGCGGCCGAGGTCACCATCCGGGCGTTCTGCCTGATGGGCGGCGTCAGCATCACCGTGCCCGAGGACATGGAGGTGGACGTCTCCGGCATCGGCTTCATGGGCGGCTTCGACCATGCGGCCAGCGGCCCGGGCTCGCCCGGCGCCCCGCGCCTGCGGGTGGTCGGTTTCGCCATGCTGGGGGGGGTCGAGATCAAGCGCAGGCCGGCCGACCCGGCTCGGCCGGGCATGCCCCGCGGGCCGGCCAGGCCGGAACTTCCCGGCGCCTGACGTCACCCGGCGGCCGGCCGGCGCGGGCCGGCCGGCCTGCGCGGGTCAGCCGAGGCGCTCGCGCCCGGAGGGCGCGTCCCAGTCGGCGAGCCGCGGCTCGATCGTGATCCGCCACGAGCCATCGTTGAGAAAACTCGGCCTTGGCCCGCGGGTGAGGCCGCCGAACGTCGTGAAGTCGGTGGTGTCGTGGAAGGCGGGGCGCTGGTAGAGGTCGCGGGCGTAAGCCCACAGGTTCGGGAAGTCGGTCAGGCGGCGCTCGCTGACGCCGGCCATCGGGTTGTAGCCGGTGTCGAAGCGGGCCAGTGTGGGCCAGAGCCGGACGTCAGCCTCGGTGAGCTGGCTGCCCATGAGCAGCCTGCGGCCGGCCAGGCGCCGGTCGAGTTCCTCCAGCGTCGCGATCATGGCCTGCCGCAGCCGCTCGTAGTCGGGCTGGGTGGCCGCCCCGGCGACCCGGTAGGGGCCGTCGTTGACGGTCTGGTAGACGCGCTCGTTCAGCGCGTCGATCTCCGCCCGCAGGGCCTCCGGGTACAGCTCGACCGAGCCGTCCGCCCACGCGCCGAACGCGGTGCCGAGGTCGATCGTGATGTCGGGAAAGTTGTTGCTGACGATCTTGCCGGTCACGCGGTCCCACAGCACCGGCACCGAGACGTGGCCGTCGTAGCCGGGCTCGGTCGCCTCGTACGCGTGCGCGAGGAACGTGAACCCGTTGACCGGGTCGGGCCCGCGCCGCTCACGGAACGCCCAGCCGCGGGCGTCCCGGACGTCGTCCACGTAGGACAGCGAGACCACGTCGTCCAGGCGCATGAGTTTGCGCACGATCGCGGTCCGCTGGGCCCATGGGCAGCCCCAGGAGATGTAGAGGTGATAGCGCCCGGGCTCGGCCGGGAACCCGGTTGACCCGTCCGCGGAAATGCGGCCCTGGAACCGGTAGCGCGGCCGCTGCCACTTCTGCCCCGGGTCGAAACCGCGCCCCGGCCCGTACGGCCCGTAGGTGTCATAGTCGACCGGGCTCGCGTACTGCGGGGCCGCCCCCGTCGTGCCAGCGACCGTCATCCCACTCCTCCGCCCTCAGCTCCGCCCTCAGCCCCCGGTCTCCGGACCACGGTAACCGACGCAGCGCATGGGGGCGCCCGCGACATGTCACGGATCTCAGTCATGATCACGCCCGTTTCGTCCCGGTTCCCGTGACGAAGATCCGTGACAAGAACCCACGGGATGTCCAGGATGTGGACACCCCGGGCAACCGGGAGGGCGTCAGCGGCCGCCGAGGGTGGCGGGGGCGCCGTAGGGACGGAGCACCTCGGGCACGGCGACCGTGCCGCCCTCGTCCTGGAAGTTCTCCATGATCGCCAGCAGGGCCCGGGCGGTGGCCCCGGTCCCGTTGAGCGTGTGCACAAAGTCGAGCTGCCCGTCGCGGCGGAACCGGATGTTGAGCCGGCGGGCCTGGTAGTCGGTGGTGTTCGAGCACGACGTGATCTCGCGGTAGCGTTCCTGCGCCGGGAACCAGGCCTCGATGTCGTACTTCTTGGCCGCCGGGCCGCCGAGGTCGCCGACCGCGATGTTCTGCACCCGGTAGGGCAGGCCCAGCGCCTGGACGATCTCCTCCTCGTGCGCGAGCAGCTCGTCGTGGATCTCCCGGGACTGCTCGGGCACGCAGTAGACGTACATCTCCACCTTGTCGAACTGGTGGACGCGGAACATGCCCCGGGTGTCCTTGCCCGCCGCCCCGGCCTCGCGCCGGAAGCAGGTGCTGTAGCCGGCGTACCGGGCGGGCAGCTGCGACTCCTCCAGCCGCTCGTCCATGTGGATGCCGGCCAGCGCCACCTCCGACGTGCCGGTCAGGTACAGGTCGTCCTTTTCCAGGTGGTAGAGGTTGGAGGCGTCGGTGGGCAGGAAGCCGGTCCCGTACATGGCCCTTTCCCCGACCATCACCGGCCCCAGCACGGGCAGGAACCCCTGGCCGGCCAGCCGGTCCAGGACGAACCGGTACAGCGCCAGCTCGGCCAGGGCGACGTCCCCGAACCGGTAGGCGAACCGGGACCCGGACAGCCGCGCGCCCCGGGCCATGTCGATCCACCCGCGCGGGGACCCGAGGTCGGACGCGTCGCGGGGGGCAAAGCCGAAAGACGGCCGCTCGCCCCAGGTGCGCAACGTCTGCGAGTCCTCCTCGGCCATGCCGTCGGCGGCGGTCGGGTCGGGCAGGTTGGGGATCCGGTCCAGCAGCGCCTGCCGCTCGTGGTCGGCCTGCGCCAGCTCGGCCTGCGCCTTGGTGAGCTCGTCGGCCAGCCGCCGTAGCTCGGCCAGCTGGTCGGGCCCGGGCGGCCCCGCCTTGGACGACCTTTTCTGCTCGGCGCGCAGGGACTCGGATCGCTCGGTCAGCTCACGCCACCGGGCGTCGGCGGCGAGCAGGGCGTCGAAATCTTCCGCCGCACCACGGCGGGCCAGCGCGGCCCGGTAGCGGTCCGGTTCCTGACGGGCAGCCTTGAGATCGATCACCGCCGTGATTCTAGCGGCGACCGGCCCCTCCGGCGGACTCCTCCAGCGGCAAGAGGCCCCGCCGGCCGGCTCCTCGTGCGGTGAGCGACCTCCGGCCGAGCCCTCCAGCGGCGGGCGGCCTCTCCGAGCCCACTCCGCTAGCGGCGGGCGGCCTCGCCGACCGACTCGCCCGCTGGCCCCGACCCGGCCGGCAGCGAGGACGGCCTGCTGGGCCGGGTCGCCAGCACCGAGCCGGCCAGGATCAGCACGAACGCGGCCACGATCTCAGCGGTCAGCGGCTCGCCCAGCACCGCCACCCCGAGGGCGACGGCCACCGCCGGGTTGACATAGGTGATGACCACGGCGCGCGCCGGGCCCACCTCGGCGATGAGCTTGAAGAACAGCACGAACGCGAGGGCGGTGCAGATGACCCCCAGGGCCGCGAGCGAGGCGATCACCTGCGCCGACGGAACCGCTGCGGGCCAGGTGAGGGCTGCGGCCGGGGCGTAGACGATCGCGGCGAAGCTCAGGCAGAAGGCGTTGACGCCCAGGCCCGGAAGCTCGCTGAGCTTGCGGTTGACGATAAGCGGGCCGGTCGCGTAGCACACGGCGACGAGCAGGACCTCGGCCACCGACCAGGCGTCGCCGCCGAACGCGTCCCGCCCGGCGAGCACCGCCACCCCGGCCAGCCCGATCAGCAGCCCGGCCCAGCGGATCACGGTGAGGCGCTCCGTACCGCCGGTCAGCCGGGCAAGCACCACCCCGATGATCGGCACCGAGGCGACCAGCAGCCCGGTCATCGAGCTCGACAGGTGCCGCTCGGCGTCGGACAGCAGCGCCCACGGAATGATCATCTCGACGGTGGCGAAAACCACCAGCCACCGCCAGTGCCGCCACAGCCCCGCGATCTGGCGGCCGCGGATCGCGAGCGGCAGCAGCAGCGCCGCGGCGACCGCCAGCCGGGCGAACACGAGGACGGGCACCGAGACCCCGCCGTCCGCCACCTTGATGAACAGGTAGGGCATTCCCCAGATGACGCTCATGAGCGCGAACAGCACCCAGCCACGGCGGCTCACCGCAGCCCCCTCTCACTAAAAAGCACCGATCACTCAGGCACCACTGGCGGGCACCAGGACGCCGCTGATGGGCCCGGCCTCCCGCTGGTCAGCCAGCAGCCGCCCCGCTGCATTCCCGCCGCCGGCGATTCGTCCGCCGGCGGCGGGAGTTCCGGGCAGCCTGGACGGGTGCGGCGAAAGCCCGGTTACGCTCAACAAGCAGCGTTATGTGCCCACGGCGGAACGGGCAGGCGGGAGGAACAGGTGACGGTGACCGGCGGCGGCGCGGGCGGTGAGGGCGCGGCCGGCGTGCCCGCCGGCCCGGAGCGCCAGCCCGGGACCCTCGCCCCGCCTGGGCCCGAGGCGGTGACCGTGGCCAGCCCCGGTCCCGGGCCGGCGGCCTCGCCCGCTGCCGCCCCCGGATCCGCGGCCCCGCCCGCCCCCGAGCCCGGGCCGCACGCCTCAGGGCCCAGGCCGCGCACCTCGGAGCCCGGGCCGCGCACCTCGGGCAGCCCGTCCGTCCCGGGTCCTCGGAGCCCGGCCGCCAGCCTGCGCCTGCCCTGGGCGCTGGCCGTCGCGCTGGCCGGCGGGCTGGTCCTGGCGGCGGCCTTCCCGCCGATCGGGATCTGGCCGCTCGCCCCGGCCGGCCCGGCGCTGCTGGCCGTGGCGCTGTGGCGGCGCAGCCTGCGCGCCTCGCTGCTGGCCGGGCTGGTGTTCGGGCTGGCCTTCTTCGTCCCCCTGCTGTCCTGGCTGCTCAACGTCGCGTGGTACGCCTGGCTCGCCCTCGCGGTCGCCGAGGCGGTGATCTTCGCGGTGCTCGCCGTGGGCCAGCGGCTGCTGCTCGACCTGCGCGCCTGGCCGCTGGCGGTGGCGGGCTGGTGGGTCTGCGCCGAGGGGCTGCGCAGCCGGTGGCCGTACGCGTTCCCGTGGGGCAGGCTGGCGATGAGCCAGGCGGGCACGCCGGCCGCGCCGTGGGCCGCGGTCGGCGGCGCGCCGCTGCTGAGCTTCCTGGTGGCGCTGGCCGGCACCACCCTGGCCTGGGCCCTGCTCGCCCCCGGGTGGCGGGCGGGGCAGCGGGCGGGGTGGCGGGCCGGGCTGCGCCGGCGGGCGCTGCCCATGCTGGCGTTCGCCGCCGCCGCCGGGGTGGCGCTGGTGGGCGCCCTGCTCCC
>Ga0335077_10013388_pt1 | contig 10254 bp, 9 predicted proteins | sample Lox_Sample_31_FD_207151 | JGI IMG/M metagenome (GOLD analysis project Ga0335077, IMG submission 207151) | Soil microbial communities from Loxahatchee National Wildlife Refuge, Florida, United States - Lox_Sample_3.1 | ecosystem: Environmental > Terrestrial > Soil > Wetlands | place: USA: Florida...
AGCAGTTTGAACGACTCGATCACCGCGATATCCCACCAGAGCTGCGTGCGCTGCCCGAAGACGACGCCAATCGTTTTCACGTACTGGCGGCGCTGGCGGTGCGGCACGAAATTGTTGACGCGGATTTCGCCGCTCGTCGGGACCAGGATGCCGGTGAGCATCTTGATCGTCGTGGATTTGCCCGCGCCGTTCGGGCCGATGTAGCCGACAATTTCGCCGCGGTCGATCGAAAAGCTGACGCGATCGACGGCCGCGAGCGTCCGATAGTCGCGCACGAAAAGATTTTGAATCGAGCCCCAAATTCCTTCGCGGCGTTGAAACGCCCGAAAATGCTTCGACAAATCGTGGACGCGAATCAGCGGTTCGGCGCTCATCATCGGAGAAATTCTACCACTTGCGCCGCGCCGTCTGGCATCGCTCCGCTCGCTCGCGGCATCATCTTGTCGTATGCCCCGTCGCCGCCTGCGCGATGGCGTTGGAGTCAATTGCGTGGCGTTTGCATAGGCAAGCTCGGAAGGGGTCTGTTACAATTTCGAGATTCAAACGGGGCAGGCCGCGCGCAGTCATGCGGCCCATCATGGCCGAAAACGGCAAGCGAAAAAAGATCATCTGGATCGTCGGCGCGGTGCTCGCGGTGTTGGTTATCGCCATAATCGCGTTGCGCCGTCAGGCGCCTCTCGTGCCTGTTGTTGGACTCTCGCGCGAGGATTTGAACGCCGCGATCACCAGCAACGGCAAGGTCGAGCCGATCTCCGCGACCGTGGCCCGCGCCGAGTTTCCCACGTTTGTTGACAAAGTGAAGGCCACCGAGGGCCAGGCTGTGCGCCGCGGACAGGTGATTTTGACGCTCGCTGCCTCGGACATCCGGTCGCAACTCGCGCAGGCGCGCGCATCCCTTCTCGCCGCGCAAACCGATCTTCGCAACGCTCACGCCGGCGGCTCGCCAGATCAAGTGGCGCAATTGGAAGGCGACTTGAAGGCCGCGCACGTGCAGGTGAAAAATCTCGAGACCGCCGAGACGGAACTCGAAAGCTTGGTCGCCAACCAGGCCGCCACGCAGGACGAGCTCGCGCAGAATCAGGCCAGCCTCGCCAAGGCCCGCGCCAACCTTCAAGCCCTCGAAGCCAAAAAACAGGACCTCATGCAGCGCTCGTCGGTGAGCGTCGAGAGCGCCGGCCTGCGCGTTAGCGAGGCGCAGGAGCTGGTCAATTCGCTCGAGGAAAAGGTCCGCTCCGCAACGGTCATCGCCCCCACGGACGGCACGCTGTATTCGCTGCCCGTCAGTCCCGGGGACTACGTCAAAGTCGGCGACACGCTCGCCGAGATGGCTGACCTCCACCACGTACGAGTGCGCGCATTTGTGGACGAGCCCGACCTCGGCATGCTCGAACCCGAGCAGAACGTTCAGGTGACGTGGGATGCGAAGTCGGGCCGCGTGTGGATGGGCCGGACGGCTCAGGTGCCGAAGCAGGTTGTGGCGCGAGGGATGCGCAGCGTTGGAGAGGTGCTGTGCTCGGTTGACAACAGCCGCCTCGAGCTCCTGCCGAACATCAACGTGCAAGTCCGGATCATGGTCCGCGAGCAGCACGGGGCCCTGGTTGTTCCGCGGGCCGCCGTGCGCGAGGACAAGGGACAGCATTTCGTATTTGTGTACGCGGACAACAAAGTCCACCGCCGCGACATCGCCGTAGGCGTTGCCAGCGCATCCAAGTATGAGGTGCTGTCCGGACTGGGGCCTGACGACCGCGTCGCCTTGCCGGGCGTGGAAGAGCTAAAGGACGGAATGGAAGTGCGGGCCGGGGAGGCCAATTGAGACCATCGCGCGGACGTATGGCGGAAAGCATGGCCGGCGCGCTCTTTCTGGTGATCTCCTTTTCATCTCTTGCGTTCCGCACGGAGGCACGGGCGGCGTCCCCGCCGGCGGACGAAACCGCTGCGATTCAGGCGGCCCAGCATCAGTTCAATGTCGGCAACTACGCGGGCGCGATCGCGACCCTGCAACCTGCCGCCTCGCAGAATTCTTCGAGCGCCGAGGTGTACTACTGGCTGGGACGCAGCTACTACGAAATTCGCGATTTTGACAACGCCGTCGCCGACGCCGAAAAGTCCGTTTCGCTCGACCCCAAGAATTCTCTCTATCACCAGTGGCTCGGCCGGGCCTACGGCGAAAAGGCCGACCGCGACCGCAGCTTTTCGCTCGCTAAGAAGGTGAAGAAGGAATTTCAGGAGGCCGTCCGCCTGAATCCGTCGAACATCGAGGCGCGGCGTGATCTCGAAGAATATTGTCTCGACGCCCCGTGGATTGCGGGCGGCAGCAAGGACGAAGGTCTCGAGCAGGTAAACGCCATCGTCGCTCTCGATCCGGTTCAGGGACATCTGGCTCGCGCGGTCTACGCTCGCATGGCTCTGAAGAATTTGGATGAGGCTGAGCGCGAACTGCGCGAGGTCCTGAGCGCCAGGCCGAAATCGGCCGACCCGTATTTCGAAGTCGTGGGTTTCTTTCAGCTTCAGAACAAGCCGTCGGACATGATCGCTGCATTACAGGCCGCCGCGCTGGTGAGCCCCAACGATCCCCGGCTGTCCTTTTTCAGGGGCGTTGCAGCCGTGCTTGCGAATTCGAATTTTCCGGCGGCGGAGCAGGACTTGAAGTCGTATCTCGCCACCGCGCCGGACCGCAGCGACTGGCCCGAGCACGCCGCCGCACGGGAATGGCTCGGGCGGCTCTACGAGGCGCAGGGGAAACGAACGGAGGCGGCGGAGCAGTATCGCGCGGCGCTGCTGCTCAATCCCCATCGCAGGGAAGCGCGGTCGCGTCTGGAACGCCTCGAAAAGGCAGAGCAGTAAAGGCCGTATTACCGGCCCATTGCGCGCGTCAAATCGTGATCTCGTAATCTGGACGGACTCCTGCATGGAAACCCAGCGCAACTCATCGGCTTTCTGGGGCGAGACCTGGCGGCTGGCCTTGCAGGCTTTGCTCGCCAACAAAGTGCGCGCCATGCTGACGATGTTGGGAGTCGTCATCGGCAGCGGATCGATCGTTCTGGTCGTTACGGTCGCGCTCGCGGGTCAGCGTTACGTCCTCGCGCAGATCGAAGGCGTCGGCTCGAACCTGGTGTATGCCACCGTCATCAATTCCGAGGAGCCGGGATCTCTCGTGCTCGCGGATCAGATTACTCCTGCCGATGCCACTGCCGTCAGGGAGGCCATTCCGGAATTGGTGGCTGAGGTCGCCGGAACGAACACGCTCCCGATGACCGTTGCCGTGGGAGGCCAGGAGCGCCCCATCAATCTGGTCGGCGTGAGCGAAGGGTTCGAGCGCATCCGCAACCTCACGATTCTCGGCGGGCGCTATTTCGACCAGGACGACATCTCGTCCCGCAGCAAGGTTTGTCTGATTACGGAAGCGCTCGCGCGCCGCGTCTTCCCGTTCGAGGATCCCAACGGCAAGGACGTCCGCGTCGGCGAGCTTCACTTCACCATCATCGGCGTGTTCAAGGAGCGCGTGGCCACGCTCGGGCAGACGGAGATCACGCGCGAGTCCGTGATCGTTCCGTTTCCGCTGCTGCAATACTATACGGGCACGGAATACTACAAGACGTTCTACGTGCAGGCCAACCACTCCGAGGACGTTCCCTCGGTGACGCGCCAGGTGGCCGAAATTCTCTCTGGCCGCCATCGGCAAGGAGCGCAGTACCGCGTCCAGAATTTGACCGGAATTCTCGCGACGGCGCGGCGCATCGCGGCCACGCTTACGGCAGTCTTGATCCTGATCGCGCTGATCGCCCTCGGGATCAGCGGCGTCGGAATCATGAACATCATGCTCGTCACGGTCACCGAGCGGACGCGCGAAATCGGGATTCGCAAGGCGATTGGCGCTTCGCGGGACGCCATTCTCTATCAGTTCCTCATGGAGGCGCTTGCCATCAGCGGCACCGGCGCGCTCGCCGGTATTCTGATCGCGATCGTGATTCCCGCGCTTCTCAGCTTCCTGATAGGCTTCTTCCCTGACGCGGAAGGTGTTACCGTTCCTGTGTCGTGGATCTCGGTCGTGGTCGCGTTCGTAGTATCCTGCTCGACGGGCGTCGTATTCGGCTATCTTCCCGCAAGCCGGGCGGCCAGGCTTCAGCCAACGGAATCGCTCCACCATGAATAGCTCTCTGAGTCACTCTGTGAATCGACAAAAAGACCGGACCACCCGAATCGGCCGCCGCTGTTTGACGCTTGGCGGAATGATCCTGCTGCTCGTCGCGGCTCCGGCCCGCGCGCAAGATTCGGATAAGCTTACGCTGCGCAGGGCCGTCACCCTCGCCTTGCAGAACAGCCGCGAAGTCAAACTCGCTCAGGTGCAGTACAACGTCGCTCTCGGCGAAGCGGGCGTGGATCGCGCGGCCTTCCGGCCAAATCTATATACCGGCGCTGGCGTGGCGTACACGCACGGCTTTCCTTCGTTGCCCGGCGGCCAGGCGCCCGCCGTTTTTCAGTTGGATTACACGGAGGCCCTCTTCAATCCGCTGCTCAAGGGCCAGCAGCACGCCGCGGAGGAGCGAGCCAAGAATCAGAAGCTGGAGCTCGATCACGCGCGCGACAACGTAATCGTGCGCACTGCGACCGGGTACCTCGAGCTCGCCAAGGTGCGCCACTCGCTCGAGCTGATGCGCAGCGAGCAAGCCAGCGGAGAAAAGATTCTCGAGGTCATTCGCGAGCGCGTGGCCGCGAATCAGGAGCTTCCGATCGAAATCACGCGCAGCCAGCTGATGCTCGCCCGCATTCAGGAGCGCATCGTGAAACTCGAGGATCGCGATGCCGCGCTCGAAGCCGAGTTGCGCGATCTCACGGCTATCCCGGATGGCCAGTCGCTCGAGGTCGAGACGGAGGAGCCCTCGCTTGCCTCCGATCTCGCGAATGCTCAATCGGAAGCCGAGATCGTGAACCTCGCCATCCAGAACGACCTGAGCATCCTCGAAGCCGAAAACGAGCGCAAGGCGCGCGAACAGATCCTGCATGGCGCGCGATTGAGCTACTTGCCGACGGTCGATCTCGTTGGCCAGTACAGCGTCCTGAGCAAGTTCAACAACTACGACGAGTTTTACAACCACTTCGAGCGCAACAACATCAACGTGGGCGTGCAAGTCACGATCCCTTTGTTTGCGGCGAAGACTTCCGCGAACGTCTCGCTCGCGAAAAGCCAGCTCAGCGAAGCCGAGCTGAACCTGAGCGGCAAACGCCAGGAAGTCCGCCTCGACGTACAGCAGAAAGCCCGGAGCGTGCGCGAGCTCGACGCCGCCAGGGAAGTCGCCCGCCTCGACCTGCAACTGGCGCAGGAAACGCTCCAGTCGGAGCAGGCGAAGTTCGATCAGGGCCGCGCCACGTTGCAGGAAATCGAGCAGGCGCGTCTGGATGAAAACGACCGTTGGGTCGCTTTCCTCGATGCCGACTTTGCGCGCCAGCAGGGTCAGCTCACGCTCCTGCAGGCAACCGGCCAATTGGCCAAGGTTTTCCCGTGAGAAACCCCGGCAGAGAAGCCTTTGGCGCCGCGGCAAAATCAGGTAAAATATGTCGTCTGTATGTCATTGGAATACTTGAATTTTACGTTCTGAGGGGTGACGACTAGATGCCGTCCGTAATGAAGACTCTGTTCCTGAATCCTCCCAGTTTCGAAAAATTCGACGGTGGCGCGGGCTCCCGCTGGCCCGCCACGCGGGAGATCGAGTCCTACTGGTACCCGGTCTGGCTCGCGTACCCCGCGGGCATGCTGACCGGCAGCCGCCTGCTCGACGGACCTCCGCACCACATTTCGCAGGAGGAAGTGATTCGCACCGCTCAGGACTACGAATTCGTCGTGCTGTTTACCTCGACCGTGGGCTTTCTCGCCGACCTGCGCATGGCTCGCGCCATGAAGGATCGCAAGCCCGATCTGAAGATCGCCTTCGTCGGCCCGCACGTGCAGATCAAACCCGCCGAAAGCCTGCTGGCGAGCCCGGACATCGATTTCGTCGTGCGCGGGGAATTCGACCACGCCGTCGTCGAGTACGCGCAAGGAAAGCCTCTTTCCGAGATCGGGAACGCGAGCTACGTGAAGGACGGCAAGGTGATCCACAATCCTTCGCGCCCGCCGATGCAGACCGAGGAGCTGGACGCGCTGCCGTTTGCGACCGAGGTGTACGAGCGCAACGTGACGATCGAGAAGTACAACGTGCCGTTCCTGCTGCATCCCTTCGTTTCCTTCTACACCACGCGCGGATGTCCGGCCCTCTGTACCTTCTGCTTGTGGCCGCAGACGCTTTCCGGCCACTCGTGGCGCACGCGGTCGGTCGAGAACGTGGCCCGCGAATTTCGCCAGGCCCACAAGATGTTTCCCCAGGCCAAGGAATTCTTCTTTGACGACGATACGTTCAATATCCGCAAGGATCGCGTCCTTGCTCTCTGCAAGGAGTTCAAGCCCGTGGGTTTCCGCTGGTCCTGCACGGCTCGCGTGCACGGCGATTACGAGACGCTCAAGGCCATGGCCGATGCCGGCTGCCGCCTGCTGATCGTCGGCTTTGAATCGGGCGACGCGCAGATCCTGAAAAACATCAAGAAGGGCCAGACCCTCGAAATGGGCCGCAATTTCGTCAAGAACTGCAAGAAGGTCGGGATTCATGTCCACGGCGATTTCATCATCGGCCTCCCCGGCGAGACGAAGGAGACCATCGACAAGACGATCGACTTCGCCAAGGAGCTCGACTGCGAGACGATTCAGGTCTCCATGGCTCACGCCTATCCCGGCACGGAGCTTTACGATCAGGGCACGCGCGAGGGTTTTCTTGCCGGCGAAGCGATCACCGATGCCGGCGGCCACCAGCTTCCTCATCTCGAGTACCCGGGCCTCTCCAAGGAATTCATGGTTGAGTCCGTCAACCGCTTCTACGACAACTACTACTTCCGCCCCAAGGTCGCCTGGCGCATCGTGCGCGACGCGCTCTGGGACTCCCACGAGCGCAAGCGCCTCTACCACGAGGCCGTGGATTTCATGAAGCTGCGTGCCGACCGCATCAAAGTGGCCAAGGCTCGCAAGGGCGTCGATAAGAAGGCGCTCGTTGCCGTGCCGCCCATGCCTCCGATTGATACCAGTTCGGGGGTTGGCGAGTCGCAAGGGGCATGACGGCGCCGCAAGGCCTGCACCTAAAAACTTTTGTTCTGATTCTGATCATGGTCTCCGTGGCCCCTCTCGGAGACACGCTTCTCGGCATGGGCATGAAGCGCATCCCGCCGATGGCCAGTTGGGCGCCCGCCGACGTTTTTCGGTTTTTCTTCAGCGCCTTCACCTCCGGAACAATCTGGGTGGGCATCGGCCTGCTCCTGGCGTTTTTTGTCGCCTACCTGCTGGTGCTTTCCTGGGCGGACTATAGCTACGTCCTGCCGGCGTCCTCGATTTCGAGCCTTCTGATCGCGCTTCTGGCGCATTTCGTCCTGCACGAAACGATTCGACCCATTCGATGGGCCGGCATCGCGCTGATCTGCGTCGGCGTGTTTGTCGTTGGCCACACGCATCCGCGCACCACGGAGCAGGCATAGTGCTCACGCAGGTTATTTTCTACTTTCTGATTCTTTTCCCCGGCACGGCGGGCGAAATGTGCATGGCACGCACGATGAAGACCGTGGGCGAGGTAACTGACTTTCGACCGCGCGCGATCGCAACCGCGATCGGCCGCGCCATGCGCGTGCCCTGGTTCTGGATCGGCATCACCATGATGGCTACGGGCTTCTTCGCGCTGCTCGGAATGCTCTCGGTCGCCAACGTCAGCTTCGTATTTCCGGCCACGGCGCTGAGCTACGCGTTCGTGCTTGTGGGTAGCCGCGTATTCCTCGGCGAACGCATGACGCCTCAGCGTCTGGTCGGCGTCGCAATCGTGTGCGTCGGCGTCGCGCTCGTCGCCATCGGCAAAGGGAAATGAGATGCCGGCATGGACGGCGGTTCGCGATGCGCTGTTGCTGCTGGCTGTCGCGCCCTTCGCCTACTATGTCGTCGCGATCGTCGCCGCACGCCGGTTCTTTCGCGCCCCATCTCCAACACAGGCCGATTTCACTCCTCCCGTCAGCATCCTGAAACCCATCCGCGGCCTCGACCGCGAAACCTACGAGAACTACGCAAGCTTCTGCCGCCAGGATTACCCTGATTTTGAAATCCTCTTCTGCGTCACCGACGATCAGGATCCCGCCGTTCCGGTCATCAAAAAGCTCATTCGTGATTTTCCCGCGCGCTCGATTCGCCTGCTTGTCGGCTCCGAACCTCTGGGCGCAAGCGACAAGGTCAACAAGCTCTGCCGCATGGTCCGCGAGGCGCGGCACGACCTCGTGATCGTCAGCGACAGCGACGTGCGTGTCGAGCCCGGATTCCTGCGGGCTGTCGTCGCGCCGTTCTCCAATCCGAGGGTCGGCGGCGTGACGTGCCTTTATCGCGGCCTCACGGACGGCTCGTTCGCCGCCGATCTCGAAGCGCTGGGCAACAGCGCGGATTTCGCTCCCGGCGTTCTGGTGGCGCGGCTTTTCGGCGATATCGATTTCATGCTCGGCGCCGTCATGGCCACCACCAAAACGCGTCTCCGCGAAATCGGGGGATTCGAAGCGTTGGTGGACTTCTTCTGCGACGACTACGAGCTCGGCAATCGCATTGCCGCGCGCGGCCACCGCGTCGAGCTCAGCCGGTTCCCGGTGGATATCGTGTATCCGCGCGAGACGATCGCCGGAGCCTTTCGCCACCAGCTTCGCTGGAATCTGAGCATCCGCTTTTCCCGCCCCTGGGGCCATCTGGGCCTGATCTTCACGCAGGGCCTCGCGTGGTCGCTCGCCGGAATGTTTCTCGCGCCGTCGTGGCTCTGCGCCACCGGATTTGTGGCCGGCTATCTCCTGCTTCGCTGCGGAGTGGCGCTCAGCGCGGGTTCACTTGGAATGCGGGACAAGTTCGTGGCGCGGAAATTGTGGCTGCTGCCGCTGCGCGACGTCTTCGCCTTTGTCGTCTGGGTGGCCAGCTTCTTCCCCCGGCGCATCCACTGGCGCGGCCAGCAGTTCCACGTCCGCGATAAGCGCCTCGTGCCCATCCCACCATCGCATCGCCCGTAGGCTGAGTCTTTTCTAACGGCTCGCGCGTATACAGACTAGAATGAGCGCGACTCTGGCATGCGCGAACGCGAATCCGGCCCCCGCGACGGTGGGGCCGATATGCCTTTTCTCCACACACATGGCGGATGAGAAAAAAGCCCTGGTGCAAGGGCTCCGGCAGCGCGATCCCGCGCTGCTCGACCGGTTGATCGAGGAGTATCAATACCGGCTGTTCCGCTATCTGACGTACATCACAGGGAACCAGGAGCGCGCCGAGGATTTCTTTCAAGAAACCTGGATTCGCGTGCTGGAGCGCGGGCATCAGTACGACGGCAGGTACAAATTCGAGGCGTGGCTTTTCACCATCGCGCGCAACCTGGTGATCGATTGGCAGCGCCACAAAAAACCGCAAAGCCTGGACGCGCTGATCGATCCGGAAGAAGGCGCGCCGATGGACTTTGCCTCCGAGGATGATGCGTCTCCGCTGGATCTTGTGTTGCTCGGCGAACGCGGCGCGCGCGTGCAAGCCTCACTCGGTCAATTGCCCGCCATCCATCGCGAGGTGCTGCTCCTGCGGTTCCAGGAAGACATGCAGCTCGAAGAAATCTCGCGAGTTCTGGCCATACCTCTCTCATCGGTGAAGTCGAGGTTGTATCGAGGGCTGGACGCGCTCAAGAGAGTGCTCGCTGGAGGCGCCGAATGAATGCAGATTCGCACGTCCGCGCTGAAGATTTGATCGCGCGGCAGCGCGTGGAGGGCGTTTCTGAAGCGGAGCGCCTGTGGCTCGACGAGCATCTGCGGAGTTGCCCGGCGTGCTCGGAATCCGCGGCTGCAACGGAAAAGGCCATCCGCTCTCTCCGTGCCTTGAGCGTTCCCGTCCCTCGCGCCCTGGCGAGCCGCACGCAATTTCGCGTGCGTTTGAGGGCCCGGGAGATGCAGGCGCATGGGACGCGCTGGCAGTGGTTGTGGGCGGCATGCGGAGTCTCCTGGGCGTTTGGCGCAGCGACGGCTCCGTATGTGTGGCGCGGGCTCGAGTGGTTGGGGCATCGCGCCGGATTCCCGGATCTGGTGTGGAAGATAGGTTTTGGAGTCTGGTGGACGCTGCCCGCCGTCTTGGTGGCCGTCGTGTTGCTGCTGGGAAGAACCGGCGCAACCGATGGAATGCCTTTTCAGGAA
>Ga0335077_10013391_pt1 | contig 10253 bp, 8 predicted proteins | sample Lox_Sample_31_FD_207151 | JGI IMG/M metagenome (GOLD analysis project Ga0335077, IMG submission 207151) | Soil microbial communities from Loxahatchee National Wildlife Refuge, Florida, United States - Lox_Sample_3.1 | ecosystem: Environmental > Terrestrial > Soil > Wetlands | place: USA: Florida...
GGACTTTTGAACTTCACTATGTCTGCGAGAACTGGCCATGAGGATGTAAAGATTGAGGCCCAGAAATTGTCCGTGGCTGCAAGCTCCGCCAACGATTGCATGCAGCGGATCAGCAAACTGCTGCACGAGCGCATGCTGAAATACAACTGGGTGGGGTTCTACATGATCGAGGATTCGAGCGCCGCCGCGGTACTGGTGCTGGGGCCGTTTCAGGGCGCGATGACGCCGCACACCCGTATCCCCATGCACCAGGGCATCTGTGGCGCGGCGGCCTCCACCGGGAAAACCATCGTGGTGGACGACGTGAGCAAAGACCCGCGTTACCTCGCCTGCTCCCTGGAGACAAAGTCGGAAATCGTGGCGCCAGTGTTCGTCCGCGGCAACGTGGTGGGAGAGTTGGACATTGACAGCCACTTTCCCGCCGCCTTCAAGGACGAAGACCGGGAGCTGGTGGAGTACTGTGCCTCTCTGCTTGGCCAATGCATTGAGAAATACGGACGCTAAGCATTAGCCGGCGACAACAAGTTTTGCTGACCTCCCATGAAAAGAGTCGTGGCAGCACTGATACTGAAAGACGGCAAGCTGCTCATCTGCCAGCGGACGCGCTACCAGACCATGCCGCTGAAATGGGAGTTCCCGGGCGGAAAAATCGAAGAAGGCGAGCAGCCGCGCGACGCCCTGCACCGCGAGCTCGACGAAGAACTGGGAATTGATGCCCGAATCCAGGAAGAAGTGGAGCGCCTGCTCCACGAATACCCCAACGGCGGCGCGGTAGAGCTGCGCTTTTTTGCGGTGCGGGAGTACTCCGGTGAGATTGAGAACCGCATCTTCCGCGACACTCGCTGGGCCGCCCCGCAGGACCTGCCCTCGTACGACTTTCTCGAAGCGGACCTGGAACTGGTCCGCAAACTCGCCGCCGGAAAGCTGCTGTAGGCTGTGCGGAGGCGCCGTGCTTATCCCGGCGCAGCTCGCAGACTCCAGAACCAGGCAAGGGTAAGGCCGATCATCACGATCGTCGTGCCCCAGGCGATCACGTTGAACCAGTGAGAATTGACGTACTCTCCCATTAGCTCTTTGCGGTTCACCAGCAGCAGCATGAACACCAGCACAAAGGGCAGCACAATCCCGTTGACCACCTGTGACAGAATGGAAATCTTCACCAGCGGCAGATGAGGGGTGAGAATCACTCCCGCTCCGGCCACGATCAGAATGGTGTATAGCCAGTAGAAAACCGGGGCTTCGCGGAACTTCATATCCACGCCCGACTCAAACCCCAGCCCTTCACAAACCGTGTAAGCCGTTGACAAAGGCAGGATGGAGGCGGCGAACAACGAAGCGTTGAAGAGTCCCAGGGAAAACAAAATGTAAGCGTACTGCCCGGCCAGTGGCTTGAGGGCCTGGGCGGCGTCGGCGGCATCGCGAATTTCACGGTGGCCGTGCACCCAGAGGGTGGCAGCACAAGCCACGATGATGAACCAGGCAACGATATCGGTAAAAATGCAGCCCGCAATCACGTCCAGGCGCGAAGTGTGATATTGCCGGCGGGTGACCCCTTTTTCCACGATCGAGGCCTGCAGGTAAAACTGCATCCAGGGAGCGATCGTCGTCCCCACCAGCCCGATCACCATGTAGAGATATGGCGTTTCGCGAAAAGTGGAGAGTGAGGGTGGTTTGACAGTGGCCAGAGCAGCATCAATCCAGGCCGGGCGAGCGAGAATTCCGCCCACGATATACGTGAGATAGAAAAACGAGGCTACAAGGAAGACTTTCTCGACACTTTTGTACTGCCCTTTTACAACAATAAGCCACACGATTACCGCACAAACCGGGACGGTGATGTTCTTGGAAAGGCCGAAGAGCTCAAGGCTGCTGGCGATGCCCGCAAATTCGGTAACGATGTTCCCGAAGTTCACCACCAGAATACCCAGCATCATGAAGAATGTGATGCGCAGGCCGTACTCTTCCCGGATCAGGTCGCTGAGACCTTTACCGGTGACCGCCCCCATGCGCGCGGCGATTTCCTGCACCACGATCAGGGCGACCGTGACCGGAATCATCGTCCACAGCAACGCGTGCCCAAACTGCGCGCCGGCCGCGGAATACGTCCAGATGCCCCCGGCGTCGTTGTCCACGTTGGCGGTGATGAAACCTGGGCCGACGACAGCGAAGAAGATCAGGATCCGGGTCTTCCAGCGTTTCAGGTATCTCATGAGCGCAGACTAATGACATGTCGGACAGCATAAGAAGCGCCGGAACAGAATAAACGCAGTGGTGACTCCTGAACAGGCAGAAGTTCACAGAATCGCAGATCGGCCCACACCCAGAAACGCTGGAGCCCGCTGATACCTATTCCTCGCGGAACTCGCCCCAGGCACCGGACTTCTCGTAGTTGATCCGCAGGTTGCATTGTTTGGAGCCGGCATGCGCGAACGCCAACCGAGGGGACTCTACGGCCTCTCCCAGCTCACCGACCTCCATTTCAACCCGCCCTGCATCCTGCTTCTCGTCGTATTTGGCGGCCGGGTCTACACCCTTGTTTACGATGAGCGTCCATTTGTTTTTCTGCGGAATCACATAGAGGCTGTAGGCGCCGACCGGCAAGGTCAAGTCGCCAGCCTTGAGGGGCGCCTGGGTGAATAGAAACATGGGTGCATCTCCTGGGGTCCACATTTTGCCCGAGCGGAGCCGTTCGCTGGCATGGCCGGAAGAGTAGCGCACGCTGACTTCCCTGCCATCATTAAAGGTGCAAGTGGCGCTGGAAGACTGATCTTGCGCGTGCAGAGGAACGACGGGAACCAGACTGGCCAGAAGAATCGCGCTGCACAACATGACGAAGGTAGCGATCGCTTGCATGGGAGACCTCCTTGACCGCGAGTCTACGTCAAGAGGGAGGCCGTGACCAGAGTAGACCCGCTGCTGGCGCACTCGATGCGCATGTCCCCTGTTGCGGTTCCAGATGCCCGGGAAGAGTTTCCTGGTGGTCATGATCCTGGTTGTTTACTTCGTCAGCTGCGTTCCGGGCTGCAACCACGACGCCACGAAATCGGTGATCGAAGGAAAGAGCGCCGTGAGGACGCCCAACAGTGGGCCAATTCCGAAGGTGAAGATGTGCGTCCAGAAATCGATTCCCAGTTCACCAGGTCGGGTATTGGTGATGTGGCTCAAGGTGGCGTCACGGTGCATCTGAGCGTAGACGACGGTCATGGCGATCCCCACCAGCACGAAGACGAACAGGAAAGCACCGGCCAGCACGGGGCGCGGGTCGAATGGATAGCTCGTCACCGAGAGGGTTGCCCCGATGAACAGGCATAAGCCGCCCAGAACGATGGTGCGAATGATCCCGAGGGCATTCTGAATGAAGCCCAGATAAGGCAGAACGAAGAATTCCTCCGCCGCCCACACGTAATCCGGAGCCGCGAGCGTGGGAATCACCCTGCCACCATCATCCCCCTTGGCCGGAGTCCGGTCGAAGATCAGCGATTCCTTTTCTTTACGCCACTCCGGCATCAGCACCTTTTCCATCACGAAACCGGCTATCGCGGCCAGTTCCGCCTGGAACTTTCGCATCGGGTACAGAATCGACAGGCATTTTCCCGGCTTTTGGCTCACATACCATTCGGCAAACTCCCGTGCATTATCCAGGCCGGCATCCAGCCGATCAAGAATGGCGGCTCGCTCCGCGGGCGCCAATTGTGTATCCGGCGCGTCCGCGATGGTGTTGCGCAGATGGTTCAGGCTCTCGAGTTGCCGGGAAATCACCCGGTATCGTTCCTCCATTACATTGCTTCCGATCATCCACACGGATCCCCAGGACAACCCCCGCAAGGCGTTGAGCGTCCGGCGCAGAGGCATGCGGTCGAGAAAGACGAGCAGCTGGCGAAGGCGGCTCCAGGTTCGCAGGAGCTGCCAGGTGTTGGCCAGAACCATGGCCATGCAGAGGTTCAGGCAGAAAAGAATCAGATTGCCGAATTTGTGCTCGCCCAGGCTGCGCACGGAGATGCCTCCGAGAAGGCTCACCCCCAGGCAAGCGGCAAGGAGGACCAGCAACCCAATCGCGTAGGCACGGGTAAACGGGCTGGCGGCGTGTTCAATCTCGTCCCCGGCTTCTTCCCGGGTGAACATGGGCATTCTGGAAGACCCATTTTTCAGCTTAGGCAGATTGTCGCGGCTCGGCAGAATGGGCCGGTCTTCCCCAGTCAGGGCCAATCCGTGCAGGCGGAACCAGACCCAGCCGTAGAGGCCGGCAATCAGCAGGACCTGCGGCAGCAGGCCGGATACCCCGCTCAGCACGTGAATGCTGCGCCAGTAACTGGGAAAGCGATTCGCAGGGGTAAGGGTCTTGATCAGGGACGAATAGTAGGGGTACCCCAGCAGGGCAGTGACGACGGCAAGCCCGCCGGCGACCGACCGCCACAGCCCCTTCCTGGGATTGCACTCGACCAACTCACCGTGTAGCTGCGGCAGTTCGAAGTTTCCTATGCAGGCCACAGCCGCGGCGAAAAAGATCAGCGCCGTGGCCGTGGCCAGAATTGCCTGCGGGCGAGTGTCCAGGTCGGGCGAGAAAACTCCGGATCCCGCAGCCAGGATGAACGCAAGCAGGGCCAGCAGCAGGCTGCCGCCGAAAATCAGCAGTTTGTGAGAGTAACCGGCAAGAGGCGCAAAATACACAACCACTCCCGGCGACCCCTTCATGGAAGCGAACCAGCAGCAATACAGGTGCCATCCGCTCCATAGCAGACACGCCAGCAGAAGCGCCTTCATATCAAACGGAAGGTAGGAGATCCTCACCGGGCACAAGCTCTGATTGGCGACCCGGTCCAATACGCCGGATCCGACGCCTGGTTCAGGCGCATTTTGCGGAGCGCAGCATTCCCCAGGGGAAACCTGTCTCTGGCCCGACTGGCTGAGGGTATTGCCGTTAAGCGCCGCGAGCGGCCAGAACTGACGATGGCCTATGACCGAAATCCAGGTGGAGGGCTGCCAGTTCTCGTTCTGATTGTCTTGCGCAGTCTGCGCCCACATTGGCGCCGCGTAGTCGCGGATCCAGTCCTCCCGTCCTGCGTCTCCGTCAGAGGACCAGAGCATCCGCGCGGCGATGTAAATGCCTTCGATCACATCCTCTCCAAATATTCGGTAGGCACGCGAGCGGCCCTGCTGTGGCCTGGTCCAGTCCTGTTCCTGGCTGATCAGGGGATAGGAGGAAAGAATCATTACGCCCCGTAGGGATACCCCGTCTATATCCTTGCGAAACAGAAGATCGGCGCCGTCAAGCACGACCCTCCCTTCGGGGAAGGACTTGCGCAGGAACTGGCTCAGGAAGATCTGGTCCAGGGTGCTGCTGCTGCGCACGATCACAAACTGGATGTGTTTTTCTCGCAGGATCCTCACGATGGCAAACAGGACAGACTCCTGCGCCAGGGGCGTCAACTGTCCGGAGTAGCTGCGTACCGTATCATGTTCGCTGCTTTCCGGCTCGCTCAAGTCGCCGCGTAACGTAGTCGAGGGCGCGTTCTGAGTCGCCGTCTGCTTGGCCGAGCTGAAGATAGACTGTTGCTCGTAAGCAGAACGCAAAGAAGCGATATCGCGGGGATAGTAAAGATAGACGCGGGGATCATCCTTCTGGCGCCAATTGCTCGGCCTACCCGCGACTGCCTGGGTGGAATCACTATCGTTTGCAGCAGACCCTTCAGGCTTTTCCGGATTGGCCTGGCCGAAGGCGGTTTCGTCCTCGGAGAGGATCGCAATCTGGTTTTCGGGGTACCCTCTTTGGCTCAGGTAGGTGCAAAAGCGGTTCACCATCACGGAGTCGCTCTCCACGAAGGTCCGGAACGTGCCCAGATTCTTGTCGTGCAGGAATTTCTGGAACCACTCAATCGCTGTGCCTGAGGAAACGCTGCCGCTGTTGACCTTAACCCCGGAAAAGTAAGGCGCCAGTTTGCCGTCTAGCTGCAGGGCAAGCGAAGGCAAGGACCCGGAGAACGTGGGGCCGAGTATGTTCAGAGTCTGGGATGTCTTGTCGCCGGCGAGGGCCCTGATCCAACTGATGGCGTTCTGAAATTGGGTGTCTGTAATGCCGCGCGTAGGTTGCTCGCCAACGAGAAAGATGATCAAGCCGGCGTCATAGGGCTGCCGCCCCGGTCCTGGCGAGCGGCGGAACACCATCACGCCCGGGTGCTGCTCGCGAATCTGTTTCAGACCGTCGGCTTCAAGCTGATCGCTCAATAAAGGATAGTCCTTGGCAGTGTCGTCCCAGGGAAACCATGAAGAATCGTAGGAGTAGAGTTCATCTTGTTCGGCCTGTTGAATGATCTCTACGCTACGATCGAAAAACAGCGCCAGGTGGGTCGTGACCGGATTGGGCACGAAGGCGATGGCGTAATCCAGCTTGACATCGCTTCGCAGCCTGGTTGCGGCCGGGGTGGCCGGGGGCACGGCATCCTTCGCGTAGCAGGATTGCGGCAACTTCAGTTCGAGAGCGAATCTCTGCAAACGTGAGGCGATCTCGTAGCACGCCAGAATTTCGGTCGCGCCTGCATTCTTCTGCTCCGCCTTCTTGCCAGGTATCTTCCTGCTTTCGCTCGCAGGGGGAGCTTCCGTTCCCTTCCTGGACAGGTTCGAAACGCCAAAAAACGTCAGCACTACCGCCAGGGTCGCCACCAGACCGGTTCTCTTGTCCTTCATGGGAACACCTCATCCCGCCACCTTTGGCGGGAAGCAAGCACTCGTTGCAGTCCGGATAGTCGAAATACGAATCGAGAAGATACAGGGCCCGATACAACCGGTGGGGAAAGGGAGTTGAACCGGAGTTATGCGCAAAAATACCTCGGAGAACTGTGGTCGTCAACGGCTAAATTAGGTTGTATTCAGCAAGCGGGATCGTTCCCGCCCACGTCTCTCATCATCGCAATTACCAAGGATACTGTTCTTCCGGCAAGTCCTGCACAGCCGTGCAAGGCCGATAATCATTCCGGGCGCTTTTGCCCTCATGAGGAGCTATGAAATCTGTCTCATCTGGCACGGTGACGATGTCGCGCCGTTTGGAAAAAGCTATCTCCGAGCTCCGGAAATTGCAGAAACTGCTGGTGGCGGGCGAAGGACTGGACCCGCGAATTCTCGCCGACTTTCGCGATGCCCTGAATCGCGTGAGGAACACGGCCTGGTCGGCACAGCAGTATGTGGCCTCAAGAGCCACGGACGAAGACCCGGCCGGCGTACTTTCCATCCTGGCGGCTGAACGGGTGCGCTGCGCCTTTCAGCTTTGCCAGACCATCCAGGCCGACCTGGCGAACAACGACGTCAAGTTTCAGGCAGGACCCCTGATTCAGCTCCATCTTGCCACTCAGTCCCTGGCCGATCAGTTGGCCGACGTCGTGAGCAAGGGCGCGGCGGGACATCGCCATCCGAAGAGTGTTGCTGAAGAACCTTCATTGTTGGCACGCAGCCGCCGTGCCGCAGTGAAAACCACGGCCTGACCGTTCTTCTCTTTTCGGGCGCGAATTTCATCCCCTGCCATAGCCCCGAGATCGTCAGCGCAATGCCGGTTGCGCGCTCAGCGTGCAACCATCCCCGCGGCGCGTGGGTTTGTGTCAGACTTGACGGCTGAGTCCGTTCTTCCTTGCCCCATCCCGTACAATTGCCGCCGAGGAGATTCATCCGCCATGAAAGCGATTGCTGCCGTTTTGCTTCTGACGTTTTCCCTGTGCGCTCACGCCCAAACCAAAACGCCGCCGACTCTCAAGGGCATCCTGCTGGAGCAGTTGCGCACTACGCACAACGTGAAAGACTGGTTCGTGCCGGCAAATGTAGCCGTCGAAGGGCTTACGGCCGAACAGGCCAGTTGGCAGGACGGCAAAGGCAACCACTCCGTCGGCCAGCTCGCCAACCACCTTGTGTTCTGGAATCGGGAGGAACTGGCCAAGTTCAAGGGCGAACCCCCTCCCAAGTACAGTGGGGACAACAACGAGACCTTTAACAGCTTTGATAGTAAGAGGTGGGCAGAAACCGTGCAACAGCTCGATCAGGTGCTGACCGATTGGGAGAAGGCGGTCGAAGCTGCGGACGACAAGAAGCTGGAGTCCTGGTATTCCGTCATCGCACGCATCGGCACGCACAACGCCTACCACATCGGACAAATCGTCTTCGTTCGCAAGGAGCAGGGTTCCTGGGATCCGGAGAAGGGCGTGAAATAAGGGGGTCGAAATCGGGAAGCAAGGCGGGTCCGGGGGGCTCTACGTCCACGGCCGCGACCGGGCCACCGAAATGCCGCGAATCTCCGGCTCCAACTGATTCTCATGGGAGACCGCACAATAAAAATGGTAGAGATCGCCCTTGTGCTGAATAACAGAAGGCTTGTGGGCGTAAGCGGAGTCAATCGATCCTCTGGGGCCGACATCAATCAGAATTCGATCGCACTTCGTGTAATGAAATAGGTCCGGCCCGGCCGCCGCCAGATCGCGCGCTACGCCGCGGGCGTCGAGGCCAAAGTAAAAGAGTACCCATTGCCCGTCATCTTGCAAGACGCAGGGATCGCTGGCAAACTTTTCGTCCGGGCTGCCGGGGCCGCCGTTGGGAATAACCGGATTCCCGGCGTAACGCGTCCACTCCTTTAGATCCTTAGACGTGGCTACGCCGGTCTGTTCGTGCCACGCTGAATCCGTCCGGTTCTTCGCGTTGTAGAAGATGTAGTAAGTGCCTTTGTCCTCCACCAGACAGGGCTTATAAAGTCCGCCATGCTCCCAGGGTGCGCCGTCCTCAGGCCTGAGACACGGCGGATCGGCCGTCCAACTTCGCAGATCCTTGCTGCGGCAGAGTCCGATCGCCGCCGCTCCCTGCTCCAGACCTTGATTTGGATAGGCGTGATATACGCCAAGATAGCTGCCTTCCACCTGTTTCAATCCTCCACGCGCATACAGGCCGTTCTCGCGCAGAATCCAGTTCATCGCCACGTTGTACTTGAGAAACGGCGAAGCCGGGTCGCGCCTCAGAATGCATCCCTCATTGTTCCACTTGATCAGGTCTTCCGATGAAGCCAGTCCGGTCTGATACCCGATGCCGTCGAAAGCCACAAACGTCATGTAGAAGCGGCCGTTATGGTGAAAAACAAACGGGCAGTCCACGCTGATTTTGTCGAAGGCGCCTTCTTTTCCGGACGCATTGAGGACGAACTGTCCCAGCTTGTACGGCGTGGCAATCCTGTCGATAGGACAAATTCCCATTGCCCGCGCAGCCAGGGCAAACACTCCCGTTCCGACAAATTCGCGACGCGTAAAGACGTTCATGTTTGAGAAATGCGAGGCGCTGAAGGCACTCACTTGGCCGGTGCTTCACCTATCTTCTTGCGAAGACGCTCCTCCTGATCCGCGCTCCAGTATTTGCAGTCCAGGCGGATGAAGACCGACGTGTAAGGGATCGTCATATTGGTCTTTAAAACCAGCACGTGAAATGTCTTCCCTGCTTCATCAATCGTGGAGATGATCTTTTCATGCGGCAAGGATTGGACCGGATAGTTATGCAACAGCTTTCCTATCTCGGCGCGGTAGGCGGAGGCGCCGGGGGCATCGTCCTCCGGGACGAATGGAAGTTCCGCATCCATGTAGATGACCGGGCGCACCTGAATCGAGGCGTTGATCGCCTTCAGAGCCGTCCGTACCACCTCGAGCTGCCCGGCGTTAGTCTCGATGGTCTCAACTCCGGGCGAGGTTTGCAGCGGATACGCCGAGTCCACTACCAGGACCCAGTTGCGGTGGCCGAGCAGGGGCATGGCCTCCTGCAGGCGTGCATTCCAGTCGGGCGATGCTGCGTGCGCGCTGACCGCCGTGGCCAGCAACGTGACAGCCCAGAGAAATTTCAGCACCGGAAGGCCGCCTTTCCACACCCGAGTGTTTTATCGGATCTTTGAAGAAGACGCAATGCGGCCCGACTGGAAGTTCGTTGCCTCGAGCAGGGTGCCACCTTTGCCGGCGGCAAAAGGTGCCACAGCCGCGACACAACTTTCCGCACCCGCGGATTACACTTGCGGAAGGGCTAGGATTACTGCCGGGCCGCCCTCCCTGACAAGAAGCGGAGGCAGCATTTTCAGGTCACGCGGGCGAGGGCGCCCGCGTGACCCATGCCGTCAGAACGGAATGTCTTCATCGCTGATGGGCCCGGAGCTAGCCGGGGCGGGCTCGGGCTCGCGCTGGTCGAAGTTATTGCCTCCGCCACCTGCGGCTGCGCCCCTGGAGTAGCCGCCTCCCCCCTCACCGCCTTCTCCG
>Ga0335077_10013392_pt1 | contig 10253 bp, 8 predicted proteins | sample Lox_Sample_31_FD_207151 | JGI IMG/M metagenome (GOLD analysis project Ga0335077, IMG submission 207151) | Soil microbial communities from Loxahatchee National Wildlife Refuge, Florida, United States - Lox_Sample_3.1 | ecosystem: Environmental > Terrestrial > Soil > Wetlands | place: USA: Florida...
GATGAGATCCGGCGCATGCTCGATCAGCTCCCGGCTGATCGCGCCAAAGTTATTCTGATGCCCGAGGGAATCGAGCCAGCCATCCTTCGCGAGCGCGGAGCCTGGCTGGCCGAGATGGCCACGCGCGAGGGCTTCCGCTTCAGCCCGCGTCTTCACATCGAACTGTGGGGCAACCGCCGAGGTGTGTAGCGTCCCGCTTGGCTACGGCAGCAGGGACTCAGTAAACGTCGCAGAAGTGCCGTCGAGACTGGCAACCAGAATCGCTGTGGACTTCGCAACCACTGTGCCGGCTGACAACGTGAAAGAAGCGCTGCTGGAGCCGGCCGAAACACGGACCGACGACGGTATGGTGACCTTCGCGGAATTCGCACCAAGCCCCAGGGCGACGCTCACTGTCTCGATCGCCGCGGACGTCAGAGTTACCGTGCACGTAGTCTTGCCGAGCGAGAGAATCGACGTTGCAGCACACGACAGTTTGGAGATTTTAGCAGCCGGTCGAATCGTCAGCGTGGCGCCGCTCGCTGTTGCTGGCACGGTCTTTGCCGTCCCGGAAACCGCCGTCAGGCCCGTTAGGCCGAGCACAGACGATGCCGGCGCGTGCAAAGACACGGCAAAATTCGCCGTTGCCAGCACACCGTTCGGAATGAATTTCGTATTCTCTCCCCACATGATGCAACGGACCTGTCCGGTACCGCCGCTGGCACAGGATAGTGATTTCCCGGAGGAACTCAATGCCGTACCGGCGGTGAGCTTCATGCCGCTCAACGCGCTCGTAGAATACGTCAGGGTCCACTCCAGGGCGCTGGGATCCGAACTTGAAGAGGGTGAATCAATCGTGATGCTTGCCGAGCCGGAGCCGCCCGCTACGGCCGTCCCGGGCACAATTTTGATGCCCGTTTGGGCAAACGCCACTGGAACCATCAGCAAAAACCAAAATCGCCACAAACTCATCCGGCAACACTCCTCATTACAGAAAATGTGAGTGGCATTGAAGTGGGGCGGAGCGCGTGAACCTCGGTTCACACCCTGTGGCGCGGTACTGCGTACCGTACTGAGGATAATATCTAAAGTTTCCGCCAAATGCAAGAATTTTCGCCATAATTACCGGCAGAGTTTGCGAACGACGGACTACCCAACTAAACTGGTGCTAACTGAAACAACATGGAGAATCCGACACTCGATCGAGAGGTCGTCGTTCTGCTCGCGGAACACGATCCGGATGTTCGCGTCATGCTGGAGAGGCTGCTGAAACAGGGCGGCTACGATCTGCTGGTTGTCGAGGACGGGCAACAAGCGCTACAAAAGTCCGAGGAGCACAAAGGCCGGATCGACATCCTAGTGGCGGACATTCAAATGCCAGGGATGACGGGAGCGGATCTTGCTCGGGAGATGCGGCGCAACCGTCAAGACCTCAGAATCATGTTGCTGTCGCCGTCGGTGCAAGGACTCCTGGTGCTGGATTCGACTTGGCACTTCCTTCAGAAACCGTTCCTGCCCAAAGCGCTGCTGGAAAGAATTGTTGACGTGATCAAAAAGCCGCCCGCGCCGAATACGGATCGGGGCGCTTAGCACGGAGGAGTCTATCGAATCACTTTCCCGCCGACAATGGTATGCACTACCTTTGTCTTCGGAACCTCCTCAGGATCAATGCGGAAAATATCCTGCGATAGCACCACCACGTCCGCCAGCTTGCCCGGTTCCAGCGTTCCCTTCTCGCGCTCGCCGAATTCGGCGTAGGCGGAGCCGGCCGTGTACGCTCGCACAGCCTCCTCGAGGCTGATTTTCTGCTCGGGCACCCATCCGTGCGGATTCTTGCCGTCAGCCGTCTCTCGCGTCACGGCAGCGTAGATGCCGATGAGCGGATCGAGCGGCGCCACGGGCCAGTCGGTTCCGAATGCGAAGCGCGCTCCTGAATCGAGTAGCGATCGGAAAGCGTACGTCGTCTTGATGCGCTGCGCACCGATGCGTTTTTCCGCCCAGCGCCCGTCATCGATCGCGTGGGCTGGCTGCATGGAAGGAATCACACCAAGCTGGCCGAATCGCGGAATGTCCGCAACCAGCAGGTGCTGCGCGTGCTCGATGCGGAAACGCCGGTCGCGCGCTCCGTTGGCCTTTTCGACATCTTCGAAGTATCCCAACAAGAGATGATTCGCCTTGTCGCCGATCGCGTGCACCGAACACTGCAGGCCTGCTTTATCGGCATCGCGAATATTGTTTTTCATCTTGCCTTCCGGCAGATTGTCGCCCGCCATCAGCCCAGTAGAGCCGGGAGCGTCGTTATAGGCGTCGAAGAACAGCGCCGTAGTCGAGCCCAGCGAGCCGTCCATGAACGCTTTGAGACCGCCGAGACGCAGCCAGGAATCGCCCGGACCTAGGCGGCCTACCAGCTCCGCCTGCCGCTTCCACTCATTCATCGGCGTGCGCGAGTAAATCCGCACCGTCAGCCGACCCGTGTCGCGGAAACGTCGATATACCGGCCAGTGATCCCACAGTGTGATGTCCTGAATCGACGTCACGCCCACGCGCGCCGCTTCCGCCTGTGCCGCGCGCATCGCTTCGTCATATTCGGCATCCGCTGGCTTCGGTATGACGCGCTCGACCAATCCTTGTGCCCCATCTTTCAGAATGCCCGTCGCCTCGCCGGTCTTCGCGTCACGCACAATCGAGCCTCCGGGCGGATCTTTCGTCTCCCGCGCCACCCCCGCGAGGCGCAGCGCCACCGAATTGGCCAGCGCCATGTGCCCGTCCAGCCGCCAGACGAGCACGGGATTCTGCGGCGTCACCGCGTCGATCAATTCTTTGGTCGGCAGCGGCGCACCTGGCCACAGCTCGTGGTCCCAGTCGCCGCCCGTGATCCAGCGGTTCGGGCCAAGCTTGCGCGCCTGCTCGTCAATCCGCCGTGCGAACTCCTGCTCGGTGCGCGCATCGCGCAGATTGACCGACAGCAACTGAAACCCGCCGTAGATGAAATGCGTGTGGTTGTCGATGAAGCCTGGCAGCGCCAGCTTACCCTGGAGATCGATCACACGTGTGCCGTTCGAGACGAGCTTCTGAATCTCTGCATTCGCGCCCACTGCAATCAACCGTTCGCCGCGCGCAGCTACGGCTTCAGCCCACGGCAGGGCAGCATTGCCCGTCCAGATGCGGCCGTTGATCAGCGCGAGGTCCGCTTTGGGCGCGGTCTGCGAAAACTCCCGGGCCACCAGTTGCGACACGAACGGAATGATGTCCGTTTGCTTGCTATTGCCCACTGTGAACACTGCCAGGATATACTCTGCCCCGTTGGGCAGTCGAACATAAGCCGTGTCGTGCCGCGTTTCCGACGTCCAGCCTGCCTTCGAATAGTATTGCGAGCCCGGCGGCAGAGATTTTCCCGAGTAGGCCGTCGCTTGATCGTTGGGATCGTCCGATTTTACCCATGGATCGCGGCGCAGCAGGTTCAGCATCTCACGCGTTCCCGCCGGTGACGCTGCGCGTCCCGTAACGATCTCCCACCACAGCCTCGCTACCGCATCCGTCGACAAGCTGTTTCGATTTTGGAAATCGGCGCCCAGCCCCTGCCGCTCGCGCCCATACGGCCCTTCGCACCACGTCTTCTGATTGACGTTGATGTTTGCGTAGCCCAGCGACCCGAAATAGCGATTCATGAGGTTCCGCTTGTCCAGCCAGGCATGCAGTGCCGCGTCGTCCAGCTCCGGACCGCTCGTCGTCCCCGTGAGCAGATCCACAACCTGCGAGGTGGCGTCATTGGACGAATCCACGATCGTGTCATGCATCGCGCGCTCCAATTCCGGAGTCCGAGCGAGTGCTCCGGTCTCGACCTGGTGACACGCGGCAGCCAGATAGAACAGCTTGACGACACTCGCCGGGTAAGTGGGCGCATCGCCGCGATAAGACCCCCGCACGGGGCTGTTTGCATCGGCCAGGTCGATCACCGTGATGGCGATCTTGTCCGCGGTCAGCCCGCCTTTGCCAAAGCGCTCCACCGCTGCGCCGGCCGTGTTGCGGACAAGCTTATCGAGCTGCTCAGACGTGCGAAACACCGGCTTCTCAGCCGCCGTCAGTAGCGCGGCGAAAAACACCACGACAGATACATAAAGACTGCGCATAGCTTCCGGGTTTGATTGTAGGACAGACGATCGAGCGCCTGTGATGCTTTACTGCTTCAGCGGCCGCGTCTTCCACGTCGTTCGGAATCCTTGCGGCAGATCCAGCGTGCGGCCCTTGAAGAAGAACGTCGTGACTCCCGGCAGATCAGGAAGCCACATGGTGTCACTCTTGCTCGTGATTGAACTGCCAGACCCCATAAGGCCCCGCGTCTCAGTGGCGTGCGGAATGGAAAGCAGGTCTTCCACGCCGGCTATGTGCTCAACGTTTACCGGGTCAGCGTAGAAGCGGTACCGAATTCCGTGCAACTCCGCTTCCGTGAACTCCAGCGCCACCACGAAATAGGGGAACGGGTCCGAGTAACGCTCCAGACGGCGGATGCGCCCCAGCACACGCGATCCCGTCGCAATTACAACCTTATGTTTGACCGTCACGTTGCCGTCGACCGCTCCGTCGATCAGCGCACCGACCGCTGAGTCGCCCGAAATCCCGTTTCGCAGCTTCACCGTAATCCGCAATCCCGCGGGCAGCGTTCGCAGCGTATCGTCAACGGACGAAACACCGAAGCGCGGCGTCTGCTCAGCGGAGTCCGCGCCAAAGCTGAGTGTGCTCTCCGCGCTGAACACACGGCAATGTGTGAACTCCATCCGGTTGTGGCTGGTCTCGCCGCTGAATTTGGCGATGCGGAATTCCGCGGAATCCGGCAACAATACAACCAGGTCTCCGGCCAGACGCGTTCGCGCATAGTCAATGCTCGCCGTCATTTCGGTAATTGGTAGCGTCGGCGGAATGTCGTCGGCAACCACCTCCAGAAGAACCACATCGTAGGTCTGCGGATCCACCCAATACGAACCGTGCAGGCCCACCGTACCGGACCCCTCCGGTGTTTGAACCGTGTTCTTGCTCCACATCAGCGGCAGCCGGTAATCGTAACGCGCCACGTGCCGCCCGCCGATCTCTTCCTCTCCTCTGTACTCGTTCGAGATGCTCTCGTTCAGAAGAATGTCACTCAGGTACCCTCCGAAAACTCCGTTGCCCAGGACGCCGCTGCCGGCGAACCTGATTGGGTTCTGCTCGGAGAACTTCCTGCCGCCGGGAGAGGCGAAGAATTCGTCGTGGCCGTCGAAAAGAACCTCCAGGCGAATCGTGTCCAGCGGCCTCATATCGCCCTTGGCTGGTTGGTACTCGCGCTGCACCGTCTCCAGGCAACTGATGTTTTCCAGCCGCCGAAGCTCCTCTTTGGCCTGATTCTTGGCACGCGAAAGGAGCAGCACTCCCGGCGGCAGATCCTGTGGCCAGGCCGTCGCCGCCATCATTACGCCGGCGATCAGCGTGCCCGCGACGCGCTTCATGATCGGCGAGTGCCTCAGTGCGATGACGCCGCTGCCCGCTTTTAGTTTTCCCGCAGCCCGTCCGTCGAAACGCAGATCGCGAAGCAGAGCTTGCATGATGAGCCAATTATAGGGCCGAGACGAAATGGGTTGATCGACGCAGCAGGGACACGCGTCGTATGCGGGTACCCGCTGCCGTTTGGATTCATCACGCCGGAAAATCCGCGGCTCTCCCGCTGGCAGGTCCTGAAGCTACGCCACCCAAAAACGCTCCGAATTCAAACCAAGTCTATTCGGCTAAACCGAGTTCGCCTCTCACTCCCAAGCCCGCTTAGGCACTCCCCGATCCCGGTCCTTCACGCGGTCATACAAGTAAAAAGTCGAAACCGTGCCCAGCGATTCGTTATACAGACTCGTCTGCCCCAGCGCCTCTCGCAGGTCTTCCTGAAAATCGTGCAGCGCTTTCAGTTCGCTTGCCAGCGCCGGCTTGCGCTGCCCGCTGCGCGTGAGGAAAAACATCTGATATCCGCCGTTGGTCAGCGCGCCGATCTCGCCGCGTACCAATAACCCCGCGGGCTCCACTACGCGCGGCGCTCCGTCCTGTAAGTCGAGCGTCACGGCGCAACCGTCGCGGCTGATCCGTACAACTCGCGTCCCCGGCTCCACGTCCACTGTGAAACCAGCTTGGCGTAACCGCCCCAGGCGATCTTCAAACGTCAACTCCTTCGGGCGTGCGTGGCGGAAAAACATGCCTCTATTATAATTGCCCCCATGCCCTTCATCCTTTCGCTCGACGAAGGTACCACTAGCGCGCGCTCCGCCCTCTACGACGAGCAGGGCCGCCGCGTCGCCATGGAATCGTCCGCCTTTGCCTGCCGTTATCCGCACCCCGGCTGGGTCGAGCAGGACGCGCTCGAAATCTGGCGCGCCCAGTTAGAGTCCGCGCGTGCCGTCCTTACCCGCGCGCGAGTGGCTCCTTGGGACGTCGTTGCCATCGGCATCACCAACCAGCGCGAGACCACCGTGGTGTGGGATCGTTCCACGGGCGATCCCGTCGCTCCCGCCATCGTTTGGCAATGCCGCCGCACCGCGGAGTTTTGCACCAGGCTCGCGGCGTCTCCCCAGGCGGTCGAAATCACGCGCAAAACCGGTCTCGTGATCGATGCCTATTTCTCCGCCAGCAAAATCCGCTGGATTCTCGAAAACGCTCCCGGCGTCCGCCGCCGCGCGGAGAATGGCGACCTGCTGTTCGGCAACATCGACACCTGGCTGATTTGGAAATTGACTAACGCTGCGGTTCACGCGACCGACGCCTCGAACGCCTCGCGCACCATGCTCATGAACCTCGCCACGGGAGAGTGGGACGACGATCTGCTCCGCATCTTCGAAATTCCGCGAGTTATGATGCCGCGCATCGTGCCATCCAGCGGGTTTGTCGGCGAAACCGCCCCAGAGCATCTGGGAACCGGCGTGCCTGTCGCGGGCATTGCCGGCGATCAGCAGGCCGCGCTCGCAGGCCAGGCCTGCTTTCACTGCGGCCTCTCCAAAAACACATACGGCACCGGCTGCTTTGCGCTGCTGCACACCGGCGGGCACGTGCCTGTTTCCAAGAATCGCTTGCTCGCCACTCGCGCCGCTTCCGCGGACTCTCAACCGCAGTTCGCCATCGAAGGCAGTGTCTTTGTCGCCGGCGCGGCGATTCAGTGGGTACGCGATGAGTTGAAAGCCATCTCGACTGCGGCAGAATCCGAAGCCGTCGCCCTGTCCGTTCCCGATAACGGCGGCGTCTATTTCGTCCCCGCGTTTGTCGGGTTGGGCGCCCCCCATTGGGACCCCGATGCCCGCGGCCTCATTACGGGACTGACGCGCTCCACTGGCCGCGCCCACATCGTCCGCGCCGCGCTCGAAAGCATCGCCTACCAGACCCGCGAGCTCGTCGAAGCCATGCAAGCCGATTCCGGCGAAGAGCTCAGCGAACTGCGCGTCGATGGCGGAGCCGCCGTCAACGACCACCTCATGCAGTTCCAGGCCGACATTCTCCGCAAGCCCCTCGTCCGTCCCGTCGACGTCGAAACCACCGCCCTCGGCGCCGCTTATCTCGCCGGCCTCGCCACGGGATTCTGGAAAAACCTTGCCGAAGTCGAAAGCTTCTGGCGCGCCGAACGCCGCTTCGAACCCCGGATGCCCGCCTCCCAACGCGACCACCTATTCGCCGGCTGGAAAGAAGCCGTAAGACGCGCGCGGTGCTGACGCCCCCATGTGGCGCACGTTTCAGCGTGCCGCTGCCGGCTTCAGCCGGCGGCCAGACTACTGAATCGGTGTCGCCGTCAACTCAAGCTGCATCTGGTGTTTACTCGTGAAGTCATCAGAGGAGAAAATTACAGTCGGCTTTTTGATGGGCACGACGACGTTTGACCCCCACCGGTTGTCACGAACGGCCGGTGGGCTGCTGGTTGCCGAGTATTGAATGCCCGAAGCTGGCTCCTGAGGAATGCTGCTGATCGATGCCTCCACTCGCAGCGCCAGCCCAGCCGTGACCTCCTTGAGGTTTCGGCAATCGATGCTGACGCCGGTATCATATTCACTGGTGCTGTTCCCAACTGTGTACGGCACTTTAGTGTGCGCCCTGATTGAGCAACCGCCAGGCTCTTCAGTTGAGTCAGTAGCTGAATAGCTTCTTGAGTTCACCACCCGGTTTCCCTCAACCTCTTTTACGACGAATTCGAGCTTGAAGAACTTAGGAGGTGCATTCTCGCCGTAACACAACGCTGTGGCTAGGGCCAGCGAGAAAAGTAGGACACACAAATTGCGAATTGTCCGCATAAGACTCCTCACGGCGCGTCCTCGCTCAACAAGGGCGCTATCTGTACTGGTTGAATTTCGATGGGCAGCTCCGTGCGCTTCCGCCAGTCGGCGAACAGCCTTTCTGCTTCTTTGGGGTCGCGCCTGATGAACGCCACCAGCGCCCGCTCTTCAGCCGTCAACGGCGTCGGCGTCGGAAACTGCTCCAGCTTCGGCAAAGCTCTTGGTCGCACGGCTCTCTTCACCCGAACGTCAGCTCGGTGCGCGACGGCCGCCACCACGGTCTGACGCGGGGCCACCTGTGGCCCAATACTCGCGACCACAGCCACCGGCGTCTTCTTCCGCATCGTCTTCGGCCCACTCCAACTCACAACGCCCACAACCACCGATGCCGCCACCGCCAACCCCACTCCCCAAGCCAACCACCGCCGTCTCGCCCCCACTACACACACCCGGTTCATCACCCGCGCTTCCAATCCTGCAAGCGGCTCCGCACCCGAATAACTCGCGAGCGCCCCGTCAATCAGCCGATCAAGTTTGTCCCGCGCGTTATCCACGATCTGCCCCCATCTCCGCCAGCTTCTCCCGCAGTACTTGCCTCGCCCGCATCAGCCGCGTCCGAACGGTCCCCTCGGGAATCCCCATCACCTCGCCGATCTCCCGCGAGTTCATCTCCTCAACCGTCGAAAGCGCCAGCGGCAGCCTCAAGTCGTCTGGCATATCATCCATCAGTCGGTGAACCATGGCATTCCGGTCCGCTGCAATCGCCTCCTGCTCCGGGTCCGGGCTACCCGATAAGCGACCCGAATCCACAACACCCACCCCCGCCTGCGAACGCCTCTCCACCGCCATCCGCCACGCCACCCGCGCCAGGTACGCCCGCTCATCCACCATGCTTTCCCACGCGTGCCCCTTGTACAGTTTCAGAAACGTCTCCTGCACCGCATCCTCGGCATCCTGCACGTTACGCAAAACCGAATACGCCACGCGAAACACGAATCGTGCCTGCCGCCCCACCAGCGCCGCGAAACATTCTTCGCGGCTGGAGGCCTTCTCCTTCGCCCGTCGAGGCTCGTCCAACACGGCCGGTTGTGCCGCCTCCCTCATGCATGGGCCACGTTCATGAGCTAAGACCTGGGGTGCCGCCAAAGTGTTCAGGGCTTTTCGAGAAACAATCGTAAAATTCCCTTAAGGACTGTAAAGACTAAGTTAAATCCGGTGTCCCCGCGCGTCATCCCGACCCATTCTGCCTTATTCTGAGCCGAACGGACTCGCAAACTATGATGAAACGAACCATCGCGCTAACATCCTTGTGTCTCTTGGCACTGGCAGCTTCACGCTCGCTCGAAGCCGACGACGCTTACCTGGTGCGCAACCTGGTCTCCGATATCCAGGATCTTGCCGACCACGCCGATCCCCACCTGCTGGGCGCGTGGGGCATCTCCCAATCGCCGACCAGCCCATTCTGGATCGCCGACGCCGGTTCTGGCTTCTCTACTCTCTATAGCACCAATGGCAGCGCGGTCCCTATCGTCGTGGCGATAGCCCCCTCGAAAGCATCGGGAACAGGGTCCCCGGGAATTCCGACAGGAACCGTTTTCAACGGGACATCCGGATTCCAGATCGCCGCAGGCAAGGCTACGCCGTTCCTGTTCGCCACATTGGACGGCACGATACAGGGTTGGAGCCCAGCGGTGGATGCCGCTCACACTAAGATCATGGTCGATAACTCGGCCGCCGGTGCCGCTTACTTCGGTCTCGCCATGGCTACAGATCCTATTAGTTCCAACAGTTATCTGTATGCCGCCAACTTCCACGCCGGCACCGTCGACGTGTTTGACAGTAACTTCAACCAGCTCGCCCTGCCGGGCAGCTTCCGAGACCCGTCCATTCCTACTGGCTATGCCCCGTTTAACGTTCAGAATCTCGGAGGCAAGCTCTACGTGGCCTTCGCGCGGCAGAATGCAAACCAGAGCTTCTCGGTCAGCGGTCCAGGCTTGGGTTTCGTGGATG
>Ga0335077_10013393_pt1 | contig 10252 bp, 5 predicted proteins | sample Lox_Sample_31_FD_207151 | JGI IMG/M metagenome (GOLD analysis project Ga0335077, IMG submission 207151) | Soil microbial communities from Loxahatchee National Wildlife Refuge, Florida, United States - Lox_Sample_3.1 | ecosystem: Environmental > Terrestrial > Soil > Wetlands | place: USA: Florida...
AGTGGAGACAAAGCAGCGAATATCTGCACGAGAGCGAGCGCTCGCACCTCGCCATTCCTACGTAGCATCCCTCGCCAGCTTCCCAATGCCATCCCCGCCATGAAAGCAGCGATCAGGATGGCAAGCTGATGATAGACGTACCCATAGATTGCCTGGAACGCAAGCAGCAGCAGGATCTCAAGACCGATCAGAGTTGACCCCATCGCGGCCACGCAGACGCCGGCGCTCGTCCTCTGTTTGTCTGCCGACACCCACCAGGCAATCGCGGAGAGTGCGCCAAGCAGGATGATGGCGCCGGCCGCCAGATTGGGAAAACTCACCTGTGCTATGGCACGAAAGAACCTTCGATAGGCGCCGCCGAAACGAGCGCTCCACAGCGCCACGTCGTAGTAGTACGCGATGGGCGCAAAATCCTGGTTCACGGCTGTGCCGCGCTCGGGCCGGATCTGCGACTCGAGGTCCGCCGCGCGGTCCGGCATCATGCGGAATGGAATGTAATACTCGCGCACGTAGCTCGTCTGGATTCGCCGGGAGCGCAGCCGCGCGAGGAGGCCCTGGGCGTCGGCCACCAGGATTCCGCGCTGTTTGGCGGCGAAGAAGTGCACGGTGTCGCCGGGAATAGTCACGACATCCGGAAACACGCTGCGCAGCGTCTTGTTCATGCAGCGCAGAAACTCCGCCAGTTCCGGGCTGATGTAATTCTCCGCGGCCGTCAGGCGGAACGCCAGAATGCCCCCTGGCGCCAGTCGTTGCGCCGCTTCCCGGAAAAACTCAATCGTGTAGAAGCGGTTCAGTTGCGCGGTCTGCGGGTCGGGCAGGTTGAGGATGATCACGTCGTACCAGGCATCGGTCGATTTGAGAAACAGTCGTCCATCAGCGTTATAAACATGCACGCGCGGGTCGGCGGCGATGGGCGTCCATTCTCTGGGGAAACAAACGCGCGCCAGGTCGATCATCGCCGGATCCAGTTCCACATAGTTCACTTGTTGGACGCCTGGATGTTGCAGCGCCTGCGCCAGGCTTCCATTCACGCCGCCTCCGATCAGCAGGACACTCTTCGGCGAGGGATGCTCCAGGAGCGCGTAGTGAACACTTTCTTCCGCGGCTGCCGGATCGGGCACATTGAAGATGACCAGACCGTTCTCGAAGACCGTGCGGCTCCCTTCCGTCTCCACCACAGCCAGACTGCCGTAGACGGAGTTGCGCGTCGCAACCAGCCGGAAGCCGCGCCACAGCTTTGCCAGGGAAATCGCCTCCAGCCGGCCACCGTTCGGAAAGATGAGAAAGACAAATAGTCCCACGAGGCCTGCCATGGACGCGTTGCGTTGAGCCCCTGGCGGAACGAGGATGGCGCTCGCCGCCAGTAGGTTCAACAGAGCCACGAAAAGGGCAATCTCCACGCCGGTGAAATAGCGGATCAACAGCAGACTGGCCGCGATACCGCCGGCCCCCGAGCCGATCGCCTCCATCAGGTAAACAGCCCCGGTCGCCTCCGCGGTAGATGTGTCCATTTCACCGGCGAACAGGCGGCTGCCGGCGGCGAACAGCCAGCCGGACAGAATACAGAAGACGCTCAGGACCGCGAGGGAGATGAGAAACATCGCGCCCGGGCCAACAAGTTCGCCTGGCAGAGGCTGAAACATCCCCTTGCTGGCGCGCGCCGCCACAACCGTAGACGGAAATACGAGCGCGATCAGTGCTTCGAGGCCCGACACCAGGCGGCGTGGGTTGCCTGTTCCAACGCTCACTCGGCCAAAGACGCTGCTGCCCACAGCCGTCCACAAAAGCCAACTGGCCAGCATGAGACCGAGTGAAATCTCATTGCCGCTGAACACAACGATCAACTCGCGCATCAGAACGATCTGCGAGATCACCGCCGTGAAGCCGATGAGGATCAGGGCCGCCCGCACGGCACGGGAAGTCTGCTGAATGCGTAAACGCTCTCGAGAGTCCACAGGATCGCCCGCCGTCGCGAGCCGGCGTCACATCTGCACGACGCGGCTGCGCACGTTTTCGAAATTCAGAGTGCCAAGACCACGTTCACTCGCCAGTTTCAGATATCGCAGAGTGCGATAGTCGAGGTCCCAATAAGCCTTGGCCGCATAAGCATCCAGAGCCACGGGATCCGTGCCGGCGATCACGGTCTTCTCCAGCGCTACGTCGCCCAGATTCCCACCTCCCGGGCCGTTGCGCACGAGCACGCGGTAGGCATCAATCAGAGTCAGGGTCGGCCGCATGAAATCGGCCAGATCCACCAGGCTTTCATGGATGTGCTGGTGAAGCCGCTGGCGTTGTCCTCCTAAGATGCCGTACCAGTTCTTCATCCCCAGCGTCGCCCCGGTGAGGCTGTGATGTTTCGCTACCGGCATGTTGATCATTTTGTCAGCCGCCAGGAACGGCTCGAATACGGGCCAGGAATGCAGAACCTCTCCGCGCAGGTCGATTTCCCGGAACCGTCTTTCGTCAGTCAGAATGACCTGTGCGCCTTCAGCGCTCGCTGCGCCGGCGATCCCGCTTCGCTCAAACGAGCGACGGGGGTCGTTGATGCTGACATCGGTTACGATGACGCTCTTGGCGCCGGCCTGCCGGCAGAGCCGCACCATCTCCGCAACTGCTTCGGGATTGGTGTTTGCGGCCTGTGCGGGCGCGCGGTCCCAGGCGATGTTGGGCTTGATCACGACAATGTCGCCGCGTGAGATGAACCGGTTGATGCCGCCAAGTTCCTGGATCGCCCTTTGAACCAATTGCCGCGGCTCGCCCCCTCCAGCCACAACCATCTGCGGAAGACCGGGATCTGCGGGGACGGCAAACTGGCGTTTCAGGATGCTTGCTCCCAGCTCCCTGGGCCGCCGGCTCCGGGCGTTCAACCAGAATCCCAGCGCGGTTGCCGCTCCGCTCACCCCGCCGACACGCAGCAGCTTGATCAGCATTTCACGGCGATCCGGAGGAGTGTTTTCTAGAGCCATGTTCAAGAGATCGTTCCTGCCAGCACCCGTAGTGCTTGCACGAAAGATGCCGATCTGTCAGCGATTCGAATCCCATGAAGCAACGTAGCCGCATAACGTGCCCGGAGAACTCAAGGGCATTGACTGCCTGGCGTCCCAGAGCTATTATCACGGCGGGAGTGTCTAAGGAGATCCGTATATGGGTGAGGATCCTTCCGTAGTGGCCTGCCTGACACTGCCCCGACCTGCTCCGCACTGGCACGTGACCCCACGTCCGGGCAAGCCGGCGGTACAACCTCAATCTGCAGCGCCACGACGTCCGCAATCCGCCCTCACGAACCTCTACTTGTTAGGTGCTCTCGGGGCCGTGAGCTGAAAACGCGCTGGGTCTGATAGCAGGAATCCGACCGCGCTTGGCCTAACAACTGGCCAGGGAGGGACGAAATGCTGGATTCAGAAACGTTCTGGTTGACCGTAACCAACGTCGTGTTAGGGGTTAGCGTCGGTCTCTGCGTTTTGATCGCGGCAATCGGAGCGGGGCGCGCCATTCTGGTCCAGCGTAAGCAAGTGCGCATCTCGCACGAAATGGACAACAACATACGGATGTCGAGATAACGGCGCCAGGAGGTACTGATGAAGATTCAAGACATTATGACCCGGGACGTGAAGTCCTGCGAACCGGAGACGAATCTGGCGGCGGCAACGGAAATCTTGCGGCGCAACCACTGTGGCATCCTGCCGGTTGTGGATTCCCGCGGCCGGCTCGCCGGCGTGATTACCGACCGTGATATGTGTCTCGCCCTGAGCGCCAAGAATGTCAGGCCGAGCGCTATGACGGTCGAGGATGTCGCGGTCAAACCTGTGGTCCGTTGCGGCCCGGACGACGAGGTCCATACCGCTCTGGGGTTCATGCGCGTGCATCAGATCCGGCGAATCCCGGTGACGGCCGAAGATGACGGCCTGGTAGGCATTCTCTCCCTCGACGACATCGCGCTCCACGCGGAGAAAGCCCCGGCGAAGGGTGGCATCTCCTACGACGACGTAGCGGAGACACTGAAAGCGATCTGCGCTCATCGGGCACAGGAAGCTCCAACACCGCGCGCGATGCCGGCGGGTAGCGGCGGTCGCTCTCGAAGATAGTTGATTTGATCTATTGCCGAAATGAGTGCTTTGACCCAACTGGGTTCTGACGGTCGCGTAGCAATGCGCGCCCCGATTACTGTTGAATTGGTCTTGAAGTAGCTCGCTGCTGGAGAAACGGTAGACCGGCACAGAGGTTTTCGTTGGCCGGCAGTTGCGTCAGAACGCTGCTCTCTGCCAGACTGATTCGCCATCTACGGGTGCCACACCGAGGCGCACCAAAAAGAGTTCGTGTCAGGGCCGGAGTGCGGCCAGGGCGACTCGAGCGCCTGCCAGATCAGGACTGATCTCGACGGCCTGGCTTAGTTCGGCTTTAGCCCGGGCCCCATCACCAAGGCCCAGGTATCCGAGGCCGGCTAGGTAGTGGGCATCAGCCAGACGAGCGCGAGACGACATCGCCCGGTCGCCTCGCGGCGCGCCTGGAGTCTCGTGGAGGGCGGTCTTTCCGGACTCAATGATGCCTGCAAACAGTGTTTTGGCTTTGTCGGTCTGACCCAGTTTCTGAAGAGCCAACGCCTGATAGTAAGTCTGGGCGCCACTCATGAGGTCGTCACCCATCGCATGACGCCTGCGCCGGCCCGTTCCCGCCTGGGCCGGGCCTTCCGCTCTCTGCCAGGCTTCGACCGCTTTCTTGTGATCGCCGAGGCCTTCGTAAGCGACACCTGTCCAGTAAGCCACCTCCGACTCGCGGATTCCGGCGCCTTCTCCGGCGGCTGCCAACGGCAGGTTCGAGGGAATCGTTATGGCGGCCTGAAGATCGGCGAGCGCATCCTGGTACCCCTTGGACTCAATTTCCTTCCGGGCGCGCAAGACATGGGCGTCGGTCCAATGCTCAGTCACATTGAGGTTAGTGCCCTCCGCAACGGCGAACTGCCGGCCGGCCATCATCCGGATGGCTTCGTCGTATGCGCCGGCAGCGATCTTGAGCGCGACATACGAGTTCTGAGCATCGTCGCGTTGCGCGACCACCGTTGCGTTCTGATCGAACAAGAGGAGCCGCTGTTCCAGTGGGACCCCGGCCTGCTCGTATAGTTCCGCCAGCTCCGTAAAGTGAAGCGGGTACTTGCGCTCGGCCACCGCGGCCTTCTCCATTTCCGCAATGGCCCGGCTCAGGTCTTGCGGTGTCTGGTGCGCGTACGCTGTAGCCAGGTTCCGATGCACGATGGCAAACGACGGGTCTATAGCTGCGGAAGCTTCCCACATCTTCGTGGCCTCCTCCGGCTGCCAGTCATACAGGAGATTGCCGAGATAATAAGGTGCGCGCGCGTCACGGGGATTGGCTTTCATGGCGGCGCGAAGCACGTCAATTGCTTCGTTCTGGAACGGAAAGACGTAGTCCGGCGGCATGGCCATGGCCAGCGCGTCGTAATCGCTCGCCTTCTTGGCCTGACCCATCTGGCCGGCGAAATAGCCGAGGTAGTAATAGGCCAAGGGATGGATCTTGGATTTATCCGGCGCCGCGGCGATCATTTGCAACAGCACATCAGTTCCGTCCTGCCACAGACCGGCGTTCAGGTATTCGGCTGCCGTCTCCTGGGCGGTGGCGGGATGGCGGCTCATCGTGGACGCGAGCGTCCGTGCGGCCTCCGGGCTCTGCGAAGCCAGCCAATCCTCCGCCATGGAGCGAACGTCGAGCGGATCAGCCCTGTGCGCGACGGCCAGCACCTGCAGCGCCTCTTCCGGGCGCCCCAGGTGTCGCAGCACTGCCGCCTTCAGATTCTGCGCACGGATATTGAGCGCGTTGGAATCGATGGAGCGGTCAACAAAATCCAGGGCGGCGGCCATCTCGCCGCGCGAGACCGCGATCTCCGCCAGCGAATAGTAACCGGCAGCTTTCCAGGCCTGGTTCCACGTAGCCTTGTAGAGGTAAGCGTAAGCCTCGTCGGCTTTTCCCTCAGCTTTCAGGGTGGCGCCGAGATAGTAAATCGCCTCGCCATTTTTGGGGCTTGTATACCAGTCCGTGAGGCGGTCCAACGCGGCGCGCAGGTATCTCTCCGCGTCTGTGTATCTGGCCTTCTTGAAATATGTGATGCCCAGAGCGGTGTTCACCCGCGCATCGCCGCGGTCTCGCCGCAGCGCTTCTTCCCAGTAGGAGATCGGATCGATCGCTGGATCGTGGAATTGCTGAGCGCGCAGCCCGACCAGGTAGAGTTCCTCATTTGTTTTGATGTCCTCGGGCGGCGCAGGCGCGGTGACCGGTTTGGGCATGGGCGCGGGTGTCAGGCGAATCGGGCGATAGGAAACCAGTTCCCTGCCCTGGTCCGAAATCGAGGCCACCAGATCGTGCTCGTCGATTCCTGCCGGCACGGCGACCGTTTTGACGTACGGTTTGGCGGGGTCAATCGCCACCGTCTCCTGGAGCAGGGTTTTATCCCCGGCCTGGAGCTTCACCTGTGCGCCCGCGTGCGCGGACGTTGTGTAGAAGCCGATCTTCGCCGAGCCGTGGGCAACTTCCAGATTCACCGCGGCGTCGAGGTTGGCCTTCTTGACTCCGCCGATGTCACGAAACGGGTACCAATTCATCGAGAACGATCGCGTCTCGTAGGGCTGGAGCCAGCTATAGTCGGGCTGATTATCCGAGTAGGCCCCAACCATCAGCTCGATGTATGGGCCATCGTCGTCGGTGAGGATCTTGTCCCATGTGCGGCCGAAGGAGCCGTTGCCCCAGGTCCAGAACTTCTTGCCAGGGACAATGTTGTGGTCCGCGATGCTCATCGTCCCGGCTTCCTTCCCGTGGTCGTAGCCGGCAAAGAAATCGTCCTGATAATTCCAGGCGAACACGGAGTTGGCCGAAATGTGGTTCTTGTACCAACTGATATCCACGCCTTTGGTGAAGTCCGCGCCTGCATACCTGGTAGTTGAGAAGGGCCAGGCCGTGAATTCCCGCTTGGCGTGGAAGACGCCGTATTGGGTGCTGGGAGGAAAGATGACCTGGTAATTCTCATTGGCGTGCACCGCCAGATTCGCGAAGCACAGCATGGTGTTCACCACAGGCGTGCGATTCAGAATTCGCACCGACGCCTCCAGGTACGCCTTGCCCGGCCGCAGCGTGTAGCCCACTGCCCACCGCATACGCTGGCGCACTTCCAGTTCGCCTACCCAAATGGTTTTGCTGCCGTCGGCATTCTCCTCAACCTTGTACTGCACGGGGATGAAGGTGCTGGCACGGTGGTGGTGCGGGATGTTCCATTCCACGCCGCCGGAGATCCACGCTCCGATCAGGCCGATCAGCGCAGGCTTGATCACGTGCTGGCGATAAATAAAGTTGTAGCCGTTGGTTTTGTCCACGCCCTCGAAGATCCGGCCGCCGATCTCGGGGAGCACACCGATGCGGAGATATTCGTTTTCCAGGTAGACGGCGGTGTAGGTCTTGTCGACCTTCTTGCCGGTGAGCGTATCGTACATCGGATACGGATAAACCGGCCCCTGCGCGCCTTGAGATTCCCGGCCGAAAAAGAACATCGGGTTTGGCTCGGGCGCCCCGGCCAAATAGGTCGGGATGGTAATCTGCTCCTCCCAAATCTTGACGGACGAAGCATCGGCTGCCGGGAGAACAGTCGAGCAACCAATCACGAGCGCCGCTACGCAAGTAGGCAGCGACGACAGAACTTTTTTAGGAAGCATGGAGTTCCCTCCACATGGGATCCGACCCGGAATTTCCGTTTTCGGACTGTCGATTCGGATTTAGTATATAGCCAGCGCGTGGCTCCAGCGCGGCCAGTTTCGCCAGGACGACCTGCATTTCGATTTGTGCTTGCCGAAGCTGTCAACAGGAGTGCCCTAGAGATGCGGCTTTGGAAAACAAGATATGTTATGCATATTGGTGGTGGGGGCTTGTTGCGCAACTTTTCTAGCGTTCTACGAATCATTCAAACTCCGCGCTCAGGGCGCTAAATGGCGGAGACTGCCCCCGACGGTGTAACAGTGCCGCTTCGCCCTTGCCCGGTAGCCCCGATCCCGGGACGCCGACCCGGCGAAGTCAAGATGCCATGCCGAAACTCCTCCTGATTACTGCATCCTCGGATGGAATTCGCAGAGCGCGAAAGTCACGGTTCCTGAACTTCCAGCAGATAACCATGCCGTATCTGGCTGCCAGGGTTCCTTCCGATTGGCATGTATCTCACATCGATGAAGAGGCCGAAGACATCGACTGGACCGATCAACCCGATGTCGTTGGCATTACTTTTCACACGCCGAGTGCTTATCACGCCTACGGCCTTGCGGCCCGGTTCAGGTCGCGGGGATCGTGCGTCGTAATGGGCGGCCCGCATGTGACGTTGCAGCCGGAGGAAGCTGGCCGACATGCTGACGTGATTTTTGTGGGGGAAGCCGAAGGCCTTTGGGAGGAGTTCTTGAATGGTTTCCAAACAGGTACCTATCGCCGCGTCTATCGGCAGGCCGGCCCGGCGTCTCTGGAGGGTGTCCCCATGGCACGCAAAACGCTCTATCATCGAAACGACCTCACGAGCGGCGTCCTATTTGCCACTAGGGGATGCCCGAACCGCTGCGATTTCTGCGCCGTTGTCATGATGTACCAGCACGGGCTGCGTAAGCGGCCCGTTGCCGAAGTTGCCGCGGAATACGGTTCTTTTCACGGGAAGAGAATTATCTTCTGGGACGACAACATCGCAGCGGATAAGGAATATGCGAAAGAGTTGTTTCGTGCGATCACGCCTTATCGCAAGTGGTGGAGCAGCCAGGCCACTATCCATGCGGCCCAGGATGACGAACTTCTGGACGCGGCAGCCAGGAGTGGGTGCAAGCAGTTGTTCCTTGGCCTGGAATCGGTCTCCCAGGCGAGCATGCAGGAGGTACGCAAAGGCTTCAACCGAGTGGAAGACTATGCGCGCGTCATCAAACGCGTCCATGCACATGGGATTGCCGTTCAAGCCGGGATCGTTTTTGGTTTTGACCACGACACTCCCACGATCTTCAAGGAGACTCTTGATTTTCTAGAGGAGACCGGTGTTCAGAACGCAACGTTCAATATCCTGACGCCATTTCCAGGCACGCCGCTCTTTCAAAGGCTGGATGCCCAGGGACGCATATTGACCCGAGACTGGCGGAAATACAATGGACGCACCGACGTGGTATTTCAACCGAGTCAAATGAGCGTAGATGAGCTCCTGGGCGGATTTCGATTTGCGAATCGCCGATACTATTCTCTCCCCAGCGTGGCCAAACGAATGTGGCGGTCACCTGTCCAAATGTGGTGGACTCTGCCGTTGAACCTGGCGTATGTGGTCTCATGGGCCAGAGCACAATAGGGGACTCGTCGACGATCCCGACAGGATGCCCGAGGCTACCGACGATGGTGTGGGGGATCTGTCATGACTGAGTTACCATCGTATGCATGAGGATGAAGGGCATCACGATCAAGCTGCCGGACACGACCCTTCGGCAACTCAGACATCAGGCACGAGAGAGTGGTCGCAGTGTCTCTGCACTGGTTCGCGAGCGTGTGGAGGCATTGCCGGGCCAGGCGAGTGAGTCGGTCTACGCCCTCACCTCCGATCTCGCCGGAAGCCTTGCGGGTGGCCGCCGTCCTGCGACGAACACACGGCGCCAATTTCGGCGATCATAACCGCGATCTGCTGAATGCCAGCCTTCAAAAGGCCATTCCGGCAGCGGAATTTGAACCGATTTGGTAAGTAGCGGTTCGAGTTCGAATCTAGGATGGTTTCCCGTATCTGGCTCCCCTCTCTCAACGTCTTGCGAACTTTTCTCTGCGATCCGCCGCCGGAAGGACCCCAATTGCTGGAGCAAATTCAAGCATTTACACTTCCGCTACCGCCTCGTATCAGGCTTTGACACAGAACGCGTGCGACATCTCACCCTTCAAGGCCGGTGTGCTTGATCGTGAAAGGCAATCCCGCGCAGAGATGAGTTGAGAATGCCTTCTTGGACCAGCCAGCTATTGGTACAAGACCCGAACGCATCGGCAGCGAGCGGGCCGGAACACTCCTGCCCCGGAATGATAGAATCGGCAAGGCATTGTGACACAAGGGGCCGAAATGGATCGTGCACCTTCCTTCTCGCCGAACTCGGATGAAGTCATGCAGTTGCTGGCCGACTGGAAATCGGGCGACCGGGCCGCGTTAGATCGGCTTATGCCTATCGTTTACGGAGAGATGCGAAGGCTGGCCGCTTACCATCTGAAAAATGAA
>Ga0335077_10013394_pt1 | contig 10252 bp, 7 predicted proteins | sample Lox_Sample_31_FD_207151 | JGI IMG/M metagenome (GOLD analysis project Ga0335077, IMG submission 207151) | Soil microbial communities from Loxahatchee National Wildlife Refuge, Florida, United States - Lox_Sample_3.1 | ecosystem: Environmental > Terrestrial > Soil > Wetlands | place: USA: Florida...
CTTCGTTCTCTTTCGTCGGGCGCCCGAGGTATCCCTCCAGGACCATCTGCGCAACCTTGGGCGTGAAAAACGTTTTGTTGCGCCGCAGCGCATCGACCGCTGATACCAGATCTCGCCCGGCATCCGACTTCAGCAAATAACCCCGCGCTCCGGCTTCCAGCGTCTGCCGGATCAGGGGGTCGGAGTCGTACATGGTTAGGATCAGCACTTTTGTCGACACGGTTTTCAGAATCTCGCGCGCTGCTTCGAGGCCGTTCAGTTCCGGCATGCTCAGATCCAGAATGGTCACATCGGGCTGCACGAGCTTGGCCTTCTCTACCGCTTCGCGTCCATCGGACGCTTCCGCTGCAACTTCCCAGCCGGGCTGCTCCTCCAAAAGCGTGCGCACGCCTTTGCGGACCACATCATGATCGTCCGCCACTAACAAACGGAGTGTCCCCATCATCTCCTCCAGCTGATTGGGTGCGTGGCCTATTTTGTGTACTGCGAGAACCTCACACTGACTTCTCAAGCAGGGGCGGTAGTGGGCCGGACTGGCGAACCTGAGGAGAATGCCGCTGCATCTACATTGCCTACAACTCTTTTTCCCCAGCTTTGCTTACAGCATCCCGCCTTTGGAAAATATTTTCCATAGGGATTTTACCCTAGGGAAACCCTGAAGGCCGCATGACGAAATTCCGTCAAGGAATGCAAGAGACCTCTAAAAATACTGATGCGGAATGCGGGTTGCCGGGTCAAAAAATAAACGAAAATTCTCTGCGAAGCCTGGTCCATGGTGCGTGGGCTAAGCGGCGTCGGGAACTAGTTCGCCTGGAACGCCACGGTGACCGTTGTAGTCGTCTCGATGGCCTGCCCTTCGAGCGTCGCGGGACGATAGCGCCACTGACGGATAGCGTCCAGCGCGGCTTGTACCAGCCGGGGATCGCCGCTCACGGCAGTGAGGTTTGTGGGCACTCCATCCTTGCCGATCGTCGCCTTGACCCGCACTTCGCCCCGCACGCCATCCTTTATCGCCGCGCTCGGGTAGACAGGAGCAACGCGCTTCACAAGAACCGCCGCCTGGAGATTCCCGCCTGGAGTACCCGGCTGAACGGGAGCTGGTCCGGGAACGTTCGGTCCAGTCACAGGCAAATTCTCAGCCAATGAACCGATCGGCGGCGTGATGCCGTCGAAAATTGACGGCGGCACGTTCTGCGCTTGGGAGCCCACGGGCGCGCCCTTCAGAGGACGAGCCAGCACAAGTTCGGCCGGGCTCGCTGTCTTGGGCTGCTTTATTTCCGGGGCCGGCTCCGCAATGGCAGCATCGGCTTCACTGGGGCCCTCCGGTTGCGCGGCGTTCTTTCGAGCCGGCGCCGCGGCCGGTTGCGCGTTGCGGCGCGACGACGTATCGACAAACGGCGATCCTGCGACGCCGCCGCTCTTCAGAATCCAGCGTCGGTTGTTCACGTCCGCGACTTCCACCTGGAATTCTCGTATGCCGGACTCCAAGGGCGTAGCGGCTGATTTTGCATTTGTGGTCGCCAGCACTCGCGTGCGGAGCGAGGGCACTCCGGCCACGATCGCCAGCACTAGGACTGCACCGGCAGCGGCGCCGATGCCGATCTTTAGCGCTTGGGACGCGGGGTTCTCCTCGACGTTCGGTATCGGTTCTTTGCCTTGCGCTTCCCACATTTCACGCTTGCGCGCGGGTACCTGGGATTGAAGGCTGAACGATGCGATACGCTGCGTGCCTTCGTCGTTGGAAACAGCAGCCGGAGGCGCCGTTCCTCTATCCTGGCTTTGGCTGGAGACGGAATTCACTGCCGGGGAGGGCGGCATTTGCTTAACGCGGGGTCCTCCGCCCGCAGCGGCTGAGTCGGCTGATAGCGCGATTGGCGAAGCGGGAACGGAAGTTTCCGAAGCCGACGCAGCCACAATGCCGGAATGCACCCGGCTGGAAATTCCGTCCGACGGCACACCGGCCGGCGGATACGTTTTTCCCGCGGCATTGCTCGCTGGTTTCGAAGGCTTGCCCACAGCGGGTTCGCCGCCCGGCGTCGCAGGCTTCGCTGCGGCGATTGCTTGCTCCTCGCTTGGTTTCGCAGATGGAAGAGCATTCTCCGTCTGGATCCTTTGGATTGCGTTAGCGCCGCGATCAGCATTCGCAACGTCAGCGGAAATTGCTGCCGCGGCTTCTTCGGAAGCCGGCTGTGTTGCGAGATCGGCAGGAGCTTGGACCAGTTCGGGCTCCACGATTGATTCGCTCTTAACGGAAGCATTCTCAGCTTCGGCTAAGTTACTGCCCGCCTCAACGCCGGTCGCTTCCGCCTCTGCCGCAACCGTTCCGGCCCACACGCCAATCTGTTCGCGCTGTTCGGGTTTCAATTCGACGAAACGCAGCCCGCCGCCTTTCCCGGATTCGTCCAGCCACGCGACTTCGGCGTAGCCTTCGATCAAACCACTCGCCTTAGGCAGCTTGAATTTCACCAGCACCGACTGCTCTAGGCTCACGGGCGCGACGCTGTGGAAGCCCAGTCCGCCCTCGGCTAGATCGATAAGAATCGCCCCGTTGTCGGGACCGAGATCCACATAGGCCAACCCTTCCATTCTTCGGCGGGCGTGAACCCTTCGCTCGGTTTCCTTCGGCGATGACTCTGAGCTTGCTGATGACATCGTTAATCTCTCCACGCGCCTACCTCGGCAGTGCCGAGGCCAGTTTTAACTCCTGCCATCCGCTGGGAAATTCGATTTCAAACCGGTCTGCCTGATCGAAAAGAACAAAGGCCTGCACGTCCGTCAGCTTTTGGTTGATGAAATCCCGGAGCTTGTCCTGGAACGCCGTGTCGCTGTCGTCCGGCCAGCCAAAAGCCGAAGGCACCTCCAGCGCCACACGCGCTCGCTGCCGGGCGGGAAGGAATGTTGGATAGCTCAGTCGCACCGGTTGCTGTGAGCTCAAGCTTCCGTCCGCCCGTAGCCTGCTCATCACCACCGCTGTGGGGCCGTCCGCCAAGCGGTAGTCGGAATCGGTGTGATTGGTCACCTCGTAGGCCACGTACAACGCCGCGTTCCCCGAATCCAGTTGTCGTAACTGCGCGCCCACGTAGCTCGCCGTGATCGCGCTCGAGTTCCACGGTTTCGGCGTTGGCGCCCCGGGACTGCTGCGAAGATAGACAATCAGCGCCGTCAGGATCAATGCCAGAAGAAAGCCCAATAGTGGTAATTTATTTCCTCTCACGTTGCCTCGCGGAACGCAATTTCTGCCGATTTTTCAGTCGCTTACAGCTTCTTCTTCAACGTCGGATATCCCGGACTATACACCTTTTCGGGCCCTTCATGAGTCTTCAGGAGCAATCATCGTACCGAAGATTTGCACATCTTGAGACGAGTTCGCCCCTATGCGCCCTCAGAAAGGCCGGGAACGCCCATTTTGTCGATCCGCTCGTTTTGAGGTGTCTCTAGAATGGGTTGAGCGCCCGGGAAGAGAAGACAAACGCGATGGCCACCTTACTCGGTACCGCTTGCCCCTCGCGCAGCGCGGCTCGGAATCGCCACTGTTTCGCAGCCTCGAGCGCCTGCGCGGCGAACCCTCCGGGGAGATCCCGCAGAATGCTCACGTCGCCCGTTGAGCCGTCGGCTTTGACGCTCGCCTGAACAACAATGGCTCCGTAGGCAACCGTGCTCGCCGGATAGCCCGCGTAGGTGCCGGACAGAATGGCAGGAGCGGTAAATTCACTGCTCGCACCTTCGGACTCCTTGCTCGGAGGCACCCCGTTCAAAGCCGGCGGATTGGCGAGGTACACGGCATGGCGAAACGCGAAAGCCACAAGCATCTCCGAATCCTCGGCCCGGCCGTTTTGCGTGGCAGGGGAAAATTTCCAACTTTTCAATGATTGCTCCGCGGCAGCGGTGAAGGGCGGAACGTCCACCAACGCGTTGATCTTCTTCACCTCGCCCCGAACCCCGAGAGACACGTCGAACACGACCATGCCGTCGGCCATGGTTTGAAAAGGATACTGCGTATCCGCTGCCGCAACGGCTTTGGCCGGTTTGTACGCGTTCTCGCGGGCACCGTTCTGGCCGGGTGCCGGGGAGCCCGAAACCTGCTGAACGCGATTCGTCTGACGGGCCGCGGAATTCGGTGCTGTGCCTTGGCTCGCGCTTGGCCCTGAGCCCTGGCCGGCTTCCTGCGCCGCTCCAGCCGAAGCGCCGGTCGCGCTAAGCCACAGAGCGCACGCGAATAGAGCCACTGCCGCCGCCATCGTGGGGAGTGATTTGCCGGTCAGATTCGCACGCATATAGACGCCTCCGAGCAGGGCACTGCCACCATCAGCCAGACTGGACTCATAGTGATAGTTTAGACGCGGGGCTACGTCTATAGTACCTCGTTCGTGTCCAGGAGGGTACTACCCGAATAGGGGCGGGAAACTTCCTGAGGGCTAGTTTACGCCGGCCTTTTTGGCCATGAGTTCGCCGGAGGGGGCCTTCTTAACTCCTGCGCTGCCCAGCTCGTCCGGTTCGTTTCCAAAGGCGACGCTGAGCGTCCGTGCGGCCTCCACCGGGATCGCCGGCTTCACCTCCGTGCCTCGCTCCGACGAAGAGATTTCCAGTTTGCCGCCGAAATCCTCAAGGCGCTCCCGCATTCCGCGCAATCCAACACCCGGCGCGATGCCCGAGGTGATCGCGGCGAGCAGGTCGCGCGCGATACCCCGGCCCTGGTCTTCGATCTGCAAAACGACCCCGCCTCGCGGTGCCGAGAGCCGGATGATCGCCCTCGGGCTCCCGGAGTGGCGGTGAACATTGATCAGGCTCTCCTGCGCCACCCGGAACAAAGTCACTTCCATCTCCGGAGCCAGGCGCGCCGGAGTATCTAGTTCCAGATGGACTTTGATTCCGCTGCGTTTTTCGAATCCGTCCGCGTACCAGCGTAGCGCCGAACCCAGCCCCAGTCCTCCGGCTTTCTTCGGCCCTGACATGGTTTGTCCTGTTTGGCCGATATCCCGTTGCGCGATGTCGATTTTTCCGCCGGTGCCTCCGCCTTCGCCGAAGCCGCGGTCGCGGTTCTCCCCAAAATCTTGTGAAGAGCGGTTCCCGCCTCCTTGCTCGTGGCGTTCCGCATCGGCATATCCCCCTCCGCATCGGCGAGCATTGACACTCTTCATTGTTCGAGCATATAGTCGGCCCCATCAAACTGATTGAGGCCAAGAGCATGTATGGCCTTCCCAATCATGACCGTTCTGTCGCTTCTTCTCTGACATCGAGTTGGCATCCCTACGGGTTTCTTGTGGCGTCTGTCAGTTTGCGATTCTCGATCCCAGCCTGACCTCAAGGGGATAGGTGCAAGGCACTGCGAGAGGAGGCCAAAATCGCATGAGCGCGAACCCACCGAAGGCCAAGCTCGAAGGAAAGCCCGACAATTGCATCATTGTCGATCAACCGGCGGTGCGGAATTTCTCCACTGGCGGCGGGCATGGGCCGGAAGACACACTGGTCGAAGGCGACGAGAAATTGGTCACGCGCAAGTGGCAGGGCTACCCTCCGCAGAATCTCAACCTGATCGGCAAGCCGCATCCCGCCATGCCGGAAGTGGGTATTCCGCGGCTTACCGGCAAGGCTGAGTACACCAACCGCGTCGTCTTGCCGAACATGTTCTACGTCAAGCTCCTCACCAATCCCCATCCGCGTGCCAAAGTAAAGATGCTGGACGTCTCGGCCGCGGAGAAAATGCCCGGTGTGGCCTTTATCCTCACGGCTCGGAATGCGCCGAAGACTTACCCCTTTCCCGACGAACTTTTCTTTCAAGGCGAAGTTGTAGCCTTTGTAGCTGCGGAGACGGAAGACCTGGCCGAAGACGCCGTCTCGGCCATTCAGACCGAGTACGAACTTCTTCCTTTCTCCGGCAATCTCGACCAGGCGATGGCTGCGGGCGCGCCTGATCTCGCGAGCAGGAACCGGCCAAGCGTCATCAAGACGCTTTATGAATGGGGAGAGGTGGACAAAGCGTTCGGCCAATCGGACATCGTCAAAGAGTTCACCTATTCCTACAGAGGTTCGGTTCCTGTTCCATTGCAGCCCATCAGCTGCGTCGCCAAATGGGATGGCGACAGGCTTACCGTCTGGGGCACCGGTCAAAATATCTACCCCTCGCGTGCCACCACCGCACGGCGCTTGGGGATCCCCGTCGAGAATGTTCGATTCATCAACAAATGGAATGGCGGAACTTTCGGAGGAGCCGACGCTGCCGGCGAAAAGTTCTACGCTTGGGTCGCCTTCATCTCCAAACAGACAGGGCGGCCGGCCAAGATGGTGCTGCCGAAGGATCAGGAGATGGCGCAGCTGAAGGTGAAGCCGGAGACGATCAGCAAATTCAAGGTGGGCGCCACCAAGGACGGCAAAATCATCGCCTGCCACCGCGAGTTCCACGTCAATACCGGCGTGAATGCGGGATCCGGAGTGGAGGGCACCGGCGGAGGCAGGTCCGAACTATATATGCACGTCATTCCCAACTGGCGGGAAGTCGGATTCCTCTACAGGACCAATCAGATGGTCACCGGAGCAGCCCGCAGCAACTACCAGCAGGAGTTCAAGTGGGCCTGGGAACAGATGATGGACGAAATGGCCGAAGCCGTGGCCATGGATCCGGTGCAGTTCCGCTTGCTGAATGTGCAGAAGCCCGGAACGAAAGTAGCTCTCAAGCAGGGCGGCCCCACGATCGTTCCCATGCCCGAGACCGAAAATGGATACCTGCATTACGATTGCTATGCTTCCGTCGAAGTCCTCGAAGAGGGCGCCAAAGCCATCGGATGGGACAAGAGGAATCCTGTGCCCGGCGGAAATCCTGGAAGATTCAAGCGCGGCATGGGCATGGCCATGTCCCAGCATCACGCCGGACGCGTCGGCTACCAGGAAGGCGAGCCCGGCTATGAGTGGATCATGTCCCGAATCAAGCCAAACCAAGGCGCCCAGCTCGGCCCGGGCGGCACCGGAGCCGAAGGCGTTCTCTTCACCGCTGAGCTCGAGGTGAATGCGGAAGGCAACGTGGTCATGCACTTCGCCCAGCCCGATAGCGGCACCAACCACGGCACCTCGATGTCGATTCAAGTGGGCGAAATCCTCGGCTACACGACTCTCGATCGCATTCGCCTGGTTTGGGGCGACTCGGACCTCGCGCCCTCGGCCCCCGGCTGGCATAGCGGCATGGTCACGCAGTTACAGGGCGGCGCTCTGTGCAATGCCGCGGACAAGATGCGCAAAGACCTGCTCAGCCGCGCCGGCGCCGTTCTCAAAGTGGATGCCGCGAAACTCCAGATCCGCGACGGCGTAATCTTCTCGACCGAAGAGCCGAAGAAAAAGACGACTTTCGCGGAGTTGGCTAAAGCCAACAAGGAAAGCCTCAAGCAGACCGGCCGCTGCGTTCACCCCAACGCTATCGGCAGGGCGATGAACCGCGGTGTGGGAACGTGTTTTGCCGAGGTGGAAGTGGACACCTGGACGGGCGATTGGCGCTACGTGCGCGCGGCCTATTGCAATGACGCCGGGCACGTCATGAACCCGCTCCTAGCCGCGGCCGATCAAGACGGATCGCTCCTGCAAAGCACTTCCATCACCACCGACGGTATCCCGTGGGACCGCGAATTTCCCGGCACCTTGCACTTCAGCGTGGGCTATCTGTCCTCGCGATTGCCCACCTTTTACGAGGCCCCCGAGCAAACCAACGTCCTGATCAATAGCCTGGAGCCGCGCTGGTTCTTTGGTTCGAAAGGTTTCGCGGAAACTGCCATCGGTGCCGCGCCAGGCGCTCTGGCCAATGCCATCTACAACGCCTGCGGCGTGCGCGTTCGCGAGCATCCGCTTACGAAAGATGCCATTCTCGCGGGCTTGAGAGCTAAGGGCGGAATTGTCTAAGGTCGATCTCGGTCCGCCGGACCTCGATCTAGAGGCGTTCCGCGGCCGCGCTTACCGCCGCCAGATACGCCCTCAAATACGAAGGATCATCACTTCCGTGGACTTGATCAATGCGGCGACCGTCTGCCCCTTTTGCAGGCGCATCTCGCGCACGGCGTCGGCGGTGATGATGGACGTGATATGCTGCCCGCCGATGGACAGCGTGACCTGCGCCATCAGGCCCATGGTCTTGATATCGGTAACGCGGCCGATGAGCTGATTCCGCCCGCTGATTCGGCGAAAGAACGTGCGGCGGTCGCGCACGTCGCCCACTTCCGAAGCGCGATATAGGAATTTGTCGATCTGCTGTTCGGGAATGCGGTGGTGCCCGCCGGCGGTTTTTACGGTGCGAATCTTCCCCTTATAGATCCACTGCTTCAGCGTGGGATAGCTGATGCCCAGGACCTGGGCGGCTTCGCGCGGCGAAAATAGCTTCTCTGCTTGCACGATTTGTTGGTGCGACCGGACCGGAGACGCTCGGATGCTCAGGCCGATTGCAGCACGACGCTCTCGAGCGCCGCGCGCAATTTGCGAATGTCCGCCTCGACGTGCAGCCTTTGCTGCGCCATCTCCCGCTCGCTCCGGCGCTTGATGCCGATCTCGGGATCTTTGAGTTGGTGCCCGGTGAGCACGGCCACCACGTCCGCGCCGTCCTCGATCTTGCCGGAGCGCACCAGCTTCTGAATGCCGGCCACCGATGCGGCCGACGCCGGTTCGCAGCCCACACCGTCCTTGGCCAGCGCGGCCTTGGCTTCGAAGATCTGATCGTCGGTGACAGACTCGCAGAGTCCGTCGGTCATGCGCAGTGCGCGGAGCGCCTTCTTCCAGTTGACGGGATTGCCGATGCGAATGGCGGACGCTTCGGTGCGCGGTTGCACCGCGACGATCTCCGTGGCGCCCGTGGCGATCATCTTGTAAAACGGGCTGGCGCCTTCGGCTTGCACCACCACCAGGCGCGGCAGCTTATCGATAAAGCCAAGCTGCTTCAGCTCCCCCAGCCCCTTGCCGATCGAGGAGACATTTCCCAGATTCCCGCCGGGAACCACCAGGTAATCCGGCATGCGCCAATCGCGCTGTTCCAGGATTTCGAACACGATGGTCTTTTGCCCTTCCAGGCGGAACGGATTCAACGAATTCACCAGATACAGGCCGAGCTCCTCGGTAACGTCGCGGAGCATTTGGAAGGCCTGATCGAAATTCTCCCCCATCTCGATGACCACGGCGCCAAACTCGAGCGCCTGGGCCAGCTTGGCGGTGGAGATTTTTCCGAACGGAACAAAGACCACCGCTTTGATTCCCGCGCGCGCGGCGTACGCGGCCATAGAAGCTGATGTATTTCCAGTCGACGCGCAGGCCGTCACGCGGCTTCCCAGGGCGGCGGCCTGCGTGATGCACGCGGTCATCCCCAAATCCTTGAATGAGCCGGTCGGGTTATTCCCCTGGTGCTTGATGGCGAGGCGCACTCCGCCGGCCCACTCGCCCGTGCGGCTCACGTCGACGAGCGGAGTGCGTCCCTCAGAGAGGCTCACCACCTCGGCGCCCCCCGGAACGAAGGGCAAAAGCTCCCGAAAGCGCCACACGCCGCTCTGGTCCGTGATGGCGGTGCCGGATTTGCGCTGCTGCCACAGGCGGCGCAGCGCAGGAGCGTCGATGCCCCCGAGAATGCTTGGAAAATCGTATTGCACGTCCAGCAACCCGCCGCACGCGGGGCATTGATGCTCTTTGGCGTTCAGCGGGTAACGCCGCGCGCAGCGGTCATCGATACATTGGAGAAAGGCCGAGCTCATGGAATTTGGCGCCTGTGGTCTCGTCGTTGCGTCTTGCTTCGAACCACAGCCGCAGCGGTCTGGAGATTATACGCGGCGCGGGGTAAAGGGCAAACGACGAAGTCGGAGCCCCGGGCGTGAACTATAGCGCCTATCGTGCGCCCAAAGGCGCGACTAGATCGTAGGTGGCGGCGCGGCCACGTAGCACCCGAGAATGCGGACCTCCCGCGTGCGCTTGCGCAATTCCGCCAGCGCCGCCTGAGTTTCGCCCGCTTGCGGCGCGGCCATTACGTCCAGATAAAAGGAATATTCGAACGGATGCCCCACAATGGGACGGCTTTCGATCTTGATCAAATTGATCTCTTGCCGCGCAATGGGCTCCAGAGCCTGATACAGCGCGCCCGGCTGATGAAGCAACAACACCACCAGCGAAATCTTATTGGCCCCATCGGGCGTGCCGGGCTTGTCGGAGAGCAGGAAGAATCGCGTGTAGTTCTCGCGGTGGTCCTCCAGGTGCTCCTGCAGGATCGTCCCGCCATAGATTTCCGCCGCCCGGCGGCTGGCGA
>Ga0335077_10013395_pt1 | contig 10252 bp, 4 predicted proteins | sample Lox_Sample_31_FD_207151 | JGI IMG/M metagenome (GOLD analysis project Ga0335077, IMG submission 207151) | Soil microbial communities from Loxahatchee National Wildlife Refuge, Florida, United States - Lox_Sample_3.1 | ecosystem: Environmental > Terrestrial > Soil > Wetlands | place: USA: Florida...
GCAAGGACAATGCCTCCGAACAGGATTCCAAACGCGAGGCGGATGATACCGCCGCCGATCCGGAGATGCTCGAGAGCCATCGCGACCGCGAGAACCATGATCAGCCACCGCACGCCCACGCTCAGCAGGCGCGCGTATTGCAGGTTCATGTTGACGGCTTCGATCAGGACGCTGCGGGCCGCAAAACGTGCGATCAGGCCGCCCAGTGCCAGAACCACGATCGCGGCCACCACGTGCGGCAGATACTCGAAGAAGCGGAGCACGAGGGCGGAGGTCAGCGTCAGGTCGAAGGCGGAAAAACCGATGGCGAAACCGATGAAGATGATGGTCCAGAAGACCACCCGGACGGCCAGGAGAGTGGGGCTCTTACCCGGCGCCCATTCGGCGACGGATGGATACCCCCAATCGAACACGCGTTCGTCGAAGTGGAAGCGGAGCAGCGAGCGCCGAACGAGGCCCGCGGCCAGCCGCGCCACCACAATGGAAATGAGAAGCGCCAGGATGAGCGCCGCGATGCCGGGTAGCAAGCCTGCCACTCCGCTCAGAACCCGTGTTGTCGACTGGCTCAGCGCCTGTTGAATCTGTTCCCACATACGTCCTCCTTCCATTTTCCGGGCCTTATGGGTTGAATCTGTCTGGCCAACGCCAGCGGGAGACCAGGTACGGCTTGCCCGCCTCATACGCGCGAGCTAAAAGCTCCAGCCGGGGCTCGACCTCGAGCGGATCTTTGCCTGCCATCTCCAGGGCATAGGACGCGACCCAGCCCAGATAGAGCGGCGTAAATGAGCGGAGCAGGTGATCGCGGTTGATGGTGCGAACGCGGTGCGCGAGCGCGAAGTCGTAGACAATTGAGGCCCAGACGTCGTCCTGTATGCGGAACTGCTCCGGCGGCACGCGCGCGAGCTTGCGGATCTCCAGCATGGCGGTCGGGGGCAACGCCAGAGCCCAGATGTCCTGGAGATTCCTGGCGCCCAACTGAAACGAGTCGATGAGCCGCCCCGCGTCTACCGCTCCGCTCTCTTCGGGCGCCTGATCCGAGCCGCCGAACGCGGGCACGATCTGCGTGTCGCGTACTCTCTGCCAGACGGCGGCGTTGCGTTCCATGTCGAGGAAGACCGGTCCCAGGATTTGGGCCAGCAGCGAGCTGAGATTCATCCAATCCGCCGGCGGCTGCGCACGCGGGCCGAGCTGCGCCTCGCAGATCTGGAAGTTCCCGCGCATCGCGGTCGAAACCACCGACGGCACAGAGCGGCCGGAAGACGCAGCGCGCGGGCCCGGCAGATCTTCGAGGATGGACTTCATCAGATTGCCGGAAAGGCCGAAATCGGGCCCAAGGGGATTTTGAATCGCCCTCCCATACAGCGCCCTGTTCAGGGGCGCGAGGATGGCCCGGTTGATGAGACCTTCCCACCGGTGGCGGGCGTAGCGAGGAGCCACCAGGTCGAACCCCATGTCGAGCACGGGGCGCACCAGCCGGTCGATCCACATTGGGGTCACGGTCTGCAACTCGGAAGCGATCACAGAACACGCGCGCGCGCCGATTCTGCGGCTGATTCCGAATACGGTCTGGTATGCCGTGACGATCGCCTGGGGCGAGGCCGTCGGCACGCCGGCATTCGCCAGCCGGCAGAACAGAACCGGAAGCGATTGTTCCTCCGCGAGGCGCGGCGAGCCGGAACTGTCGTCGAGCAGGAGGACGGTACGCGGCGGCGGTTGCGGGAACGCTTCCAGCGCCTGACGCACCACCGCCGCGGCAGCGGTTCCCCGCCCGTTGCCCTCACTGCTGAGCAAGCCGACCAGTAGATCGGCGCCCTGCACGCGGTCGAGCTGCTCTAGCGCGGGTTGCGGGACGGTATCGAGCTCCATTCACGGCCTCCCGTCTCGATGGGCAGCGAAAGGATCCCGATCAACGGAATGCGTACCCAATCCGGGCGGTTGTTCAATTCATAGGACAGCTCGTAGAGAGCTTTGTCCAGAGTATAGATGGCCAGCAGGGCATGCAACGGCTCGCGATCCGCTGGCAGGAAGGCGGCGCCAGCGGCAGTTTCACGGTAGGCGCGCAAGAACTCCGCGGACGTGGAGCGCTCCCACAGGCGGGCCCACGGCTCCAGCTTTTCAAAATCCTCGGGCCGGCGCGCCGAATACGCGATGAGGCTGGCGTAGGCGGCGTAGGCCAGCGAGCGCAACATGCCCGCTACATCCTTGAGCGGCGAGTGCTTGGCGCGGCGCTCTTGCAGCGGGCGTGCTGGTTCGCCTTCGAAATCGAGAATCACGTATTCCGTGCGGACACGCAGTACCTGGCCCAGGTGGTAGTCGCCGTGAATGCGCATCTGTTGGGTGTGCCCCGGATCGCCGCCGGCGTACCGGAAGGTGTCGAGAATCTGTTTTCGGCGCCCCAGAACCAGCCCCGCCAGGTCGAGCATCTCGTCGGGAAGGCGCGCCACACTGTCGCGGAGAACGTCAAATACCCTGGCCGCGTTCTCTCTCAGGCCGGCAAGCACCGATTGCATGTCGGCGGCGCTCAGGGGCTCGGGCTTGAACGCAGGATCTTCCGTAGGCGAGGCGAGCGCCAGGTGGAGCGCGGCCGTGCGCCTGCCGAGGCGCGCCGCGGAATCGAGCGAGATTCCGAGGTGTTCCTGGGCTAACCCGCTGGGCGGTTGTTCGGAAAGGGCAACTACGCCGGTGTCGCCGGCGACGCCGATGTCGTCCGGAAGCGGAATGCGCGCGCAATTCTCATAGTAGCGCTCCAGTTCTTCGAGCGTCAGCGTCCAGGCATCGCCTTCGTTCGCAACCAAGCCCTGCAGCACGGCCAGCGTGAACGAATCCTCGCCGGGAACCTGGTATTCGATCGTGCCGGCGAACGGCGCAACTCCGTCGAAGCCCACTGTTTCGGTCAGGTACCTGCCGACTTCGCTCTCGGGATTGGGGCCGGGCTGCTGCCGGCGGAACAGTTTCAGGATGAGGCGGTTGCCGAAAGTCACGGATGTGTTGCTCTGTTCCCTGGACACGTGGACCGGTGGAAGCGGTGTATCGGCGCCTCGAAGCGAGGATAGAGCCGCCCCCGGCATTCCGATAATGTGCCCGCGCCGGGTGTGGACGCGGCCCGCGCTCTCGATCAGAGCGAGCAGCGACGCGCATGCCGCATCGGATAGCGCTGCGTCATGCAGTACCCCCCGTCCACGATTCGAGAGAACGGGCGTCAGAATCGTGCTCGGCGAGTCGCGGCGCAAACGGTCGGCCTCCGGTCCGTAGGCTGCCGCCAGAGAGACCAGGTAATATTCAGGGCTGCCGCTTTCGTACTGGACTTCGACCATCAGCGCGGCGGCGGATAAGGCAAGTTCGCCCCAATCCTTGACCTTCGTGGCGCGTACGCGCCGCGCCTTGCCGCCAAACCAGCGCTGTCTCGGGAGGTACTCTGCCAGTGCCAGCTCCATTTGGGACCGCCCGAATCCTTCCAGGATGGCTTCCCACGTTTCGCCGATCACCGGTTGTCCTTCCATGTGGCCCGCGACTTCGGCCGGCTCGGACTGCGGGTGCAACTCCAGCCAGAGAAATCCATATGGCCCGAGCGTCAGGCGGTATGGATGGCGTTCGATGCGTGGAAACTGGACATAGCCGAGCATTTCCACGGGTACCGTGCCCTCCAGCGACGCCAGGTCCAGGTCCACGGGCTGCGCAAAGCGGGACAGATTGGCGACGCAGAGCACCTGCTCGCCATCGTACCTCCGGAGGTATGCCAGCACCTTGCGGTTCGACGGGTTGAGAAACTCGAGAGTGCCGCGGCCGAATACCTGGAACAACTTGCGCAGGGCGGTCATGTTCCGCATCCAATTGAGCAGCGAAGAAGGATCGCCCTGCTGAGCTTCGACATTGATGGCTTCATAGCCCCAAACCGGGTCCATGATCACGGGGCTGTAGAGCTTGGCGGGATTGGCGCGCGAAAAGCCGGCGTTGCGGTCGGCATTCCATTGCATGGGAGTGCGCACGCCGTTGCGGTCGCCGAGGTAGATGTTGTCGCCCATTCCGATTTCGTCCCCGTAGTAAATAATGGGTGTGCCGGGGAACGAGAACAGCAGGCTGTTAAGCAACTCGATGCGGCGCCGGTTGTTATCGACGAGCGGGGCCAGACGGCGTCGAATTCCGAGATTGAGGCGCATTCGAGAATCCGCGCTGTAGGCGAGGTACATGTAATCGCGCTCGTCGCTGGTGACCATCTCCAGGGTCAACTCGTCGTGATTGCGCAGGAACAGGCCCCACTGGCACGTCTCGGGAATCGGCGGCGTCTGAGCCATGATGTCGGTGATGGCGAGGCGGTCCTCCTGGCGGAGCGCCATGTAGATCCTGGGCATCAGCGGAAAATGAAACGCCATGTGGCACTCGTCGCCGTCGCCGAAATAAGGTCGGACGTCGGCTGGCCACTGGTTGGCCTCGGCCAGGATCATGCGGCCGGCAAAGCCTTCGTCCATTTCCCGCCGCACCTTTTTGATCAGGGCGTGAGTCTCGGGAAGATTCTCGCAATTGGTGCCGTCGCGTTCGACCAGGTAGGGAATGGCGTCCAGCCGGAGGGCGTCCACGCCCAGATCCAGCCAGAAGCGCATGATTCCCAGCATTTCATCGACTACCCGGGGATTGTCGTAGTTGAGGTCCGGTTGGTGGGAAAAGAAGCGATGCCAGTAGTACGCCTGCGCGACGGCGTCCCACGTCCAGTTCGATTTCTCCGTGTCGGTAAAGATGATTCGCGCGTCGCGATACTTCTGGTCCGACTGGCTCCAGACGTAAAAATTCCGCTCCGTCGAATCCGGCGGCGACTGGCGAGCCCGCTGAAACCAGGGATGCTGGTCCGAGGTATGATTCATCACCAGCTCGATCATGACCTGCAGGCCGCGCTCGTGGGCCGCATCAAGAAACACCCGAAAATCGTCGATGGTTCCGTACATCGGGTGGACGCCGGTGTAATCGGAAATATCATAGCCGTCGTCGCGGAGAGGCGACGGAAAGAACGGCAGGATCCAGAGACACGTGACTCCGAGATCCTGAAGGTAGTCGAGCTTCTGGGTCAGGCCGGGCAGGTCGCCGACGCCATCGCCGTTGCTATCGGAGAACGCACGCACGTGGAGCTCGTAAATGACGGCGTCCTTGTACCAGAGCGGGTCCTGGGCGCTGCCGGGCTTCTTCATGGTTCAGGCATCCGTGAGGACCGCAGAAAGAGCGCCCCGAGCGGCGGCAGAGTAAGGCTCAGCGAGCAGGGCCGCCCGTGCACGGGCAGGGGAACCGCCTCCGCGCCGCCGATGTTCCCCTGGCCGCTGCCCCCGTACAGGGCGGCGTCGCTGTTGAGGCACTCGCTCCAATAGCCGCCCATCGGAACTCCGAGCCGGTAGTTTTCGCGGGGAACCGGGGTGAAGTTCAGCACAACCAGTGTCACATCGGCCGGGTCCTTTGCCCGCCTGATGAAACTGATGGCGCTGCGGGCGAAATCGTTGCAGTCCACCCATTCGAATCCCTGGGACTCGAAATCCGCTTCGTGCAGCGAGGGCTGGCCGCGATAAAACGTGTTGAGATCGCGCACCCATCGCCTCAGGCCGGAATGAAACGGATATTGCAGCAGGTTCCAATCCAGGCTGGCGTCGTGGTTCCACTCGTTCCATTGGCCGAAATCCCCGCCCATGAAGAGCAGTTTCTTGCCCGGGAACGCGAACTGATAGCCGAAAAGCAGGCGCAGGTTGGCAAACCTGCGCCATTCGTCGCCGGGCATCTTGGCCAGCAGCGAGCGCTTTCCGTACACGACCTCGTCGTGCGAGAGCGGCAACACAAAATTCTCCGAGAAGGCGTACATGGCGCTGAATGTGAGCTGGTTGTGATGATACGCGCGATGCACCGGATCTTTCGACATATATTCCAGCGTGTCGTGCATCCAGCCCATATTCCACTTGAGGCCGAATCCGAGCCCCCCGGCATAGGTCGGCCGCGATACCATGGGCCACGCCGTAGACTCCTCCGCGATGACGAGGCAATCGGGAAATTCGGCGTAGACCGCCTCGTTGGTACGCCGCAGGAACTCGAGCGCGTCGATGTTTTCCTTCCCGCCGTAGCGGTTGGGCACCCACTGGCCTTCCCGGCGCCCGTAGTCCAGGTAAATCATGGAGGCTACCGCGTCCATGCGCAGCCCGTCCACGTGATAGCGGTCGCACCAGAAGAGCGCGTTGCCGGTCAGGAAGCTCCGAACTTCCGGCCGCCCATAGTTGAAGACCAGCGTGTTCCAGTCCGGCATCTCGCCCTGTCGCGGGTCGGCGTGCTCGTAGAGATGGGTGCCGTCGAAGTAGCCGAGGCCGGCCTCGTCTTTCGGAAAGTGTGCCGGCACCCAGTCGAGGATCACGCCGATCTCGCGCTGGTGCAGATAGTCCACGAGGTACATGAAGTCGTCAGGGGTGCCGAAGCGGCTGGTTGGGGCGTAATAGCCGATAGCCTCGTAGCCCCACGACCCGTCGAAAGGATGCTCCATCACGGGAAGGAACTCGACGTGAGTGTAACCCGCATCATGGACATAGTCGGCCAATTGAACGGCCAGTTCGCGGTAGGTGAGGGGGCGGTTTCCTTGTTCGACCACGCGCTTCCAGGAGCCGAGGTGCACTTCGTAGATCGAGATCGGGCAGGACAGACAATTCCTCTGTGCCCGTCCCGCGACCCACGCGGCATCGTGCCACTGGTGGCCGTTCAGATTCCAAACTCGCGACGCGGTCTGAGGGCGGATTTCCGCGGCAAATCCGTAGGGGTCGGCCTTCGCAACTTCGTATCCTCCGGAACGCGCGACGATGTGGTATTTGTACAATGCGCCGGATCCGATGTCCGGCACGAAGCCCTCCCATACCCCGGCCTGCGGATGTACGGACAGCGGGTTCGCGTCCGGACGCCACTGGTTGAAATCGCCGATCACGGAAACTCGCGCGGCATTGGGCGCCCACACGGCGAAGGTCACGCCGGAGCGGCCTTCCACATGACGCGGGTGCGCGCCGAGTTTTTGGTACACCCGGCGATGGGTGCCCTCTCCGAAGAGGTGCAGGTCGTACCCCGTTAACCAGTCGCTGTGAGTTGCTGGTGTGATCGCTTCCATCCCTTCACCTACAGGTAGTAGTCGAATTGCCGCTCGGTGCGGACCCAGCGGCGCAGGCGGATGATGTGCGCCGGGAGGCTCTCCGGCGAAAGCTCGAAAAAGACTTTCTTCCCATGCCACAAGTATCGTCCTGCGCCAAGGAGGTCGTGTGCCTGAGTCGCGTGGCCTTCCGGGATGCTCATGCCCGCCAGGTCCAGCGTGACCCAGCCTCGCTGGGCATGGAATGCGTCGAGGTTCACAATCATGAAGAGAACATTGGACAGGTCCGCGGTCGCCTGGCTGTAACAGATCACCAGGGGATTGTCGGTCTCGTGGAATCGCAGGCTGGCTCCACCCTGGAGCGCCGCGTTCTCTCGGCGGATGCGATTGACGCGAGCGATGAAGTCTTTCAGGCTACCCGGCGAGTTCAAGTCGCGATGCTTGACCTCGTATTTCTCCGAGTTCAGATACTCCTCGCTTCCGGACTCGCGTGGCGCATTCTCGCACAGCTCGAAGGCTGGCCCGTAGATCCCGTAATTCCCGGAGAGCGTTGCTGCCAGAACCAGCCGAACCATGAAGGCCGCTCGCCCGCCTGTCTGAAGATACTCGGGGAGAATGTCGGGTGTGTTCGGCCAAAGATTAGGACGAAAGTATTCTCGCGATCCGCTCTGAATAAGCTCGCGAAAATACCCTGTGAGTTCTTCCCTGGTATTTCGCCAGGTGAAGTAAGTATAGGATTGTGAGAACCCCAGCTTGGCAAGGCGGTACATGACGCTTGGACGGGTAAATGCCTCGGCCAGGAAAAGGGCCTCCGGGTAACTGGTTTTGACTTCTCCAATGACCCATTCCCAAAAGGCGAATGCCTTGGTGTGGGGGTTGTCCACACGGAAGATACGCACACCCCGGCCGACCCAGAAGAAGAGAACGCGTCTCAGTTCCTCCCAAAGCTCCTGCCAGTTTTGGGTTTCGAAATCGAGCGGGAAGATGTCCTGGTACTTCTTCGGCGGATTCTCGGCGTATTGAATGGTGCCGTCCGGGCGGCGCCGGAACCACTCGGGATGCTCGTGTACATACGGATGGTCCGGCGTACACTGGAACGCTACGTCGAGCGCGATCTCGATTCCATACTCCGCTGCTCGCGCAAGCAGCCGGTCGAAGTCGTCAAGCGTGCCGAGATCGGGATGCACGCTGGTATGGCCGCCGGCTTCGGAGCCGATCGCCCACGGGCTGCCGGCATCGTCGGGTGCAGGCTCGGTCGAGTTGTTTTTGCCTTTGCGGAAGGTCCGGCCGATTGGGTGTATGGGCGGCAGGTAGAGGACATCGAATCCCATGGTCGCGACATACGGCAGCCATTCCTCGCAGTCTCGAAACGTGCCGTGCCGGCCCGGCTCGCGCGAGCAGGATCGGGGGAACAGTTCGTACCAGGTCGAGAAGCGGGCCTTCTGCCGGTCTACAACTACCCACAGTTCGCGTCCGTAACGGCCGGCGAAGGACTGCGGCCGGTTCCTCCGGACCAGCGCCGCCAGTCCCTCGTCGGTGGCCAGTTCGCGGCGAGTGTCCTGGTTCGCCTCGTTGCGCACTTTCGAGGACCACTCGCGCAGCGTGGGTGCATCCGCGTCTGAAGCCGAAGCCGCCGCGTCATCGATCAGCGAGGCCCCGATCTCGAAGTCCACGCCCATATCCTGCTGCGCGGCGATGCGCCGGACCAGGTCGCGCCTCCACGTCTCGAATGGCTCGATCCAACCCTCGACGGTATAGAGGTACCGGCCCAGGCGGGATAACGGAAATTCGCCTCGCCACCGATCGTTCGCCACCAGGCGCATCTCGGTACGCCGCCATTCGGGTTCGCTTTCGTGGCGGTATACGAGCGCGGCGGCAATCTCGTCGTGACCGTCGGCGAACACATCCGCCTCGACGACGAAGAGATCGCCGAGCACCCGTTTGGCGGCGAATCGCCCGCAGTCCACTTCCGGCGCGACGTGCTCCACAACCACGCGCACCCGTCCATCGGAGGCCGGCGCCGTAAAATGCTCCGCACTTTCCAGAGCACGCAAAGTCACGGGAAACGGCAGGCACACAGACGGCCAATGCATGCGAGGAAAGAGGAAAGGAATTGCTCGCCTTAGCGGGAATATCCGAGCCCGCGAAGTGAAACTTGCCATGCCGGTGTGAAAAATTTTCCGATAGCACGAGTTATCGAGCTTACTTTTGGAATGGAAGTCGGCTTGCAGTGCAATGGAACGAGCCTGGACCATGGGATATATTTGTGTGCACGGTCACTTTTATCAGCCTCCGCGTGAAAACCCGTGGCTGGAAGCTATCGAGCAACAAGACTCCGCTTATCCGTATCACGACTGGAACGAGCGTGTAACTGCCGAATGCTACGCGCCGAATTCCGCGTCCCGCATCCTCGATGATCAGGTGCGGATTGTCAACATCGTGAATAACTACGGCTGCGTCAGTTATGATTTTGGACCTACACTGATCTCCTGGTTGGAGGCTCATTCGCCGCGCGTTTACCAGGCGATCCTCGCGGCCGATCGCGTCAGCCGAGAACAGTTCAGCGGTCATGGCTCGGCGATAAGCCAGGCATACAACCACATGATCATGCCGCTGGCTAACTCGCGGGACAAGAAAACGCAGGTGATCTGGGGCATCCGCGATTTCGAGCACCGCTTCGGGCGAAAACCGGAGGGGATGTGGCTGCCGGAGACTGCAGTCGACCTGGAGACTCTGGATCTTCTGGCGCAGCACGGAATCAACTTCACCGTGCTGGCGCCGCACCAGGCGAAGAGGGTGCGCAAGATCGGCGGCCGAAACTGGCGGGACGTAAGCGGCCAGCAGGTCGATCCGACCATGGTCTACCGGCTCCGCCTGGCGTCGCGGCGAACGATCAATATCTTCTTCTACGATGGCCCGATTTCCCGCGGGGTGGCCTTCGAGCGCCTGCTGGATAATGGGGAACGTTTCGCGCAGCGCCTTTTGGGCGCATTCAACGAGGACCGCACCTGGCCGGAGTTGGTCCATGTCGCCACCGACGGCGAGACTTACGGCCACCATCACCCCAAAGGGGAAATGGCCCTGACTTATGCGCTCGAGTACATCCGAAACAATCAACTGGCCGACCTGACGAACTACGGCGAGTATCTGGAACGCCACCCGCCT
>Ga0335077_10013396_pt1 | contig 10252 bp, 9 predicted proteins | sample Lox_Sample_31_FD_207151 | JGI IMG/M metagenome (GOLD analysis project Ga0335077, IMG submission 207151) | Soil microbial communities from Loxahatchee National Wildlife Refuge, Florida, United States - Lox_Sample_3.1 | ecosystem: Environmental > Terrestrial > Soil > Wetlands | place: USA: Florida...
AGGACATGCGATGCCGACTCGCCGGCGAAGGTCATCTCCTGGAGTACGCGCTCATTTTTCGCATTCGTGGTGTATACCTGCTCGGTGCGTGCGGCCTTGGCCTTCAATGGAACCAGGTTGCAGTTGGCCTTGGCTTCAGCCTTCCCATTGGCCTGCTTGAAGATCATGACGTGCGTCTGGCCGTTCATCTGATGAATGACGTTGTAGCTGCCTGCGGGAAGCAGCGTTCCGCCGACCAATGTGGGCGCAGTAAAAGTAATCGTCTGCTTGTCGGCAACACCCATGGGATTATCTTTCGCCGCCAAGGGAACGCAGGCGACGAGGGCGACCATCGCCAGCAAGACGATGATCCGGAATTTCTGAGACATAGCTCCTCCATGATGATGGCCCGCTAGCGCGGGCCTATAAGACCAGCTTCAGTCTAGGCTCGGTGCCGTCCGCCTGCCGTGAGGCGGGTCACATGACGCTGTAACGACGGTCGGTAATCAATGGTCAGTTGCCGGTTGTCAGTTGTCAGTAGGTAGCCAATGACGGACTAACGGATAGTCGACAACAGATAACTGAGAGCAGCCGTTCTGAAGGCGCTGGCTCCTCAGCGACGAGTGCGCCCCGACCTAACTGACAACTGACAACTGATGAGTTTCGTTCCTCCTGCCGATAGGGGTGATTGAGATTACTTGTAGCTACAAGAAAGCTGCGCACAGACAGACTGTGGCGGGCTTTCGCAGGGAGGAAGGGCAAATGAAACAACTATTGCGCAGTCTGCTGCGGGACGAATCCGGTCAGGACCTGATCGAATATGCCCTCGTGGCGGCGGTACTGGCTCTGGCGGCAGTGGCGGGTATGACCTCGCTGGCCAGCAACATCAGCAATGCGTTCAGTGCGGTCGGCAGCAAGTTGAGCAGCGCGGTCGCCTGAGCGCCGTAACCGCAACCTACCCGAGGCCCGACCTGCGGGGTCTCGGGTCCAACTGCCGGAGCGCGGTCATTGAAGCGCCACCGTTGGTGAGATGAAGGTATGAACTCCCGTCGCCTGTTGATTGCATTACTGCTGGCGCTGCTGGTGGCCGGTGGCATGACCTTCGTCGTCAGCCGCAAGCTGATGGCCCATGGGACTCCCGGCGTGCAGCTCCAGCGCTATGTCGCCGCGTCGCGGGCGCTGCAACCCGGCGAAGTGCTGAAGGCCGAAGACCTGACCACCATCGACTGGCCGACGTCGCATCCGCTGACCGGCGCCTTCGTCAAGCCGGGCGACCTGGCCGGCCGCGCCGTCATTTATCCCGTCGCTGCGTCGCAGCCGCTGTTGCAGGACTATCTCGCGGCGCCGGGATCGGTCATCGGCCTGACCACAAGGATTCCAGAGGGCATGCGTGCCACTTCGGTGAAGTCGGATGAAGTCGTGGGCGTTGCCGGGTTCCTGTTTCCCGGCTCGCATGTCGACGTGCTGGTCACTTTCCGCACGGAACGCTTTCCCACGCCCGCCACGCAGATCGTGCTGCAGGATGTCGAAGTGCTGACCGTGGGGCAGAAGCTCCAGCCCGATCCGCAGGGCAAGCCGGAGGCGGTGAGTGTGGTCACGCTGCTGCTGACGCCGGAGGACTCGCAGAAGCTGGTCCTGGCCTCGTCGCAGGGCGGCATTCAGTTTGTGCTGCGCAACGGCGCCGATCACAGCAAGATCGAGGCCGTGCCTATGCAGATTGCGCAATTGTCGGGTGCCGCGCCAGTAACACCAGCACCAGTAACGCCGCGTCCACATCTGCCGATGAAATCAGCGGACGTGGTGGAAACCATTCTGGGCGATAAGCGCTCCACCCGGAGTTTTGAGTAGCGGTCATGAAGGCCCTTGCGCAATGGACAATCGTCGTGAGCGCGCTAGCCCTGCTGCTGGCGGGAGTTGCGGGCGCACAGATTCCCACGGGCAACGCTATCGGCGGCGTTCTCCCCGCGGCGGGTGCGCCCGCGGCAACCCAGCCGGCGCCGCCACTGCCTGCGACCGCCAACAACGACGCGTCGGCGGCGCAACAGCACCTCGCGCCGATGGCGCTGAAACTGATCACCGCGATCCCCAGCGCCGCCTCACCGGCACAGGCGACCTCCGTGCCTGCTGGCGCGACAACCCTGCACCTGGTTGTCGGGCGCTCCCTGTTCGTCGATCTACCGGATAAGCTGCGCCGCTTGTACGTTAGCAATCCCGCGGTGCTGGACGCTATGGCCGCGAGCACTCAGCAGGTAGTGGTCACGGCGAAATCCGCCGGCGTCAGCAGCCTGGTGCTGTGGCCTGTGGCCGGACCTCCCAAACTTCTTACCGTACTGGCGGATGTGGATGTCTCCGGCTTGCGCGATTCGCTGGCGCAGGCGCTGCCCGGCGATCAGGTGGAAGTAGAGGCGCAGCAGGGCAGGGTACACCTTAGCGGTGTAGTCGAGAGCGATGCCGCAGCGGACGAGGCGGCGCGCCTGGCGAACGTGTACTCGAAGGACGTGGTCAACGCGCTGGTTGTCGATGCGCGGCACCTGCCGCAAATCCAGTTGCAGGTGCGCATCGCCGAGATCGACCGCTCCAAGCTCGACGCCTTCGGGATCAATTTCTTCAGCCTGGGCAAGAACACGGGCGCCAGCACTACCGGGCAATTCAGCCCGCCCGGCTTTCAGACGCAGAACGGCAGCAACAGCGCCGTCATCAGCGACTTCCTCAACCTGTTCTACTTCAACTTCGATCACGGGCTCGGCGTCACCATCAAGGACCTGCAGACCAAGGGCATCCTCGAGATTTTGGCTGAACCTAACTTGACTACCCTTCACGGAAAGCCCGCGCGCTTCCTGGCCGGCGGCGAGTTCCCCTATCCCATCGTGCAGCCCGGTGGTGCTGGCAGCGTGCCGACCGTAACCGTGCAGTTCAGGCCTTACGGAGTAAAGCTGGAGTTCACCCCCTTCGTCAATTCTGACGGCTCAATTCGCCTGAAGGTCGCGCCCGAGGTGAGCGCCCTGGATTACACCAACCAGGTTGTGATTGCCGGCTACACCCTGCCTGCGCTCTCAACACGTCGCGCCGAGACAGAAGTCGAGCTGCAGGACGGCCAGAGCTTCGGTATCTCCGGCATTCTCGACCACCGCACCACCGACACCCTAAGCAAGATTCCCGGCATCGGCGATATCCCCGTGCTGGGGCAGCTGTTTCGCTCCAAGAACCTGAACCACTCAACCATGGAGTTGGTGGTGATCGTTACCCCACACATTGTCGACACCATGCACGACCCAAGGCTGGCCGCTCCCACGGTACCGGCCATGCCCGTGCCGCCGCTCAAGGAGAAGGCGTTCGACCGCGATTTGCCGAAGAACTGAGAAGCCCCTGATGACCACGCCATACCAGATCGGAGAGCGCGACGTAAGCGGGCCTGATAGCAAGCATGACGACTTGTGCGTTGCCACCTTGTGCGTCGACGGCGAAACCGCCGCTGCTGTCCAGCAGGCGGTGGTGCGCAAGAACGGCAGCTTTGCCGGCGAGATGCAGGACTATGCGCGCCGCACCGACGCTGATCGCATGCCGCTGGAGCGGCTACAACGTGCCGAGGCCGCCGTTTGTGTCATCGACTTCGACGCGGATCGCGAACAGGCGGCGCTTGCCGGCAACGCGATCCAGCAGGCGCTGCATGGCCGGGGGACGCTGATCGCCGTTTCCGCCAAGAACGAGCCTGCGCTGATCCTGGAAGCGATGCGCGCCGGCTGCAGCGAGTATCTGACCAAGCCGGTCCTGGTCGATCAGCTAGACGAGGCGCTGGATCGGTTGAAGACACGGGCCAGCGCCCGCAAACCACCGCGTTCGAAGCCGCCCGGCCGCATCCTGGCGTTGCTTGGGGCGCGGGGCGGAGCGGGTACCACCACCCTGGCAGTGCATCTCGCCTGCTTCCTCGTCCGCCAGCACGGCAAGAAGACGCTGATTCTCGACGAGCACAGCCGGCTGGGGCATGTTTCGCTCTACCTGGGTGAGGACAACCCCAACTACACGTTTTATGAGCTGGTACGCAACATTTCGCGGCTGGACGAGACGCTGCTGCAGGGTTTCGTCGTCCATCATTCGCAAAGCCTCGATATCCTGCCTTCCCCCGACGTCTTCGACGACTCCGCCAACGTGCCGCTGCACGACATCGAGCGCGCGATACGCTTCCTGGGTGAGAACTACGAGTTCGTGGTGATCGATTGTCCCCATGGCATCCACAATCTCAGCCTGACCACGATCGACTGCTGCGACGAGGTGTTCCTCATCGCCTCGCCCGACGTTCCCGCGCTGCGCGATCTGACGCGCTACATCGACCGGCTGCTGCAAAGCAATATCCCGCCGGAAAAGCTCAAGGTCGTCATCAATCGTTATTCGTCGGAAGGCGCGCTCACCCTGGAGCAGATTGAAAAGGCCATCCGCCAGCCGATTGCCATCACCATACCGAACGCCTCGGGCGATTTGATTCGCGCCATGAACACAGGCAGCCCGGTGCTGCCGGACCGCAGATCGGAGTTTGCCATTCAGATGAAGAAGTGGGCCGCCAGCGTGGTGCGGGGCGAGGCGGTGGTCGAACAGGCGGAGCACCGGCGCAGGTTCGCCTTCTGGAACTGAAGGAGCAGGGAACGATGGGAGAAGGTGCTGTTCTTGGTCTTAACGACAACCGCATGCCGATGCCGCTGAACACCGCCGGCGCAAATCCGCTGCTAGGGCGGGCGCAGCAGGAGGTGAAATCCGCCGTCCACCGCGAACTGATCGAAAAGCTTGACCTGGAAAAGCTGCTGTACATGCAGGACTCGCGCGGCCGACAGCAGTTGCAGGGCGTCATTCTGCAGTTGGTGAGCGAGCACGGCGTGCCCTTCAGCGCCAGCGAGCGCAGCCGCATCGCCAGCGAAGTGATGGACGAGGTCTTCGGTCTGGGACCGCTGGAGCCGCTTCTGCAGGACCCCACAGTGTCAGACATCCTGGTCAATACCGCCGACCACGTGTACGTGGAGCGCGGCGGGGTGCTGGAGAAGACCAACGTGGTCTTCAAGGACAATCACCACCTGATGCACATCATCGAAAAGATCGTGTCGAAAGTGGGCCGCCGGGTGGACGAATCCTGTCCGATGGTGGACGCGCGGCTGCTGGATGGCTCGCGGGTCAACGCTGTCATTCCGCCGCTGGCCATCGATGGCCCGATTCTTTCCATTCGCCGCTTCGGCACCGAGCCGCTAACCGCCAAGGACCTGCTGGATTATGGCGAGATGAAGCCGGTGATGATGGACGTGCTGGAGAAGGCGGTGCGCGCGCGGATCAACATTGTCGTCTCCGGCGGCACCGGCGCGGGCAAGACCACGCTGCTGAACGTGCTGTCGGGATTCATCTCGCCGCGCGAGCGCATTGTGACCATCGAGGACTCGGCCGAGCTGAAGCTCAAGCAGGAACACGTGGTGCGACTGGAGTGCCGCCCGCCAAATGTCGAAGGCAACGGTGCGGTGCGCCAGCGCGAACTGCTGATCAACGCTCTCCGCATGCGTCCCGACCGTATCATCGTCGGCGAGGTGCGCGGGGAAGAGGCGCTGGACATGCTGCAGGCGATGAACACCGGCCATGACGGTTCCATCACGACGGTGCACGCCAACAGCCCGCGCGACGCCGTCGCCCGCATCGAGACCATGGCCATGATGGCCAACCTCAACCTGCCGCAGAACGCGCTGCGACAGCAGATTGCGGCAGCCATCAACGTCATCGTCCAGGTATCGCGAATGAGCGACGGCTCGCGGCGCGTCACCCACATCACCGAGATCACCGGCATGAGCGAGCAGATCATCAGCATGCAAGACATCTTCCTGTTTCAGAAGCGCGGCGTGGCGCCGGACGGCAAGGTGCTGGGCAGGTTCTATGCCACCGGGCTCGTGCCGAAGTTTGCCGAGAAGCTCCAGGCCTCGGGCGTGGCCATGGACACGCGGTTGCTCGATTTTTCCGAGGAGGTGTAGCGGAGGTTCGGTCATGTTCCTGATCGTCGCTATTTTCCTGCTGGTGTTGCTGCTGAGCTTCGCCGTCATCCTGCTGGTGACGCGACCGACAACGGCGGAGCGCGTCATCGAGGGCCGTATCGCGCGGCTCAGCGGAGCGCCGTGCGGCAGCTCCGGCGTACCTCCGGAAGCGGTTGAGATCATCAAGCACCAGCGTCTCAGCCAGCTGCCGTGGCTGGATGCGCGGCTGCAAACCGTGCGCTTGGCACAGCGCGTACAACTGCTGATCTCGCAGGCGGAGAGCTCGTGGAGCGTGGGCGGCGTGTTGGGTGCATGCGTGGTTTTGGGCGCGGCCGGCTGCGTGCTTGCTTATTACGACCTGCCCAATCCATTCTGCGCTCTGTTGGCGGGTATCGTCGCCGCGGCTTCGCCCTTGCTTTTGCTGCGCTGGCAACGGGCCCGGCGGTTGCGCAATTTTAATCGCCATCTACCCGATGCCATTGACTTGATGGCGCGCGCGCTGCAGGCTGGCCATTCGGTCCCTGCGGCCATCGAGATTATCGGCGCAGAGTCGCCCGACCCGGTACGCGGCGAGTTTCGCGAAGTCTATCGGCAACAGACCTTCGGGCTGCCCACACGAGAGGCGCTTATTCAATTAGGACGACGTGTGCCTTTGGCAGAGCTGAACTTCGTCATCACCGCCATGCTGCTGCAGAAGGAAACCGGCGGCAACCTGATCGAGATTCTGGAGCGCACCGCCGCCGTCATTCGCGAGCGAGTGCGCATCGAAGGCGAGATCCGGATTTACACCGCGCAAGGCCGCATGACGGGCTGGATCCTGTCGCTGCTTCCGGTGACGATGTTCTTCCTGCTGAGCCTGGCGAACCGCTCGTATTGCCGCGTGCTGGTGGACGACCCGACCGGGCGCAAGCTAGTGTTCGCCGGTCTGGGGCTGATGGCCGTCGGCGGACTGGCCATCCGCAAGATTGTGAACGTGAAGGTATGAACAGCGTCGGCCCCGCAGTCGTGATTAGTTTGCTGGTGACGCTATTGTGTGCACTGGCAGCGGTAATTGTCATTTTGCTGGTGCGCGGCGCCGAACCCGGTAAGCGCCTGATGGAGGTGACACGTGTGCCGGCGACCGCTCCGCACAGTGGAGAGGCCGGCGATCGCACCACGCGTCTGATGCTGGGGGCGCTACGCCTGCTGCGCACCCGGCTGGGACTGGCGCAGAACGAGCAGCTACGGCAGAAGCTGCTGGCTGCCGGCCTGCGCCAGAGTGCCGCGGTGGACATCTATTTTGGTATCCGCATGCTCGGTCCGGTGCTGGCGGTGCTGGCCGGAACGTTCATTCGCCAGAACACCGTGCTCTGCATCATTGTTCTGATGGCGCTGGCGTATATCGCGCCGGACCTGTGGATCGGCTTCTGCGCGCGCCGCCGCCGCGCGCACATTCGTACCGGGCTGCCCGATGCGCTCGACCTCATGGTGGTGTGTGTTGATGCCGGGCTGAGTATCGATCAGGCGATGTTGCGCGCCGGTCAGGAGCTGGCCGAGACGCAGTCCGAAATCTCCGAAGAGTTTATCCAGGTGAACTTCGAGCAGCGTGCCGGCAAGCCGCGGCTGGAGGCATGGCAGAGCATGGCTGAACGTACGGAAGTCGAGACCGTAAAGGGCCTGGTGCACATGCTGGCGCAGACCGACCGCTTTGGCACGCCGCTGGTGCGAGCGTTGCGGGTCTTCGCTGACGAGGTGCGCCGCAAACGCCGCCAGCAGGCCGAAGAACTGGCTGCAAAGACCACCGTCAAGCTGATCTTTCCGCTGGTGCTGTTTATTTTCCCCAGCGTGTTCATCGTGCTGTTGGGGCCGGCGGTGATCCTCATCTCTCGCAACCTGGAGGGAATGTTCAAGTAGGCGGAGGCACCGCCAGCAAAGGAGGAGCAATGGACACAGTCACCATGATTCGCGTGATTGCTGCGCTACTGGCGGTGGGCCTGCTGGGCGTCATCGTCGTGCGACGTAAGAAACATGCCTGAGAGTCGCACCAGAGCGCGCCGAGCCGCCAGGAGACTGATCGCTATCCGCGATCGCCGGTTCCTGGCGCGCGCGGCTCATCCTCGACGACTGGGTTCGTTCCGTTTGAGCTGCTCCTCGCTTTGATCCGACGCACATAGTCGCAGCACGCACGAATTCCTAAAAGTCTTACTTTGTGGGATATAAAAGAGGTGCCCCACAAATGTCCGAAAAAAGCTTGTTTACCGGCTCATAGCGCCCGATTCTTTGCCAAACATCAAACAAAAGTTTTCCACAAGTGGGAACATTTTTCACGATGCCAGATTACTTCGTGCGTGTCTTGTACTTGCGCGGCAACTTTTCTGTCTGGGTGATGGGGCCTCCTGCCCGCTCGCGGTTTACAAACGTCTTTGAGCCGCTGATAATAGAGACATGCTTAAAGGCCTTGATCGTTGCCCAGTCCTGCTATTAACTCAGGTTAGAACCGTCATGTCTCACAATGTGGGAGGAGTTTTATGACGTCGATTTCCGACATCAACACAGAGTCCGACCATCGCAATCGCATTTGGTTTTTTCCTCACAAGTTTTGGGCAGCCACCCAGAACATGCCAAAAGAAGAGGCCGCAAACCTTATGGCGGAAGTGGAGAAGCACGCCGCGGCCGGCAATGTCGAGGCGCTAAAGAAGTATCCTTTCGTTTTTATCGGCGATCCCTACAAGAAAACCACAAACTCTGCTGCTTAGAGATTCAGGGGCTGTGTGCGGCCCGTGTTGACGCGTGGGCCGCGGCTCTTCACTCTCGACCGGTTGCGCAGCATCCGAATCAAAATCGGTCGGCGGCAGACGGTCTCCAGCAGATAGCGCGCGCGCGCCGCGTGCTCGGCGTCCTGGCTCATTGCCCGCAATCCCTCAACGCCTACGACTACCGTGTTGCCTTCCCGCGTGATCGCAAGCCGGGATACGCTACCGCGATGAGATTCATCAAGCGCGTTGGCTAGGCGCAGCACTCCCATCATGCGGAGAAGGCCCGTTCGGCGCTTGCGATCCAGGCCGGCTAACGCAGCTTCATTTCTAGCCGGCAGCCGGCCCCGATGAAAGCGCACGAGCGCGGCCAGGCACTGCATGTCTTCTGCACTCCACCCGATGGGCGGCTTGAGCTTCGCCACGGTTCGCTGACCGCGCTTCTGATGTCCTCCTGGTTGGCGATGCAACTGCTTGCCCCTGCCGACTTCATGCAGGTATGCGGCTGCCTCCAGGATCAGCCGGTCCCGCAGACCCGGATGAAGTATGCCACAATGTGAGAGTCCGTCGAAGAGCGTGAGGGCCAGCTCGGTTACCAGGCGCGAGTGCGGGGCGTCGGGATCGAGCAGCGAAGCCCAGGTGCGCAGCTTCTCTATACCGGCTTCTTCCAGGACGTTTCCGGTCGGCAGCTCGGCGCGCCAGACATCCCACAGTGTGGCACGGCCGACCATCTTGCTGCGATATACCTCCAACCTTCGCTGGCGCTCTTCCGCGATGCGGTGAAACCATCGTGAACGCTCGGCGTCGTGGGCTACGGGATGGGCACTGATGAGGGTGCGCAGTACGTCAAAGTCATGCACTTCGCCGAGCGCGTCTTGCAGCTCGCGCAAGTCTTTGGCCCATTTCTCGTGCCGTTGCGGAAGGAAGTTTTCGACGGTATAGCGGAAGCGCTTGATGCCGATCCGCAGCTGATGCCAGGCGGCGCCGCTGCGGTTGCGCAGAGCGCGGCGATGCAGTTCGCGGGCATCCATCCAACGCTCCAGGGCGAGATGCTGAAACACCAGACCTTCCAGGGGCACGTTACCCGTGCGGTTGGCGAGATGCCCATTCAGCGCGACCCAATGCTTGCAATCAAAGTCGGACAGCGCGTGTTGCGCCGCCGACTTTAGATGATGTTCTTTCGCCGCTAGGGCCGCCAATAATTCGTCGCCCAACGGATCGGACAGCTCGCGCAGCTTTGCCACCCATTCCAGCATGACCTGCGTGTCGCGCAAATCACCGAGGGCGGCGAACAGCGGCTTGGCGAGGCGCTTCATCTGTTTCCAGGCCGGATCGGGGTCAACCGATAGGAAGCCATCAGCCATGGAACGGCAGCGGCGGATCGCCACGCGAAGATCGTGCACCGGATCGGCGGCAAAGCCATTGCTGGCCTTGTCGCACTCTTCGAGCACACGCGAAGCCCAGTAAGCGAGGCCGGACTTCTTCGCTTCGCTTTTGGCATGGGCTGGGATCATGGCAGTGCGTGAGCTGATGCAGGCTCTACTGCAG
>Ga0335077_10013397_pt1 | contig 10252 bp, 8 predicted proteins | sample Lox_Sample_31_FD_207151 | JGI IMG/M metagenome (GOLD analysis project Ga0335077, IMG submission 207151) | Soil microbial communities from Loxahatchee National Wildlife Refuge, Florida, United States - Lox_Sample_3.1 | ecosystem: Environmental > Terrestrial > Soil > Wetlands | place: USA: Florida...
CCCCCACCCCGTCGACCCCCTGGTCGAAGAGCCGCTGGATGGCTGCCAGCACCGCCGGGCGGTTCAGGGAGCGCAGGCTGGAGATGGTCACCGCATAGCCGGCGTCGTGCGCCGCCTGCTCGATCCCGAGCAGGGTGGAGGCCGGCCCGTAGAGGGTGGTGTCGAAGCTCACCACCCCGAGGGTCTTCGATCGGCCGGTGACGAGCGCCTGGGCCACGGTGTTGGGCCGGTAGTCGAGCTGCCGCATCGCCGAGAGGACGCGCTCCCGCGTGTCCCGCCGGACGTGCGGGCTGTCGTGGAGGACGCGGGAGACGGTCTGGTGGGAGACGCCCGCGAGCTCGGCCACGTCGGCCATCACGGCGGTGCGGCGCTTCTCCGGCCTGGTTGTCGAGGCGCTCATCGGGTCGGAAACGCGAACCAAAGGCGGCGGATCGACCCTGGGAATTCGCTTGCCCTGCCCGCGGGAAGCGGGTCGGCCGCCCGCGATCGAGATCCTATACTACCAGCCTTGACACGACGGATGTGAACGTTCACAATGCACGGCCTAGCGAGCCCCCGTCGACCCTCACCCGAAGGCGCACGCCTGGGGCGGCGGAGCCTTCGGCGGCCTTGGAGGAAGCGCAGCGCGTCATGCCGAGCGGCACCGAGCTCGGGGCCCGGCCTCTTTCGGCCGGCGGGTCCCCTAAAGCGGCGGCGTCGCGAAAAGCCTATCGGATTCATGGAGAAGGAGCTCACCCGGGCTTAGACAGGCCGGTTGTCTCTCGAGCCGGACCGTCCCCAAGGTCCGCAGGGCGCGCACGGCCCAGGAACCTTTCGTGCGAGAGACGAGAAGAGCCGTGGCCGAGACAAAGACCCAGGAAGTCTGGTTCCTCACCGGTAGCCAGGACCTCTACGGTGAAGAGACCCTGAAGCAGGTGGCCCGCGACGCGCGGGAGATCGCCGAGTTCCTCGACCGCTCCGGGAAGCTGCCGGTGCGGGTGGTCTTTCGGCCGGTCCTCTCGAGCCCCGAGGCGATCGAGGAGATGTGCCTCTCGGCCAACTCCACCAAGGCCTGCGTGGGCGTCATCACCTGGATGCACACCTTCTCGCCCGCCAAGATGTGGATCGGCGGCCTCACCCGGCTCGACCGCCCCCTCGCCCACCTGCACACCCAGTTCAACCGGGAGCTGCCCTGGGGCGCGATCGACATGGACTTCATGAACCTGAACCAGTCGGCCCATGGCGACCGGGAGTTCGGGTTCATCTGTGCCCGCCTGCGGCTGAACCGGAAGGTCGTGGTCGGCCACTGGCAGGACCCGGAGGTTTCGGAGGAGCTCGCGGCCTTCTCCCGCGCCGCCTTGGCCCTCGCCGAGTCGCGAAGGCTCAAGGTCGCCCGCTTCGGGGGGATGAACATGCGGGAGGTGGCGGTCACAGGGGGGGACCGGGTCGAGGCGCAGATCAAGCTGGGTTGGTCGGTGAACGGCTACGGGGTGGGCGACCTGGTGGGGCGGATCGCCGAGGTTCCCGAGGCCAAGGTGGAGCGGCTCCTCGAGGAGTACGAGGCGAGCTACGCCCTCGCCCCGGCCGTGCGCAAGGGCGGCCCGAAGCGGGAGAGCCTGCGGGACGCGGCCCGCCAGGAGATCGCCCTGCGCGCCTTCCTCGAGGAGGGCGGGTTCGGCGCCTTCACCACCACCTTCCAGGACCTGCACGGCCTGAGGCAGCTTCCCGGCCTCGCCTGCCAGAGGCTCATGGCCGAGGGCTACGGGTTCGGGGCGGAGGGGGACTGGAAGACCGCCGCCCTGGTCCGGCTGCTCAAGGTGATGGCCGCGGGGCGGCCCGGGGGCGTGTCCTTCATGGAGGACTACACCTACCATCTCGTGAAGGGGAAGGAGCGGGTGCTCGGGGCGCACATGCTGGAGGTGTGCCCGACGATCGCCGAGGGGAAGCCCTCGCTGGAGGTCCACCCCCTGGGCATCGGAGGCAAGGCCGACCCGGCCCGGCTGGTGTTCGACGCCCGTCCCGGCCCGGCGGTGAACGCCACCCTCATCGACATGGGGGGCCGGATGCGCCTCATCGTGGCCGAGCTCGACGTCGTGAGGCCGGAGGAGCCGATGCCCAGGCTTCCGGTGGCCCGGGCGGTCTGGGTCCCGCGGCCCGACTTCCGCCGGGGCGCGCAGGCCTGGATCGAGGCGGGGGGGGCTCACCACGCCGCCTTCAGCCATGCGGTCACCTCCGGGGAGCTCGCCGACCTCGCCGGAATGGCGGGGCTCGAGTGCATCCGCATCGGCGCCGACCTCGACCTCCCCGCGCTGAGGAACGAGCTGCGCTGGAACGACCTCGCCTACCGGCTGGGGGGCTAGCGCGCCATGAGCTCTCCCTACCGGGAGCTGAAGGAGAGGGCCTTTTCCGCGAACCAGGAGATCCCTCGGCGCGGCCTCGCCATCTACACCTTCGGGAACGCCTCGGCCCACGACGCCGCCCGGGCGGTGGTGGCGATCAAGCCCAGCGGGGTGGAGTACGAGCGCCTGAAAGTCGACGACCTCGTGGTCCTCGACCTCGAGGGGCGGGTGTTGGAGGGCACGCTCCGTCCCTCCTCGGACACGCCCACCCACCTCGTGCTCTACCGGGCCTTTTCGGGCCTCGGGGGAGTGGTCCACACCCACTCCACCTACGCCACGAGCTGGGCCCAGGCCCGACGGCCCATCCCCATCTACGGGACCACCCACGCCGACCATTTGGCCGAGGACGTCCCCTGCACGGCGGTCATGACCGACGAGGCGGTGGAGCGGGATTACGAGGTGGAGACCGGGAAGCAGATCCTGGAGTGCTTCCGCTCCCGCGATCCGCTTCACACCCCCATGGTGCTCGTGGCTGGCCACGGGCCGTTCACCTGGGGCGAAACGGCAGAGAAGGCGGTCTACCACGCGGCGGTGCTGGAGGAGCTGGCCCGCATGGCCTACTTGACCCACTCCCTCGATCCCGGGGCGGCCCGGCTGCCCGAGGCCCTGGTGCACAAGCACTTCGAGCGCAAGCACGGCAAAAACGCGTACTACGGCCAGAGCTCCGGCGGCCGATGAGGGGAGAGCGCGCTTTCGGGAGGCCGATTTCTGAGGTGTGTGGGAGCAGAAGCGCGGTAGGCTCCCGACCGCCGTGCCGCTCGTTCTTGCGGCACGGGCGGCTTCGGGAGCTTCGGTGTCACGGTAGAAAGCCCGTCCGGGCTTTCATGGAGGCGTAGGAGGGTGCCCGTATGAGACGAAGGACGTACGCAATCGCTGGGATGGCGCTGGGACTCGCGCTCTTCGCGCAGGCGGCAAGCGCGCAGACCAAGTGGGCCCAAGGAATCCGCATCGTCTTCTTCCCCGGCGGACCGCAAGGCGGCGTGTTCGCCGTGAACGTGTACAACGGCGCGAAGCAGGCGGAGTACGACCTAGGCGTGAAGGTCGACTACGTCTGGTCGGACTGGGATCCGCAGAAGATGATCCAGCAGTTCCAGGAGGCCGTGGCGACGAAGCCCGACGGCATCTGCATCATGGGTCACCCGGGCGACGAGGCCTTCGACGCCCTCATCGACCAGGCGGAGGCGAAGGGGATCATCGTCACGAGTGGGAACACCCAGCTCCCCAAGGCGGAAGCGAAGTACCAGGCCAAGGGGTTCGGGTACGTCGGCGCCGAGTTGTATGCTGCGGGGCACTCCCTCGGTGCCGAGGCGGTGAAGCGCTTCGGGCTGAAGAGCGGTGATCGCGCCATGGTGTGGGGCCTGCTCTCCCAGCCCGCCCGCGGCGAGCGGACCAAGGGCGCGATCGACGCCCTGAAGGAGGCGGGGGTCACGGTCGACTACCTCGAGATCGACGCCGCCACCAACAAGGACCCGCCGGCCGGGGCGCCGACCTTCGCCGGGTACGTGTCCTCCCACCCGGACGTGAAGCTCGTCGTCACCGACCACGGCGGCCTCACCGCCACGGCCGAGACTTACCTCAAGGCGGCGGGCAAGAAGCCCGGCCAGGTGAACATCGCCGGGTTCGACCTTTCCCCCGCCACCATCTCCGCCATCAAGGGAGGGTGGACCGGCCTCGTCATCGACCAGCAGGAGTGGTTGCAGGGCTATTTGCCCATCCTCCAGGTCGCGCTCACGAAGGTGTATGGCTTCTCCGGCCTGCATATCAACACCGGCGCGGGATTCGTGGACAAGTCGAACGTGGACTTCGTGGCCCCGCTGGCGCAGAAGAACATTCGTTAGTCCGCTTCGGCGGACGAGGAACCGGTGGTGCGATTCGCCCGGCGCGGCCGCGAAGGCCGTGCCGGGCCCTTATTTCAAAGGTTGCCCAATGGGAAACCTGCTCGAGATGCGCAACATCTCCAAGACCTTTGGCGAGGTCGCGGCGGTCCACGGGGTGAACTTCCACGTGGGTCCGAACGAGATCGTCGGGCTCCTCGGCGACAACGGGGCGGGGAAGAGCACCCTCGTGAAGATCATCACCGGCTACCATGCCCCCGACCCCGGCGGAGAGATCTTCTGGGACGGCCAGAGACTCGAGCACTTCTCGGTCGCCGGTGCGCACGAGCTCGGCATCGAGGTCGTCTACCAGGAGCGAGCTCTGGCGGACAAGCAATCCCTGTGGCGGAACATCTTCATGGGGCGGGAGCTCACGCAGGGACTGGGGGTCCTCGATGTGCAGCGCATGCGCGAGGAGACGCTCAAGCTCATGCACTCCGCCATGGGGTTCACCTCCTCCGCGGTGAGCCCCGAGTCGACCGTCAAGACCTTCTCCGGCGGCGAACGCCAGGGGGTGGCCATCACCCGCGCCCTGTACTTCGAGGCGAGGCTCGTCATCCTGGACGAGCCCACCATGGGGCTATCGCTCTCCGAGACCAAGAAGGCGCTCGACTTCGTCGAGGGGATCAAGAAGGCGGGCAAGTCGGCGATCTTCATCGACCACAACATCTTCCACGTCTACCCGGTGGCCGACCGGATCGTCGTGCTCGACCGGGGCACGGTGGCGGGGGAGTTCATCAGGGGCGAGCTGACTCTGCAGGAACTCACCGACCGTCTCTACCACGTGGCCAAGACCGGGGCCCTGAACGCTTGAGGAGGAACCGATGAGCTCCGTTGACGTCGCTCGCCCCCTCTCCAAGACGGCCGAACGAGGGCCCGCCTCCCGGTTCCTCCGGACCTACGCCCTGCAGCTGGGCATCGTCGCCGTCGCCCTGCTCGTCTGGGTCCTGTTCCTCATCGGCTCGCCGCGGACCTTCCTCTCCGGGGACATCTACGTCGCCTTCATGTCCACGACTCCCTTCTTTGCCCTCATGGCCATTCCGCTCACCCTGGTGGTGATCACCGGTGAGATCGACCTTTCCTTCCCGTCGATCATGGCCTTCGGGATGACCGCCTACGACGTGGTCTTCGTCTGGACCGGGAGCATCTGGCTCGGGTTCTTCGCTTGCCTGTTGGCCGGCCTCCTCGCTGGGCTCTTGAACGGCTACATCGTGGTCAAGATCGGTGTCCCGTCCTTGGTGACCACCATCGGCACGCAGTTCCTGCTCCGCGGCGCCGTCATGATCGTCACGAACGGGCAGGGCCTGGGGATGACGGAGGTCCAGTCGAGCGTCCTGCACAGCGTGCTCGTGGGGCGTGCGTTCGGGTTCGTGCCCACCCAGTTCTTCTGGACGATTGCCGTCGGCCTCATCGCCTGGTTCTTCCTGAACCGCCACCGGTACGGCGCGCACGTCTATCTCACGGGAGACAACATCGAGAGCGCGCGGCTCATGGGGGTGAACGTCGGAGGGACGAAGATCGTCACCTTCGCCGTCGTGGGCCTCGTGGCCGCGTTTGCCGGGTTCGTGGTGAGCGCGGAGGTCCAGTTCTTCTGGCCGACCCTGGGTGAAGGGTACTTGCTGAACACCCTCGCCTCGGTGTTCCTCGGGGGGACATCGGTGTTCGGGGGCACGGGGACCATCTTCGGCACCTTCGTTGCCTCGTTCATCATCGGGGCCATCAACGCAGGGATCGTGGCCGCGGGCCTGACCGGGTTCTGGACCAGCTTCATCTACGGACTCATCATCGTGGTTTCCGTCTCCCTTCAGGCCTGGGTGGGCCGCCGGTTGACCTGAGGAAGAACCTGCGCCCTCCCCCCGGGCGCGCTCACCAGGCGGGTCGACGGTGGAGAGGCGAGAGGTCATCCGGGACGTTCTCGAGCACCGCCGACCGCCCTACGTCCCCTGGTCCTTCGGGTTCACGAAGGAGGCCAAAGAGAAGCTCGAGACCCACCTCTTCGGGCGCGCCGCCGACGACGACGAGGAGCTCTTCGAGGCGGTCGGCAATCACATCCTGAAGCTCGGGAGCGACATCGGTTTCTTCGAGGAGGTCGGCCCGGGACTCTTTCGGGACGTTTTCGGCGTCGTCTGGGACCGGAGGGTCGACCGGGACATCGGCGTGGTAGAGGGCGTGGTCCTCCCCGAGCCCTCGCTCCGCGGCTACTCCTTCCCCGATCCGCTCGGCGCGCGGTTCTTCAGGGACATCGAAGAGAAGATCGACCGGTACGGCGACCGCTTCCGGGTCTTCCACATCGGTTTCTCCCTGTGGGAACGCGCCTGGACCCTGCGCGGCACCGAGAATCTCATGCTGGACTTCTACCTCCACCCACAGTTCGTCCGGGACCTTCTTCGCGCCATCGGCGAGTACAACATCGCCCAGGTGGAGAAGGCGCTCTCCTTCGACATCGACGCCGTCTACTTCGGCGACGACTGGGGGGCCCAGCGCGGGCTGCAGATGGGCCCGCCGCTCTGGCACGAGTTCCTCCGGCCCGTCCTCGAGCGCATGTACGGCGTCGTCCGGGGAGCCGGAAAGCACGTCATGATCCACTCCTGCGGGGACGTGGACGAGCTGTTCGACGAGCTCGTCTCCCTGGGGGTGTCTTCGTTCAACCCGTTCCAGCCGGAGGTGATGGACGTCCACGCCCTCCTCTCGCGATACCGGGGAAGGCTCTCCTTTCACGGGGGCCTCTCCACCCAGCGGCTCCTTCCCTACGGCACCGCCGAGGAGGTCCGCCGGGAGTCGCACCGGCTCCTCCTCGAGGGAGGGGAAGGAAGCTACATCTTCTCCCCGGCCCACGACGTGGAGGGGGACGTGCCCCTCGAGAACATGCTCGCCTTCATCGAGTGTGCCCGGGCCCAGCTCTCCTGAAGCCCCCTTTCTTGGGGTTCCCGGCCTTCCGGGCCTTCTCGGGCGGCGTCCGGGGCCCGCCTCCTTCTGCCCTCGAGCCGCGAGCCGGCCAAAAGGTCGCGGTCCCTTTCGCGCGCGGCGGGCCCTCTCCCGACACGTCCCCGGGAACGGTTTTTAAGGTTCTCGCCCGCCTTAGGCGCGCGAGCGCGAACTCGCCCGCCTCGTCTCCCCGTGGCACGATCGCATTCGTGAGCGAGCGGGCGGAGGTCCTGGCGCGCCGGGCCATCCTTCGGGCGCGGATGCGCAAGGGGGACGCCCGGGCGGCGCTCATCCTGGCGCGTTCCCTCGATCGCGATCCGCCGCGCGATCACGGGGCGGCCCGTCGCGCCTACGAGGCCGCGGCCTCGGCGGGGATGGCGGAGGCGCAGGCCGCCCTGGGGGAGATGCTCCGGGACGGCCGGGGGGGGCGGCGCGACCTTCGGACCGCGGTGGAGCTCTTCCGGCTTTCGTGCGCGGCCGGACACGTCCGCGCGACTCTCGGGCTGGCCGCCGCCCTCTATAACGGCGATGGGGTGGCCCGGGATCGGCCGGCGGCGGTGCGGCTCTACCGGCGCGCCGCTTCCCGCGGCTCGGCGGACGCCATGGTCGAGCTGGGCCTCTGCCTTCGGGACGGCCTGGGGATTTCCCGCGACCGGAAGGGCGCCCTGCGCCTCTTCCGCCGGGCCGCGGCCCGGGGGCACGCCGGGGCGGCACAGGTGGTCGGAGAGGCCTACTGGTGGGGACGCCTGGGCGCCCCCCGCGACCGGCGGCGGGCCGCCCCCTATCTCCTCGCGGCGGCTCGCGGCGGCGAGCCCAAAGCGGCCTCGCTCTTGGGGTGGAAGCCCGGTCGCCGGCCGGGGCGCGGCGGCATGGCTCCCGGGTCCCTTCGTACATCTTGACGCCGATCCTCTCCTGGCGCGGAGGGGCGGGCAGTGCTAACTCCCTCTTTCCGCTCGCCGCCCCCCCATGAGCCACCACGAGACCCTCCGCCGGCGAACCTTCGCCATCATCTCCCACCCGGACGCGGGGAAGACCACGCTCACCGAGAAGCTGCTCCTCTACGGCGGGGTCATCCAGCTCGCCGGCGCGGTCCGGGCCAAGCGAGGGCGCTCCAGCGCCGTCTCGGACTGGATGGAGATGGAGCGGGAGCGCGGCATCTCCATCACCACGAGCGTCTTGCAGTTCCCCTACCGCGGCTACCAGATGAACCTGCTCGATACCCCGGGGCACGCGGACTTCAGCGAGGACACCTATCGGACGCTGCACGCGGTCGATGGCGCGGTGATGCTCCTCGACTGCGCCAAGGGGGTGGAGGCCCAGACGCGCAAGCTCTTCCGGGTCTGCCGGCAGCGGGCCATCCCCATCTTCACCTTCGTGAACAAGATGGACCGGCCCGGGCGCGACGCCTTCGAGCTCTTGGGCGAGGTGGAAGGGGTCCTGGGGATCGGCGCCCATCCCATCACCTGGCCGGTGTTCCGGGGCGGGATCTTCCGCGGCGTCTACCACCGGCTCGCGAGGCGGGTGTACCTCTTCGACGAGGCCCACGCCCGGTCCTCGGCGGCGGTGGGGGCGGAGCGGCCGCCGGTGGAGGTCGCCGGGCTCTTCGACCCGGCGGTGCGCGAGGCCCTCGACGAGGAGGGGTACGAGCGCCTCCGGAGCGATGCGGAGCTGCTCGAGGCGGCCGGCGACGGCTTCGACCGAGAGCGGTTCCTCGCGGGAGAGCTCTCGCCCATGTTCTTCGGGAGCGCCATGAACAACTTCGGCCTCGAGCCCTTCCTCGAGACCTTCTGCGAGCTCATGCCTCCGCCGCGCCCGCGCCCCTCCGACCAGGGCCCCATCGCCCCCACCGGGGAGGAGTTCAGCGGGTTCGTCTTCAAGATCCAGGCGAACATGGACCGGGCCCACCGGGACCGGATCGCCTTCGTGCGCATCTGCTCGGGCCGGATGGTGCGGGGGATGAAGGCGCACCACGTCCGTTCCGGCAAGGACATAAGGCTCGCCAACCCCACCCAGTTCCTGGCCCGTGACCGGACCCTCCTCGACGAGGGGTGGGCCGGCGACGTGGTGGGGATCCACGACCCCGGCACCTTCGAGATCGGAGACACCCTGACCGGCGGTTCCCGCTTCACCTTCGAGGCCATCCCGAGCTTCGCCCCGGAGCACTTCACGAGGATGCTCCTCGTCGACCCCATGCGGCGAAAGCAGTTCGGCCTCGGCCTCACCCAGCTGGCCCAGGAGGGGACCATCCAGCTCTATCGCCCGCCCGCCGGCCGGGCCGGGGACCTGGTGCTCGGGGCGCTGGGCCGGCTCCAGTTCGAGGTCACGAAGTACCGGCTCGAGGCCGAGTACGGGGTGGAGGTGCGGCTCGAGCCCGCCCCCTACGAGCTCGCGCGCTGGGTCTCGCGCCGGGACGGGGGGCCGCTCGACCTCGACGAGGTGGCTGGAGCGGTGGAGGGGATGGTGGTGCTCGACGTGCGCGACCGGCCGGTCGTGCTCTTCGACCGCGAGTGGGCCCTCCGCTCCGCGGAGCGTTTCCACCCGGAGTACGTACTGGCCGAGACCGCGACCGGGGTGGTGGTCCGGGCGGCGTGACGGCGGTCGGGGGCCCCTGGGAAAGCGGCCCTCTCTCCGCCCTTAGGACCCTCGACCTAGAGGCTCGGGAACCGTCCGATGGCGGACAGGAGATCGAGCCGGGACTGGCGCACGCCGTCCTCGGCGATGACGGTGGCGCTGTCCGCGTCCCGGGCGGTGCGCTCGGCGTCGGTCACGTCGAGGCTCGTGGTGGCGCCGGCGCGGAACGCTCGATCGACGAGGGAGAGCGCGACGTGGGCGCTGTCGGCGGCGCGGCGGTTCGCCTCGAGCGAGGCGACCGCGTGCTCCAGGTTGGCGTAGGCGGTGCGCACGTCGGAACGGGCCTGGTCCCGGGTGCCCTCGAGCTGGAGCTGGGCTTCGCGCTCGAGGGCCTCCCGCTCCCGGTACTGCCCCACCCGAAGCCCCCCCTCGAAGATGGGGAAGGTGAGGAGGAGCTGCACCTGCCAGCCGCGGGCAGGGGTGGAGGCGAGGGGGGGGGCCTGG
>Ga0335077_10013399_pt1 | contig 10251 bp, 5 predicted proteins | sample Lox_Sample_31_FD_207151 | JGI IMG/M metagenome (GOLD analysis project Ga0335077, IMG submission 207151) | Soil microbial communities from Loxahatchee National Wildlife Refuge, Florida, United States - Lox_Sample_3.1 | ecosystem: Environmental > Terrestrial > Soil > Wetlands | place: USA: Florida...
GAATCCTCGGGACCTTCAGGCAGCGCTCTTCCTTCCTCGATGAACTCCTGCACGATCAGGCGGACTACTTCATTGATGTTTCGAAGCGCCTCCTCCCTGGTGCGGCCCGATGTTGCGGCGCCGAGGCTCTCCAGTGCCGGGCAGCGGGCATGCCACGCACGGTGCCCCTCGGCATCCTCGTCCGGTTCTACGACCACCTTGAAGCTGTAGGTTTTCATAGCCGCTCCCACGGACTTGCTTTCGTTTTCGCTTCTCAGTGTAGACGTGACACTCCAGTTCGTCAAACGTCCGCCCTGCCCAGTAGGCCGAAAAACGGGGACTGGCTTCACCGTCCCAAGCCGCGTGATCGTGCAAATCACGCAGCCCTGTCCGTCGGCGCGTGGACGGTGTTGCCACTCCCCGTTTTTCCACCTCTATTTCTGGGCGATGAAATCGGGCTGTGAGGTCTCCGCCCCTCATTCCCGTCCATGAGAAGCGTTTGGACGATTAGTGTTTCCTGTACTCCATAAGAAAGCACTCCGCATTCGCAGCGATGAGCGCTAAATCAATGCGGTGGCCTTTACTGTCTTCAAGTATGACTTCCCGTCCAGGTTTGAACGGGACTAGGGATTCAACATGCCCGTTAACAGATAAGTTTTGGACGTACGCATAGTGCTCGCCAGCGTTGGTGTACCCACTTGGATAAGTTCTCGGGTCCCAAGCGCCGTCGAGCCCTGGTAGATCTACATACCCTATACCAGCACGAAGCAGCGACCCCACACCAGCCTCACGCCTCAGTCTGATGCGCAGTGTTGCAGCTGTGCTACACCGATTCTTATAGTACGCGGCAAAGTCGCTGTGGGCGCAGTACAAATCAACTGAGTCGGACGTGGGCTTGGGGAGGTATGCCATGCCTGTACTATCCGTGATTTCGACTGGACCATGCGTCCCATTCGCCGACACCAATAGAACTTGCGCTCCACTTACGGGCAAACCGTTTGGATCTTCCATGATGACGGTACACAAGTTTTTGGAAGGAAAGATCCTTTCGTATGGCCCGGGGCTGGCTGCGAGCCGGCCCCCCTCTGGTCTGGCAACGGGAGGATTCGGCGCAGCAACGGGCCAAACGGCAGCAACGGGCCCAACGATGGACATCAATCCAACATATAGAAATATCCCGGCAACCGCTCCCGCCACCAGCGAATACAAAGGGTTAGTAATAATTCGCTTCAGTTTAGAAGCGAGAGATATGCCAAGCCGCTTTTTCAGCAGCGACCACTTCAAGCCAACTGTGAAGAAGATTACGCAAGCGACCCAAGAACCCGCCATGACTGACCACGGTTTCCCATTGAGCACAGCGGCGACGCCCTCAAAGGCGAAGGCTAGAGCAACCATTTCGAAAAACGCAAAAACGGCACGGTCGCCAGTCGGCACATCATTGGCCATATGTACAGCCCTCCCAAAAACACTATGAAGGTCGACATTGCATCTTAACGCAACGGCACGCTTTATTAACGTAAGTTGTTGTCCTGAACAGGCAAACGGGGCTAAACGGCGCCAACCAGCTCAACCTTTACCAGCCTCGTTGACCAGCCTCGTTCTCGGCGCTGTCTTCCCTGCGATACAATCCCTCCCATGCTCACCCGCACCTGTCTCGTCTTCCTCACCCTCACCGCCCTCTCGCCCGCCGCGCTCCTGCGCATCGAAATCTCCGAGCGCTCCGACGTCCTCGCCGGAAAAGCATTCGGCTCCGCCGGCCCCTACGAGCGCCTCGTCGGCAAAGCCTATTTCGCCGTCGATCCCGCCAACGCCGCTAACCGCATCATCGTCGACCTCGACAAAGCCCCGCGCGATGAGAAAGGCCTGGTCGAATTTTCCGCCGACCTCTACGTCCTCAAGCCGCGCGACCCCGCGCACGGCAATCACGCCGTCCTGTTCGAAGTCTCGAATCGTGGCGGCAAGGGCATGCTCGGCATGTACAACCGCGCCGCCGGATCCGCTGACCCTCGCACGCCCGAACAGTTCGGCGACGATTTTCTTCTCGATCGCGGCTTCACGCTCGTTTGGCTCGGCTGGCAGTTCGATGTTCCCCGACGCGAAGGCTTGATGCGCCTCTACGCGCCGATCGCCCGCGACGGCGGTCGGCCCATCACCGGCCTGGTGCGCTCCGAGCTGGTGCTTGATCACAAGCAAACCAGCTACTCGCTTGCCGACCGTGATCACATCCCGTACCCCGCGCTCGATCCCGATGACCCTAAGCTCACCCTCACCGTCCGCGACTGGCGCGAGGCCCCACGCCGCGCCGTGCCGCGCGCCGATTGGCATATCGAAGACCGCACGCGCATCGTTATGCCCGCCGGATTCGAGCCCGGCAAAATCTACGAGCTGGTCTACAGCGCTCAGGACCCGGTCGTCGTCGGCCTCGGCCCAACCGCCATCCGCGACCTGATCTCGTTCCTCAAATTCGGCGGCGCCGAGGCCGTGCTCGGCGACCAGAGCGAGTACATCAAACGCGCCTACGGCTTCGGTATCTCGCAAAGCGGCCGCTTCCTGCGCACGTTCCTCCACGACGGATTCAATCGCGACGAACAGAACCGGCGCGTCTTCGACGGTGTTCTCTGCCACGTCTCCGGCGCGGCGCTTGGCAGCTTCAATTTCCGCTTCGCCCAGCCCTCGCGCGACGCGCATCCCTTCTATAACACGTTCTATCCCACCGACATTTTTCCCTTCACCGACGTCGAGCAGTCCGATCCCGAAACCGGCCTCACCGACGGTCTGCTCTCGCGCGCCATGCGGGATCACGTCGTCCCCAAGATTTTCTATTCCGACACGTCTTATGAATATTGGGGCCGTTCGGCGTCGCTGATCCACACCACCATTGACGGCCGCAAGGACGCGCCGCTGCCCGAAACCACGCGCATGTATTTCCTCACCGGCGGCCAGCACGGCCCGGCGCCGTTCCCTCCGCCCAAGAATCACGCGCAGAATCTGACCAACCCGAACGATTTCCGCTGGGCCATGCGCGCGCTGCTGGTGGCTATGGACCGCTGGGTAAGCGACGGTGTTGAGCCGCCCGCGTCTCTTTACCCGCGCATCGCGCAGGACACGCTGGTCCCTCTCGGCGCCGTCCAGTTCCCCGCGATCCCCGGTGTCAAAATGCCCGTCCATGTTCAGAAGGCCTATCGCGCGGATTACGGCCCGGAGTTCCGCACGCACGGAATCATCACGATCGAGCCGCCGAAAGTCGGCGATGCGTTTCCCATGCTCTTGCCGCAGGTGGATCGTGACGGCAACGAAACTTCGGGACTTCGCATGCCGGAAGTCGAGGTGCCTCTTGCCACTTATACCGGATGGAATCTGCGCTCGCCGGACATCGGCGCGCCCGATGAGATGTTCAGCATGGCGGGCTCGTTCATTCCCTTCATCCGCACTAAAGCCGAGCGCGAGTTGCGCCACGACCCGCGCCCATCCATCGAAGAGCGCTACGCCGGCCGCCGGCAGTACCTCGAAAAAGTCGAGTCCGCCGCTCGCCGCCTGGCCTCCTCCGGTTACTTGCTCGATGCCGACGTGCCTGCCGTCGTCGAGCACAGCGCTACGGAATGGGATTACGTGAGCGGCGCGCAGTAGAAGGAGCTGAAAAACGCGGACTGGCTTCACCGTCCCAAGCCACATGATCCCGCGAAACACCTGGCCGGTCCTTCGGCGCGTGGACGGTGCTGCCTGTCCCCGTTTTTCTCCATCGTTTTCCGCAACATCGCCTCTATTCGCTGCATCGACTACTTGCAAAACCGAACGTCCTCAGCTCTTCACAAGCCTCCGCCCGAATCCGCGGGTCGCTGTTCCCGGCAAGAGCTTCCACCAGCGGAAAGGTTGCGGCTTTGCCGATCAAGCGCATTGCGTGAGTAGCGCCGTTGCTTGGATTGAAGCGATCAATGGTGAAATCCTCGCCCGGGCTCAGGAGAAGCTCGGCGATAGCTTGCGCCGGCCCATGCGTAGCGTTCAATGACCGATGACGGCCGGTTGTCACATGGATTGTTGACGGCCAAAAGTCCACGACGGATCGAAGCTGGTTACCCTCCCGCCGTAAGAAGTGGACGTAACGTCCTCCCTCCATGGGGCTGTTCCACTCTCCGACCGCCGGCCCGGACGGAAGCCAGTACGTGTACTCCACGAGCGATGGCCCGAGATCGCCTCGCACTACATTCTCCACGTCAATTCTCACGTTGACCGGAAACCAAAAAAGCGGGTGACCGTTTTCACTACCTTGTCGTACGAGCTTTTTCCAAACCATCTCTTTCTTTTCTATGCGGCCGACCACGATTATCGGAGACTGCTCAACGAGCTCCCTGTCGGTGAGATGCCGATACACAATATGAGGGGCTCGGGAGCAACTGCAGAGGAAAACTGCAGGGAGGAGCGTCGCCACACGCAATTGCCTCATCACTTGGTGGACACCATCCCCATGTCGTTTGTTCCAAATCGGTGAGGCAGGCTTCAGCCTGCCAGCTCGGGCGGTTCTACTGGGCGGCGATCAAAGGGAGCGGTACTAACGCGATTGTTGCGGCAGCCCCCGACTCGTCTCTCAATCAACTCCAGAAATTCCGCCTCCCGATCGATCGCCGTGCGAATCTTCAGCCAGTAGAGCGTCAGCGGCGCGAACAGCCCGGCATTTCCTTCGCCCAGATTGATGACATCCTTCTCGGTGGTGATCGCGGCCTCGGCTTTCGCCGCCACGAACTGTTGTGCCATCCGGCGCACTTCCCGCGCGCGATACATGTGATGATCGTCGAAAACCACGCGCTGCACCGTGTCGAGTCCCATCCCGTCCAGCGAGCACCAGAACGACTCCGGATTTCCCAGTCCGCAAAACGCGCCCACGCGGGAGACTGTCAACTCAGGAACCTGCCGTCCGCTGCCTGCCTCCACCCAATATTCGGGAACCGCGCGGGAGTAAAAGATCGGGGCCCGCGCGTTATAACGCCGTATGGCGTACTTGAGATCGAACGTTCCGGGGCTGCACTCACTGCGCGTGATCACGATGATCTCGGCTCTTGCAAGGGCTTCGAGCGGCTCGCGAAGCCACCCCAGCGGAAACACCTCACCGCCGCCAAACGGCCGGATCGCATCGATCAGCACGATGTCGGCCTGCCGCGCGAGACGCACGTGCTGAAACCCATCGTCCAGGATCAGAACATCGGCGCCGAAGCGTTCCTGGAGGATCCGGCCGGTTTCGAAGCGGTCTGAGCCGATGCCTACCGGCGCCACGCCCGCCCGCAGAAACATCTGCGGCTCGTCGCCTGATTGCGAAACCGGCACGCGCGCGGCCGGCTCGAGAATCAGATGCTTTTCGAGCGAGTGCCGCCCGTGCCCGCGGCTGAGAATGCCTGGACGGTGGTCGGCGCGCCGCATTTCCTCCGCCAGGTACAAAACCAGCGGAGTCTTCCCCGTCCCGCCCATCGTGAGGTTGCCGACGCTGATCACCGCGGCGTCCAGCTTTCTCCGGCGCCCAAAGTCACGCTTCCGTTTCCACGCTCCCACCCAGCGCCAGAGGCAGGAGAGCGGCCAAGACAACCAGAATGCGGCGCAATGCGGCCGAAAACGCGGGCACGCGTCTGCCGTGATTTCGCGAACCGCCGCGAGCGCCCTTTCGGTAGCACCGCGATTCGCTTCCGCGCACTCGAGTGCCCGCCGGCCCAGATCGCCGGCACGGCTGCGATCCTTCAGCAATACATCCACCGCGCCCGCAAGTTGCGCAGCCGCCTCGATCTCGACAAACGCTCCAGCGGCACGAAATTGCTCCGCGATTTCGCGAAAATTCTCCATGTGCGGGCCGCAGATGATCGGCCGCGCAAAGAAGGCCGGCTCCAGAATGTTGTGGCCTCCGCGCAAAGCCAGCGTCCCGCCCATAAACACGACATTTGCCAGGGGAAACAGGCTGCTCAGTTCTCCCATGGAATCGAGCAGCAGGACTGCGGGCAATTCCAGCGGGGCTCTTAGATCGCTTCGACGGACGAAGCGGACACCCGCCCGCTCGAGCTTAGCCGCGACGACGTCAAACCGCTCCGGCTTGCGCGGCGCGATGACCAGCAGCAGGCTTGTATGTTGTTGAGCCAGCTCTTGAAAAACCTCAATTACGGTATTCTCTTCGTCGACGTCGGTGCTAGCGGCAATCCAGACTTCCCCAGAACGCAGCTCTTCGAAAAACCCGAGATCTGCCTGCTTTGGAACAAAGTCATATTTCAAGTTGCCGCCTATGCGAACTCGTTGAGCCGGCGTGCCCAGCGAAAGATAACGCTCTCGCATCGTCGCGCTTTGGGCCAGAACGGCGTCGGGCCAGCTCATTGCGTGCCGGAAAAACCAGCGCAGCAGGCGATAGCGTCGCCAGGTGCGGTCGGAAATGCGGCCGTTCACGACAATCAGGCCGCATCCGGCCCTTTTTGCCTCGCGAAACAGGTTCGGCCAAATTTCAGTTTCAACCACGATTACCAGGGCCGGCTGGAGCGTCCGCAACACTCGGCGGACGGCAAATACGTAGTCGAGCGGAGCATAAAAAACCCCGGTTGCCATGCCGGATAGTTTCTCGCGGGCCATTGCGCGCCCGGGCAGCGTAGCCGTCGAGACAAATAGCGGCGCGCGGGGAAACTCGGTGCGCAAACGCCGCACTAACTCGATCACCGAAAGGACTTCGCCAACCGAAACCGCATGCAACCAGATGGCTCCGGGAACAGTCTGGATAAAAGAGCGCGATAAGAAGCCCAGTCTCTGCCAAATGGAAGGAAAATAAGCCAGATTGCGCGCCGAGCGAACGAAAAAGTAGGCCAGGACGACGGGTAGTGCCAGCGCCTGCAGAAAGCGGTAAAGTAGATAAATGCCTTTTGTTTTCAAACGCTTGGCTCTCCTGATGAGTATAGCGGCCCTCGCCGGGCTGGACAAGGCGGCACCGCCGGATAAAGACCAACCGAAATTTGAAATGCAGCCGGCCGCCAGCTACCTGTCCCATCAGACGAGCGAGAAGGTGACCATTGGGGCTTCGGCTTATGACAACGCAGAGAAGGCCCACACGGCTTTCGGCAAGGTAGACCCTTACCAATATGGCATTTTGCCCGTGCTGGTCGTTATCCAGAATGATAGCGGCCAAACCATCCGGGTAGACCACATGCGCGTAGATTATGTCAGCCCCGATGGCGGCCATGTTGAGGCTACGCCGGCGCAGGAGGTGCGGTATCTCAACCCTGCGCGCCAACCTAAGGTGGTCACGGGGCCGATCCCGACTAAGGCTCCGCACATTTCGCGCAAAAAGAACCCCCTGGATGCCTGGGAGATCGAGGGGCGGGCGTTCGCCGCCAAAATGATCCCAACCGGTCAGTCCGCAGGAGGATTCTTCTACTTTCAGACCGGCCACCGGCCGAATGCTCGCGTGTACGTAACTGGCTTGGCGGAGGCCTCGACAGGCCGCGAGCTCCTGTATTTCGAGTTCCCACTCAAAGACTGAGGCCGCCGAGCCGGGGTCGAAAATCCCGGCTTGACGTTCGGCAATATCTGCTCATTTCCTTTCTAAATGCTAACCGAAATTAGTAAAAATCAATGCCTGCTGTTACGCTTTACTGCCATTCGTTATCACGGCCTGCTTGCACGCTAACCATTGACAACCGGAGCCCGTATCCTGCTCGAAATTAAACCATAATTAACAAAATATTTTTATCTTTTTTCCAAAAAAATCACTAGAAAAAGTCTTTAATTGGGAGATTTTTCCCGTATAATGAAAACCGCGACCAAGGAAGGGCGCGAATCGCAGTGCGGTGTCAATTCTGTGGCAAAAATCTCTGGCCGCTGCGGGGACTCTTCGACGAGGACTTCTGCAGCAAGGATCACCGGCAGCGGTATCACGAGCGCGTACGCAAGGCCCTAGAGCACCTGCCGAAAGGACAGGCAGGTCCCAAGGGTTCCAAACTCGCCGGCTTCCAGTTTGAGAAGCCTCGTGTGCAGGACGCGCCGCAGGTGAAGCGCCCGTCGGCTGAGCCGTGGCAAAACCCGTCTGCTCCTGCGGTACCAGGTTTCGCGCACACGACGGAAAGCCCTCTGCTCGCCACCGGCTCTTTTTCTTTCGCATCCGTGAGTGCGGCCACGGGGGCCGCGCGCGCGGCAGAAGCCACCGCGACCGCGATTGCTCCCAATGTGATGAGCATTGCGAGCCTCCGCGAGCGCGTTCATCCGAACCAGGGAGCCGCTGCCACCATGGTGGAAGCGCCGGCGGCCATCGCCCCGCGTGCGGGCAACATGGCGCTGAAAATCTCGGAACGCTGGAATGCGAGTCCCCAGGTATTTGACGAGCTGAATCACGTTTACCTGCACGAACCGGATCCTGTGCTCCTGGCCAGTTTCCCGCTCGCGGCAAGCGTAACCGCACAGATCCAGGCGGCGCCGGCGGCCGGGAAGCCGCGGCATACTGCCAGCGCTGGTCCCTCCGGCGCGGGCCGTGTGGAGTTCTTCCCGATGCAGCCGCGGTTGAGCGGCGCGCTACCCGGTGCGGCAGCCGGAGACACCCTGGTTGAAATCGCGTCCGCCGAAGGCGAGAACATCTGGCTTGAAGACTTGATGAGCTGGCGCATCCCGGTTGCCATGGCTCCCAACCGCTCCTCCATGGCGATGCTTCCGGCAACGGACCGCATGGCCGCGCTCGAGCGCGTTCGCAATGTGCAGCTCGCTTCGTCCGCGCATCCGGCGCCTCTTGAATGGCGATTCGCAACCTCTGAGCTGGGGCAACGCCGCGAATTTGCAGCCGCGGGCCCGGCCGTCGCGCCGGCGATCGTAATCGAATTTCCGGCACCACGCGACGGAGCGTCAGCGCCGTTGAGTACCGAAGTCGCACTCTTCGACGCGTCCCCGTTCCAACTGCTGGTCCCGGACATCTCGGTCGATTCGGGCGATCTGGATCTACTGCTGGCGACCGAGCTGGCCGACATAACTCCCGACGAGGTTGACACACCGGACACGGAAAGCGAAACGCTTGCGCCCCGCGCCACGGAGTGGTTCCCGATTGAAGCGCAGGCTGTGCTTCCGGTCTCGTCGCCCGACATGCTGGGCGCGATGGCCGAGCCGAAAATCGGCGCGGATCTGGCGGCCCAGTCTCTTCCGTCGCAATTGCGAAACGGTGCGAAGAGTCTGAACCCGGGCTTGCCCATCAGCCTGCCCTATCGCGCGGTACGCCTGAAGAACGGCCCCGATTTCTTTGCTGCTGAACCGGCCATTGCCGATTCCGCGGCACGGCCGGTTGCCGCCAGGCCCTATGCGGCCCCGGTAGCCATCTCGGCTCCACAGATGCCGGCCAACGCATCCGAGACGTTGCTCCAGGCGGCTGCATCGCAGGCCGTTCAGCCGGCAGGCGCCTTCCGCGACGAGGAAGTGCTCAGCCACGCCGCGGAACCCGTCGAGAACGTCAGCATGGCGATGCCGGTGGTGGAACCTCAGCCTGCGGGCTTCGCTTCGGGCGATCTCAAGAAGATCGATCTGTGGTTCCGCGATACCGGCGATTGCGCTCCGCATCAGGTCGCCTGGATGGAGCCGCAACTGGCGCTGGCGATTCCGGATTCGCACTACGAAGACTATCCGCTGGCTCTGCAGGTGGATGTGCCCGAGCCGCGCACAGTCACGGTATTTGAGACGGCTGCTACCTATGAGGAACAGCCGCCGAAAGTGCTGGCGATCAATGAGGCCAGATCGAAGCGCTTTGCGGTGCCGAGCTACCTGAAAGGCATGGCGGCGGGCTTGATGCTGGCCTCATTCCTGTGGTTCGGCAGCTCGAGCATCAAGACCGGCGGACTCACCCTGCGGCCTGGAGATCTGATCCGGCTGACGATCCAGCGCCGTGCGGTGGTTGAAGTCGGCGACAACTTCCATGCCGGCTTGGCGGCGTGGGATGGCAAGAACTTCGCCAAAACCTGGGCCTACGACAAGGACGGTTTCATCCGCCCGGGACGCCTGGCGCTCTACAAGCCGTCGCACGACATGACGGATTACAAGATGGAATTCCTGACGCAGATCGAGCGCAAGAGTGTGGGCTGGGTTTTCCGCGCCGCCGATGACCAGAACTACTACGCCATGAAACTGGCGGTGACCGAACCGGGTCCGCGGCCGCTGGTGGCGCTGGTCCGCTACGTAGTGGTGGACGGCAAGAAGGAATCCCACGGCGAGACCCCAGTGCAGGTGATGATGCACAACAACCGCCCCTATCGCGTCGAAGTGGACGTGAAAGGCAACCAGTTCCTGACCTCG
>Ga0335077_10013401_pt1 | contig 10250 bp, 4 predicted proteins | sample Lox_Sample_31_FD_207151 | JGI IMG/M metagenome (GOLD analysis project Ga0335077, IMG submission 207151) | Soil microbial communities from Loxahatchee National Wildlife Refuge, Florida, United States - Lox_Sample_3.1 | ecosystem: Environmental > Terrestrial > Soil > Wetlands | place: USA: Florida...
ATCGACCGTCCGTGCGTGGCCAGAATCAGGTCGTGATCGCGCGGCTGAACCTGAATATCGAACACCGGAACCGTCGGCAGGCCGTTCTTCATCCGCTGCCAGTTCTGGCCCCGATCGAAAGTGATGAACATGCCGAATTCGGTGCCCGCGAACAACAGGTCCGGATTCACCGGATCCTCGCGAATCACGTGCACGGAGCCTGCGTCGGGCGGGATTCCATTGGTGATCCGGGTAAATGAGTCACCGTAATTGCCGGTGCGAAAAATATAGATCCCGTAGTCCGCGCTGCGATGATTATCGAAGGTTACGTACGCCGTCCCGGGATCTTTGTATGACGGTTCGATGCGGCTCACGTATCCGCCCTTGGGCGCGCCCATCATGTGGCTGGCGACGTTGGACCACGTTTTTCCGCCATCGCGCGACATCTGCACGTTGCCGTCGTCCGTTCCGGCCCACAGCACTCCGGCTTTCACGGGCGATTCGGCGATCGCGGTGATGCACGGCCATGCCACCACGCCGTCGTTGCGCGACAGGACTCCTTCGGCATCCATGGTCTCCCCGAAGATGGCCTGTTTGTTGCGATCCGCGTTGGTGGTCAGATCTTCGCCCAGAACTTGCCAGGTGTCGCCGCGATCAGTGGATTTGAACAGATGATTTCCGCCGTAATAGATGGTGTGCGGATCGTGCGGCGAGATCATCAGCGGCGAATTCCACTGAAAGCGATAGCGCGGTGCGGTGTCGTTGGGCTCCTGCGGCCGGATGGATTTCGATTCGCTGGTGCGCAAATCGCGGCGCGTCAGATTTCCGTCCTGCGATTCCGTATAAATGATATTCGGATCGGTCGGGTCGATGCGATTGTAAAATCCGTCGCCGCCCTGCACCGAAATCCAGTCTTCATTGCCGATCCCGAGCGTCTGCGCGCTGGAGCTCGGCCCGCACCAGTCGTAGTTGTCCTGCAACCCTCCGCACACGTGATACGGCTTCTGATAATCGAAGGCGATTTCGTAAAATTGCCCCAACGCCATGTTGTTCAGGTGGCGCCAGGCGCGGCCGCTGTCGCGCGTCACCCACACGCCGCCGTCGTTGCCGATCACCAGGTGATCCGAATTCGCCGGATCGATCCAGATGGCGTGCACGTCGCTGTGCACGCGCTCGAAGCGGCTCTGCGTGAACGTTTTTCCGCCGTCCTCGGACATATAAATATTCACGCCGCCCAGCCAGATTTTCAGATCGTTATTGGGATCCACGCGAATCTGGCTGAAATAGCTGGGCCGCGGATCGGTGTCGCTCATGCGCGTCCAGGTTTCGCCCTTGTCTTCTGAACGATAAATCCCGCCCAGCTTGTCGTGCTGCACTTCGGCGTAAACGATGTTCGGGTTCTTGCGGTAAATGTCGATAGCGCAGCGGCCGATGGCGCCGGTGGGAAGGCCGTGCGAGAGCTTGGTCCAGTGCGCGCCGCCGTCGATCGAACGATACAGTCCGCTCCCCGGCCCGCCGCCGTTGTAGCCGAAGACCGTGCGCCGGTGCTGATACGCGGCAGCGTAGAGAATGTTTGGGCTCTGCGGATCGATGGCGATGTCGGAAACGCCGGTGTCTTCGTCGATGAACAGCGCCAGCGTCCAGGACGCGCCCCCGTCGGTACTCTTGTACACGCCGCGTTCTTTATTGGGACCCCACAGGTCTCCCAGCGCGGCAACGTAAACAATATTCGGATCGGTGGGATGCACCACTACACGTCCGATGTGATGCGTGGCTGCGAGTCCCAGGTGAACCCAGGTGGTTCCACCGTCCATCGATTTGTAAACGCCGTCGCCCCACGACGAGCTTTGGCGATTATTCGCCTCGCCCGTGCCGACGTACAAAATGGATGGATTCGAAGGCGCGAGCGCCAGGTCGCCGATGGAAGGATTGGGCTGGCTTTCGAAGATCGCCTTCCAGGTCGCCCCGCCATTGACCGATTTGAAGATCCCGCCGGCGGCCGCGCCGACGTAAATGATGCGCGGGTCGGATTCGACAATCGCCAGATCGTCGATGCGACCGCCCATCTCGGCCGGTCCGATGCTTCTGAATTCCAGATTTTTGAGCGCCGCTTCATAGTTCTGGCCAAAAGTTGCGCAGGCGAACAGGAAAAATACAAAAATTCTTCGCGGGTTCATGGCTCCACATTTTACATCAGACAGCGGTCCGCGGTCGCGACGTCGGAATTGTAACTGTTAAATGTGTGTACGAAGTCAATATAGACACTCGGCCGCGCTCACGGTTCGCCGCGTTCGAGTCCCAATTTATGGTTTTATGTGAAGCGTTTGATGATATAATCCCCCAAACGCGGATTTAAGCTGTCTCGCCGCTGCTGTCGAAAGGGGAAAGTCGTAATGAAGGTACTCATCGCTTTCAGCCGGTCCGTTTTAGGGATGGCAGTGTGTTTCGCCATGCTCGCGATTGTCGCAGGCATCGCGTGGGGCCAGATCACGACCGGTTCGCTATCCGGAACCGTAACCGACCCGGCTGGCGCCAGCGTGCCCGGCGCCAAAGTCGAGGTGATCAATCAGGCGACCGGCGTCACCACGCCGGTGGTCACCAATAACGCGGGCGTGTATAAAGCCTCATTTTTAATCCCCGGAACTTATACCGTGCGAATCTCAGCGCAAGGATTCTCGAGTTTCGAAGCCAAGGACATCGCCGTGGAGCTCGCGCATGAGCCGGTGGTGAACGCGAGTCTCCAGGTAGGCACGGTCGGCCAAACCATCGAAGTCACGGGAAGCGCCCCGCTGCTGGTCACCGACACCGCGCAATTGAGCACCGACGTTCAGCCTGACACGGTCCTGACCATGCCGGGCATGCAGGGCGGAATGGACCGCCTGGCGCTCACCTCGCCTGGTGTAGTGGTCGGATTTGGAAACATCAACTCGAACGGTCTGCTGTTTTCCGCGAATGGGCAGCGTGCCCGCTCGAACAACTTCCTTCTGGATGGGCAGGATAACAACGACCCCACGATCGCTGGCCCGAGCTATTTCTTCGGCGATCTTGAAGCCGTCGGCGAATTCCAGGTCATCACCAACCAGTACAGCGCCGAATACGGCCGCAACGCCGGAGCGATCGTCAACATTCGCGTCAAATCCGGCACCAACGCGTTCCACGGAGTCGGCACATATTTCCGCCGCGACGATCAGAACTGGACGGCGCTGAACAACCGGCAGCGCGCCACGGGATTGACCGGTCCGCCCAAATATCTCGATTCCATTTTGGGAGGCCAGTTCGAAGGCCCCATCGTCAAGAACAAAGTGTTTTTCAATATCTGGACGCAGCGTGAATGGATTCGGCAGGGATCCGATTTTATCGGCACGCCCAGCACGCTTGCGCCTACGCCGGCCGGGTTGCAAATGCTGCAGGGATATTTCCCGAATTCACCGACTTTGGCGGACTACAGCAAGTACGGATTGTTTTCAACCAACGTGGGCACACTGACGATGAATCCGGGCACGCAGGTGAATCAGAACATTACGACGCCGGGCGGGGCGACCATTCAGGTTCCGTTCGCGCAGTATTCACGGGTGGTAAGTACGCCCACAGATAGCTGGGATGCCGGCGCTCACGTGGATTACCATCTGAACGACAAAAACCAGTTGATGGGCAAGTTTTACGATCAGACCAGCGCGGTACCTTATTCGGCCAGCAATGGCATCGCCGGTTACTTTATCGGCGTGCCCAGCCATAGCCATCAGGCAGGCGGAAGCTGGGTCTGGACGGCAACGCCGACCACGGTCAATGAATTCCGCTTCAGCGCGGTCAACAGCGAGTTCGACGATTTCGGCGGCAATACGTACGGCTTCAACAATCTTGAGCAGAACATTGCCAACGTCAGCATCACCAACTACGAAGGGTACGGCCTCGCCTATAACTTGCCGCAATATCGGCAGGTGAACAGCTATCAGTATCAGGACAACCTGAACAAGCAGCTCGGACGGCATTCGCTCAAGATGGGTTTTCAGTTTATCAACGACAACATCCCCCTCGGATTCCTGCCGAACGTGAACGGCGTATACACATTCAACAACTTCCAGCAGTATTTGGACGATCAGCCTTCGGCCTTTAGCGGCGCCGCTGGGATTCCTGTCGAAAAGCCGCACGAACTCGATCAGGCCTATTATTTCCAGGACGATTTCAAATTCCGCCCCAACCTGACGTTCAACCTCGGCTTGCGTTACGAATACTCCGGCCAGCCCATCAACTTGCTGAACCAGGAAACGGTGGCGCGCGAGAGCAATCCTTCCACCGCCATATGGAACACCTCGCTTCCGCTCGCCGACCGCACTTATCCGAGCATCGCGGCGCCCGACAAGAATTTCGCGCCGCGCATCGGACTTGCCTGGTCGCCCGACAAACGGGATGGATTCCTGGGAAAACTGCTCGGCAACCAGGCAACTGTTATCCGCGCCGGTTTTTCGATTGCCTACGACCCGGCGTTTTACAATTTGTTCCTGAACGCGGCAACCGCGGCGCCGGTCGTGTTCGCCTACAGCCTGTCCGGCTCCAGCCTCACCTCGCCGATGCCCGCCGACATCACGGGCGCGAATCTGCAAAAGCTCTACGCGCCGCCGCCTGGGGTCGACCCGCGCACCCTGAACCAGACGCTTTTCAATCCCAACTTCAAGAATCCCTATTCAGAGAGCTATACGCTCGGCATTCAGCGCCAGATCGGCCAAAGGATGGGGCTTGAAGTCCGCTACGTCGGCACCGAAGGCGTGTCCCTTTTCGCGACGCGCGACGGCAATCCCTATGTTGCGGGCTTCGTCAACAATGGTTTTGCCGATGTGCTGCCGTCCGGCGTTACGGCCGGAGTCAACACCACCTGTGCGGTCTGCAACGGCAGAATCGATCCCACCCACGGCGTCGTCCGCCTGCGCGATAACAGCGGACATTCGAGCTACAACGGCCTGGAGACTGCATATACGATCCGCGATATCGGCAACCAGCTCACCCTGACCAGCGCGTTCACCTGGAGCAAGACGATGGACAATATCAGCGAAGTGTACAGTTTCGCCAACGCGGGCTCTGTGGTCTTGGGGCAGGACCCGTTCAACTTGGACGCGGGCGAGCGCGGATTGTCGAACAACAATATCCCGCTCGCGCTCACCGTCGAGGCGACCTGGACCATGCCGTGGCTCAAGGGAACAGCTCATTGGTACGATCGCGTTGCCGGAGGATGGACGATCGGCATATTCGAAGTCGCGCAGGCAGGCCGGCCAATGACGGTTGAGCAGAACAACCTGAACGTCAATCCGCTCGAGGACGCGCCCCTCGACAGCTTCCTGCCGAGTCCTGACCAGTTGCGGCCGTTCCTGGCCAATCCGAGCGCGCCCATGTATTCGGCGGGTGCGTTCAATTCGAGCGGTCAATTCGTGCAGATGATCAACGGCGCGGCCAGTTCGACTCCGACCACGATCTCGGCCGTCCACTGGGTCTATAACACGCTCGCCGCCGATAAGGCCTTCGGTACTCCGTTTGGCGTCAGCCGCAACAGCCTGCAGGCTCCCGGCATGCAGGACATCGACATTTCGATCTACAAGAACTTCGCAGTGCTCGAAAAGTTACAATTGCAAATCCGCGCGGAATCGACCAACGCCTTCAATCATGTAAACTACGGGGTTCCAACGCTTGGGGTCGATACTTCGACGTTCCTGAATCCGACCTTCACCACAGGTACGCCGCGCATCATCCGCTTGGGCGCGAGAATTATTTTCTGATTGTTGTTGGGTCGCTGCGCGCGCAGCCAGCGCATCCGGGCTGAAGCCAAACAATTAAGCGCCGGTTACGGGCGGACTTTCTTGCGGTCAAGCCTCAGTTCAGATTCATAGCGCGCCGCGACCCGTTTCGAGTCAACTCGTTTCACTGCGCGTATCGGCAGCAAAAACGGTTCGCCGTTCACGGCGGCAAATGCGAAATCGAGTAATACGGAAGCTCGCACAAAGGCCTGTCCGGCCGGGATCGCGTCGGTTTCACAGAAAATCCTGGTCACGCGACGCGAACTACTGTCCACGTAAACGGAGCCATGCTGGCCGATGGCGTCGGAGAACGGAAACCAGAGTTTGCCGCTTTTCGCCCCGAGGAGATATCTCGGTTCGGTGCCACTCAACGAGAAAGAATAAACCAGCGTGCGGCGGCCGCGCAGGTTGGTGAGACGCTCCCATTGAAAATTCGCGCCCGAGCGCGGGTTCACGACCTCGTCTTCCACTTTGCTGAACGTCACTTCCCATGTACTTGCATTGAACGAGTCCGAAAATTCGGCCTGCTGGCGGGAGACCTCGAGCGGAGCGGCCCCCTCATCCACCGGCGGTCTTTCGATGCTGATCATTTTGTAATTCTCGCGGCATCGTCCCTCATTCTACCCCTTGATCAAACGGTGGTTGGACCAAGCCTGACGAGGATTCGCCCCGAGGCCTCTACGACCGGCCTTCAGGCCGATCCGTGGATTGAAACGATGGAGGCGCCTGGACTAAGCGGCCGTGATAATCGTACAGCCGATGCTCCCGGTCGTGATTCACCGGGGCGGTCGGGTCGAAGACCGGACTGCTCTCAACTTCGGCAAGCGATAGATTCAGCCAAACCGCCTTCCCCGGCCATGAGATCGATCGGACCGATTCGGGCCGCAACAGAACGGAGCGGTGCACTTTAAGCGCAACAATTACATGATGCACGCCCCAGAGAACGTCCTCGATGATCAAGTCCTGAATGCTTCCGGCCTCGCCATCGTGGGTGTAAACGTTATACCCGAGCAACTCCTGAAAGCTTCGCAAATGAGAACCCGGGCGCTTCAAGCCGCATTCGTATTGTTGCGAGATCGGCATATCCGCTTCGAGCGGCGGAGCGGTCCGGATCTGTTGGCTGGTCAGGCGTACGGGAAGCCTGTGGGTGTCCCAGTCCGGATGGCCCACCGAAAAGGAAGCGATCAAGACTTTCCTCGCCCCCAGCAGGCTCGGCGTCTCCGCAACTAAATAGTGAACGATCCAGCTTTCGTCATCAAGCAGAAAATCCTGAGCTATGCCCTGCACTCCATCGCTCGCGGCGATGTTGTAGTCGAGCATCGCGTAAAGACTGCGTAACATAGTGAGCGGGGAACGGCGGCCTTTTTCCGGCCTTCCCTCAACTTGAGATTAAAGCTTGTCACGTTCCCGCTCCCATCGCCTCGACCGGCTAAATTGGCGGCAAAGATTCACTAGTCACCGTGTGGCGCACCGGGTGCGGTCCTTGTGTGTAAGCTGTATCGATTCGTATTACTTCGGCGGCGATGGCGTATGACGGAGCCTTCCTTTGCCGTAAATCATCGGGCAGCCTCGCAACCCCCAGGGGAAAGCGCCGGAATGACAAATTTGTTCGTCTCGCGAGAAGCCGGAATCTTCTCCGCTCTCGTGTTGATTGGAGTGGCGCCGAAAAACCGGGCATAGTACTCGCGGCAAGCGGGTACCTTATACCGACGTGAAAAAGATTTTAAGCGATTGCCAAGGATTCGGTGTCGGTGCTATTCTCCCAACAGGAAAAAATCAGCCCGGTGGCGCTTCGCAGCAACGGGACAATTGGTTTCGAGTCGGAGGGGATGATTCGGGAGAAAACGTATGAACACACCCTCGCAACGGATTCGCGCAGCGCTCGACCGTGCCACGATGAACCGCGCTCTCAGAGTCAGCGCTAGCGGAGTTTCCTCACGACCGACGATCGTTGTAGTCGAGGAGCATCTCTCGGCACTGTTGCAGTCACAGGCAGCGCCTCGGACGCGTTCGCCTGAGGCCGCCAAGTGGTTTAACGTTCATTTGCTCCATCCGCGAACCTAGAATTCTGCATCGTTCTCGCGCAAAGGGGTGCTGCCCGCCGGAGAACAGGCGTATAATTTCACCATGTTCGATCCCATTGGCGTTCGGCGGAGAGGGTTTGCCGGTCGCCCTCTGGCGGGCCTCTTGTTCGCTGTCACGCTGGGCATCGGCGAGTCTTATGTGGGTTCGCGGCTGCATCTGAATGATGCGAATTTGTTCGCAGCCGTTGCCGTAACGCTGGGAATTGTCGCTGGGATCTGGCATTGGATCGAAATGCCGGAATGAGTGATGGCTCTGCCAGTGCGACCCGGCGTGTTCGCTCGTTCCGCAACACGCGCAGCATTCAGAAAAGACCTGAGGGCGGTATACGCTAGGAGAAAGTGTATGAGATATCAACTGGTGATCGTATTGATTGTCGGCGCCGCGATGGCGACGGCGCAGCAGCCGGCCAGACAGGGCAGAGGTCCGGCTGGACCGGGGCTCACCCTGACCACGGCAGGTTTCGCCGACGGCGCCGAGGTCCCCAAGCAGTTCACCATGAACGCGCCGGACGGCAATGGAGCGTCCCCCAAGCTTGAATGGAGCCACGTGCCCGAGGGGACCGTCTCGTTTGCGCTGATTCTTCACGATCCCGACGTCTCCATCCGGCGCACGAACGACGATGTTCTGCACTGGATGATCTTCAATATCCCCGGCTCGGCGCGCGAACTTCCCGAGGGTATGCCGGCGACGGCGCAAATGCCGGATGGTTCCATCCAGGCGAAAAATCTGCGCGGAAGGGTCGGCTACATGGGCCCCGGAGCGCCCCCGGCCGGACCCGATCATCATTACACCTTCGAACTGTACGCGCTCGATATCAAGCTGGACCTGGGGCCTGACGCAACGCGCGCCGACGTGTTGAAAGCGATGGACGGCCATATTCTGGGCAAAGGTGTGCTGGTCGGCCGTTTCCATCGTTAATCCACGTAAATCCGGCCACTGTTGGTCAATAACCCAGCGCCGCGGCGTCCGGATTTCGCGGGTCGGATGCTCCCCAGCGAAGCCCCGTCCCCGGCTCGATCAGGATTGATTCCGCATCGCCCATATATCCCCCGCGCTGCGCGAAATGGTACCCCATCGCTTCCAGCGCTTTTCGCGCATCGTCCGGCATTCCGAACGGTTCGAACCGGATTTCATCGGGAAGCCATTGATGATGAATGCGCGGAGCGTCTACCGCTTGCTGAATATTCATGTGGTGATCGATCACGTTCGTGATCACCTGCAACACCGTGTTGATAATGGTAGGGCCGCCGGGACTGCCGGTCGCGATATACAGTTTCCCGTCTTTGACCACGAAGGTCGGCGTCATGGCCGACAACGGCCGCTTGTGCGGAGCCACCGAATTCGCCTCGCCCTGAATCAACCCGTACATATTGGGAACGCCCGGCTTTGCCGCGAAATCATCCATTTCATTGTTGAGGAAAAATCCCGCGCCTTTGACCACGACTCCGCTTCCATATCCACCGTTGAGCGTGTAGGTATTGCTGACGGCGTTTCCCGCGGCGTCGACCACGGTGAACTGCGTGGTTTCGTTCGATTCGTACGGCGCCGGATCGCCATGGCCGACCGCGCTGCTCGCCGTGGCGCGGTGCGGCTCGATCGTCTTCGCGAGTTGGTCGGCGTACTTTTTCGAGATCAGCCCCGACCACGGCACTTTCACGAAATCCGGATCGCCCAGGAACTCGGCGCGATCGGCGAAGGCGCGGCGCATTGCCTCCACCACAAGATGATAGTCGTCCGACGAGTTGTATCCCATCGATGCAAGGTCGAAATGTTCCAGAATGTTGAGCATCTCGATCAGCGCGATTCCGCCCGAGCTCGGCGGCGGCATGCTGATGATGTCGTATCCGCGATAGGTTCCCTGGACCGGCGTGCGGTCGACGGCTTTGTAGTTTTTCAGATCGTCGAGCGTGATCAATCCGCCGTGATCGCGCATATCCTCGGCGATCATGTGCGCGGTATCGCCTTCGTAAAATTCGCGGGCGCCGCGGGTCTTCAGCCGTTGGAGCGTGGCGGCGAGCTCGGGTTGCTTCAGGATCTCCCCTTCTTTGTAAAACTCGCCATTGCGCTGAAAGATCCGCTTGCCTTCCGGAAATGCGCCCACCGCGCGGCTATGTTCGAGACTTCCTGCGAGCGCGTAGCTCACCGGAAATCCGTCGGCGGCGAGCTTGCGCGCCGGCTCGATCTCCTCGGCCCAGGGGATGGTTCCGAACTTCGACAACGCCAGCGAGAGCCCGGCGACGGTGCCCGGCACGCCCGAGGCAAGATAACCCGAAGTCGACAGCCGCGGCACGAGCTTGCCGTCCTTGCCCACGTACATGTCATGCGACGCCCCGGCGGGCGCTTCTTCGCGATAATCGATCGCCGCGACTCTGCCGTCCGCCATGCGGATCATCATGAATCCGC